>Ga0181532_10001443_pt1 | contig 22991 bp, 20 predicted proteins | sample PEATcosm2014_Bin_33_FD_119768 | JGI IMG/M metagenome (GOLD analysis project Ga0181532, IMG submission 119768) | Peatland microbial communities from MTU Mesocosm Facility, Houghton, MI, USA - PEATcosm2014_Bin11_30_metaG | ecosystem: Environmental > Terrestrial > Soil > Wetlands > Peat | place... | reverse complement strand
TGTGCGATCGGAGCTTTTGAGCCGGAGGCAATGGCCCCGACCAGCGAGGGAGCTTTTGAGCCGTGAGGCAATGAACTCCCAGTTATTTCTATTTCCATATACATTATACCATGCAGGCAATGCCCATCCTGGCATCGCAGGCATGCCTGCAATGGGTCCGGGAACGATCCAAATGCGTTCAGTTGTCGAAGGATTCAAACTATGGCTGGCATTTGATCTTCCCAGTCCCTTGTCTCTCTGCCCTCGGGTAGAGGGGAGGCCGGAAGCTACCCGCATCCGGCCCTGAAGCTGGGAAAGCTGAATCTATCGTGCATTCCTGGTTAGTATAGCCCGCGACCTCCCACGATGACTGAGGGAGCCATAACACATTGTATTTGCCGTAGAATGAGACGATTACGAGCACTCTGTTTCTTTCTCTAGGAGGGCGAGGGGAACGAAACAAACCGATTCCGCCCCAAGGGCCAAGCAGGTGACAAGTACTAAAGTCCTCTTGCGCCGGAGTCTTTGATTCCCCAAACTGCCCCTAGCGAAGCAAGTTGCTACGTTGCAATACAGATTGCCTGTTGTGAGAGAGGATGGCAGGGTGTAGTTCGCCTTGAGTTCCGGTTCGTCTTGTGATATATTCGCACGTTTAGGAACCACTAGGCGGAAGGGCCTGAGGGGAGGCTTCTCGACAGGGTTAGTTCCACGCATCCGGGTCGCGGAACTTCGCGCAGGATTTGTGTTGACTCGTGCCGTGCCCTACTGCATAATCACTCCGACTCTTGGTCGGCATGACTGGATGCGGGAAATCGATTCGGGTCGAGAGAATAATACAGTTTTCCCCTCACACGTAGGTGATGTTGGGTGGATCTTTACGTCATCGTCGCGTACGTTCTTGTTTCGTCCATTCCTCAGCACGGCATGAGGCCAGCCGAAGTGTTCGGGCAAGGCTGCACGAGAGAGAAGAGGCCGCGCCCCCAGCCAATCCGATAATGGAGATCACGTGATGGAGACGACAAAGCACGTCCGATCGTCGCATATGCCGTACTGTGGGCAAACCGCACACGGCGGGTCAGATTGCGTGATTTGCGTTGGTGACCGCAGCGAATCGCCCCGAATCGAGATAGATCAAGTTATAGAGGGACTTGCTTACCATCGTGCGAAGGGACGAGTTGAGATCAGGCTCTTCTTCGTCGTCCACAACCCGACAAATGAAAACGCGGGGTTCCGGGTTGTCCACCGAGGAGATGTCGAAGCTGAGTTGAGGCCATTTACCTTCGAAACTGACGATGCCGTCGCTGAGACCATCTCCGCCCTCTACGCAGCGAGGCTGAAGCCAAATGATGGAGATAAGCAGACGGCGTATTTTCATTCCAGGGTGAACTGCTTGGGCGCAAGCCCTGTGCCAGAGGTGGTTTCTTTGACGGGACCAGGCGGCTGTTTCAAAGGACGCAAGGATTCGCTCCGACTAAATGCTGAATTTGGTCGTGGACCAATGCCGTCTTACACCTCGTTCCGAATTCCGGAAATCGCTGCAGGTGAAAGATCATTATTTCAGATGTCCCTCACTATCAGCGGGGCGTCTTACGATTATCTGGTTAAGAGCCCTCCCTGGTTTTCTGTTGATAGCTATACAAGATTGCTCCGTGACATCAGAGCTTACGATTTACAGAGGGCAAACGACGAAGCGAAGAGGCTGTTTGAGGAGAGCATCGCGCCCGAAGCCTTTCATTTGATACCTACGGCGTACGACATTGTGATTTTCCAAGCTTTGGGCGACCCCGTGCAGGTTCTTTCCGGTAGTCTCGCTATTCTTCCAGTCAGGCCCGATGACCCTGTGCTCGCGGAAGAAGTCCTTTGGTTCTTTGGCCAACCAGCAAGTGAGTTCTACTTGAAGCTGGACTTTGCGGATTCACCGGCCGAAAGGGTTCCGAAAGCGAATGGTTTTGTAGTACGATGCGAGACCTTGGTGTGAGCCACTTGGTCGCTCGGGAGTGCAGCTGAAGTATCCACGAACCGAGGGAGGAAACGATCGCTAGGGGATCCCCAAGAAGGAAAGCCGCGGGACGACAATCAACGAAAAAGAGGAAGAGTGCTAGCCCCTCCGTTGGACGTTCCGGCAGAAAAACTCCGTCACGCCACCAGCCAACTGTCTCGACAACGAGTCCCATGAAATCCTTGGACGGAGAGAGTTGGTTCCTTCATACGTGTGACTACAGTCAACCGCACGCCATACTCAGCAGGATCGAGGAAGTCCTTGACCGCAAGAGGGTCACAAGGAAAGAAGCTGAGGCTCTGCAGTTGAAGATACTGCAGTTCAAGACCTCCATTGTGGCCGACCCGCCATGTCCATTGCTCTGCGCACGTGTGATCCAAGTAGTAAAGAAGCTGGCCTTTCTCCCCGGCGCTGAATTGATCTGCCAGCCGGTGTTCGGTGCGCTTACCGACACATGGAGCAAGGGATTGGCTCAGGACACAAAATCTATTCAGGGCTGCGCCCACAACCATCCAAAGGTCTTCGATATTCCGACATTTCTGAGGGGATGGCAGCATGATCTTGGCTTCGTACAATTCGGTGCGCTCCCTGCATACACACGCCTTCTGGGATTGCACAACCTTCACACATCTAAGCTGCAATTTGAGGCTGCCATAACCGCGCTGGTTAAGACTGCAACACAAGAACCTGTGTTGAAGACGACCAAAGTTGCGGCAGAGGTCGCGGGGGCCCTTGCTGATGATGTCCTGGCTCCCCTGCTTGCGTTCGACAAGGAAACTGCTTTGAAGAACGTAAAGCATGTGGCAGAGATTATCCACGTGGCCATCTTGCAGGACCCAGTGGCAGCCCTGGGAGAACGACACGGTTCGCGCTCTGCTGCAGAGATGGCCCTTGACGCGTTGGAGCACTTACTGGATCAGGCTATGCTTCCGGTTTGGAAACACGAACGAAATAGCCCAGAGAGAGGTCAGGATGTATTCGACGCATATCTCAGCTTGCACAGGTTGCATCGTGACCTGCCAAGTGAGACTCGTAGTTTGCTCGACAAACGATTTTGGACGCTCATGCCAAAGATCGGGGGGTGGCCGGAACGGGGCAGAAGACTCGAGGCTAAGGGCTGGAAAGCGACGGTCCGGTTTTCAGCGGACGGAAAACAGTACGACCACACTGGGGAAGTGATTGACCTCTGTCCGAAAGGGCAGGGTTGCCACGTCCGATTTGATCCCCCCGTGAAGCGGTGCGGTACGGCGTCTAACGATGCAATTGAGCTGCAGGACAACAATGGATCCCGCCCGATTCGGGACGTGCTTATTCAGCTTGCAGCCCCGAAGGAAACCACAGCCTTCTGTAAGGCCGAAGCCCTGCGTGGATGGATGTACCCGTCCAAGGATGTCTCCTTGCCCGAAATGCCTGGGGCAGCGTTCAAGATCTCCGAGCTGCCTTCGGGTTTTTGCGAAAGAAGGGTGAACCATCTTCCGCCCAGGACCTCTGAAGACCCCATTAGTCTTGCCGACCTTACGGTTTCCAGCGAAAACACGGGTGAGAGCACTCTTCCAGGTGCCCCAGGTCCCGCGTTTTCAGATGGACCTGAGGGGATTATTCAGAGCTTGAGGGACTTCTTCCTTGAGTTCTCCCGTAAGGTGACTCAGGGGCTCTGGAAGGCCCTGCGCGCAACCGGCCGTCCTATCGACGAATCAAGTCTGGACTCGATAATCCGTCCCGAGATGGAGAAGTTCGTCATCTCGCGGGCTGGGTATATTGCGTTTCAGCCGGAGATAGGCATGGGAAAGTGTGACTATGTCATCGCGCGAGCCAATGATAGAGTGATCGTGGAGCTGAAACCGAGTTACGGGAATTGGAAGCAAGGAATCCGTAAAGAGTTGCCAGCCTATGTCAAGGCACAAAGCCAAAATGGTTACTCGACCAACGGGCTTTTCCTCGTGCTTGCTTTTGACAAGAAATTCAGACGCAATTCTAACGAGGTTCACCGGCTTCTTCGGCTCCGAGACGATGCTTGCCTTGACTGCACGAGTGCCATTGAAGTGGTTATTATCGATTGCGACAAACCAGTGCCTCCATCCAAGATACGTGACGACGGCGACCCTTCCCAGTACTACCCTTACAAGAACGATCTGCAGGCAGACAGCGGATTGGGTCCATAGTATTCGCCTCAACAGGGACTGCGGTGTTCTGTGATTTCCGAGGGATTCATGACAATACAGACTCTGTTGAGTGGCTCGCTGCCCTTGGATACGGGATCTTCAATGGGAGGAAGGGAACAATGGGTTCTGATTTGTCATCCAGCATCCATGGAAGAGTCCGCAGACGAAATCCGAAGGCATGACCGGGCGATACCATATTCGGACAGAGCCAAGCCCGGGCGCACTTCACTGCTCTGACGTAGAGGACGAAAGTTCCGTCGCTGAACTACAAAGAGAGATGAGCAGGCGCAGCGCGATGTAAGACGCGATGCAAGAAGCGAGCGATACTGTCAGAAGGGAATGTCCTGGCCACAGGCATCACTCGCTGCGTCATTGAAGGGGTTATCGCCCTCATCGGCTGGCTCTGCAGCTTTCGACGATTCAGCCGCCTTTGCGCCGTTCCCGTTCTTGGCTGACCCCAGTAACCGCAGCAGCGTGACGACCACTTCGGTCACGTCGTGCTTCTTCCCTTCACGGTCCTCGTAGCTGCGCAACTGGAGTCTTCCTTCAATAAACAGAAACTTCCCTTTGGTGACGAACTCCCCGGCGATTTCTGCCCAGCGGCGCCAGGCAACGCAGCGAATCCAGAGTGTGTTGGTCTTCTTCTCCCCGTCGCCGTTCTTGTAAACTTCCTTCACGGCCAGAGAGAAGTTCGCCACCGGTATGCCGGCAGCGGTGAACTTCATCTCACTGTCGGCGCCGGCGTATCCGATAAGCAGGACTTTATTCAACATGTGTGAATTACCTCCTTCGCTATTGTGAGTAGAACGTTCCGGCGGACATGAACTCATGCTTCGTCGAAGCGGAACTTACGGCTCACGCGATCGTTAACCAGTACGTCCATTTGAGCGGCGATGCTGGCCATGCCTTCCCGGACAGAGGCACGAATCAGCGGCATATTCCGCAACGCATCTGTGCTGACCCCCTCCAGCAAGGCTCGTGCCTTCTCGACCTGCTCCTTCAGATCCTGGTCGTCCACCACGTTGCGCAAGTCAAACGTCGCCAGGAAATCACGTAGCTTCTGCAAGGTTGATTCCCGCAAACGCTGCGGCTTGCCATCCGGCTGATCGGCCAGCCGGTCCCGGAGATGGCTCACCAGTTCCAGCAACGAAGCCCTCATAACCTGTTGGACTTCAGCGCAGGCTTCCGACATTGCCTGAACAGCCTTGTCACGCTCCGTCTGAAACATACGGGCTGAAATCTCCCGCAGTTGTTCCGGCACGCCGTAGCTGACGTATTGCCAACTGAAGGTAAAGCGAGAACGGACTTCATCCACAGGCGGATAGTCAGCCGGGTTATGCAGGGTGCGCAGTCGGCCAGCGGCCTCCTGGCATAGGCGCGGGTAGGCTGTGAGGAATACCTCCACCAGCACCCGGCGCTTGTCCCTGAACTCGACCAGCTCTTCATCCACCGTCTCCAGCAACCCCAGCGGCAAGAGATGAATGCCCACCTCAAACGGCAGGCACGTATCGTAAAGAAGGCGGCGAACATCGCCGTCGAGTGTGCGGATGGCCTGAAGCTCTGGCGAGTCGAGCAATGTTTTCGCCACGCGGATGAGTTCCTTATCGGCGTCCACTTCAACCTGGGACGAGCTGACCTTGCGACTGTTGCCCAGCAAGCCCAGGTGAAGCTTAATGAAGACCGTCTTCCTGGCCAGGTCGGTGCCAGACTCCTGGAGATCCAGGATTGGTAATGCTGTTGCCATTTTGATCCTCCCGTGTCTAGTGGGAATTCTTCAGACCGGACTTCTGCTTGCCAGAAGTTCTGCGAGGTGGCAAGGTCGAGGGAATTCCGTCGCAGTCCTTGCATAGATTGTCGAGGGTATTGGTGCGGTATAAGCTTTGAGGTAGGGTCGGTTTCGGGTAGTCCGACTATCTAAGCTTTAGCCTGTCTCGGCTACTGTCATTTACGGGTGGTAAGGGGATTACCCACCACTAAGCGTCGCTGGTGTGCGTGGTGCAAACAACTGATGGTGATGAGCACTGTAGAAATGGGTCTGTCGGGGCATGGCGAGAGTTTAACATGGATCAGCACGGATAGGTGTAGAATGTCGTATCGGATTCGATCCCAGGAAGGAGCCTCCAATTTATGGGGCACCTCTTCGTGCTTTGTGGGCCACCCGGCAGCGGCAAAACCACGATACTGAAGATGATCAAGGACAGAAACCTTCCACTTGTCCAGTTGCAGCGAATTACGACGCGGCAACCAAGGATAGAAGAAGGCGACGAGGGAAAGTCCAATTTAGAATATGAATTTCTCACCCACGAAGAATTCGCGGGGCGGCTGTCCCGCGGGAACACCGCCAATTTCATCGAATGGAACGGAAACTTTTACGCTTCCGAGTTAGATGTCATAGAGAGTGCACTTCAGTCGGAATCTGACTTTCTACTCTACGAAGACATCCCCAGCGCAGTGCATCTGAAGCACACGTTTGGTTCACGGATAACGGTTTTGCTTCTGTACACGGATGATGAGACCGAACTTCTCAAACTTGAATTTGCGTTCTTGACCAGAAGCCAGCGCGACTCCGTCCGTGAATGGAAGAGACGCCTTGGTCGCAAGTATGAGGAGGCAACTCTGAGGAGAGGCGGAACTCTTGATGACGACGAGAAGACCAAATACATTGATCAGAAAATGACTCGGGCTATACCTGACCTCGCCTTCATAGCGGGAAAGATTAGGAGCTCAGAAGATTTACGTGTTCTCGCAAACAGAAGGGACAAGCAAGAGGACGTAATAAGAGAATTTCAGAACGTCTCTGCCGAAATCAAGGGGATCCATCATCTGACAAGAGAGAGTAGCGGCAAGTTCGTTTTTGTACTCATGCCATTTAAGGATGAGTTTAACAAACTCTACAGGTTCGTCATAAAGCCTGCGGTAGAAAGGCAGGGCTTAACATGCCTTAGAGGGGACGAGATATTCTCCCGCCTGAATGTCGTGGATGACATACTTAGTCACATCGAAGCCTCGCAGCTAATTATTTCGGACATTTCGGGTGGAAACCCGAACGTGTTTCTCGAATTAGGTATTTGCATGAAGATGAATAAGCCCATCATACTCATCTCGCGGGATTCGGATGCTCCGTTCAATGTTCGGAACTGCCGATGGATCAGGTACGAAGATACGGTGGGAGGATGGGAGAAGCTCTATGTTGAGATTTCGGATGCGTTGAACCGGGTCAAGAAAAGGGAGAGCATCGTCGCGTAAAGGTGGAGTGGGGCCGTAGTTGAGCTTCTGGCTTGCTAATACTCCCCCAAATGGTACTCCGCGATGACTGTTGGCGACAGCCCTTATCGCAAGCCAGTGGATGCAATACCTGATAAAACGCCCATCATGGAGACTGACCAATCTGCCCCACTGGCGAGAGGTATTCAGGCCTCGGAATTCGAGGGGGGCATGACGGTCAACGGCCCTTCCAGGTCCCGGATGAAACGCCCCCTCGGTACAGACTGGTTTTCCTGGTACTGGTAAACCCCTGGCGTCGAGGCGCTGATAAACTTCCCGGATGCCATCTGGCGCAGTGCCTTGACCTGCTCATCCGCGGATCGTGACACGGGCACGATGAACCTGGCCGCTTGCGTGAGAGTCATGCTCAAGCGATGTGCCTTCCGGCAGCACTCTTTGATCTCAGCCCCTGTCCAGCCTTCATCATTCGGAAGGTCACCCGTCACCCCGTACTTCTTGAAATAGATCTGCCAGATAATCTCCCGCTCTTCTTCGGTCGGCAGGTCGAAGAAGAATGTGCCCAGTGTGAATCGCCGGCGCAGTTCCGGGGGAAGGCTTGCGATCGAATTGCACGTGGCGATGAAGAGCATCCGCCCTTGGGAAACGGCATCAATGATCTTGAGCGCCGTGCGCAGCCGGTCCGTGGAGGCGCCCACCAAGGAACTCTCCATGGCAGCCAGATCGAAGGCGATGGTGGGAATGCCGGCGGTGTTGCCGGTGGCTTTGGCTACGGCTGATTTCGCCGCTCCGGGTGGCCCCGTGAGCACGATGCCATCGGCTTCACGGTCCTGCATGTAGGTGAGGATCGTTCCGGTCATTTCCGTCTTCACGCCTGAGAGGTCGGTGCCAGTCCCGGCGAAGGCTTTCTCGATCTCATCAATGAATACGATGACGCGCGGAGGATCAACGCCGGCAAGCACTGCGTGCAGGAAGCTTTTGACGTTACTCAATCCGCCCAGGTCGTCAAAGGTCTCACCCCCTCGCCAAACGGACAGCCCAGGCGTTTGTTCGATGACCTGCCGCTTGCGTTCCCAGAGATCTTCGGTGTCCAGTTCCCGCTTGACCAGCGAGATCGCCAATGCCTGCTCCGCCGGGAAGGCAGCAAGACCAATCAGGGCATCGACTGCCCTGTCGATCTTCGCCCGCTCAGGCTCAGCCAAGTTGGCCGCGTGGAAGGTCTCTTGGACGATGCGCTCCAGGTGAGTGGCGGAGGGCAGAGGTTCGTCAAGGACGAGCATGTCCTGCCCTAATTCCGTTGGCAAGGTCGCACCAGGGACCGCTAACAGGACCAGCATTCGTCCTGTCGCCTTGAATGAATCTCGCAGGTTCCAGATTCCCTGCATCACTCCAGATTCATCCCAGAAGCGGTGGGCGTTGGAGTAAAGCAGGAGCCCATTCTCGCCGAGCTGCTGGGCCAGAGACAAGGCATCGGCTGGCCCTACAGTCGCAGCTTCACGATCACCCAACACGCGAGCAAGTTCCCCGCCGCTGTCCTTGCCGATCGCATAGAGGCCGCGGATCACATCCCAGCCGAGCAACGGAGGAGGCTGGCGGCTCTGCTTGAGAGCGTCGCTGAGGAAGTACGTGGTGCTGGCCGGGTCGGCCGTGCGGATGGCGACCAGCGGAGTCGAAACACAGCGGGCGGCATGAAAAGCTGAGGCAAACTCTTCCATAGATCGAATCATCTTCTGTGTTCCTTTCTGAATTACAGGGGGAGGGCAATCGAGGGACACGGAGGAGGTCTCTACCAGGGCAAGCCGAGAATGGGGAATCCAGTGACTTGTGCCCGCCCATCGGAATGGATAATCTCTTCAACCGATTGTGGGCCGTAGTCCTTCACGCTGTAGCGGCTCGACAGCATGCGCAGCGCTTTACTGCGGCTCGTGCAGAGCGGCAGGCCGCTCGGCTGCGTCTCATTGAAACGCCCGAGAACGGCAAAGTCGAGATGCTCTCGGATCTCTTGCCAGAGACGACGGCGGTCTTCTTCGGAGTAGCCACGGCCCCATATCGAATAGCGTCCCAGAACGAGTTCCAAGTCCGAGTAGCCGCTGAACAGGCCAAAGCTCAGGTTGGGCAGTTGCCGACGCAGTGTCTCCATCAATTCCAGCAAGGCAGGCGCTTGCTGCATGGGCTCGCCGCCTGTAAAGGTGACTCCTTCTACGCCATACTCGTCGCATGCCCGAAGCACTCGGTCAGCTACGGCATCGACAGCGACTTCCATTCCTGAAAAGGGATGCGTTTCGGGATTAAAGCACCCGGGACAATAGAGGGTGCAGCCCTGGAAGAAGACCACAGCACGTAGGCCTGGGCCGTTGGCGCGGCTGGCGGGAATGAAAGCGTGAAGCAGCATGGCAGGTCTCCTTCAGCGCTGGGACTTTTCTTGCTGGACTCCTTGGCCCGTGTAACAACTGGCCTTCTTCCGCTCGATCTTCACGGTGTCGCCGCCGCGGAAATCGTCAAAGACCTTCTCACAGCTTCTGCTAGCGAAACCTTCCAGGTCCAATGTGGAATGTCCCTGCTCGTCAATTGTGATCGTGATGGTCTTATCCGGCATGGTGGCTCACCTCCGCACGGCAAATTGCAGCCGTACCTGCTGACCTTCCTTGGCCTGGAGCACTTCACGCTTTTTCAGGATGTAGCCCTTGCTACGGGCCATAGCCAGGGTTTGCTTCTCCTTGTAAAGTTGCTGCACATGTCCCAGCCACTTCGCTCCGTAGCCGTGGTACTGGTCAAGTTCGTCTGCGATGAGTGTGAACCGGCCATCGGGCTGACGGGCAAAACCGACATCACCGCAAGCCCCACGGAGATGCTGACGGCGGAGAATAATGTTCGCGGCCTTTGCTTCTTGCTCCGCATAATACGAGTTCAGTTGTGCGCCCTCAGTGTGGACCTCAACCTCGTAGCCCATCTCCTTGAGGGCCTCCACAAGGAACTTCTCCTCGCGTAAAACCGTCTGAGTCAAACCGTATTTCGACACAGCGTGCCTCCTTCTTCTGCCCTTAAATTAAAATGAAATGTGGTATTATTAAGGGCGGCGACTTCCAAAACAACCTGAGGGCAACCGGGCACACAACCCTCTAGGACAGAGGTAACAATCATGCGATTTCGCACCGTTGCGGCGGCATTGCTATCTCCGATGCCCCGGCGATCCGACTCCGCGCTCCGCTTGCTTTCGTTTGTGTTGGTCGCGGCGTGCGCGCTTCCTGCGGCACCCGCACCGCGGACGACGACTGAGCGGCTCCAAACCCTGGCCCAAACGATTACCTACGACTGGGCAAAGACGCACCCGCTCGTGGCGACATTCCTCGGCCTCAGCGACGAAGACGGCCATCTCGACACCCCGTCTGAGGCCGAGAATGCGCGTGATCTCGCGATGATCCGGGGCTGGGAGAGCGAGCTCGCGTCGATACCGCTTGACGGCGCGTCGCTTGTGGACGTGGACGACGCCAAGCTGCTCCGTGCACAGCTCGTCGGCTATGAGCGACAGTACCTTGTCTACAAGACTTATGAGAAGGATCCATCTGCGCCATCAACGGCAATCACCAGTGCGATCTACGTGCAATTCCTCCACCTGCCAATCGTTGGCACTGCGGGCGCTAGCAAGGACGACGTCGTTACCGCGTGGCAGAAGATCGTTGAGCGGCTCGCCGGCGCACCCGCGTACATCGCTGCGGGCAACGCGCTAGTCACCCACCCGGGCCACCTCTACGGTGTCACTGGCGCTGAGCAGCTTGCAGGGGCGTCGGCTTTCTTCGGCGGGCCGTTAACGGACGCCGCGAAGGAGCAATTGCCCGCGGATCGCTTCGCAGCGTTTGTCAAGGTGCGCGACGGGACGCTCGCCGCGATAGAGAAGACGAAAAAGAACATCGACGAACATGTGGCGTCGTGGCCCGAGAACTACGCGATAGGGCGCGCCGCTTACGACGCGATGCTGCACGACGAGCAGCTACTGCCGTTCAACTCCGACGATATCGAGCGCATGGGGCGCGAGGAGCTTGCGCACGGATGGACCGTACAGAGCTGGGTTGAAGCACTCGCCACTGAGCGTGGCACGCCGATCGGGCCAGTAAGTGGCGGCGGCCTCGCCCCGGGAGGTGCCCCGCTCATCGACTACTATCGCGCGCGTATTGCGCAACTGCGGGAGTTCGTCACGCAGCATCACGTCGTTGATGTGCCGGCGTGGCTCGGTGATATCGACGTTATCGAGACGCCGAAGTTTCTGCAGCCGGTGTCGCCGGGCGCTTCGATGTATTCGCCGCTGTTGTTCAGCAAAGGCACCACCGGCTTCTACTTCATAACACCTCCGACATCGCTTGCAGAGGCGGCGAAGAATTTGGATGCCAATCAGGACTTCGATCGCGATCGCATCCTCTCAACGGGCGCACACGAAGTGATGCCGGGCCACTTTCTGCAGATGTCGATCTCTCGCCGCCACCTGGACTTCGTCCGCAAAATCCAAAGCAGTAGCGAATTCCAGGAAGGCTGGGCGTTCTACGGCGAGGAACTTTTCGTGCAACTCGGCCTCTTCGGCGACGATCTCGATGCGCGCTACTTCACGGCGCAGTGGGAACGCGTGCGTGGCGCCCGAGCCGTTGTCGATCCAGAGCTGGCAAGCGGCGCTTGGAGTACTGATCGCGCCGTTCAATTCTTTGCGCACGAGACCGGCTTCTCCACGGGGCAGGCGAAGGCGGCGATCGCCGGAATCGCCCTTGGGCCAGGCTATTTTATCTCGTATACGGCGGGTCGTGCACAGCTTGAAGCACTGCTGGCGGAGTACCGAGCAAAGGCGGGTGCACGCGCATCGCTACACGACTTCCATAATCGGCTCTTGTGCTACGGGTCAACACCCTTCTCCGTTGTCGGACCAGAGCTGCTCGCGGACCTTGCTAGGCCTCTCGCTGAGGTTCGTGCCGGCGCCGGCTACTGATCTCGATCCGCGCGTGCATCTGTGCGTGGACCTCTTCTGCCCGATAGAGTACGAGAAACTCCTCACTGTCACCTGAGGACTGACTCTTTTGGTTGAGCGCTTGTGCCAAAAACCGTGGGCGCGCCCGTGCGAAATTTGCTCCCGCTACCACCACTGCCGGTTCTTGTCCTTTCTGGGGCGTGGCCAGTTCGGGCAGTTGGATGCGAAGGAAGGTTCCCTGTCCGGGCAGGCCCTCGACGAGCAGAGAAAGCTGATAAAGCATGAGTTGGCCGCGAGTGCAGTTTCTTCTGAACCGCGCCTCAGCAACTGACCAGCGTTTCCCCTTTCGGTGACCTCGCGGACCGGCTCTGCAGGAGCGCAAGGAGTCGCAAAACTCATGGACGTCCGCCTTAGAGCAGCAGTGGAGAGACAAAGGAACGGATCCACGGCCAAGTTATGCTTTAATTCTGGCCAACTCATGTTCTAAGTGACAGTCATGTTGGACTGGGCGTGGGCAGCCCACCGCCGCCCGAATCATGTCTCTCGTGCAGCCGGCCCAGCAGATGTACTTGCGAGGGTCCTCAATTGAGACCGAAAGATTGTCACCGCTGGTGTCATGGCCCTCTTCCGCGCAGGATGGGCATCGGGTCACGGTGTTGTGCCCCACCGTGCGAAGCCCGGTGCTGATGTGGTCGAGGATTCGGAATCCTCCCCGGTATCTTGTCCCGTTCAGCTTAGGCTTGGGTTCAGGTGACGCAAGCTGAGGTGGCATGGTCTTACGAGCTATCAATCGGGCCAGCTGTTCACGCGTCAGCTTGGAGAGAGAGTTAAGGTAACGCATCTGGGCCTCGATATCCTCCGCGGCGCCGTCAAACCAGAAGCGCTGCGCTGCGCCCCGGTGAATGCCCAGAGGTCCACGAATGGCATTGCCATACCTGCCGGGCTTCAATGCATCGTGCTTGGGGAAAATCTCGATCCCTTCTCGCTGCCTCCCTACCTTGATCGGAATGTCTAACCGTAGAGCGAGGTCGCAGACGTAAAGTCGGCAGTCGCGCGCCAGGAGTGGCTCCGCTATGAAGATCCAGAGGTGCCCTCCACGCCGGCTTTGCTCAAGCGCCGATTCCACACCGTCCTGCTTGAGGCAGAGACAGAGCTTGATGAGATCAGCGAGCGCATCCTGGTAATCAGCGTCGATGGCGACCCACTTGCATCGCTGCGTGGCCGGGTTGATGGCGTAAAGGCCGATGGTGATTTCCCCTTCCAGGTGGCGGCGGATGGTATCTGGCGTCAGGCTGAGTCCTTGGCCCGTTGTCTTGGCGGTGGGCCGGTAATAATAATGATGGCCAGTTTTCCGATGCGGACGGTGGGACTGGAGGGTGTAGGCCCGCCGGTTGACGAAGAGGCGAAGATAATCTGCCACTAGACCGGCTGGCGCTCGCAAGTGAAGATTCCACATTCTCTCCTCCCCTTGAAATCAGGCGATCTGTAAGTTGTGAAAGGCTGGACGAGTGGAAGGGGACGCTCAGCGGGCAGGACCGGGGAGGCTTGACGTCACGAGTTCAGTGGCAGCGAGCAGCTTGGGGATGTCGGCTTCAGTCATGCGACCGATGTCACCGTACTTGAAGGCCCCACGGCTGGCCCACTCAACGACTTCGCCAATAGCCTGGTTCTTCCTCGTCGCAACACGCCGTGCCGCTGTCACGAACTCGTTGCGGAGCTGGTTGAAACCGGAATCAGCATGTGATCCGTTCCCGTTGTTCCCGTTGTTGCGCTCAGGAACTGAGACGGCTCCACTGGCAGGCGACTTGCCAGATCCGTTTCCACCATTCGAGGCGGAGTTACCGCGAGGGGACGATAGCTCGGCCGCCGGCGCAGAACTGGAAGACGGATTGACAGGATCAACAGGTCTCTCCGCTGATTCAGTACCTGAAGAACCATTCGCCGGATAAAACTCGGCTGCCAGTTCTGGTGCCTGCTCTTGCTCGTCTTCAACCACCTCAAGGACCTTGCCTCCCGACAGCAGTTTGCGAGTCTCGGCGAAGAGCCGAGCATTCTCCGTAAGATTGGCGATGAGTTTCTGCATGTCATCGCCCTCGACTTCGAGGCTGAGGGCCCAGAACGAACCAGTCTTCTTCTGCATTTCCTTGCGATCGAAGTATGCGACTTCTTCCGGCCGAATCACCAACTTGGATGTAATGCCTGCCAGGCGACCACCGGTAAAAGTCTGCATCTCCTCCAGGGCAGAGTGAATCTGGCGGATCGAGCGGTACGAACCGGTGTGGATGCGGCAGACACTCCCCAGACGAGGAAAGTCAGCCAACACAAAGCGGAGATCGCCACTGGGTTTGCATAGGCCGGCAGAAAGCTCCGGGCATCCATTGCCACAGTGAGGCCAGGCCTGACCGGACGGTTTCTCACTAGTACGCCGTGTCGCCTGGACGCCATCACCCCAGCATTTGCGCTCCGTGGCTGTCCACCAGGCATACGAACTGGGAAAGACATTCTCAATATCGTCGTCGATCAACATGATGTGGAGTTCGCGGCACTGGTCTCCGTAATGCTGGGTCAGTTCCGGATCGGCCTCCCACTCGGCCCTGTTGGCGGTCTTCTTCTTGCGCAGGAAGGCGAAGTGGTCGAGCTTGGTGGGATGATTGCGATCCCCATTGGGTGGCAGCCCGATGGAGACCTTGGTGGAAACGGACAGACGCTGAACTACACGGCCGTCCTGGTCGTGCGTGACACCGATGATCATGGGGGATTCCTCCTTGGGAAACGCTGCGGAGGTGGTTGCAGAGTTGCAAAACGGTGACAATTGTGTTTCTGGGGCTACCCTACCTGCCGGATGATCTGGGCATTCTCAATGTCCGTAAGTTACTGTAAATAAAGGGTCGATGTCGCCGTTTCTAGGCTGAAATGACGTTCTACGGTGGAATCTCTCACACTTCGGTTCCCTGCTTGTGGATGAGGGAACTTGTAGACGCACACGCCGTGACGTAACTGAATGAGTGACGGCACCGGCGTGAGAGTCATTCCCGCGCGGACCGATCTGCAATCAGTCCGAACACCCGTGCATCACTCAAGGAGTTGGCGGCAACTTCACGAGGTTCTTCAGCAAACCGTGTTCTGCGAGGGTGTCGTCGATCCCGCGTTCGAGGTCCGATGTGAGAGCAACTGCCCTTGGGTATAGCGGCATCCGGCGGTCATCCAGAATCGGGGCATCCCAGCCTTGAGTTGACGCGATGAAGTTTTCCATAGCCCCACGGCCCCCTAACTCGAAGTAGCCCACGAGGACGCAGTCCAAGTAACTGCGCCAGATGGGGTACTCATCGGATCCGCGTTTGTAGTGGGCCGAGTCACCTATATAGGTGAAGCAGTCGATTTCCGTAGTAATTGGATCGGGCCTTTCCAGATGGACCGGCACCCTAACCCTGCGGTAGCCACTCTCGCGCTCATCCAATTCGGCGAGCCCATCAGCGCTCTGGAACAAGACGGCCCCTGCGATCTCTGCTCGCACGTCGGGAGTCACCGTGAGTGCGCAAATCTTTCCGTGGGGGGTTTCAATACAGTGCATCCATTGCCGGATCCACCCTAAAAGAGTCCCGGGCACCCAATGAACTCCGGACGGACGAGCCCTGGAGTTGACGAGAGAACCGTAAGCAAAAACGGACTCGTAGTTCACGATTGGTATACCTTCCAAACCATGCGCTCCGGATTGCGTAGCGCACCGCTCGAACATCTCACCTCAACCTCAAGGCGTGGCCACGATTCTCCAAGCCCAGAAAATGCATGCCAGGAAAAACGGCGCCAGCATTACGGGTCGGGCAAGATATTTCCAATCTTGGTGTCCAGTCGGAAGGGGCAGCGTAAGTAGCGGCAACTGATTCCTGATATTGGCAGATTCCTCTTGGTAGAAGACAATAAGGTCCGACACTCGCCATTGCGCAAGGCCAAACAAAAAGGCAAGCGTCAGCGACGCAATTCGGAAAAACAGGACTAGAGACGGTGGCACGGCTGCGGGCGGCGGTGACGCATACTGGCGGAGTTCGAGTCCAACCAGAGCGGCGAGGATCGTCGTGAATACTGTGAACATGGCGAACCGCAGGTTACTGTAGTGGCGCGCTGTGCCGCAGAGTTCCTGATAGCTCAGGCGGCAATCCTGTCGGGCGAGTTCCTGATCTTTAGTAGCCTTCAGTTGATTGGTGACTACTTCTTCGACTAGGGCTATGACCTCTGCCTTCTCGTTGTCGGTCAACGGTGTGCTCCTTTCTCGCAGGTCTGGTAGGGGGTGAGGTTGGCGCCTTGTCAGCCTATTGGGGTCCTCCCTCCGGACCTGTCCATTATATTCTGGCCTACATCAGAAGTTCTCTTATCCCACAACTATACTCGATTTTTGTCCCTCAGCGGTCTTTCTTGCTGGGGATATCTCCACCAAGGTTGCCATTCTTGCGTGGTCTGCTCTGCATTCCTGCCGCTTCTCCCGGACTGTTCGCTGAAAGTGACCGTCTAATCAGTGATTCCTAGTGGCACTCGAAGTAGTTTGCGAAGGGTCCACGACGGTTGGACTATTCCGCTACCTCTTCCTCTGCCAGCCAGCCGCACTCTTGAGCCTGTATAGCGTGCTCCTGGATTCCCCAGGGTCGCCGCCCGCCAGGCTTTCTGAATACATAAGCAGGCCAGCCTCAGATCGACTCGGGTGAAACCGCACGAACACCCCCGCCCGGATAGCTCCGCTCGCATTGACTGTTAAAGCTCTTACCTCGGCAATTTGACCAGTAAGCACGTCACGATGATCCCAAATCCATTGCCGCTGGTCATTCGTCAACTGGAATGAGCCGACTTCACTCCGTACGCCGGTCGGCCCTTCCACCACCATGGCCCCCAGGCTGCCGGCAAACTTCCCCGTGCCTTGGACGCAACGCAGGACTTTCACGTCCAGGGTGTCATTCGCCTTCACTTTGAACCATTGGTCCACGGCGTCTTTGTATTTGACGACCACGCCTTCACTGTTGGGCAGACCGCGAGGGTCGTTGATGATGGCCTGATAGAACTTCACGGGATCAGCGTCCTCCGGCATGGCCGGGACGACATGGAAATGATCGTTGAACAGACGGATCTCCACGATCACGCCCTCATAGAGTTCACGCCGGTCTCCGTAGGGCATCTGGCTCACGTCCCTGCCCTTTAGCCGCGCGATGTCCCAGGCGTAGAACTCGACAGGACCTCTCTCTCGCTGGATCTGGATGGCCTTCTCGGGCAGGGCATTCACGATTCCGCCTACGCGGGCGGCACCATCAGGATGATGAAGCTCGCCGCGAAGCACAGTTCCCTCCTGCTCGGGGCCTGGGAAGAGCCTGCGGGCCAGCCAGACGGGAGAGTGATTGCTCACGTCTTCTATGGCAGGGAGCTTGTCGTAATAGAGTTCACCTTCAGGCCGATGGCTGCGATAGACAGCACGCAAGTTGTGAATCGACGCGTTCGCTAGGCTGCCATCGTCTTTCCATTCGACACTCACCGGCCGAGCGGAGTCTGAGAGGGTCTTGAGGAACTCCGGCGGCTTCAGGTGAATATCGGGCTTTGCCACCGGAACTGAATTGTCCTTCAGGCGGACAACAAGATAGCGGTCCTCCTCGAAGGCCTGGCGGAAGGCGTAGCGTCCCTCGAGGACACCGTTTGCGATGTTCACCTCGAACGAACGCGTGTGCGGGTCAACTCCTTCGGCAACGAAGTCATAGTGGAAGCCTGCCTTGTCGGCATCGTGTTCGTGAACATTGATCTTTCCAAGTTGGCAGCTTCCTCCAACCTTGATGACGCCCGTGCCAGAATAGATAAGCCTCTTATCGCCTTTTCCGTAGCCCTCCTTTATGACTCCGTCGAAGTCATCCACGGAATGTGGGTCATTCTCAACCGCCAACGTCCTGGGCCTCTGGTCGGTGGGCAGACCCTTCTTAAGCGTGAACTTGGCGTATTCCTTTCCGGTCCGCGGACCTGCCAGCAGCGCACCATCCACTGCTTTCTTCTGCAAGGCACGTTTCAAGGCCAGTTGCCGGGCTCCGAGCGGCTGGGGCGTATCCAGAAGTACCTTCGCCCTGCCGAGAGCAATTCCGAACAGCAACCTGCCTGCTTCATGAACGAGTGTTTCTCCCACGCTGAGAGCCAGGTTCGCTAGAGAATTCATCTTTGACCTCGATGGGGGTAGGGAGTGGAAATCTAGGCCGCTTGAGGGGGCGCGCTATGACGAGGAAGAATCAATTGGAAAGAAAAGAGCGATCCCGCAGCGCAGTACAAAACTGTCACACGGGAACAATCCCGAGAGGCGTCGATCGGCGCTTGCGAAGGTCACCTCTATTTGTGGCAGGCGAATGGTGGAGTATCTAGCCGCTTTCAAGGCTTGAGCCCTGCGATTACTGCAGCTTCGCGTACTCCGCCTTGGCTTCCTTCAGGATGGGGACATCGGAGTCCGCGTCTTTCCAGAGGGTGAGGAAATCCTGATAGGCGGCGCGGGCCTTCGCCGTGTCGCCCTGCATGGCGTAAGCGCGGGCCAGTCCCAGGCGGGCCAGCGCACCCCAGGGAAAGTTCACCACTATTCCACGATGGTCGATGAATTTCCGGAACTCCGCTGCCGCTCTGTTGCCGTCGTGGAGCATGAGGTAGGCTTCCCCGCGCAAATAAACTGGGCACAGGCATATCGTGAAGTTCATTGGGTAGCCCAGTTCGATCGTGCTCGCCACCCTCAATAGTTCGATTGCCCGGCTCGGGTCTAGGCGTTCCAGGGCGACCCCCGCCCGGATAGTGGGCAGCCAATACCTCTGGACCAGCGTGTCCAGCGGGAAGGCCTTGCCGAGATCGTCCGCCAGCTTCTCCGCCCCTGCCGTATCGCCTGCCCGCGCCAGGGCCAGTGCCGCTATCGCCCGCACATCGCGGTTCGGGGCCAGCCTCAACGCCGCCTTGGCCTCGGCACGCGCCTGCCTCCGGTTTCCCGATTCCACTTCGCGCAGCGCTGCCGTTGCTTGGCAGGCTGCCGCAGCCTCTTTGCCGTCGTTCTGCTGGGCGGATTCCATCGCCCGCGCGGTCAACTCATGTGCGTTTCTCAGCTTGCCATACCAACCTTCCGTGTCCGCTTGCGTTGCCTGCATCATGTCTTCCGCGCGCGGCTTGCCCATGGCGGCTGAGACCCACTGCGCCATCTGCGACGCATTGCCCTTCAGAAAAGCCAACCAGTAGCGGCTCGCGGGAAGGCCCCAGTCCTCCATCTTGCGCTCCTCCACCTGCTTGTACACCGTCTCCGCGTCATCCAACCGGTTGAGGGACCTGTAGGTTCCACCGAGGTTTCCATAGTTCACTACATCATTCGGCTCCAGGCGCAGCGCCTCTCGAAATTCCTCCAATGCCTTTTCCCAGTTTCCCAGGGCGCCGGAAATATTTCCCAGGCCCTCGTAAGCCCCGGCGGCTCTCGGGTAGGTCTGCAGCCACAACTCGAAGGTCTGAGCCGCCTTCTCCAGCTCTCCCGTCACGGACTGGTAGTAGAGCCCCTCGATTATGAACCGCTCCCGTTCGCTCACCTTTTCCCGCAGGTCGTGAGCCTTCCGTGCATTCTGGGCCGCCCGTTCCCCTTCGTGGAGGTCCCCGTAGAAACATGACATCATGACGTAGGCCATGGCAAAATTCGGGTCTAGGTCCACCGCCCTCTTGAGGAAGGGCAGCCCGGCTGTTCCCCCTTGCGCAATGGACGTCTTCAATCCCAGGCTGTAGGCTTTCAGCGCCTCCAGGGATGGCGTGGTCGCTTCCTCCAACGGCGTGGCGTATTCCTGTACCGAGCTGAGCGACTCGCCCAGCTTGCTCCGTAAACTGACCGCCGCAGCATCCAGCGCCTTGAGCACCGCTTCCTTCCGCGCCGCCTGCTCCTGCGCCTCCGCCAGCACGTCCCCCGTGTGGCAGTTCACTGCCTTCAGGCCAATCACGTACTGGCTGCCCAGCCCCGCAATCGAGCCGGTCACCACAGTCGTGCTGCCCGCGCGTTCGCAGACCTCGCGGGTGACCTGTAGAGTCAAACGGTCGCCGGCGAGACGGCCCATCAGCTTTAAGGTGTCATTTACCCTTTGCTCAGAAAGCAGGTCGAAGAAGGGCGATTGCTCAAGCTGTACCGAGAGTCCCTGCTTCAGCGTGTCGTCAAATACCGTATCGCCCGTCTTGTTGTCGAAATCAGCGAGGACGATAGTGTCCTTGTCAGTGAGGCCAGCCGCGGGCCGGCGCGAGCGGAAGTAGAGGATTCCCCCGATGGCAGCCGCGACAAGCATCAGGGCAGCGGGAATCAGAACCTTCCAGAGTTTTCTGCCCGTTACAGGAATCGCCTGTGGGAACACCGGTGGCACGACGGGCGCACTGCTTTGCGCCCCGATGATTCCCACCGGCGCGATAAAGCGATAGCCCCGCCGCGGGAGGGTTTCTAAGAAGCGCGGATTAGTCGCGTCGTCCCCCAACGCCTCGCGGACTCTCTTGACGGCAGCATTCAGACCGTACTCGAAATCCACGAAGGTGTCGCTGCCCCAGACCCGCTTCTGCAACTCCTCCCTCGTGACCAGTTCTCCCGGACGCTCCAGTAACATCGCGAGGACTTCAATCGGCTGCCCCGTGAGCTTGATTTTCATGCCGTTCTTGCGCAGTTCGCGGGTATGAAAGTCGAACTCGAACACTCCGAAGCGTGCCCGGCGTGGAGCTGCCTGAGTCGCATCCATGGAAAGGACCTCAACGAGAGACCAGCGGTAGGCGCTGCAAGGGCGCTGAGGGTAACGAGCACGCCACATGGGCCAACGCGTCGCCAGTTGGTGAGGAGTCTACCACCGAAAGCGTCATTGTCAAAGCCCCCTCGCCCCCATCCGGGGACGTAACTCCTTGTAAGCAAATCCGTTATCTTGTCACTCGCGTTCCAGCCCGTTCCCACCCTCCGTCCATTGATATAGCGATTCACTGGGTCAAAACTCGGCGCCATCTCGCGACGGAGGTGGGCGCCATGAACACTAGAGGTTGGGGAGCAGAGAGCGATGACCGGAAGATCAAACGCAGGCAAGGGACTTGGGGAACTGCCGGCTCGAGCTTGGCGGTCTTCCTGGTGGTCTCATTTGCCGCGGGGATTTGCTGGGCTCAAGACCAACTCACGGGAGGCGCAAGCGCGAAAGGAGATCTCACCGTCCTGGTCTATATCTACGCCCCCATTCCCCAGCACGATCTGGCCATAGCCGAGCGCACGGCATCGACCATCTTTCAGAACGTGGATGTGAAACTGTCTTGGGTTGATTGTCCGCTGACCGGACCGAGATCTGAGCTGAACCTGGCTTGCACCACTCCTCATACTCCTGCGGACATCCGCCTGAACGTCGTGCCCGATATTGCGGAGGGTCCTTGGGTGGAAAAGTTCGCCATGGGTATGGCCGTACCAATTCCTCCACCGCGCCATGGACAATTTGCGTATATCTCCTATAGGCGAGCAAAGGCAGTGTTCCTCGAGGCGCCGCAGTTGTCGCTTGGACAACTACTCGGACACGGCATTGCGCACGAGATCGGCCACTTGCTGTTGGGCACGAATAGTCACTCTCCCTCGGGCCTGATGAGTGCTCACTGGAGTGCTAGGGAACTGAAGCTCGCGGCCCGCGGACAACTCACCTTCTCAATAGATCAAGCAGCGACCATTCGCGGCGACGTCCGAGCGCGTCGAGCCGAGGAGGAAACGGCGGCGGCGGAACGGGTGGCTTCTCAGAAGTGACATGAGCCGGAGAGCACCAAGGGCTTCCCCCGCTCAAGCCCTCACGGCGGGGGTAAGCGGCGCTCGGGTTGCGCCGCAGTCATGCCGGAATGCTCATTCACTCCACGCTATTGCCGGTCCTTGAACTGAGGACCGACGGGTAGCTGTACTCATCGGTTCCTTACGCAGCCTTGGCCAGCTTGTTTCTCTCCCGCCCGTCCATCCGGGCCACGATCTGGCCGGTCAGCAGGTCCACGGCGAACACACCGAAGACGGCGACCGCTTCGAAAACGATGCCGGCGAGATGGCTGACGGCCAAGATGGAAGCGAATGCAGCGGTGGACTGCATGATTCTGTTCTTGAAGGGACTGGTCAGCCAAATCACGACATACATCAACAGCAGGGCTGGTGCGTGCAGGACCATCAGCAGCACCAACCCTGTGTCGATGACGGACTTGCCCAGTCTCCAGAGCGGGGACTTGCGTGGATAGCTCTGCGAGTTCTTCCAGAAGGCCAGGCCGCAGAGAGCGGCAATGCAGGCAGCCCAGAAGAGTTTGTACTTTGCGACGAGTGACATGCTTCGTCCTCCTTTAGCCCCCGCAAACGGGCGCTGAGGATCTCCTACCACGCGGCCTAGCTGAGCCCAGCTTCCTGCGCGGCAGTGGCTTCGGTGTGAAGCAGGGTCTGCGCCAGCTTGCTTGCGTAGCGCTTCACCGGGGTGAAGCCGAGGTCCTTGCGTGTCAGATGACGGATGCCGAAATATCCGGCGATGGCGACAACAACAGCCAGTAAAGCAGCAATCGTGTACTTCATGATTCTGTTCTCTCCTTTTGTATGGGGTGGATTGTGTGTTGCCTGGAATGGACGGGGAAAAGCTCAGGACAACCGTGACTCCAACCTGGTCAGCCGGCACCAGATGGGAACAACGAAGGTAACCATTAACGT
>Ga0181532_10001441_pt1 | contig 23000 bp, 18 predicted proteins | sample PEATcosm2014_Bin_33_FD_119768 | JGI IMG/M metagenome (GOLD analysis project Ga0181532, IMG submission 119768) | Peatland microbial communities from MTU Mesocosm Facility, Houghton, MI, USA - PEATcosm2014_Bin11_30_metaG | ecosystem: Environmental > Terrestrial > Soil > Wetlands > Peat | place... | reverse complement strand
TCGCTGGTCTTGTACCCGGACCACAACTCATTGCGAAAGGACTCGATCACGTGATCGGTCGCAACTGCGATGTGTGTGGCGCCGCCGCGGATCATCCCCAACATGGACGACAGCACGCCTCGAACAGCGGCGACTTCCCGTCCGTCTTCATCTCGTGCGGAAGGCAGTGCATAGAAGTGTCGGAACAGTTCGTAGGTGCCGTCGACGAGATAGACGTCCACTGTGTGACTCCATCACCACGCTAAACGAGAAGCGTCAGCTCGGGCAAACCGCTTTGGGAGAACCAGAAATCGCGGAGGCAACGTGGAGGCGGACTTGAGACCCACACCCAGACCTCTACCGTGTCAAGGTCCCGTTCAACGATAACTGATTGACATTCAGCGGCACTGGCAGCCACCATTGGCGTTGTAAGGAACTCTCAGGAACTGTTAATTAACGGACCCTCATTGGATCCGGATATTCGAGTGCGATTTAGATTTTCCGGGTTGCCGTGCCCCAACTGGCTGATGAGATGTCTGAGTACTCCGCAGCTGCCTCATAAGATTCCGGATTGAATGAACCACCTATCGCCCTGCTTCACCAGCTTCAAAGTAAACGCGCTGGAGGAACTCAAGGCTCCAGAGCGCGTGCTCTTGCCCCTGACGCTAGCAAAGGTACCCTGAATTTCCGGCTCTTCAGGGTCGAGTTTCAACTTCGGTGGCTCCGGCGAATGGAAGGACTCCCCATAGGCTTTCCTAACGCCTTCAGGGCAGTTGGGGTAAAGCGCGACGATCCCGTCGAGATCCTTTCGATTGTAGGCATCCTCGTAACGGCGAAGCACGCTGAGAACTGCTTCCTTGTTCTGTAGCTGGATTAGCTTCTGGTGAACCTGTTCCGCATAGGGACTGTTGGGGTGCCGGTTCAAGAAGGCTTGTAACCCTCCACTGTCCGCCTTCAGGGCCAGCATGTAATCGGCTTGTTCATCCTGCAACCCCTCGACCAAGCCATGTGCTTCGCTCGCGTGCTGCCCCTCCGGGTGGGCTTGAAGAAATGCATCCAGCGACGTGAGGTCCGCCGTGTTTACCTTCTTCCAATCGAGCTCTTCGAGCCGGTTTCGAACTTGCGTGGCGTTCTTACCGTTCGGGTATTTTTGCAAATATTGCTGCAGCGCAGACGAATCCGTGGAGTCAGCAATGGCCGCGTAGCCTGCGGCCTCGGCCGCGGTCATGTTGACATTAAAAGAGGTCGTGCTCCCGAGCGTTAGCTGTACCTCTTCGCTCACCGTTATGTATCCGGTTTTTTCTAATTCGAATCTGTGCAGCCCAGGGCTGCCCTCGTGTTTAAATGTGCCGTCTGGCTGAACCACACCCACTTCCTTGCCATCGATGCGCACCGTTGCGCCCGGTACCGCACCGGTGACTACATATGAAGGGGCCTCTTCGCGTTCTAGTTTGACATTAATCGGCGTTTCAGAATTCTTGGCCACAAGCACGGAAGTCGTTATTGGTCGGAATCCCGGTTTTTCAAGCCGGATGTTATACGACGCTGGGGGAAGCGGAATGCGAAGCTCGCCAGTGTTGGACGTTCGTCCGAATTGAAAACTATCCACCATAACGATTACATCTGTCTGCCCCGTGCGCAGCAAAATTCCTTCGATCTGGCTCTGCTCGCCAACAAGGGGGATACGGGAAGACGCCCAAAAAGCCGGTGGATCCTGGTTTTTGAAGTGAGGCATCGCTATAGCTACAGTGTTTTGCGCGAGATATAGTGTTCTGTAGGCAAACAGCATCCCGATCAGAAGGAGCGGCAGAGTGATGGCTAACGCCCGCTTGAGTCCACGCTTGTACGCCGCCCGTTGCCGGCGCAATTCAGCACCGGGCATACTGGAAATTACCCAGTCGTGGTTGAAGACGTGCTTATAAATGCGGTTGCGAACTTTGAGTGTGCCATTATCGACCCGGGTGATTCCGGAAAGCCGCAGCACAGAGAGCATTGGATTAGTTTCGTCGTCGGGCACTCTCTTGCCGTCGAGAATCCGCTCGTAAATCGTTAGTAGACCGGGAGAGTCCACTTCGCTGCGCAGCATCCGTTCGCGTACGAAGAGCAGGTTATCGTCTCGATCGCGCGCCCGGGTGGAGAGAAACAGTTCCTGGCAAAGGCGGTCCACGGCCGATGTGTTACGAACGGCGCCCTCTTGCGCCACGGCCTGGCAGAGACGCTGCGTCAGATAAGGATGCCCGCCGGTCCAGTAGATGACCCGTCGCAGGAGTGCCGATCCGACGCCGTCATCGGCTCCCAATCCTTGCACCAGCGGCATCGCTTCCTGTTCGGTGAAATCCGTGAGCTCAATCCTCCGTCCGATGTTGAACGGCGTAGTCCGCGTGTCACGTATCAAGTCCGATGGACTCGCGACCCCTAGCAGACAGAACGTCAGCCGTTCTGTCTGCGGATCGAGAGAGCGTCGATTGAAACATTCCCGAATCCCGGCAAAGAACTCATCGGTAGAAAAAGGGAGACTGCGGACGGCGTCGATTTCGTCCACGAATATGACGATCCGATCCTCTCGCACCGGCAGGATCACATCGGAGAGCACCAGCATAAAACGCCGCATAGGACCGAGCTGTGGAAAGCGGCGCCAGTAATCCTCGACTTCCTCTTCCAGCCGAAATTGTCGGCCGGCGCGTTCGACGAGTCCGTTGTACCACTGCTCCGCGGTTAGATTCTGGCCCAGACTCGTTAGGTCAAGCACGGCGACCCGCGCGCCGTTATCACGCAGGCGGGCGGCAGTTCTTACCATCAGCGAAGACTTGCCCATCTGGCGGGCTGTGAGCAAATAGCAGATTTCTCCCGCCCGCAGCGCCTGGTAAAGCGTTTGATCGGCCGCGCGTTCAATGTAGGAAAGTGCGTCGCGGCGAAGCGTGCCGCCCACAACAAAGAAACTGGCAGGTATCGTCTCAGGCATGGGAACTCAAATCAGATGGCGACTGAGGTACTGCTCATACAGTTGGCACCGCAGCTTCATGTCGCGGGCACACTCGCCCGCCATGATGCCTGAACTTCGCAAACGGTAAAACGAATCCGTGCTCGAGGGATGCTTTCCGCCGATGACGCTGCGCACAACGTCACAGAGTGCGGGATCCTGGTTCAAGGAAACAAAAATTCTGCGCAAGTGGTCCCCATAAGGACCCTCGTCGCGAGCGGCGCCGGCCGCGAACTCGTGGAATGCGAGACTAAGCTCTGTCATCTGGTGCAGTCCGCGCTGCGTCAGGAAGGGCTGTCCGCCAAGCAGCGAGTAAAACTGCTCTAACTCGCCCTCGTTGCTGAGCGGGAAGCCATAACGCCGGTTCAGTTCGCGCACCTGCTCGAGTGTGAAGTCGGCCAAGACTAGGCGCGTACCCACATTAAACGGCGACTGGTTAACGTCGGTGATGAACAGGTGCGCCTCGCTCGCGTAGGCAATGGCGAGAGACAGATTCTGCCAGGGTCCTGAAGGATCGAGTGAACGCTCGTTATGCCAGGAGCGAAACAGTCCGAAAACTTCGCTGCCGAATTCGCAAGCGAAGAGACGGTCCACCTCGTCCATTCCCCAGACCAGATGGCCGTCTATTCGATTGAGGATTTCCCGTCGCAGCAAACGCTCGAAGTTCATACTTGGCCCGCGGCGCGCATTCCAGTACTCCTCGGGGTTCACATCCAGATCGAGTTGTTCCGCAATCGCCTGCGCCAAACAAAGGAACAGACTATCCACAGACTGCAGGTGCGCTGAATTGAGCTTCTGGAAGTCTGTGAGAACCACTCGGGCCCCGGCTTTGCGTGCCTGTTGCAGCCCGCGCGCCATGAGGGAAGTCTTACCCATCTGCCGGGCCCCTTTCAGCAAGATGACGCTATCGTTGCGAGCGACCGCCGAATAGAATTCCTGGTCGGTGGGACGGACGATGTAGAATTTGGAATCGAGCGGCAGCGCTCCTCCCACCGGTTCTAGGTTCGGCTTGCGGCGAAACGCCTCCTGCGGAGTCTGGAGAGCTTTGGCCAGGTCCGCGACAATCTGCTCATTATCGGTGGAATCCTTCCAGAAAGCGTAATTGCGCCCGTCCAGCGCGGCATGCAGGGAGTCGGGAAACTCCCCGTGAAATTGAACTCGCACCGGCAAGAGCCGTGGCCTGCCGTTTTGACGCTCCGAAAACGAGTGCGCCAGCTGGACCTCATAGGAGAGCATCTCGCTTTCCATGGAGGCTTCGGAAAGCAAGGCAACCACCGCGTCTGCCGTTCCAATTTTTCTCTCGATCTCTCGCGCCCAATCCACCCCGACCGCGAGGTGCCGATCCACGAAGACCCGGTAGCCTTGGGCCGTCAATTTTTCCTCTAGGGCCTGCATGATCTGTTCGTCGGGCTGAACATTACGCCGGTATAGCAGGACCAATTGGAGTTCTTCCGTTTTCACTTCAGGCTCGGGAGGAGACAGCGTGGCTATGTTGGCGCTCGTGCGCATAGCCAGACGACGCAACTCCGCTCCCAGGTCGGCAGCGGACTGGTAGCGTATTTCGCGACGTTTTTCCAGCGCGCGAGCGATCACCCGATCCAACTCTGGCGAGATCCGCCGGTTGACGAGCATGGCGGAAGTTGGCGGACGATTTAGGATCGAGTCGAACACAACCGCCGAGGTTTCTCCGCGAAAGGGGAGCACGCCCGTCGCCATCTCATAGAGCACCACTCCAAACGAGAAAAGATCCGTGCGAGGATCCAGTAGTTCCCCGCGCGCCTGTTCCGGAGACGTATACGACACGGTGCCCATGAATTCTCCCGACCCGGTGATGCTCTGCTGCGTGGGTTCATCGTCGTTCAGAGTGGTGTGCAATGAAGCTCGCTCACTGCGGTCGCAGCCGGTTAGCTTCGCGAGACCGAAATCGAGAATTTTGATCCGTTCTCTCTCGATAACAAACAAGTTGGCAGGTTTGATGTCCCGGTGAACAATACCGCGCTTGTGCGCCGCCTCCATGCCGTCTGCGATCTGGATTCCAAAGGCGATCACTTGTTCCTGCGGCAGCGGGCCGGATAGCATAATCTGCCGTAAGTTCTTCCCTTCCAGAAGCTCCATGACAATGAAGCGACTGCCCGCATGTTCGCCCACATCATGGACTGTGCAGATATTGGGATGGTTCAAAGAAGAAGCTGTACAGGCTTCCCGCTGAAAGCGCTCGATGGCAGCTGAGTTCTTCGAGAACTTCTCGGACAGAAGTTTGATCGCCACGTGACGCCCGAGGCGTATGTCTTCCGCCTCGTACACAACTCCCATGCCTCCGCTACCTAGTTTGCGCAAAATGCGATAGTGGGACACATTCTCGTGGAGAATTCCCACGCCGGACTGGTCTTCTTTCTTTGCCGGGGAATGCAAGCGGACGAGTTTCCTGGGAAGTTCGGGGTTCCCGGCCTCCGAGTTCCAGAAGTTAAAAAGGCGCATTCGGAGGCCGGCGCTGACTTCGACCTCGCCCAGATCATGCAATGCATCCTTCCAGCGGCCAAGCTGGTGGAGCATGCCGGTAACAAACTCAGAAGCCAAGATGTGACCTTGGTCCCCGCAATCCATGATTCTCTGGGCCACATTGATTCCGCTGTCGCTCACCGCACCCTTGAGACTCATGTCGGCCACACGGCATACCGGCCAGGAATGCAGCCCCATCCGTAAGCGGAATTTGTTGGTGCGGCGGGCGGAGCAGCAGATTTCCACCGAGCAGCGTAACGCTGCTTCAGGATCGCCGAAGAAGACCAGCGCCATACCGTCTCCGCTCGGCACCACCATAATCTGATCCTTGGCCCGTGCTTTGCCGAACTCGCTCGTACGGTGGACGAATTCCCTCAGGTTTTGCAACAACACGTGGTGTTCGGATGCCGGGAGCGAAGAAGAACCGGCGATGTCCAGGAACAGGGCATGTGCGAGCTCGAGTTGCTCCGTCTGAGGCTGAACTGTAGCTGCCATGCCGGCATTCCAGAAAGCTGCCGAGGATTGCGCCGGTGAGGAGCGTTCGAAAACGCGGGGCGCATTCCCCGGCCCTGTGGGTTGAATTGAACCCGCTCAACCTGCAAACGGGGAATTTAGTAGGCCATACTTCCTCGCGCCAGCCTACCCGGAACCGAATTATGCCACATTCGGGGCATCTACCCAAGCGAGAAAGATCCGAGGCTGCGAGTCTCGCATATCGAAGGATTGAGAACACTATCTATGAAAAGATTCGTTTGACATCTCCATCCTCTTTGGTCTAGTACTTGACGGCGAGTCAATTATCAGCCCCGCGGGTGGCAATTTTCCTTCCCCAAACGCGATTCTCCATTCGCAAACCGGCCCCAAAGTGTGCTGGAGGAAACATGAGAGCTGTACGACTCGTCACGGCAACGCTGTTGCTGGTTGCGTTTCTTTTCCAGACACGACCGGTCACGTCGCAGTCAGTGTATGGGGAGGTTTGGGGGCGTTTTACGGCAGGCGCTGGCTCGCCAGTTTCCGGGGCGTCAGTGACCGTGACTGCGGTCCAGACCGGAGCGCGCAGTCGAACGAGGACCGACGCCGAGGGATACTTCACCATCAGTAATCTGGCGGCCGACCTTTACCAGATCGACGTGCAGGCCGATGGCTTCAACCGAGTGCACGAAATCGTGGCCGTCAACGCGGATTCTACGACGAAGGTCGATTCGACCCTGCGGGCTGGCGATCCGAATGTGGTCGCTGCACCGACGCCGACCAGTGACAGCGCGCTGAAGGTTGACCGCACCGATGTCTCCACCCTCTTTGACTACCCTACCGTCAACAAGCTTCCCCTTCTCGACCGCAATGTGACGACGTTGCAGCTACTGGTGCCAGGAGCGGCTCTCGGACAGTTATTCATACCGCCTAGTCAGAATCCACAAGGCGGAGTGCCGGTCAACGTCAACGGACAGCATTTCAGCGGCAGTGCATTCCAATACGATGGCACCGAGAACCGCGACCCGTTGGAAGGCATTGTAGTGATCAATCCCACGCTGGATTCTGTGGGCGAAATGAAGGTCACAACCCAGGGGTACAACGCCGAATTCGGACAGGCGACGGCGGGTGTGGTCACGGTCCAGACGAAGACCGGGAGCAATGTCTGGCGCGGAGATGCGTTCGAATTCCGGCGAACCGGGTTTGGACAATCGGTAGACCCGTTTGCTGCTGCGGGCGTTCCGCCCGGCAAATACGATATATTTGGCGGTTCGTTCGGTGGACCGATCGCAAAGAACAAGTTATTTATTTTCGGCGACTACCAGGGGACCCGATCATCCCAGGGTGCGAACCTGTTGTTGAGTGTGCCACCGGAGGACGTCCGAAGCACCTGCCTGGGCCCCGCTGCGGGAAGCGGTGTACCATACTGCAACTTATCCGATTACAGCAACTTCATTAATGGGGTCCTGACCGACGCTCAGGGCCGCCCGTTTCCGAACTACATGATTCCAAACAACTCGAATAACGGGAATCCAGATCCCGACCACTATGTTACGAGCCAGGCGGCCACACTCCTCGAGCTTTTGCCTCCACCCAACCACACCCCGACCGATGCAACCTGCGCCGATAGTGGAGCGGAGGCCGTGTGCAACAACTTTCTGGCGTCAGGACAAGAAGTGTTCAATGCCGACCAGTTCGATGTTCGGACCGACTACAACGCGAGCTCGCGTCTCCGGTTGTTCGGCCGCTATAGCTTCGGCGATTTTTTCGACAACGGGATGCCCGCATTTGGCCCGGAAGCGGGCGGGGTTGGCACCAATAGTGCCCCCCTTGCCACCATTGGCAACGGCCCGAAGGGATTCGCGGGCGTGGCCCAAACTCGGAACCAGGGCGTTTCATCGGGATTCACCTATTCAATCGGCCCGGAGACACTCACCGACTTCCGCTTCGGTTACTTCCGGTATCGGCTGAACATCAATGCTCAGGATTATGGGGGGCAAATTCTCACCAAGATCGGGATACCAGGAATTTCTGCGGCCGACACTAAGGACCCCTTCGCCACAGGCCTACCCGATTTCGAAATCCCTGGCCAGCAAACTGGCGCCCCTCAGGCCCTAGACTCCGGATTCGATTATCTCCGCCTTGGATATTCGAACGCTGCCAACTCTTGCAGCTGTCCTTTGCGCGAGCGCGAACAGCAGTTCCAGTTTGTCAATAACTGGACCCGGAGTTCAGGCAAACACATTATCAAATGGGGGGCGGATCTTCGGTATTTGCAGAACTACCGCTTTCAGAGCGTCCGGCCACCGACTGGATACTTTTCTTTTGCGCCCAGTGTGACCGGGTTGGGTTTGGCGACTTTTCTGATAGGAGACGTGACCTCGTTTAACAGATCCTTCAGCAGCTCGGCGGCAGTTCACGCTGGCGAACACCAAAAGAGGTTCGGTTTTTATGGACAAGATACCTGGCGGATCAACTCGCGCCTTACCCTGAATTACGGTTTGCGGTGGGAAATCTACTTTCCTCAGACAGTGACCGGCGTCGGTGGGTTCCTCGTACCGAATCTCAGCAACCACGACCCAGGAACAACCTATTTCACCGGGCCGGGGGCAACAAACAGCGCAGGCGGCGTAAAAGAAAATCTGACCAGCTTCGCACCTAGGCTTGGCTTTGCCTACCTGATCAATCCCGCCACGGTGATTCGGGCAGGATATGGGCGGAGCTTTGATGCGGGCTATGCGGGCGACATCTTCGGCATTGCTGCCACTCAGAATCCTCCGGTAACAGTGGACCAGAGCGTCCAAGGAGGGTTCAATTTAACGGATGGTCCGCCGCTGTTTACCTTCCCCAGTGGCTCACCGTTTTCACTGCTGAGCCTCGCGACAGCGAATTATGGGAACCCTCCAGCGACACCTTCTAGCGGGGCCGTGCTCTACGCTCTGCCCTCCCGTGTCCGCGTTCCTACGGTCGATTCTTGGAACCTGACCTTTCAGCACGAACTCAATTCCCATCTCTACTTTGAGCTGGCATACGTGGGTAACAAGGGCACTCACGTCTTCCCCGATAACGATCTCGGAACCTATTACAATCTGAATCAACCATCCCTTCAAAATCTTATTGTGCAGACTATCAAGAACGGGATTCCAGTGCAGGGCCTAAATTACCTGAATTGTAAGGCGGGCAACGAGACAGGTACGAAAGGAGCGATTTTCACCTATATGTCTGGTGGCGGCGCTATGGAACAACAGTATTGTCTCACGACGCCCGCGGTTAGAAGTTTTTACCAGCCAGCTCCGAACTTTGCTCCTTATCTTTTCCAGGTGTTCTATTTCGGCAACGATGCCAACGACAATTACAACTCGCTCCAGGCACAAGTGCGCAACAACTTTAACCACGGATATTCGTTCGTGGCACACTACACTTGGTCCAAGGGCCTCGACTACGACAATAACTACTTTCGAGTGGATCCGCGAGTGGAATACGGTCCCGACAGTTTCGACATAAGGCACCGATTTGTGATGACCAACATCTGGGATTTGCCGATGGGGCGGGGCAAGGCATGGCTGGGTGGAATCAGACCGGCTGCCGACCGCTTTTTCGGTGGCTGGACCATAAGTGCGATTACAATTTGGCAGAGCGGGCTTCCGTTCACTCCATCATATCTACCGAACAATTGTGCTCTCGAGACTGACCAGGGTGGTGATCCCTGCCAGCCGAACCGCGTTGGCCCCGTCCACATCTTCGGGGCTCGGGAGCAATACTTCACCACCACTGGAGGTCGACCTCTGCCCGCGAATACGAGTAACCCGGACTACTGCGCCGCAACTCCCAGCTATTGCGGTCTTAATCCCGCCAACGGCCAGCCGATTCCGGGAAAACCGATCGGTCCCTGGCAGCGTCCAGGGGCAGGTCAAATCGGAAATGTTGGCCGCGATTCCTTCACCGGGCCCGGGTTTTTCCAAAGTGACGTCGGCCTAGCTAAAGTGGTTCGTATCACGGCAACTACTGCTTTGCGTTTCCAAGTTGATGCTCTTAACATCTTCAACAGGGTCAATATGGGAAGTCCCAATACTTGTGTGGATTGTGCGGGTGGTGGCTCCATTAGCTCGCTCGCCACAGGAGCCCTACAAAGAGAGTTGCAGTTCTCGCTCACGATCGAGTTCTAAGCACGGGCCACCCCTGGGGGTGGTTGTATGAGCCAGGAATTCTCTCAGAGTCTCGCGTGATTTTAATGGTGGTGCAGCACTAGAATCTTGGGCACGGCCTGCTCGGCAGCTAAGGCCGCAATATCTTTGGAGCATTTCTGCCCGAAACTAAGGATGGCTCCGGTATTGGCGATTGAAAAGATGGTGGCGGGATTGTCCTGAATAAGGATCAAGGCCCAGACCCCGATGGAGAGATTGTGTAAGTTTCGCCGCCCGGGCCGGGCCAGGTTGAATTCAACCCGAGAAGGTTCCCGTTTCGTAATTACCCGCGGCAGACGGATTGCCGTTGTCCTGACCGGCAAACGTGTCACTGTCCGGCATTGCGTAATTGCGAAATCGCGGACGATCTCGACGCGGACACGCACAAAGACACTTGCTTGGATTACATCCCGGCCCGAAATGCCTTTTGGCGTGGGCCTATCAGTTGCACTAATCTGGATTTCCTCTATTGGGCACCGCGCCCGGAAGGTATAGCGAGCGAGCGCCATAGACGCCTGCTAGTAATTGATGAGTGTCACAACCTGGAAGAGAAGCTAATCGCGCTCGGGCGAGTACAAATCGCGACATCAAATTGCGTCCGCGTGGGTCTAGCTTCCAATCACTTTCGGATAGTACGGCAAAACAATTATGACGGAGCCGAGAAACGTTTGCGCGAGTTTCAACAATCGGTTTGGTCGAAGCGCGAAAAACTGAGCGTGAACGAACTCCGTATATTCGATCGAAAGGTTCAGGCTATCGAACTGACACTAGCATCCGGGGAGTGGATGTTTTGGCCGGATGAGCAGAATAACTTTGTGGTCTTTCCATTGTCTGCGCGGAGACAAGCCGAAAACCTCTTCTCCATGACTGACAAGATCCTTTTTATGAGCGCCACAATTGGAGGTGTAGAGCCGTTCTTGGCCGGCTTGGGGTTCTCCGTGGATGCCGCTGCAAGTTGGGCCGCGGATAACAGCGTCAAAGTGGAACGCCGCTCCGTGTCCTATCAGCCGATGGGCCTTAGGTCGCGCAATTCATACGGTAGGACGCTGCCCAATGTTGTAGATGCCTGCAAGCAAGTTCTCGATAAAGCGGCACTGTGAGAGTCCTGAGCCTACGGTGCTGCTCGGTGTGGCGATGACTGAGGGATTGGACCTAAAAGAAGACCTCGCCCGCTCTCTTGTCATCCCCAAAGTGCCGTATCCCCCTCTGGGAGACCCATACATCCGATTGCGCACAGAGCGCGATGCGCGCTGGTATGCGCGGCAAACTGCGCTCGCCATTGTCCAAGGCGCTGGCCGAGTGGTTAGGTCAGAGGAAGACTTCGCGGACATCTACGTGTTTGATTCGTGCTTTTGGGGATTTCTAAAAGAACACGAAGCGCTGTTTCCGCCGTGGTTTCTAAATGCCATCGAATTCAGGGGGGAGAAACGCCCGCATGGGGTTCGGCGAGCCGTGCACCCCCGGCCCGAGTGGCTGCAGTCCTAGCGCTCCCAGTCGAACACAGCAACCTAGTCGAAAGGAGGCATCTATGAGACCACCCAGAAACCGAATCTTTCCTCACGGGCCGGACCCACGTCCGCCGACAGTCCGCAAGTTCCGGGCTGACGCCGTCCCGTATGGCGAGAACATCAGTCGCAACGGACAGAACCGTGTGGGCTGAATACGATGGTGAGCGGCTTGTGTGCGTGGCTCCTACCGCCGAGGAAGCTAGGCGCAAGTATCGTGAGGTGCTGGCACGCGAGGAAAAGGATGGGGGGAGGTCAAAAATGTCTGGCAGTGTTCGCTTATAGACCGCCGCAACCGTTTTATTTACACAGACAATTATTTTTCGAATTTGGGATTTTATCGCACTTCAGGTTCGGATCGGGGTGGAATTGTTCTTAGCTTGAGGCAGGGGAGGGATATGGGGATCCGATTCCGGAAGGGCTGATCTTCAGGGACCGGTCCCCGGGCTTTATCAAGTAGTTAACTGAAAGTGAGAGCTGCTGTTTACTATCTGACGACCAGTCATTTAGGCGAGATTAAGCCATGGTCTTTATTGTCACGCGTCTTCGCGATCTTCAGACTTGTGCAGGATTAGCCGATTCTTAAACTGTGGCAGGCATCTCGCCAAGTCCATTTGAAGTGAGTAGCTCGCGCACAGAATCAGCCCCTTCTGGCTCTTGTGGTACCCCCCATAAGTCCATGTCCAACCGAGGATTGAACTTCGTGCCCCTCCGGGCAACAATACCAGCAGGAACTACGTCTTACTTACTTTCCACCAGGAATGGAATGCGGATTCGCAGTTTCATCATCGCTTACGCGCTCGTGCTCGCCATTCTGCTGTTCGCCGACCGGCGCCCCGCTTCTACCGGGCAGGATCGCTATTCGCGCGTGGTGGACCTGACCGATGGGCAAAGCGCGACCACGGCCGATGCCCCGGCCGCGGAATCCAGAACCCGCATCATTGCCCCCGGCGCACTCATCCCCGGCACTTGGGGGGCTGGGCAGATTCCGCCCGAGCGCCTCGTGGCCCCGCTGGTGGTTATGGATTTGAACGCGGACGAGGGCAGCCCGCAGATTTCTCTCGACGATATCGCGGCGTGGGAAACCCGCTACGGCATGATTCCGCAAGGAGCCGTCGTTGCCATTCGCCGCGCGGGAGCGCACCAATTCGCGTCCGCTGTCGTACCCGCGGTCGCGTCCAGTGTCGCGTCCGACGATCTCTCCACGACGCCGCTTCCAATGGCTCGCGACGCGGCAATGTTCCTCATCGACGCTCGTTACACGATCGGCTTTGCCGTCGAGACGCCCGTGAACCTGGCCTCCGACCGCACCCTCGCGCGTCAACTCGCCCTCCACGGAGACTACGTGGTCGAAGGAGCTGCACGCTTCACGTCGCTCCCGCAAACCGGCTCGCTCATCATCGTCGCCCCGCCGAAGAAGACGATCAAGAAGCCGGGTGAGGCCGCCCCGGTTCGCATCCTCGCCATGGTGCGGTAGTCGAAATCATTGATTATCTGAATCATTAGATTATCTGAATCATTGATTAGTGGAGCGACGGGCGCCTCGCCTGTCCGGCACCCCGCCAGCAAGAGTCGCCATCGCGGCGCCAATTGCCCCTCGTTTTTTTTTCGCACCGCGGTTCGCTCCGTCGTCATCTACTCCCCGGAGGCGATTCCATGTCTGATCCGCGCTATCCCATCGGAAAATTTTCCTTCACCGGCCCGCTAACCGCAGAACAAAAGCAGCAATGCTTGAATGACATCGAGCAGACTCCCGCCCGGCTGCGCGCCGCCCTCCGCGGCCTCTCTGACCAGCAACTGGATACTCCCTACCGCGACGGCGGCTGGACGCCTCGCCAGGTGGCGCATCACGTCGCCGACAGCCACATGAATTCTTACATCCGTTGCAAGCTGGCGCTCACCGAGGACGAACCCACGATCAAGCCCTACATGGAAAACCTCTGGGCCGAGTTGCCCGAGGCCAGACACGCCCCGATTGAAATGTCGCTGGCGTTGATCGATTCCCTGCACCAGCGCTGGGTGCTGATGCTGCGCAAGTTCACCGACGCGGAATGGAAACGCACCTTCCGCCATCCTGAACTGGGCCCGATGTCGCTGGAAAAAAATCTCGCCCTCTACTCCTGGCACGGACGCCATCACGTCGCGCACGTCACCGGCCTGCGAGAGAAGATGGGATGGTAGAGAGCTACAAGCTTCCAATTCTAATGGAGAAACGCGGCTTGCCGCGTCTCGGCAGCGGCAAACAGATTAGGTGCACGCCGAGACGAGGCAAGCTCTCATCTCTACGGAGAGAGCTGAGTGCTCACAACTGCTTCTAAGTCATCCCCGCTTTCCACGCCAGATAACTCGCCGCCTCGCGCATCACCGCCACAAACCGTTCCCCCATCGCGTGCGGACGCGACTCTGGCCTGGGCGCCAACTCCACTTGCACGCCTTCATGCTCCAGCAAAGCGCGAATGCGAAATACATGATACGCATCGCTCACCGCAATGCAGCTGCGCATGCCGTTCGCGCGCATGATGTTGGCCACTCGCGCCGCCGACTGCGCCGTATCGGAGCCTTGCGTCTCCGCGATCAGAGCCTGCTCCGGGACGCCGCGCCGCAGAAGATAATCCCGGCCAACTCCGCCCTCGCTGAAATCCGGATCCTGTGCCGCTCCGCCGGTCGTGATCACCACCGGCGCCATTCCCTGCTGAAACAATTCGTAGCCGTGATCCAGCCGGGCCCGATACACGGGCGAAGGATGTCCTGAGTATTCGGCGGCCCCGAAGATAGCGATCACATCCGCTGGTTTCGCGGGCGCTTCGGCCGCCGCACGTACAATGCGCGACCCGGTCACGCCGAAAAACAATACCAGCGCTCCCACCACCGCCAGCAGCAATAGCGGCCATGTACGCATCAATATGGAGCCAGGTTTCAAGACAACGCTTCGACTATATCCGTGGCGGGGATCGCGCCTTCGCGCAGAATCTGCCAGGTGCCGTCTTGTTTGAAGTGCACGATCGTCGATGAAATTGTCCGCGGAGACTTCCCCCCATCCACGATCAGCGAGATACGCCCCTGCAATTGCCCCTGCACTTCCTCCGCAGTAGTGCATTCCGCAGCGCCGCTCAGGTTGGCGGAGGTCGCCGTGATCGGAATTTTCGCAGCCCGCACCACCGCCAGCGGGATTTCGCACGCCGGCACGCGCAGCGCCACGTTCCCCGTATTCGCCGTCACCTTCAGCGGCAGATGCGAGGCGGCCGGCACAATCATGGTCAGCGGCCCGGGCCAGAAACGCCGCGCCAGAAGATGGAAATCATCCGGCAAGGGACCCGCGAATTCTTCCGCCTGGTCCACATGCTCAATGAGCAGCGAGAGCGGTTTGTGCCGCAAACGCGATTTGATCTCATAGACTCGCTCCACCGCGCGCAGGTTGAACGGGTCCGCCGCCAGACCATAAAACGTATCGGTCGGCATGCCCAGCACCTGCCCCGCATGAATTTGTTCGGCGGCGTACTTGATCAACGACGTTTCGGGGGTTACGGCCTGGATTTTCAGGATTTCCGCGCGCACTCTGGTTCCTTCCTGATTGCCGGCGTGAATCTCGCCAGCATAAACATTGTGGGGTTAAACAATGAAATGTACCATACCACGAGCTTCGGCCGAAGCCCGACCGGGTACTCGTATTATCCTGATCGTATCCTGGTCATATGCGGAAATTTGGGACCAACCCATGAAGCAAGACGCGAAGGCCGCGCGAACTCGCAGTCAAACCGACCGTTTGCGCCCCATTGTCGGCCGCCACAACCAGAGGCTGAAAGAATTGCGGATCGCATTCCGCCGCGCCGAGCTCACTCCGCAGGGTGAATGCGCCGTCGAAGGCGTCAAGTTGCTCGAAGAAGCATTGCGCAGCGGGCAGCACCTGGAGAGCGTATTCTTCAGCGAATCGGCGCGTCCTCTCGCAGAAAAGCTTCTGCCCCAGATCAAAACCCGCACCGAAACGCTGGTCCTGCCGGATGCGCTCTTCAACTCGATCGTGCCGAGCGATGCGCCCCAGGGCGTGGCGGCCTTGCTCAAGCTGTCGGCTTTTTCTTCCGTTCAACTGCTCGACCGCGGCAGCACCGGCCCGTTCGTCGTGGCCTCTGGGCTGCAGGATCCCGGCAACCTGGGTACGATCCTGCGTTCTGCCGAAGCTTTTGGCGCGGCCGGAGTTTTTTTGACTGAAGGGACGGTCAGTCCTTACAACCCGAAAGTTCTGCGCGGTTCGGCGGGTTCGATCTTCCGCGTGTCTTTCCTCCGGATCTCTTGCGCGGAACTGCTCCCGCTTCTGCGCGCGCGCGGCGTTCGCCTGCTGGCAACTTCCTCACACCAGGGAACTCCGCTGCCCCAGATTTCCTGGACTCTGCCGCTAGCAATCTTTATCGGCAACGAAGGCGCCGGCCTATCCCGCGAACTCGCGCGTCAAATGGACGAAACCCTGGCCATCCCGCAAGCCCCGCAAGTCGAATCGCTCAACGCCGGAGTCGCGGCCAGTATCGTGTTGTACGAAGCCGCAAGAAATCGTAAAGAGGTTCCCACAACCGGGTGGTGAAATGGTCTTGTGAACTCATGAACCTGTTCGCCCCAGTCCCGAACGACGATCCCGCCTCCCAGGGCGCGCGCCCGCTTGCCGATCGCATGCGCCCGCGAACGCTCGATGAATTCGTCGGGCAGGAGCACCTGGTCGGCCCGGGCAAACCCCTGCGCGTGCAAATCGAGCGCGATGACCCCACCTCGATGATCTTCTGGGGCCCTCCCGGCACTGGCAAGACTACGCTCGCGAAGATCATTGCCCGCATCACCAAGGCCGACTTTATCGAGTTCTCCGCCGTCCTAGCCGGAATCAAGGAAATTAAGCAGGTCATGAGCGACGCCGACCGCGCTCGCCAATACGGCACGCGCACCATCGTCTTCGTCGACGAAATTCACCGCTTCAACAAGGCGCAGCAGGACGCTTTCCTCCCGCACGTCGAGAAAGGCAGCATTCGCCTGATCGGCGCCACCACCGAAAATCCGTCCTTTGAAATCAACTCCGCGCTGCTCTCGCGCTGCCGCGTCTATGTGCTGAAGGCGTTGGCCGAAGAAGAGATTGTCATTCTTCTGCGCCGCGCACTCGAAGATGCCGAGCGCGGCTTAGGCCAGATGCATCTCGAAGCATCGGAAGAAAGCCTGCGCAAGATAGCCGCCTACTCAAGCGGAGACGCCCGCAGCGCATACAACGTCCTAGAAGTAGCCGCAGCCCTATCAGTAGAGACGCGGCTAGCCGCGTCTCCGCCCGAAGCCACCGAGATATCAGCAGCCACCATCCACGAAGCCCTCCAGAAGCGTGTCTTGCTCTACGACAAAGGCGGCGAGGAGCACTACAACATCATCTCCGCGCTGCACAAATCGGTGCGCAACAGCGATCCCGACGCCGCCCTCTACTGGCTGGCGCGCATGCTCGAAGCCGGAGAAGATCCGCTCTACATCGCCCGCCGCGTCGTCCGCATGGCGGTCGAGGACATCGGCCTCGCCGAACCGAACGCACTCACATTGTGTATGGCCGCCCGTGATGCCGTCGACTTCATCGGCATGCCCGAAGGCAACCTGGCTCTGGCGCAAGCGGTCGTCTATCTGTCGGTCGCACCGAAGTCGAACGCGCTGTACACCGCGTACGGCGCGGTTCAGCAAGATGTAGAGCAAACCGCCGCCGAGCCCGTCCCGCTGCCCCTGCGCAACGCTCCCACCAGCCTGATGAAAGGCCTCGGCTACGGCAAGGACTATCAATACGCCCACGACACCGAAGCCAAGGTCGCCGACATGCAATGCCTGCCCGACAGCCTGCGCGATCGCGTGTACTATCACCCCACCAACGAGGGAGTGGAAAAGCGTATTCGCGAACGCTTGGAAGAGATCAAACGGCTCAAGCAGCCGACATCCAACCGCACATCAAGCCCGGCAAAAAGCCGAACAAAAAGAGAATCTGAACCCTGATTCCCACAATCTTATGAGCAGTTGCAATCGACCGGCAGGAGGGTTTCGTCGTGGCCACCAGCCCGCTCATGGATTTCGGCTTTTCCACTCAGCCTTTGCCCGAACCGGCCGCACTCAGGATCGCCGAACTGGTGCGCCTGCAAAAGTTCGCGCAACGCATCACCTCCACTCTCGACATTGAAGACCTCGTTCCGCGGATCGTCGACGAGGTTGCCACGTCGCTCGGTTGCGTCGAAATCAACCTCTATCTGCGCGACCCTGAGCAATCTGAATTCGTACTGGCCGGCGTTCGCGGCTGCAGCGTTCACGGCAAGGGCCATCGCATCCAGATGGGTGCCGGAATGGTGGGGCACGTCGCCGCCACTCGCAAGATGCACTACGCTCCCGACGTCACGCGCGACCCCTACTACATGGCCTGCGAGCCCGATACGCGCTCCGAAGTCGCCATCCCGCTGCAACGCGAGGGCGAACTGGTCGGAGTTTTCACCGCTTCGCATTGCGAAATAAATGCTTTCTGTTCCGATCAACTAAGTCTGCTGCAGGGATTGTGCGATCACGTCGCCGTCGCAGTCCACAACGCCCGCCGCTTTGGTGACGAGCGCGAACAACGCGAGCGCATGAGCCGCGAAGCCGAAGAAGCTCGCTCGATTCAGCAGGCCTTGTTGCCGCGCAACTCTCCGCTGATCCCAGGGTTCTCGGTGTCCGGACTTTCGATTCCGGCAGGCTCGGTCGGCGGCGACTGGTATGACTTCATCCCGCTCGGCAACGGACGCTGGGGCCTAGTTCTCGCCGATGTCTCCGGCAAAGGCACGGCGGCGGCGCTGCTCATGTCCGCCACGCGCGGCATGCTGCGCTCGCTCGCGCAAACCGGCTCTGGACCCGCCGAAGTGCTCCTGCGCCTCAACAACATGATGATCGAGGATTTTCCCAGCGGCCGCTTCGTCACCATGGTCTATGCCGAACTCGACGCGTCCAGCCGCGCTTTGCGCATCGCAAACGCCGGCCATCTTTCACCCCTGCTGGTCGAGCCTTCCGGCTACCGCTGGATCAATCACGAGCACGGCATGCCGCTGGGAATTTCCGCCAGCAAATTCTCGGAAACGGAAGTGACGCTCGGCGAGCATTCGCGCATCGCGTTTTATTCCGATGGAATCACCGAGGCCGACATCCCTTCCGGCGAAGAATACGGCGCCGAGCGCCTTCTCGCCCAGATGCAGTCACCAGATGTTACGCCGGAAGCCCTGCTCGCAGATGTCAAACACTTTTCGAATGGAACTGGACTGCGCGACGACGCCACCGTGATCCTGGTGCGGGCGCGCGGAACAGAACCAGGCTCGAGCAAGAACGCTTGACCAGCGGGATCACCCAGCACTTCGCATCAAGGGTTTCCCCTGTGTTCCTCCGTGCCTCCCGTGGTTCGCCTTTTTCCGTGAGCTACCCGAATCGCGCCCGGTGCTCTTTCAAAATGCACCGGTCCATCACCACAAAGATTCCGGCCTTGCAAGCCTTCTCCGCCGCGCGTTCATTGATCACATCTTCCTGCAGCCAGATCGCTGGGATCATCAACTGGATCGCCTGCTCCACGATCTCATCCACATACTCCGACCTCCGAAACACATCCACCAGATCGATCTTCGCCGCCAGTTCACGCGGGATTTCGAGCAATGACGCATGCGACTTTTCCCCCAGCGCCTCCGCAATCTGCGGATTCACCGGGATAATCCTGTAGCCGGCCGCCTGCATGTACGCAGAAACGCCGTGGCTCGGCCGCATAGGACTCTCCGACAATCCCACCACGGCGATCGTCTTCGCCCGCGCTAACAGCTCGTAGATCGAATCGGATGCTTTCAATCGCGGCCGTTCCCTTCAGTCCTTCTTTTCCATCTTCTGCTTAAACATCCGCAGCGCCAGCTTGCGAATCGTTTCTGAAACCTCTTTGTTTCCTGACAGATTCTTGAGGTCATGAACGAGCAGGTTCTTCATCAATCCCAGCGAAAGATCGAGCGGTGTCCGCGGGTTTTGTACCAGATTCCGCATGATGCTGTAGTTCTTCGCATACTTCCGTTTCATCGGAATCGCGCGCAGCACTGCCTCCAGCACATTTTTCTGCAGCGCAATTTTCTCCACTTCGGCATCTGAAATCTTGGGCGAGTCCAGCACCGCCAGACATACCAGCTTGGTGGAATCGCGTATCAGGATCGACCGCTCCTCCTTGTTGCCGCGCATCGCCAGCGCGATTCGGCCCTTGATGTCGAGCTTGGAAACCTTCTGCAGCGTGCTGTCGCGCCGTTCCGCCTGACCGGGAGCTAGGCGCTTTTTGGCTTGAGTAGCGGCTAAGGCTGCTGCTGATTTTCCCGCCGCAGCCGCCGCCAATCTCCCCGCTGCGATTTTGGCCTCCTCAGCACTTTCACTGGCCGTGGCGGCAGCGGCCTGCGGCTCAGCTTCACCCGCCGCCTCGCCACCGATCTCTTCCTGGATCGTTCCTATTGGCTGGAACGGCTTGTCTTGCTCGGCCGCCAGCTCCGCCACATTCTCTTCCAGATACTTTGCGACTGCACCCTCGACAACTTCGTCGTGTTCGTCGCCTACGGATGCGGCCACCTCTGCCACCGGACCTGCCTCCAGGGCAGCGATCTTCTTTGCCACATCGGCAAGCTCATTGGGACGCAAGCTAGCATTGGTTTGCAACGCCTGCAACAGCCGCGGAGAGCTCATCACTCGCGTGCTCGCCAACAAAGCTTCCATTACCGAGCGCGATCCCGACACCGCAAGCGCATCAATCGCCTCTTCGCTTACCGACGGATTCTCCGCCAGGGCCGGCAGCAGACAAGTCCTCAGATTCTCCCGCGAAACAAAATACCCCAGGACTTCGGCGCTGGTCTTGGGGTCAGCAGCCGCAGCCACGCTGGCTTGTTCGTCCCAGCCCGCCAGCGTCAGACGAGCCCGCTCAGCAAACAATTTGTTGTGCAGCGCCAGATAAACCAGGATCTCAATCGTCTCTTCGGGCGGCACCGCAAGGGCTCCGCGCGCCGCCGATTGCATCAGGTTCGACGGCACCTGCGAGCTGCGAATCATATCAAGCATTCGGGACATCATTCATCTCCCAGAATTGGCTTCAGCTTTCTTGTTCGCGCACTTCTGCACGACTCTTTCGCGAACTTTTCACGACCCCATTCGACGCCCGCGGCTTCTGGCCCGTCGCCCGCTCCAACTCCGCGACCGCAATCTCGAGTTCGCGCGTATTTCGGTTCGGGTTCCGTCCCTGATATTCGTCGCTCAAGGCGCGATAGTACCAAAGCGTGCCTTCTTTTTTTCCCGAGAACCGCGTCCAGATGGCTTCCCCATGCTGCCGGTAATCCGCCAAAATTGTGCGGACGTTGTGCAGCTTGTCAGACGCCGAAACCAGCCGCGTCTCGGCATCGGCATGCTTCACCTCGCGCAGATAATCTTTCTTCCGTTCCACCCACTCCGCCTTCGGCTCGCCGAACGAATCCGTGCAACCCTCCACGATATTCGCCACCCGCGAACCAAACTGCTTGCGGATCTCGCGCAACCTCGGCATGCCGCCGCAATCTTCGACCACATCATGCAGCAGCGCAGCAATCGCCATGTCTTCGTCCCCGCCAGCTTCGAGCACGAGCGAAGCAACCGCCATCAGATGCGACAGATAAGGCACCGCCGTCTGCTTCCGCGTCTGCCCGTCGTGCTTTTCGGCGGCATACCGGAACGCACGCTGCAGCCGCGGGCCGAGCTTCGGCGGTTTTAGCGCAATCTTCTTTCTGAGATTCATAAAGCCACAACTCTCTACACTTCGCGGTTCCCCTGTGACCCTCTGTGCCCTCTGTGGTAAAGACTTCCGCCGCGTCCAGCACGAATAATCCGCCGCGTACTTAAGCCTTCTTCTCGCCCCGCCGCATGCGCAGATACGCCTGCATCAGTGGCCGCAGATCGCCATCCAGCACGCGATCCACGTCGCCGATCTCCAGTTTCGTGCGGTGATCCTTGATCATGCGGTAAGGTTGCAGCACATACGACCGGATCTGTGAACCGAAATCAATATCCAGTTTCGAATCCTCGATCTTTTTCGTGACCTCGCGCTTTTTCTCCAATTCGAATTCATAAAGTTTCGACCGCAGCATGCTCATGGCCTTCTCTTTATTCTTGTGCTGCGAGCGCTCATTCTGGCAATTAGCGACCAGGCCCGTCGGAATATGCGTGATCCGCACCGCCGAATCCGTCGTATTCACGTGCTGTCCACCCTTGCCGCTCGAGCGGTACGTGTCAATCCGAATATCCTCGGGCTTGATGACCACCTCGATGCTGTCGTCAATCTCCGGAGAAACGTACACGCTGGCAAACGACGTGTGCCGCCGCTTCGCCTGATCGAACGGAGAAATCCGCACCAACCGGTGCACCCCAATCTCGCTCGTCAAATAGCCGAACGCATACTGTCCAATCACCGAAAAGGTCGCGGACTTGATTCCCGCTTCTTCTCCCGGCTGGTAGTCGTACATCTCGGTCTTGAATCCCTGCCGCTCCGCCCAGCGCAGATACATGCGCAGCAGCATCTCCGCCCAGTCCTGCGACTCGGTTCCGCCGGCCCCGGGATGAATCGTCATGATCGCATTCAGCCCGTCGTTCGCGCCCGAAAGCAGCGTCTCGGTTTCAACTCGATCCACCAGTTCGCGCAGAGAATCCAGGTCGCGCTGCAGGTCAGCAGCGACGTTCTCGCCTTCGCCGGCCAGATCGAAATAAGTGGCAATGTCGTCGGTCCGGCGCGCCAAATCGCCTTCCAGCGACAACAAGCTCTCCAGGCGCTTCCGCTCGCGCATCACCTGCTGAGATTTTTCAGGATTCGACCACAGATTCGGATCCGACGCCTGCTTTTCGATTTCGGCAAACTGCTGGCGCAGTTTACCGGCGTCAAAGATACTCCCGCAGGTCGTGAACCTTGGTCTTTAAGGAAGTGTATTGCTGTTCCAGTTCATCCAACATTTTTTGGTCACTCGACTTGTCTTACGCGGTTAGTCGTTGGTCGCTAGTCGTTGGTCGTTCGCAGGTTCCTGCCAACGACTAACGACCAAAGACTAACGACGCAGTCGTCACTGCTCGCGCTTAGGAAATACAAAACGCTGCAGGATCGCGCCTGCTGAAATTATCGCACACAGATATGCGAACCAATCGCCATGCCGTGTATAAAACGTGGTTCCCGAGATCAGCGCATAAGGCGCCGCCAGCGCGGTGCGGATTTTGCGCGGAGTTGCGGCCACGATTCGCCCATAAGGATCGACCGATGCCGTCATCCCCGTATTCGTCCCGGCCAGCAGCCACCGGTCATTTTCGATCGCCCGCATCTGTGTCTGTTGCAGGTGCTGCGCCCAAGCGCCG
>Ga0181532_10001440_pt1 | contig 23006 bp, 18 predicted proteins | sample PEATcosm2014_Bin_33_FD_119768 | JGI IMG/M metagenome (GOLD analysis project Ga0181532, IMG submission 119768) | Peatland microbial communities from MTU Mesocosm Facility, Houghton, MI, USA - PEATcosm2014_Bin11_30_metaG | ecosystem: Environmental > Terrestrial > Soil > Wetlands > Peat | place... | reverse complement strand
TTCCAACACCATTCAATGCTGGTGGATCTCTGCGATGAACGGTTGATCGACGAACTCGATTAACTGATTACGTGTGTTGTGTAACCCAAAAAACGATGCGATCTAATTTTGGCGAACGACAGGGTTGGCAGGTTCAGTCTCCATACGATCTCCGGTGGCGCCGGTGAGTGAATGCACCACGGCCCAGGGTTGGCAATCCCCGCACAGTTTCTCGCCGCTCCTGCCTCACTCATTGGTCGCGATTCGATCAGCCGGTACGCGCAACGGTAGCCGAATCAATCCCCTTGCGGCAGCTTATCGCGTACTTGTTGGTCGATGATCCGCGCCCTCCGCTTCCTAGGTGCATAACTAAGAGTCAGCCTCGCTTGTCCACTTGTTCCCATACAGAAATCAGATTTTGTTTTTCCTATACGTAAATTTATAAGCCATACCGCAGCCAGTCGATCCGCGATACGTGCCCGCTCTGCCATACAGCGTGATCCCATAGAAATTCCCGGCCGAGTCGAAACTTATACCCTTGGTAGGAGGGCTCCATCAGAACCGGACGTACGATTCTCTAAGGCAGCCCCCGATCTGACCGTGCGTAAACTCTGGCGTGATATACCCACGGATTGGGCTGACCCGAGACGAATGGCAGCGGAATTGCTTCTATCATGGCGGCTCGCCAAGAAAACTGGAGTCATGAATGAAAGCCTGGTTACTTACAGTTTACAAATTCGCCTTCTGCTGCCATCATCGCCGGGCTTAGCCGTCTTATAACCCTTAAGAAACGGACCTATGCTGTCTGTCTGGACTGTGGCCATCGATTCGACTCCTGGCAAGATATGGCCTTCCGGTCTGCTGCCGATTCGATTCCCATGCCCAGGAGGAGAGATATTCTGCAGCGGATGGTCTGATTCCAGGGCCAATCGTTCCAAGGTCACGGAAATACCAATGACGGTTGTGTTACACAACGGATAGCGCCCCATAACGAAAGGACCGTGCTCGATGTACAATACCGAAGGCAGATTGAAAGTAGTTGCTTTCAACGGCAGCGCCCGCAAAGGTGGAAACACCGCAATCTTACTCCGCTACGTCTTGAAGGAACTGGAAGCAAGGGGTTCAGACCGAACTTGTCGAACTGAGCGGTGTGACGATTCATGGATGTCTGGCCTGTCGCAAATGCTCGACGCGCAAAGATGGACGGTGCTCGCAAACCGACGACATGGGGAACTTCTGCATCGACAAAATGGCTGAGGCGGACGGCATCCTCTTAGGTTCGCCGACTTATGTCGCCGATGTCACGCCGACGATCAAAGCCTTGATGGACCGCGCTTGTTTGGTTTCGAAGGCGAATAGCGGGATGTTTCGTCGCAAGGTAGGTGCCGCCGTGGTGGCCGTCCGCCGCGCCGGCGCAATTCACGCATTCGATACGTTGAATCACTTCTTCCTGATCAACGAAATCATCGTACCCGGCTCGTCGTATTGGAATATTGGCATTGGGTGGGATGTGGGCGAGGTCGAGAAGGATGCTGAGGCAATCCAGACAATGGAGGTGTTGGGACGGAATATGGCATGGCTGCTGCGCAAGGTGGCTGTGAGGACGGAAGATCCGGTCGCTACGCACGCCTGACGAACTCGCCGTCAGGCTCTGTCCAGCCGATGAGTGCAATCATCGCGAGATTGGCAGACATATCCTATCTCGTCAAACATGGTGCTAGAAAGTTCGCGGCGGACTATGAAGTTCGAGGTTTTGGCACTTGATTACGACGGCACTATTGCACGAGACGGGCAGGGTGGGGAATTCCTACTCCCTGCGGGCCCCTTATAAGCCTCGCTCACATACTCCAGAGGAGGGGACTTAATTCCCTGATAAGCGACTCTAAATTCCCTGCTATGCCTCTGATAATTCCCTGTTCAATTTGAGGCCGGAGCTGCCTCTTGGGACCAGAAACTATCGAGAATGAGGCATTTACCACGGCTAGCAGCCAGAATGAGCCGGCCGAATTCGTGAAATTCCCTGTATTTTTCCCTGTTAGCAGGGAATTCTCGCGGAGAAGGGTTCGCACATGACTGCGTCCTCCGCCATGCAGTCTCAGCTGCGGAGATACAATAATTCTTTCGAGCCGGCCGGGAAATGCCGTCCAGCCCGGCTCATTTCAGAACTTCGCGTCCATCTTATGTTCCTACTCACGCAGACGACTCATCGGATGACCATTCAATACGATGCCGACGTGGGGCATCGTTACACGCCGAATCTCCGGGCACGAATTCCCGGCGAAGACGGCGGCTACTTTGTCGTGACCAACTCGCTAGGCTTTCGCTCCGACCGCGAATTTGAACGTGCTGCCAGCGGGCACCCGCGCATTCTGATGTTCGGCGACTCCTACACGGCCGGCGATGATGTCTCCAACGCCGACCGCTACTCGGATCAATTGGGGCTGATTCTGGGAGCGGAAGTGCAGAACTACGGCATACCGGGAAGCGGCACCGATCAGCACCTATTGATCTACCGGAAGTTCGCGCGCGATGTTGAAGCCGATCTGGTGATGATCTGCGTCCAGATCGACAGCTTCCATCGCATCCAGGTTTCCCATCGGCCCAACATCGATCGCGTTACCGGCCAGCAGATTATGGTGCCCAAGCCGTACTTTGAATTGCAGGACGGCGAATTGGTCCTGCACCAGGTCCCTGTACCGAGGGAACGGCCAGCCGATACGGGGCAGGTGGACCTGGAGGCCGGCAAGGAAACGCCACGCTGGTACGACACTCTGCACGACGCGTATCTGAAGGTCCCCGGACTGAGCGCTGTCCGGCATTCGCCGCTATTCAAAGAGCTGGGATATCGCGCCGTCTCCGAGCTGAACCGAGCAACCGGCAAGCATCCCTATCCCGACATTCTTTCGGACGATACGCCGGGCTGGAAACTGATGTCGGCCATCCTGAAACAGTTCATCGCCGAGCTGAAACCGCGGCCGGTTGCGATCGTGCCCATCCCAACGTCGGAATTCTATTACCACGGCGTAAAGCCCGTGTACCAGCCGCTGTTTGAGACGCTGGAAGATCGCGCCGCCGGTGTCCACGTGTTTGATGTGAGCACGCGGCTGGTGAATCTGCCGTTCAAGGTGCGGCGCACGCTGGGATGCGAGATTGGCGGGCACTTTACGCCGATGGCCAATCGTATGGTGGCGGAAAACATGGCGGAGGAAATCCGCAATCGCGGCTTGCTGCCGTCATTGAAGACGAACGTTGCGGTGAGCGGACTGAAGCCGTCCAGGAATTCGCGCCAGGCAATGCCTGCAGTGCGCAGCGACTCAATTGCCATCCTCGGGATCTCCTGCTTCTACCACAACTCGGCTGCCGCCCTTATCCGCGATGGCAAGATCGTGGCCGCGGCCGAAGAAGAGCGCTTCACCCGGGTGAAGAACGACCGTCGCTTTCCGCACAACGCCATCAACTATTGTCTGGAGCAGGCGGGAATCTCGCAGAAGCAACTCACCGCCGTGGTCTACTACGACAATTCCGCGCTCACCTTCGAGCGGCTTTCTCATTCCATCATGGCGGTCGACCGCGAGCCAGCCGCTTCCATGTGGCAGCAGATCATGCCGTCCTGGCTACGGATGAAGCTGCACCTGCCGAAGTTGATTCGCAGCTTCCTGAGTTATGACGGACCGATTCTGCAAGGCGTCCATCACCGCTCGCATGCTGCCAGCTGTTTTTTCCCATCGCCCTTTGAGCGAGCGGGGATCCTTACCATCGATGGCGTCGGGGAATGGGCGACGGCAAGCATTGGGCGCGGCAACGGCAACCGGGTGGAGCTGATCAAGGAGATGCGGTTTCCGCATTCGCTGGGGCTGCTGTATTCGGCGTTCACCCAGTTCACTGGCTTCAAGGTGAATTCCGGCGAGTACAAGATGATGGGCCTGGCGCCGTACGGCGAAGCGGTCTACCGGCAGCAAATTCTCGATCACCTGGTAGACCTGAAGGTCGATGGCTCCGTCGAACTGAATCTGGAGTACTTTGGATTCCTGCGCGAAACCCAAATGACCAACGGCCGCTTTGCCGAGCTGTTTGGTGGACCGAAGCGGCAAGCGGAGAGCCGCATCACGCGGCGCGAGATCAATCTCGCCAAGTCGATTCAGGAGGTCACCGAGGAGGCGCTGCTGCGCATGGCCTGCGAGGCCAAGCGGCTCACCAGCGAGAAAAATCTCTGCCTGGCCGGCGGGGTGGCGCTGAATTGCGTAGCCAATGGCCGCTTACTCCGCGAAGGACCGTTTGACGACATTTGGATTCAGCCGGCCGCCGGCGATTCCGGCTGCGCCGTGGGAGTGGCGCTGGATGCCTACCATACTTATTACGGGCGCGAGCGCGTCTTCGAGCCCGGCCAGTCCGCGCAAGGCGGCTCATACTTCGGGCCGGAGTTTTCTGGCGACGAGATCGAGGCGTACCTGGAGACGTACGGCTATCCCTATCGCAAGTTTTCCGGAAGCGAGCGCAATCGCTTCCTGGCGGAGAAGCTGGTTGAAGGCAAAGTGGTTGGACATCTGTCGGGCCGGCTGGAGTTGGGGCCGCGCGCGTTGGGAGCGCGCTCGATACTTGGGGATCCTCGCAATCCGGAGATGCAGGCCAGCCTCAATCTGCGAATCAAGTATCGCGAGTCGTTCCGGCCTTTTGCTCCGGCGGTGTTGGCGGAGCGGACGTCGGAATATTTCGAGCTGGATCGTGAAAGCCCTTACATGCTCCTGGTGGCGCCGGTAAAGAAAGAGCGGCGGCTGCCGCTGGACACCGACTTGGGCAAGGATGACGATCTGCTGCCCGTCGTTCGCCGTCTGCGAAGCGATATCCCCGCAGTCACGCACGTCGATTATTCGGCGCGCATCCAGACCGTCCGCCGTGAGCATCATGCGGTATTCCATGATCTCATCGCGGAGTTTGAGCGCCAGACCGGTTGTGGCCTTGTGGTCAACACTTCGTTCAATGTTCGTGGAGAGCCGATCATCTGCACTCCACAGGATGCCTATCGCTGCTTTATGCGAACTGAGATGGATGTCTTAGCGCTGGAGGACTACATCCTTCTGAAGCCGGAGCAACCGGCGTGGTTTGAAGGCAAAGGTGAAGGCCTGGAGAACGAAGATGTGGTGCAAGCTTCTGCTGAAAAGGCGCCTGAGAAGCTCTTGGAAGAATTGTGCCTGGTGTTCGACAAGGAGTTCTGGCCCGCGGCCCAGAAACTGAAAGCCAGCGGGCAGGCGCGGATCACTGAAGAGTTTCGGAAGACAAAGACGATGTGGGAGGACGCCAATGAACCGGCCGATCGCAAGCCTCTGTTTGAACTTGGGCGGGAAGCGCTAAGCGAAGATCCCGATCCCGTGAATTTCGCGGATGAGTTGACGGCGAACTGGCTCAGCTCCGAAGCAGCGGCTGTCCTGAAACCGGCGGTGACGAAGTTGATCAGAATCGGGCTGAAGCATCAGGTGGAAGTGGAGATCGACGAGCAGGTCAGCGAGTCGGTTTATGTTATGTTCTAGCGGCGCTGGGAAAGGCCGGAGAACCAGATGCCTCGCCGACTGATGTCGGCTCGTGATGACAAATAAACAAGTGCGCGGGACGACGGCCTGAAGCCCGGCTCTACCAGCGCACTACTTCACCCTTCTTGCGGGCAGCGTCATGCAGCCGTCGATGACCACAACATCGTTCACGCGGCCGTAGGAATGAGTCCCAATCATGTTCCTGACTCCGCGCGTGTCGAGCACAGCGCCGGGGCGCTCCGAGTATTCGCGCTCGTTCAAAACCGTAATCTCGTTGAACACGATGAGCCGGCCGTAGCTGCCGCTGCAGTCCTGAGACGGACGGATCAGCTTGCCATCCTCGCGGAAGATTGCGCCGGCGCCGCGGCTGAGGCGAATGTCCGTGGAGATGGGATTTCGCGGATGGCGGATTAGTTCCCCCGTCAGGGAGCGGGAATAGAAGAGCCAAAGCTGGAGACCGCCACCGCGTGGCTCCTGTAGCGTTACGAAAACCCAGTACAGGCCGTTCTCGATCCAGACTGTCGTGTCCACCGCCGGTGCTCTCAGCAGAACCTTCACCGGCTCCCAAACATCCGGAAAGCGCTTACAGCGGTACAACTGCACCGTCTCGTCAGCCACGCTCTCCGGAACCATGTATAGCTGTCCATCGTCATGAAAGATGCATGGATACGAAAGATGATATGGCTTCTCCAGCACTGGAATTGTCTGCGACAGAGTACTGTCCGCGTTGATTTCGGCGCAGGCGATGATGCCCTTTTGCGTGCTGTACGGAAGATCTTCGAAGAAGACCCAAGGCTTGCCGTCGTTCTCGATGACAAATGGATCGGCATAGAAGTGGCCGCGTGGAGATTGAATCCAGCGAAATTCCCGCACGTTCAATGGGCCGCGTTTGCCCGGCGAAGTATTTTCCGTCTTCACTCCCAGCAACCAATGCGGGAGCTCTTCGCCGACTATCGAATGCCGCGCGCGCTGAACACAGGTGTGGAGGAGAATCTTGCTGAGCCATGGCAGCATCTGGGCGTCGGTGGGAACGGTGTTGCGTTTCTGCCGACCTCGATCGGGAGTCGGAATCTCAGCGTCTATGCTCGCCCAACCCGATTCGTGCAGTTGATGCAGCTTTTGGATGAGGAACGTAGTCGAGCCCCAATATGGCTGCACTCGATTGCGCGCCCAGGAGCTACCCTGAATCGTGGCAAAGGAGCCCTTGTATAGGACCTGGTTCTCGTCAGGGTTCCCAGCCAGCCGCTCCAGAGCGGCGCAGGAGATGAGATTGTCCTCATAGATCTCCCAGAAATATGGCGGGCCGCCTCGGTACTGATCGGGGTCTCCGTGGTGATAAGACCACACGCCATAGCGCACGGCATTGAGAATCTCTCCACCAGGAAGTTGGGAGCCAAAGCTGACGAGCACGTCGAGATTCTTATCGCGGATGCGGGCAACGGCATCTTCCGGAAAGCGGTGGAAACCCTTATCGGCGATTGGCGCCACGGAGAAGGACTCGACGTCCTGGAAATAGCGTGCGCAATCGATCTCGAGCAGCGGATCGGGAGATTCGGAAATCCGCTTGGCATCCCAGGCCACGTACCGCGCGAATAGCCCAGTGCGTGTTCCATCCGTGATTCGCGGCGCGTCAGAATTGAAAACCACCAGCTCCAGCCGCGCAAAATTGCTGCTCACAATGTGTTCGAGCGCCTCTGCCAGGTAAGCCGGCAACTTCGGACTGGGGCCATCAAGTAGAACACCAATCCGCAGGTGGGGGGCTCGGGAAGTGGAGTTCGAAAACCACGGAGCGTGCATTGATGAGGAGTTGTAGTGTTGTAAATTTATGGTAACAGTTTCACCGGCGAAGTTCGAGGGCCGCTTCTGGGCAGAAGTGGAGAACAATCGGAGTCTCGCCGCTGCACCACATCACTTGAGAGCGGTAAGAAATGGGTTGTTTTCCAAGGGGAACGGAAGCATAATCGCTGACGACTGGGACGGAATGTGTCGCCGGCTGAAGCCGGCTCAGCAGGAGAAATAACGGACTTAGGCTGGCCTGAAGGCCAGCTCTACCGAGCCAACGAAAACGAGATTCCCGCTAATGGAACGTCGCGAAGTGGTCGATATTATTTGCCAAATCGTCAGAGAGGTCCCCGGCGCGCCTGGAACAATCGACGAAAATACCCGTCTCTTCGGGTCGGAAGGCTTTCTGGATTCGCTCAAGCTGGTCAATGTTGTCCTCGACACGGAACAGCAGATCAACGACAGCTACAACCTCGCCATCTCCCTCGCTGACGACCGCAGTGTCTCCCAGAAGCGCAGTCCTTTCCGTTCTGTCGCCTCTCTGGCCGACTATGTTCTTGCGGTCGCCGCTGAGCAGCCCAGGGCCTGACCGTGAGCGAGCAACCTGTCGCGCTGGTTACCGGATCTCGCACTGGAATCGGTCGCTACGTCGCCGAACAACTCGTCGCCACCGGATACCAGGTAGTTGGCTGCAGCCGCCAGCCTGCTGACTGGACGCTTGAAGGCTACACGCACTTCGAAGCCGACGTCGCTGACGAGTCTCAGGTGAAGGCCCTGCTCGCCAATATCCGCCGGAAGTACAAACGTCTGGATGTTGCCTTCAACAACGCTGGCGTGGCCAGCATGAATCATAGCCTTCTGATGCCCGTGGCTACACTCGACCGCATTATGAGCATCAACGTTCGCGGCACGTTTCTGGTCTCTCGCGAAAGTGCCAAACTGATGCGGCAGAGAAAATGGGGACGCATCGTGAACCTGTCGACGGTCGCCGTACCGCTTAGTCTGGAGGGCGAAGCCGCTTATGTCGCCTCGAAGAGCGCTGTGGAAGGGCTGACCCGCGTCATGAGCCGCGAGCTGGCGGGGCTGGGGATCACGGTCAACGCCATTGGACCCGGACCGATCGAAACTGACCTCATACGGAGCGTGCCCAAAGCGGCGATGCAATCGCTGCTCTCCCGGCTGCCGATCCATGGTATGGGCAGCCCTGAGGACGTCTTCCACGTTCTCCAGTTTCTGATCGATCGCAAAAGTGACTGCATAACGGGCCAAGTCATCTACCTGGGAGGAGCTTAGTCGCATGTACTTTCTCGACTGGCTCTACCGCGTGTTCGATGACGCTCTCGATCGAGATTTCATCATCTGGCATGAGCAAAGGTATGCATACGCCTGGCTGCGTGAGCATGTTGAGGTGTGGAAGTCCCGGCTCGCTGCCGCGAGCATCGTGTGCGGGACGGTTGTCGCCGTCGAGGGAGACTATTCTCCCGAAGTCATTGCGCTTCTGCTGGCGCTGATCGACGCGGGTTGCATTGTGGTGCCGCTCACGGCCAGCAGCGCGCCGCAACGCGAGGAGTTCAAGTCCATCTCCGAAGTACAGGTCGCGATCTGTTTCTCGGAGGGAGATAGATTCGAAGTCGTTCAGTATGATCGCGCGGTCAATAATCCGCTGACCAGCAAGCTCATCGCGATGAGCGATCCCGGCCTCGTACTGTTTTCCTCCGGATCCACTGGCAAGAGCAAAGGAACGCTTCACAATTTCGCTCGTCTGCTCGAGAAATTTCAGGTCCGCCGCAAACCTCTGGTCACGCTTACCATGCTCCTGCTGGACCACATCGGCGGACTCAATACCCTGTTCTATGTTCTTTCCAATGCGGGAACCGTCGTAGCCGTCGATAATCGCGACCCGGAACAGATTTGTTCCGTCATTGCGCGCTACCGAGTCGAGGTGCTGCCCACGTCGCCCACCTTTCTCAACTTGCTTCTTATTTCGGAAGCCTGGAGTCGCCACGATCTCTCTTCGTTGCGTCGCGTGACGTACGGCACGGAAGTCATGCCGGCGCGCACGCTGCAGCGCCTTCATGAGATCCTGCCCAATGTCGATTTGTTTCAGCTGTACGGACTTTCTGAGCTCGGAATTCTCCGTACGAGGACGGTCCACCCGGATTCGCTCTGGCTGAAGGTGGGAGGCGAAGGAATCGAGACGAAAGTCGAGCAGGGTACGCTCCGGATACGGACCCGCTCGGCTATGCTCGGCTACCTCAATGCGCCTTCGCCTTTCGATGAGGACGGCTGGTTTGACACCGGGGACGCGATCGAGACCGATGGCGAGTACCTGCGGATCCTTGGTCGCAAGAGCGAACTCATCAATGTCGGGGGCGAGAAAGTCTTCCCGATCGAGGTGGAGAACGTATTGCTCGACATGCCTAACGTTAAGGATGTGACCGTCAGGGCGCTGCCGAATTCCATTACCGGGCAAATAGTGACGGCGCGCTTCAATCTCTTCGAACCCGAGGATCTAGCGGTGTTTCGTCGGCGCATGCGCGAGTTCTGTGCATCACGCCTGGCGGCCTATAAGATCCCGGCAAAAGTGGAGATTGTGAACGACGCACAATATGGCGAGCGCTTCAAGAAGATGCGCCGTGACCATCAACCGGCTACGCTGCAAACTCCGGCGGGCGCCAAGAAGAACTGATGATTCGCAAAACCCTCGCCACATCGGATCACTGGTTCCCGCGCCTGGTACGCTCCTGCCGGCAAGCGGTCAATAACTTCAGCGTGCCGGCTCCGAGAATTCTGGCGATGCCGCTGGTTGCAATCGTGATAGCTATTCGCTCCGTGTACTACTTCATGGCGCGGGTGTTTGTGTGCGAACCGTTCTTCAAGGCCTACTGCACGAGCTATGGCAAGAACCTGCATACCGGAGTGTTCTTGCATTGGGTGCAGGGTCGCGGGCGGTTGATCATTGGAGACGACGTGAGCATCGATGGGAAGTGCAACTTCCATTTCGGCGCGCGCCGTTCTGTTCCGCCGACGCTGACGATTGGCCCGAACACCTCGATCGGTCACGGATGCACCTTTGCGGTGAACAGACAAATCACGATCGGTCGAGGGTGCCTGATCGCAGGATTCGTCAGCATGTTCGACTCGCCAGGTCACACCACCGATCCGGTGGAGCGCGCGGCTGGAGTGCCGGTGCCTGATGAGGAAGTCAGACCAGTAGTTGTGGAAGACAACGTCTGGGTCGGATACGGCTCTGTGATCATGCCCGGCGTCACGATTGGAACGAACAGCGTCGTGGCAGTTGGTTCGGTCGTGACGAGCGATATTCCGCCGAACACCATGGTGTTAGGCAATCCCGCAAGGAAGTTTCCGCTGCTGCTGAAAGGGGGGAAGTAACCGGTAGAGCGAGCCGGTAGAGCGAGCCTTGAGGCCCGCGTCGAGATCACACCTTCGAAAAGAGTGCCGCTCTACCTAATCCTCTGGACTGGCTTCACTACGCTCCAGCCCGCTACTTCTATTGTCTCGTTGAACGCTTCGAGGGATCAGGCGCGCGGGATTGCCGGCCACCAGAGCTCCAGCGGGTACATCACGGAAGACCACCGATCCGAGGGCGACGGTAACCATATCTCCCAAATTAGCCATAACGATGGCGCCGGCTCCGATCCAACATTCTTTGCCAATCGTGGTGCGATCGAAGCGCCGTCCGACATCCGTCAAGTGTCCACTTCCGTCTCTCAAATGCTGGCGCGAACCACTGACCACTTGAACACCCGTAGCCAGGATTGTGCCATCGCCTAACGAGACTTGACCGAGTACGCAGTAGGCCCCTATGCCCACACGATCACCCAGGGAAGATTGGGGGTTGGCGAAGAACGAACCGAGCGCTATATGGCAGTCATGGCCAACTTTCTGAAGGGTGAGCTGGTAGTATGCCACCCGCAGGTAGCTGCCACCGATGCCGGAGTACCCGGCAAAATGCTGCGCAAAAAAGGTGAACGCAGTTTGCCAACGTCCGAAGCCAGTCAGCAGAGCAGCCGGAAAGACGGCTACTTGAAACATGGCAGAAACCAGCGATTTTATCGCTTTGCGCAATCGCCCACTCCCTAGGCAAGTGATTTTAGCCGAGCTTGCGACATTTGTCGCTCAGGGTCTGCGCCCCTTGCCCGTACATTCGCGCGGTTTAGTAGAGCTCAAAGGACCTTCCTGGCGAAGCTGAGCTTGCCTTTGGTAACGACGGTGCCGTCGACGGTGACGGTTCCCTCCACAAGGGTCAGCTCCGGCATCATCTTCAAGATCGAGATTTCCAGAATCATGGTCTGGCCGGGAAACACGGGGGCCAGAAATCTCATCTCGTGGACGGCGGCGAGAACCAGGAACTCACGCTCGTCAAGAGCGGCTGGCGTGGTGAGGCTGAAAAGAATCGAAGCGGCTTGTCCGATCGCTTCGATGATCAATGTCCCCGGCATAACCGCACGGCTGGGGAAATGGCCAAGGAATTGAATCTCGTTCCCGGTGACATTCTTCACCGCTCTGATTGTTTTGCCGAGTTCCGCCTCAAGCACTCGGTCCACCATGATCAATGGGAATCTTTGCTTCAGGCAGGCTCGAACTTCTTCGAAGGTCATCGTCGTCATATGGTCACCGCTGGTGAATTCGGGGAAATCGGAAGCTGCTAGCGCCGGCGCAAGATCATTGCTGTTGCCCGGGGAAGAAAACGAGCGTCCACCGGCGGAGCGCTGGCGTCGCTCACCAGCCTGGTAACGCGAAGACCTGCATCCTCCGCCATTTTCAGCGGCTCGCTTTCCTGGTTGAATTCATAGACATGATCTCGCTGTGCCGACTCAATTGCGGTGCTGAAGAAGACGATTCCATCATCCGCGAGGAGATGAGAAATGGCCCGGAAAAGAGGCCGTGGATCCTCCAGGTGTTCGGCGAGCATGGCAGCGACAATTCCCTGGTATTGTCCGCGGGAGCCTTCTTGCTCGATTTCAAGAGCGTTCTTGACCTTGAAGGTGACCCGGTTGGCATGTCCTGATGCCTTGAGAATACGATTGGCAACGGCAACCGCGGGCGGACTTATATCGATCCCTTCAACGCTGATATCCGACCGCTCCTCCGCAGCCATCAGGCCCATAACGCCGTGGCCCGCGGCAATCTCCACAACTTTGGCGTTGGGCGCGAGTGCTTTCACAAAGCCGTCGCGGTACAAAGCAAGATGATGGATCATCGAAGGCCAGAACGGATAGATGAGTATGGCCGCCCACATGTACGGCACCATGTACCCTTCATCTTCGTAGACCTCCGAAGTGATATCGGGCAAGGCTTCGGGCGTGTATTTGCCGGCCTGCTCGTAGACTTGTTGCGCCTTGGCAACACCCATGCAGTACCTGGCGTATCCACGAGCCGCGTCTTCGAAGACTTGCTCTCCGTAGGCGGCAAACGCCCAGCGGGCAAGAGGGTCCAGCAGCCACGAGCTTAGATCCTGGTTCGATGCAACCGTGGCCCGCGCGGCCGGGGCAAGCAGCCTCGCCTTTTTATCCATCGCGACCAAGAACGCACTACCATTCACCATCGTTTGCTCCTTCACTGGGTTCACTGGACCAGCGGACGTGTCGAACCATACGGACCATTATCCGGATGAGGTCAACACCGTCCCAGGGCGGCGTGAAGACGTGCATGCGCCCCAGTGGAACGATACGGTCCACACCTCGGAAGGCCGCCACAGCAGCTACTGTAGCTGCACTCTCGGGGTTGACCATGGCGAGCCCCAAGGTCTGCACATTGCCGTTGAGCTTCGCAACCGCCTCGAGCAGGTATGTCACTTCCAGGACGGTCAGGGTTCTGCCACCGGTTGGCTGGGGGATTTCCGATCCTTGTCCAAGGAGAATCGTCCATTCCGGACCGGTGGGGAACGTGGCGCTGTTCGCGACGTCTTCTAGCAACCAGGAGGCGCGCGCCTGACAGATTGCTGACGTCAAGGAAGCCTGTATCGTCTCTCGGGGATGAACCCGGTTCTCCGCTTCGAATGCTACTTTGAGAGCTTGCACGAACTCGCCGGCAGGATGGCCTTTGCTCGTTTCGAGAAAGAGAACTTGAGGCGACGAACACGCCTGCTGATCGAACTGCCAAACGTCTCGCGCGATGCGACGGCAGAACACGTCGCGGGCTGCTGGACGATTCCAGGAAGGAGCATCGATTGCGGCGACTGAAATTCTAGGTCCGAAGACGGCCAGCCGTGCCCAGTGCGGAAACGGCAGCGCCCGAACCTCCGTTACCGCTTCCTCGCCACCCCAAATCATCGCTCCATCGACCGACTGTGCCATGGCTCGATGAAGATCGAGACGCTCGTGATCGAAAACAAGCAGGCGAATGCGACTGGTCACAAGATGATCGCTGTCGCTTTGAACCAGCTTCTCGATCAGTTGGCGGGTTTGGTCGCGGAGTCCTTTGGGAATCCGTACCAGGCACCTGTTTCCTCCCAGCAGGGCACAAGTCATCGAGAGCAGTGGTTGGATCTCGATGTTGCCGGCAGGCCAGTGGCCAACCACGCCAACCGGGTAGGCCTTGAGCCGGGCCCGCCCGTCCTCCATCCATTTGTCGTCCAACGCGCCTTGCCCCAACTCTCTGGTGATGATGGGCTCCAGCGTATTGCGTCGCAACCACAGACGCAGGAAAGTAATGCCGGGGATGGCAGCCATCTCGGGTGTGCCCAAGGCATCCGCCCAAGCCTCGAACACGTCGAGAGTCGCGTTGGGAGTGATCGCACCGACCTGACGAAGCTCCGCGGCCGCGGCCGAGATGTCTTCCGGAGTGTCGACATTGCGGATGAGGTCGTTCATCGAGGATATGCCGGCTCCCGACTCCGGCTGATGTTGCCGCAGCCTCGCAGTTCGGACTTGGGCACTCGGCCGGCAAAATGGAAACAGGTGCCGCGTCTTCCACAGCGACAGCCGTCACTGCTGACGATCTCAGCCAGGTCCTCGGTAAGAAGCAGATGGCCAGGAAAGCTTGTCGGCAACACGCTGCACACTTGAATCATCCCCTGCTTCCCCGCTTCCACCGGCTCCAGAGTCAAGGGGTCCCGCACGATCACATCCCCGAATGCGGGAACATGCTTGTTGCCTTCCGCACAATCGGGATAAATCACTCCGACATTTTCCACCATGCCATAAAAGTCGATGACCCGGTCCGCGGAGCACCCGAACACTTGCGCTAATCCGCGGTTGAACGACTTCTTGTCCACGGCTTCGTCCTGCAACAGCTTCCAGCCGCCGCTGTGCAAGATGTGGATGTTGGCCATGCCGAGGCTGACCGAGTTCGAGATCAGCGGCTTTACGAAGTGCTCCCACAGAATATAGGTAAAACCGTACACCAGAACCGGAGAGTCACGGTGAGCTTTGGCAAATGCCAAGAGCTTGTCGAGCTCCAGCATAAGAGCTCCAGCGTCGTCCGGTCTCATGCAGTAGGTCACCTCCGACGCAAACGGCATCAGGCCTTGTATCGCAGCGCCTCTCGCCCCCATTTCCGGACCTTTCGCAACTGAACCTGGGACATCGACCACCAGATAAGGTCTTCGGTGTGCGCCCAGAAAATCCTGAGTGATGGCTGCTACCGCTTTGCTCATGCGCCTGGCTGTCGCCGAATCAAGGGCAATCCTGCTCGGCATTTGCCCGGTGGTGAAACTCGACGTCAGGGTCTTCTTGATCTCGCGCGGTTCAGCCAGGGCGAAAGCGGGCTCGGCTTTCAACAGGGAAACCGGTAAATACGGGAGATCGGCAACTTTCAGCGCAGCGCGCACCTCGATGGGCCAATGTCGAACATAGTTTTGGTACCTGGAGTTCCGGCTGCAGGCGTAGTCCAACTCGTCTTTTAATAAGGCAAGGAATGCGGGCTCTCTGTTCTGCGGAGCAAGGGCATACGGCGGGACTGCCAGCAGCTCGTCGATCCTCGATTCCAGCGCGCTCATGACGCCCGATTACCCTCCCGCGCGAGGGCCTCGCGAGACACCTTGCCGCTCGACGTTTTCGGCAGTTCGGAGACGATCCGGATTGAGTCGCAGGTCCAGTGAACGGGCAGGCTACGGCGCACCCGCTCGGCCACACGGTCGGCTGTCTTATCGGGCACGATATACAAGACCAGCGCCTCGCCAGCTTCCGGATGCGCAACCGCTGCGGCGGAGCACTCGTAGACGCCCGGCACGGCCGCTACCCGGGCTTCGACCTCGGCAAAGTTTACCCGCACTCCCCTCACTTTGAGAAAAGCGCCCTTGCGTCCTTCGATCCAAATATAACCGTCCTCATCCAGACGGCCCAGGTCGCCAGTATGCAGCCATCCGTCCTTGAAGGCGCGACGGGTGGCTTCCGGTTCGTTGAGATATCCCAGGGAAACGGATGGACCGCGGACGACGATCTCACCGGTTTGCCCGGCCGGGACGGCCTGTTCTTCCGCGTCCAAAATTTGGACAGTCAGATTGTCCAACTTTTGGCCAACGCTGCCCAGTTTCTGGTGCAAATTCTCTGGGTCAAGGCAGGAGATTCGGCTGGTCGCTTCCGTCTGACCATACATCACGTAAAACCTCGCTGCCGGAACAATGGAGCGCATCTCCTGCACATGTTGAGGAGCCAACGGCCCTCCGGCCTGTAAGAATCGTCGCAGGCCGGGCAGCGCTATGGACCGGATATTCGATCGGCGCAGAAGAATGTTATAGACCGTCGGCACACCTGCGAAGGTTGTGCATTCGTAACGGTTGACGGCATGAAGCACCTTATCGGGAAACATGAAGCGGCGGTCGAACACCACTCCGCCACCGCTATAGAGATGAGTGTGCAGGACGCTGGCCCCGAAGCAGTAGCTCACGGGCAGGATGAGCATGGCTCTTTCGTCGTTTTCCAGGTGTTGGCTACGGATGATCGCTTCCGTGTTGGCGATAAGGTTTCCATGGCTCACCATGACAAAACGAGGCACGTCCGAGGAGCCAGAAGTCGCGACCAAGGCTGCAAGATCGTCTTCCTGTCTGGGCGCGGGTGGGATCGTCCCGGCGGGCATCTCTGAAGGATGACCAAAGATAAAGTCGAATCCCTCTGGGCATTTCCAATCAAAAGTACAAAGTTTCTCCGTCCACAGAGCTTTCGCCGCGACTCGATTCAGCAGGACGTTCCCTGCCAAAGGCAGCTTGCTCTCTTCCACGGGGACGGGCACCAAGCCCGCGTACATTGCGCCCAGGTAGGCGATGCTGCTGGCGGGAGACAAGACACAACCAATGACGATGGGATCACCGGGCTTCAATCCGGCAGAAAGCAGGTTAGCGCCGAAGCTGCTAATGAGGCGACCAAGGTCTGACGGAACAATAGCTTCGCCCGTCGCCGCGTCGATCAGATACGAGAGCTTACCCAGGCGTCTTACTAATCGACCGGCGAAATTGGTTGATGGAGGGGTTTCGCTCTCATTCATGCCGCCAACTTTGCTTGTATCACCCTCACAATATCGCGTACAGTCTCCATCTCCATAACGTCATCGACGTCGAGATTGACACCCAGAGCCTGTTCCAGATTGCTCACCAGGAAAAGATGGCCAGCCGAATCCCAGCCGGGTACGTCGTCAGGACCGGTTTCAAAAGAGACCGATTGCGGATCGATACCGAAAGCGTCATGGAAAGCGCCTTGCACTTTGGCCAGAATATCCTGCACTCTTTTGTGTCCTCGAATCGCGACTCTACGCGGGACTTCCCTCGGCCTGACAGCTTAAGGCAGCAGTCTGTCTAGTGCCGAGCCTTTGGCTGTCGGCCACGCAAAATCAATAACTTAGGAGGCTGAATAGCGCCACTTTCCCTGTTACCCCTGAAATTACCGATAAGTATATTAGTAACGTGTTCCGTCTGCAACGCAAACTTCCGGAGTTATGCCTTTGACAAGCCATGACCGCCGTTTATCACGCGGCACATGGACAGAATGTTAGACAGTTCGGCCAGGACAACAACGGCACAACAAGCGCGTCTATTTGGTGGTGGGCCAAGAGCGTGTTGCTGCCTTTTTCTGCTTGCGCTCGCTAGCAGTTTAGTGTTAGGGCAGAGTCAGCATGGCGGGAGTATTACTCTCGTACGTTATGACCGTCCCGTTCCCGTTCTTGGGGAGATCTATGACTGTGAGCGGGAATCCAACATAGTGTGGGTCGTATTTGGTTTCGATCACAAGCATCGATCTCGCCACATTGCTGAGATGTTCCGAGGTGAGGCAGTGCCCGGAGTGAATCAGATCAAGCTCAGCTCTGATTCTGTCATTAAATTCCCGTTCGGGCTCGCTGTTTGCGGTATTGATAAGGTTCAGTCCAGTTCCACGGCCACGCCATCCAAAATCAAATCCGGAGTTCTTGGGCTCTCCTTTCTTGAGGACCACCTCAAACGGGCCGTTGACAGTCTTAGCATCCCAGTCTGGCATCAGGGTGAGGGAGTAAACGAGTGGAACTCCATTCTCATATCCAGCGACTACATACTGGACAATGTATTGTTCCATTCCCCCGGCCTGCTCCTTTGTCAACTTTCCGTTCTTGATCGCCTCACTGACGAAGCTGAAAGTCGAGGCCATCTGCTTCTTTATGACCTCGACCAATCCGGACAGCGAGATATCGGCGTCCGTACTGTTGTCAATCTGTCTGACCCAAGTTGGAAAGTTGTATAGAACAGCGCTGCCGCCAGGCGCTTTCGCCGACTCATAGTAAAGATCAGCCACGACCAGACGGTTCTTCAAAAGAGCTATCTTGACCGCTGTACCGGCTGGGGCCGTCTTCCCGTCAGCACCGACGCCTATACCGAATGGGGCCGTCTTCCCGTCAGCGCCAACCGCCATACCGCAGGAACTGGTGACGTATACGACACTGGTAGCCCGAGCGTCGTTGGCCGCCACAACGACAACAGCGACAATGAGTGCGAGATATCGTTTACGCATTAGCTGATCAGCTTCGCGAAATCGGGATATTGGTCGGGGAAAGTGGCCTGACGAAGTACGCTCATTGACTTCGCATCGAAACCGTTCTTCCGGCCTTTTATTTCTGTTCGTTCTTCTCGGCTTTTGAGGCTTCTCCGGCGCCTTTACCTTTAGCACCTCCGCTATCACTTCCTCGGGACGTGAGCGGGATGTGCCAAACTTCTTGGTCCTCGCCCCACTTCTACCCCATGATGGCTGAGCCCCCGTCCACAATAAGCGTCTGTCCAACGATTCCGGCCGCCGCTTCGGAACAGAGAAACTGGGCTGCCGATGCCACCTCCTCCGGCGTCACTAATCGGCCGATTGGAATGCGGCGAACCGCGGCCGCAAGCCGCTCTTTACCCTCCGGGATCGCTTCCCAGGCATCGGTTTCCACACTGCCGGGCACTAGAATGTTCACGCGAATGCCCCGCGGCGCCAACTCGACCGCGAGATGCCGTGCCAGCGCTTCGAGTGCGCCCTTCGATGCACCCACGAGGGTGTAATCGGGTAATGCCCGCACCGCCCCCATCGAACTCACCGCAACAATGCTCGATCGATTTGAAAACTGATCGGTCAAGGCCTTTACCAATTCGAAAAATGCGCGCACATTGAGCGCGAAGGTCCAGTCAAAATGCCGGGTCGTGAGATCGGCGAGGGGGTGATGCACACCTGTCGCTGCGCAGTGAACCAATCCTGAAAGCGGTTCTCCGGTATCACAAATGGACCTTCGGATCTCTGCCAAGCCTTGGGGCGAAGTGAGATCGGCGCGGCACAATTCGATCGGCAGTCCTTCCTGCTCAGCCGCAGCTTTCAATGCATCGGCAGTTTTTTGGTTGCGGAGATAGTTAGCGGTCACCGCCGCGCCTGTCCTGGCAAAGCGCAGGGAAATGGCGCTGCCAATACCACGTGTGCCGCCTGTGACCAGCACCCTTCCCGACAGAGCATATCTGCGGTCGTCCATAGAAGGGCATTGTACTTCAGGCGAGTGAGCCGTAGCGCGGAGCGGTGTGCTTCCACGACAGTCTCGATCTGAACCGCAACCCTCGGAAAAATCAAGGTGCGAAGTAGCCGGAGATGTCCAGGATCAGTTCCGTCAGAGCAGCGGCGTAGGCGTCGATGGAACCGTTGTTCGGCGGCACGAGCGCCATGTTCGACGTGATGAACCCATCGTAGGCGTTCAGCGTCGAGACTACGGGCTGTGGCTCGCCATCAGGCCACAAGGTGAGGAAAGGCATGGAACCAGGCGGCACCACCGTAGCGTTGAAGATGTATGCCGCCGCGCCGCTGGGTGGGGCACAGACGCTGCCCTCAACGTTCACAGCCATCTCACCAGTGAAGCCATTACCGTTCTGGCGGGTGTCCAGCACGCGACAAGGCACAGCCGGATACATTGACAATCCGCCAGTTCCAGGCGCGGCAAAGTAGCCGTCGACATCAACCAAAAGGTTGGTGCTGTTGCTGTGAGCATAGAAGGCGGTTGCATTCTGGCTGCCTGCAGGTACGATGGCCGCATTGGCTACGACCGTCCCGGTGTTGTCGTTAAGGGTGGAGACCACAGGTTGCGGCTCACCTTTGGGCCACACGGTCAGGTAATCCAGACCGCCAGCGGACGGGAGGACTGTGACATTGAACGAATAGGCCGTCGCGCTGCTGGGAACGTCGCAATTGGGAGGAATCGTGTAATCGCGTTCCACTCCTGCCTGCAGCTTCCCTCCATCGTGGTTATTGCGAGTGTCTACGATGCGGCAGGGGGTCAGCGGATAGAACTGATAAGTACTGGAGCTGGCCGGCGCGAAATAGGCATCGATGTCAAGCAAGACGTTGGTGGTATTGCTGACGTACACGCTGACGCCCGCCGGTACGATCGCCGCGTTGGCCTTGATCCGGCCATCCGGTGAGTTCAGCGTGGAAACTACGGGCTGTGTCTCCGGCGTTGGCCAAATGGTCAAGTAGCCCAAGGTAGTAATTGGCACTACGGTGACGTTCAAGGAATAGGCCGCAGCGCTAGAGGGAATATTGCAATTGGTATTTTGCGGGATGGGAAAGCTACGGTAAGTGCCGCCCTGAATGGCTGGGCCGCCAAACTGCCCATCCGCACCGCGAGTGTCTACCAAGCGGCAAGGAGTGACATTGACCAGTTGCAGCTTGGTATTCCCACCAATGACGGAGACGGTTCCGTCGACGCCGTCGGCAACATAAACAGTATTGCTGGACGAGTTGACCGCCAATGCACTGGGTCCATCCCCGACAGCGACCGGCAAGGCGGAATTGGTTGCCCCGTCGATCACGCTGACGGTTCCAGCGCTCACGCAGTTGAGATCGTTGCCGCAGAAATTAGCCACGAAAATCTGGTTGGTCGTCGAGTTGACAGCGACGGACAGCGGGGTGACACCGACAGGGACGGTGACGGTGCTGTTGTTATTGTTCGCATTAATGACGGTCACGGTCCCAGGGCTGCCGCAGGTGAGATCGTTGCCGCACTCATTGGCGACGTAGATCTGGTTGGTCGCCGAGTTAACCGCAATGCCCTCGGGAAAATCTCCCACCGGGACCGTCGCGGTGTTATTGGTCGTGCCATTGATCACCGTCACCGTTCCAGGGCTCATGCAATTGACATCCTGGCCGCTACTGAAGTGCGACCCTCAACGGCGTGGCGCCTGCGGGAATTGCAGCGTCTTCAATCTTCTCTATGGAGATCAGTGCGACCCACTCATTGTTGCGGTTCAGGTAACGTGCTGTTCTGCCGCCCAGAATGTCCGCAGCGCGCTGCGGCGACAAATCCTCGTGGTAGTCGAAGAAGCGCTCCTGGAGCGGCTTTCCGAAGGCAAGGCCTTCGAGGAACGGGTGCGGTGGCTCCCACTTGGTGCTGAACAAGTAAGCAACGTCGAACTGCTCTGTCGCCTGCGAGGCGCGCTCAATCTCCAGCGGCGAGAAGTTCTCGAGGCGCACCACGTTGAGCGACTGCTTCACATATCCCAGGAACGGGCGAGTGAGTTCGTCGGAAACAGGCCAGGCGGTGAGCACGCGCGCGTGCGGATATTTGGCGGACAGCTCATCGGCGGCAAGCTTGTGAAGGGCCACGTAGTCGCGATAGACCAGCGTGTCCTCAGGAGCGATGCGATAAGGCGGAGGCATGAAGAGTTGCACCACGAAGGCAGCGCAGGTAACGGCAACCCACCAGGTCCATCGCCGGATGCGCCGTCGCATGGTGGAGACGCACACCAGAATGACCAGCGGCACAACCGGCAGCATGTAACGAGCGAGAACCGCGCCCCCTAACGCAGATTCAACCAGGATGTTCGAGGCCAGGACCGCGGCGAAGACAAGCTGCACGCTGATGGCAATGCGCGGACGGAGTGTCATGTCCGACTCGCGCAGTTGGGACTGCGTCATGGCAAACAATGCGCCCAAGGTGAGTAAGAACAGATTCAGATAACCCAAGACATGCCACAGCCGGATCAGCAGCGCGAGCAGAATTCGCAAAGGATTGAGCGTCGCCTGCAGATTGTAGCGAAGGTATCCTGGATTTCCGAGATAGAAGCCGGTGCGGTGATGATGATAGCCAAACCAGAGCAGCAGCGGAACCAGACAAAGAAGAAACGATAGCGCATGACGCTTGCTGCGATAGAGGCACAGAGGTCCTGACTGGAGTTCCCCGCTGATCATAGGACAAAGCAGCTCCCATGCAAGCAGCGCCATGGGAGTGACGACGGCCGTCTCCTTGGCCAGGGGCGCGAGCGTGAAGAACACAATGGTCGCGACCGGCCTTCGCTCCACGTACATCGCCAGCCCCCAAAGAGTGAAGGCGGCCGCCATCATGTCGAGATGGGCCATCGAGCTTTGGGTGAAGAACACCGGATAGAGCGCGGTACAGAGCACGGTAGCTACGGCAACTGCTTCGTTGGCGACATCGCGCGACAGGCGCCACAAACCGAGTAGTGCAAAGGCTGCAACCATCAGCATCGCGGTGCGCGTGACCGCCGGCGTGAAGGCGCTGAACTTCCACCAGAACGCCAGCCAGAGCATCACCAGCGGAGGGTGGGCGTTGGAGAGCGTGGTATGGGGAATGAGCGATCCGGTCAGCAGCAGGTCGCGTGCAGCGGGGATGTAATATCCGGCTTCGTCCCAGAAGTATGGCAGGCGAAGCAGCGGAGCGTGGGTGACGAAAAGGAAGGTAAACAGTAGGGCGTAGGCGGAGAGATACTCGCGCAGGCTCGTTACCCGCTCAGGAGTATTCGCTTTGAAGGGGCCTATGTTCACGTGCGCCGTCGGGATTTGAGAATCGGGCAGCTTCACAGTTTGCTGAAAAACCCCGAGAAGCAGATCCCTCGCCGACTGAAGTCGGCTCGTGATGACAAGTGTAAGGAACTTGCTACGGCGCAGCTGAAGCTGCGCCCCTTCAAAACCGGCAACCGCAACCACGGCATGTAAAAGCTGGCCTCTTCAAAGACAGCCTCGTTTGCCAACTTAGTGGATGGGACCGGAGCCGGGACCGATCCGCGGATCAAGCTTGATCTCGCCGAAAGTGTTTTCGTAGTTGACCAGATTTTGCTGCAGGATGGTATGCAGCGCTTTGGCCTGCTGCGGGCTGAGATAGATTCCCTGAAAGTTGCGCACGTCCACTCGCGTCTCATCCTGTTGCTGGAGTGTGCCAAAGACCAGGAAAAAATCCCATACATTGACCCGCACCTGAACGCTGTTGGCATAGTTCTCGCGATAGTCGGGAGTATTGGTCAGCTGAATTGCCGGTTGCGTAGGATTC
>Ga0181532_10001439_pt1 | contig 23007 bp, 17 predicted proteins | sample PEATcosm2014_Bin_33_FD_119768 | JGI IMG/M metagenome (GOLD analysis project Ga0181532, IMG submission 119768) | Peatland microbial communities from MTU Mesocosm Facility, Houghton, MI, USA - PEATcosm2014_Bin11_30_metaG | ecosystem: Environmental > Terrestrial > Soil > Wetlands > Peat | place... | reverse complement strand
CGCCGCCACAGTGCTACTCTTTTTCATTGCCGGTCTCCTTTATCTCTTGCGCTTCGAGCGCGTCGATAACTTGGGAGCGTACAGCATCCCGTTCGGAGACCGGCCTTCTCATCCCATCTGTTAGCATCTTATAGCCCGCTGCCCACAGTGGGGGTAAAGGGTGCCAAGCAGCTTGGGCACCGCTCGGGTAGACAACGCGCAATACCTCGGGACCACGCAGGCGCGAGGCTCCTATTTCTACGGCGCGAAGTAGCCGGTGATGTCGAGGATCAGTTGCGTCAGTCCGGCTGCGTAGGCGTGCCGCTCACCGTTCCCAAAAACCCCCTCCAAAAGCGCGCCCCCAAGTCGCAGGAAACAGGCGCATGACAAGTGCACATTTATTGTTTCAACAATCAACCCCTCTGTGAGACGCCGGCGATGTATCCAACATGTTCTTTGCAGGCTTGGGAGATGCTCTTATGGTTGGCTAATTCGACTTCGATCTGTCGCCGCAGGGCGACGATCTGTTCTGCACTGTGCTTCTTCCATGCCATGCTCCAGCTCACTTTTGTACAGTTTCTCTAATATTTGCCTTGGTACAAAATTCGCCGGTCACGTCACTTTGAATAGGCTTGTTTGATTTTCCCCGCAGCCCCTTTTGCCGGCTTAGCTGACCGGTGAACACGATCCAGGCGCTAAGAGCGCCCAGCGGTATGGTTGAGGTTCTGAAGGAGTGCGCCCGTGTGTACAATGCTGCATACACGGCCGCAGTTATGGCGATTCAATTTCGGCGCGAGAGTCTGTTGTCGCGTTTCCGAAACACCAGCGATGAGGCATACTCAGAGCGTAGGCTTGAAGTCCGCTTCGATCCCCTGCTAGGCACCTCAGCCCGAATTGCCGAAGGCGTGAAGTTGCAAACAAGCGCTGAAGCGGCACTTGCCTCGTTTCGGGCACCAGACCCGAATTGCCCCTTCTGTGCAGAACGCATCGACAAGGTGACGCCTCGCATCCCCGCGAAAATCATGCCCGGTGGACGCATCAGGATTGGCGAGACTGTGCTGTTTCCTAACCTGGTGCCTTACTCGAAATACGCCACCGTCGCTGTGTTTACAACCCGTCATTGGCTGAACCTTTGCGATTTCAGCCCCGCCCTGGTCGTCGACAACCTGGCTGCCTCGCTCGATTACATACGCGCGGTCACGATGTTCGACGCGGATGCGCGGTTCTGCGCTTACAACATCAATTATCTTTATCCTTCAGGAGGTTCTCTTCCCCATCCGCACAGCCAACTGTACGTAGATCCATTCCCGACATCGATGATGCGGATGCAGCACGCGTCGGTTGCGGCCTACTGGCAGGCGAACCGGCGTTGTTTCTGGGACGATCTTGTGTCAGAAGAGACGAAACGCGCGGAACGCATGATCTCTCGCGATGGACCGATCGTCTGGATGACACCTTTCGCGCCGATCGGATTCAACGAGGTCAGGGCGGTCCTGTGCGAACGCGCAACCATCCTCGACCTTTCATCTGCCGACATTCAGAGGCTTGCTTCGGGCATTAGCCGAGTACTCGCTTGGTATGACTCGATTGGGTACAACAGCTTCAATCTGGCATTGTATTCCGGCGAGTTGGGTAAGGACGGTGCGGATCGCGTGAACTTGACAATGCTTACGCGGACGGCCATGGTGCCGTTCTATCGCAGCGACTCGATGTATCTGGAGCGGCTGCATTGGGAAGCGGCCCTCGACCGCACCCCGGAGGATGTAGCCTCTGACGTTCGGGAATACCTTCGGAGCGCGCGAGGTGCCTAACCTGGAGGCCATTTCATGTCGCGGCCACCAAGCACATGAATGTGCAGGTGGAAGACGGCCTGACCAGCACGCGGTCCAACATTGCAAACAGTACGAAAAGTGTCCTCGATCTTGCGCTCTTGTGCAATCCGAGCTGCGACCAGATAACAGTGGCCGATGAGATCGGCATCGCTTGGCTCCGCATCAGGCAAGCCGGAAATGTGCTTCTTGGGAACGACTAGTACGTGCGTGGGAGCCTGCGGATTAATGTCTTCGAACGCATAAGTGCGGTCGTCTTCAAATACCTTCTTCGACGACACTTTGCCTTCGACGATGTTGCAAAATAGGCAGTCAGGCACGAGCGCCTCCATTATGACAATGGTCACCACCGGTTACGATACCCGCCAAGTCTAAACCCGTTTGAACGCGCGCGCATGGTGCGTAACGCGAAACTTGTATTGCTCGTATTTCTTCACGTCCATGAAGCGCGTCTCCACCTTTAAGGTGTCAAGCGCTTTCATCCGCTGGTACTGATCGGAAACCGTGTTGTGGCGGCATCAAGGCTTCAAAAGCTGCGCACTCATGTTCTCCTCCTGAACCTTTCGGCAGTGCGTTGTACAGGCGAATAGGGGGTCAACTTTGTCTGTTTTCAACAGCTCAGCGAATACTAGACTTTTGGTATCTCCTACGTGATGCCTTGTATATATTAGTCGCCTCACTCCGCAGTTTTCGTGGGCACATCTCAATTCAATCTCCCAGAGAGGGCCACGGGCCGAGTCTCGGTAAGGCGTTTGTGCGGGGTGAAGATCAATGTCTTCGACGGGAACCTCGTACACTCGCCCGCGTACTCTACATAGAAATGCTATGGGCCAGTATGCCGTGGGTTGATATGGTTGACCTTCGTATATTTCTGATGGGCTTTGATGCGGGAGAGGAATGGCGTCACCGCACTTGCAGCGGAAGAGCAACCAATACACAGGCGGAAGATTCATGGCTTAACCGGTGTCGCAGGAATATGGCCGTGTGCCAGATACCCAACGTCTCCTTTACTTCAGGTCAGAATCGCTTTGCTGTACGGAGCACTTGCGCCGACTGCCGGTTGCGTGAGACTGTTTCCTGCCTGAGGAGATCCTATGCTGCATTTGGATACCGGCAACACCGGCTTCATGATTTTGTGCGCCAGTCTGGTGATGCTAATGACCCCAGGCTTGGCATTTTTTTATGGCGGTTTGGTGGGTCGCAAGAACGTCCTCGCCATCATGATGCAGAGCTTTGTCTCGATGGGCTGGACGACGGTTATCTGGTACCTCTACGGCTACTCGCTGTGTTTTAGCGGCGACTGGCACGGCATCATCGGCGACAGCCATCAGTTCATGCTACGCAACACCAATCTTACGACGGCGTCGCCGAATCCCACCATTCCGGCCCTAGTCTTCATCGCCTATCAGATGATGTTCGCCATCATTACGCCGGCGCTCATCTCGGGCGCATTCACCAATCGCGTGACCTTCAAGGCCTACATGTTGTTTCTCACCGGGTGGCTGACGTTGGTCTATTTCCCCTTTGTGCACATGGTTTGGGGCGGCGGCTTGCTGGCGCAGTGGGGTGTCAAGGATTTCGCCGGTGGCATCGTTGTCCACAATATTGCGGGCATGGCCGCGCTCGCTTCCGTGCTCTACGTCGGGCGCCGCCGCATAGTCGAGGCCGGCCTGCACAGCATTCCCATGGTGGCGCTGGGCACCGGCCTGCTCTGGTTCGGATGGTATGGCTTCAACGCCGGCAGCCAGATGCGGGTTGATTCAGTCACGGCGGTCGCCTTTCTCAACACCGATCTGGCCGCATCCTTTGCCGCCATCGCCTGGTTACTGGTCGCCTGGATCCGCGAGAAGAAGCCCAAGCTTCTAGGACTGCTCACGGGCGCCGTCGCCGGCCTCGCCACCATTACTCCGGCTGCGGGATTCGTGTCGCCCGGCGCCGCCGTCTTGATCGGCATTGCCGCCGGCGGGGTGTGCTATTTCGCCGTCGAGTTGAAGAACAAGCTGAAATGGGACGACGCGCTCGACGTCTGGGGTGTCCACGGCGTGGGCGGGATGCTGGGCATCATTCTATTGGGCGTGTTTGCCGACCAGACGTTTAACCCCGAGGGCGTCAACGGCCTGCTCCACGGCAACCCCGGCTTCCTCGTCAAGCAGACTGTCGCAGTGGTGTTTTCGTCAGTGTGGGCCTTCGGCTTCACCTACGTCATGCTGGCCATCATCAACCGCTTTACTGCGGTTAGAGTCGACGCCTCAAGCGAGACCGTAGGCCTGGACCGGTCGCTCCACGGCGAACGCGCCTATGAGGAGATGGACCTTATCGCCTCGTAGTGCGGCACACATTTGGGCCCACTCGAGATCGGCCCTGAAGCGCCGTCGTATAAGCGCTGCTGCGGGGGCCAAGATAGCTGCCGGCCAGAGAGCATGGTGAGCGAAACAGAAGGGTAAAGCTGTTACGAAGGGCGGATACTTCGTCCCCTGCGAGCGGGTATGATTCTCCATCATGAGCGCAGCAAATCCAATTCGCCACATTTCCGATACCGCTTTGTGGGTAGCGGTGTACCGTGCACAGGAGAGTGAGCGCGCTGATGCTGTCTTCCGCGATCCGTATGCGGGCAAGCTAGCCGGGGATCGCGGCCTGCAAATCGCTGCTGGCATGCCATTCGCCAAGCGGCATTCCTGGTCCTATGTCGCCCGTACGTGGCTGGTTGATCAAATCATCGAACGCGAGGTGCTCCGAGGCACGGACATGGTCATCAATCTGGCTGCCGGACTCGACTCCAGGCCTTACCGGATGCAGCTTCCCGCTTCACTTCGATGGGTTGAGGTCGACCTGCCGGACATGCTGAGCTACAAGCAGGAAGTGCTTGCCGCTGAATGTCCGGTATGCACAGTTGAACATGTGCCGCTCGATCTGAGAGATGTTGCCGCGCGCCGCGCTTTGTTCCAGCGGCTCGGGGAGGAAGCGAAACGGGTGTTGGTGGTGAGCGAAGGGCTCATCATTTACTTCCAGGCCGATGGCGTTGCCGAATTGGCCCGCGATCTGTCAGCCCCGTTCAGCTTTCGGCTCTGGGTCACTGACCTTGCGTCTCCTGCGCTTCTCAAGATGCTGCAGAAGGCCATTGGTGGACCGCTTGTTGAGGCCGGTTCGCCGCTAAAATTCGCGCCGGATGAGGGTCCAGAATTCTTCGCGAAGTACGGCTGGAAGGTAGTCGAGGCGCGTTCGCTCTTACAGGCTGCGGCCAAGTTGAAACGGCTGTCGTTTGGCATGCGGCTGCTGTCGCTTCTACCCGATCCAGCAGGCCGTAAGCCTGACAAACCGTGGGGCGGAGTTTGCGTGTTGGAGAACAGCGGACCGAGCTCCTAGACGTACAACAAAGTAACAAGCGGTGCCTTGCCTCTACGATAACTAACGTAAGTGGCCATATCGCTGTTTCGTAAGTGATCCGGCGTCGGTGTCCCGTTGAAGGTTACTTATGAAATCTGATTTCGCCAACAACAGCGTTTTCCGTCCGTGTGGGGCGGTCTGTCACACAACGCTGCGGCAGCAATCACTGACAGATACTTACCCAATATTGTGAACTTCTGACGGGTGTGTGGAGAGGGTTGTGGTTTCCTTCTCCGTTTCCGCAATCGCTTCCGCATGGTGCGAAGTAAGACCTTCCATCTGCTTTTCTCTCGATCGTTCTTGTGCGCCCATCATGGAGGATTTGCGATGACAAAACTACAAGGTTGCCGATGGTTTACGTTCCCGTCGTCTCAATGTCGCAAGGGCAGTAGGTTGCAGCGACGTAGCTGGAGGCGCTGTCGCAGCCTATCGAACCGGCAGCATCGGCGCAGCGCTCCGAGTTGGCGTTTGGAGCGGGGTGATCTGTGGAGCGATGACCGCCCTGACCGGCCTGAGCATCACTGTCCTATTTCATCATGCCATGATGATGGATCCATCGAACGTCCACGAATTTGCACGAAGCACACATCGTCCCCGGAATGCCTACCTTTCCTTGACCTTCTCGGCGAGTTCGCGAAACTCCTTAGCTTGCCTGTGACTTGCTTTCACCTGCAATTGTGCAATCTCCCGAGACTTCTCGTTGGGCAAGGCTGAAACCAAGGTCTCAAATTCTATCGCCGTGTCATGCGCGTGCTGAGCTTCCCTCGCGAACAGGCTTTCACATTCCCTTACTGCCTCATTGTGATCCATATACCCTCTGGTTAGGAGGGTACATCCGACTGGCACAGCAGAAGTGAGCACTCTTGCTCAGACCTCTTCAATCCTGATTTGCTAAGGTCAGGATTCACATGATTCGGCGTCGTCGACTGCCAACCTGCGTGTGCAACAACATACACGGAATCGAGACCACAGAATCGACCGGAAGATAACAGAGGAGATTGCATGGGCAAAGTAACGTTCTTATTTGCAATGTGGAGTCTAGGCATGCTGTGTGTCTTCTGCGGGAGGTGGTGCGACCGACAAGGAAACCTGGTGTAGCATCCTGCACTCCTGCTTTACCCTGCATCCGCTTCCGCGCCACCAGATACGTTCCCTCAGGAGGCTGCCATGTCCGCGCGTTCCTTATCCGCGAATTTGAAACCTGACGCTCTCATGCGGTACGAGACGAGTCCCCTGGTGTTCCAAAAGATCGCGCCACCAGCCCTGCTGGCCACGCGTAGCCGGCCGGATCCGGTGCGGGTAGCCTTTATTGGAAACCACCTCCCCCGACAGTGTGGAATCGCGACCTTTACGACAGATTTGTGTGATGCCTTTACGGCTGCCTACGGAGCTGCTGGGCTGATGGTGGTCGCGGTGAATGACCAACAATCGTCATACAGCTATCCTGGGCGCGTGCAATTCGAGATCACCGAGAACGACGTTTCGTCCTACAAGGCAGCGGCCGACTTTCTGAATTCCAGCCATATTGACCTTTGCTTGCAGCACGAGTACGGGATTTTCGGAGGAAAGGCCGGCGGGCATATCGTGCGCCTACTGCAGCACTTGAAAACGCCCGTGGTAACGACTCTTCATACAGTTCTTCGTGAGCCCGACCTCGACCAACTTATCGTGATGCAAGAAATCGCCGCGCTCTCTGATCGTCTTATTGTCATGAGCACGCAGTCGTCCCGATTCTTGCAGAATGTATTCGGAGTTCCGCAAGAAAAGATTGATCTGATTCCCCATGGCATTCCCGATATGCCTTTCGTCGATGCGGCTTCCCACAAAGATTCCTCAACGGAGGGAAAGACGGTATTGCTCACGTTTGGCTTGTTATCTCCGAACAAGGGATTCGAAAGTGTAATTCGCGCCTTGCCGCGCATTCTGTCTCGGCACAACAAGGTCGTCTACTTAATCGCCGGCGCCACCCATCCGCACGTCAGATGTCGCGAGGGCGACCGATACCTTCTCGAACTGCAGGCTTTGGCTGCGAGCCTTGGTGTCAAAGAACACGTTGTCTTCGTCAATCGGTTCGTCAGCCCTCAAGAAATGGCATCGCTAGTTGGTTCGGCTGATATCTACATCACTCCGTACCGATACGAGACACAAGCGGTTTCAGGCACGCTCGCGTATGCCATGGGTGCTGGTAAAGCGATCATCTCGACTCCGTACTGGTACGCCACCGAAGTCTTAGCGGATGGTCGCGGAGCCCTCGTTCCCTTCGACAACTCGGCCGCCATTGCAGATACTGCAACTGAGCTTCTGGACAACGAGAGTGCTCTCCAGGCGATGCGCAAACGTGCTTACCTTTACGCGCGGCACATGATCTGGGATCAAGTAGCACAGTCGTACATGCAATCCTTCGTGCGGGCCGGCGCTGGTCACCGGCAACCGGTTCGCGAGGCATTCCCTCTCACAATTGACGCCCCAAACGCCAGCGGCCGCCTCATGAGTGCCTGAACGTCTTGCACCGAGCGATTCTGGAGGAAGGATGCTGGCGAATCGCACATCCACAAAAGGCGGCTCTGCCAGTAGCGATTGGATTTCTGAAATCGAACTGAGCAGTCCTGCTCAGAATTCGGATCTGCGCGTACGAGGTCCACGGGTTGAGCAGGGCGTTCCTCGGCAGGTGGACCCTGCACGACCCGGTCACCAATGTGAAAGCCGCCGTCCTGGTGGCAGCGGCGAAAACTGAAAGGGAGCACGCAATATGCCGGTTGAAACGCAAGCAGTCGTTAGCGATCCAACATCTCTGGAACAGGACCGAGATCGGTCGGGCAAAGTGACCAAGTTTGTTTTCGATTCGGCTTTATCTACTGCTATCTCGGCAAACGGTCAACCGCACGCAACAGTCCCAACTCCCAAGGGACCGCTCACGCCGCACATGCTTGACAAGATGAACCGGTACTGGCGCGCGGCAAATTACCTATGCATCGGCCAGATCTATCTGTTTGAAAACCCCCTTTTGCGAAAGCCGCTCACCGCTAATCAGATTAAGCCAAGACTGCTCGGGCACTGGGGAACCTCGCCGGGACAAAACCTCATCTACATTCACCTCAACCGCCTGATTAAAGAGCGCGACGCAAATATCATTTATATTGCCGGCCCCGGGCATGGCGGTCCTTCGCTCAATGCCATGTCCTATCTGGAAGGCACTTATACAGAAGTACATCCTGAGATCACGCAGGACGAAAACGGCCTCCGGCTCATGTTCAGGAAGTTTTCGACGCCAGGTGGCGTCCCGAGTCACTGCGGGCCACACGTCCCGAATTCTATGCATGAGGGCGGAGAACTTGGGTACTCGCTGGTTCACGCCTTCGGCGCCGCTTTCGACAATCCCGATCTGATCGTTGCCTGCATAATTGGTGACGGAGAATCCGAAACATGCCCGCTCGAGGGAAGCTGGAAGTCAGTCAACTTCCTAAATCCGGTCCGAGACGGCGCGGTCCTCCCGATTCTGCACCTCAATGGTTACAAGATTTCCGGGCCGACGGTGCAGGCACGGACCAGCGACGAAGACTTGAAGGCCCTGTACATAGGACGCGGCTATAAACCCTGTTTTATCGAAGGGGACGATCCTGAAGTGGTGCATCAACTGCTGGCGGGAGCTCTGGACGACTGCTATGCGGAGATTCGAGCCATTCAGCAAGATGCACGCCACAGTGGATTCAAAAAGCAACCGGTCTGGCCCATGATCGTCCTGCGCACACCCAAGGGATGGACGTGCCCGAAAGAAGTGGATGGAATCCCAATCGAAGGTACTTTCCGTGCCCACCAAGTCCCGCTCGCCTCGGTGCGAGAGAGCCCTGAACATCTCAAGATTCTCGAAGCTTGGATGCGAAGCTATAAGCCGCAGGAACTGTTCGATGGTGACGGGAAATTCATCGAGGAACTGGCTGACCTTGCACCCATGGGCAATCGGCGCATGGGCGGAAACCCTCATGTGAATGGCGGACGACTGTTGACCGCGCTCGATCTGCCGGAGTTTACCAATTACGCACTCGAGATCCCGGGACCAGGCCAAGTAGTCGCCGAGGCTCCTCGCAAGCTCGGGGACTTCTTCAGAGACATCTTCAAGCTGAATCCCACGAATTTCCGTCTGTTCTGTCCCGATGAGACCAATTCCAACCGCTTAAACTCAGTGCTCGAGGCAACGAAACGTTGTTTTATGGCGGAGGCAGTTTCGATTGACGACGAACTCAGCCCGAATGGCCGCGTCATGGAGGTTTTGAGCGAGCACTGCTGCCAGGGATGGCTTGAAGGGTACTTGTTGACCGGACGGCACGGCCTTTGGTCGTCCTATGAGGCTTTCGCGCAGGTTGTGGATTCGATGCTGACCCAGCACGCCAAATGGCTGGAACAATGCCGAGATTTTCCCTGGCGCAAACCGCTGGCCTCCTTAAATGTTTTCTTGACAAGTCATGCACGGCGAAACGACCACAATGGCTTCAGCCACCAGGCGACTGGATTTGTCGACAATGCACTGGCGCGCCGCAGCGAAACCGTCCGAGTGTACTATCCGCCTGACAGCAAGTGCCTGTTGAGCGTCTTCGCCCACTGCTTGCGGAGCCGTAACTACGTCAATATCGTGACCTGTGGCAAGCAGCCACAGCTTCAGTGGCTGAGTATGGACGAAGCTCTTCAACACTGCTCGCGAGGTGCGTCGATCTGGAGGTTTGCGACCAACGATTCTGGTGAAGAACCTGATGTCGTGCTGGCTTGTGCGGGCGACGTCCCAACCATTGAAATATGCGCGGCCTCATGGCTTCTGCAAAAGTATGTTCCCGGCATCAAGGTGCGAGTTGTCAATGTGGTGGATCTGAGCGTTTTGATGATGCCGGACGACCACCCTCATGGAATGGACAACATGTCCTTCGATGCGCTCTTCACCAAGGACGCACCTGTCATCTTCGCGTTTCACAACAATCGCTGGCTCATTCACACCATGGTTCATGGGCGCTCCAATGAAAGCCGCTTCCACGTGCGCGGATACATGGACCGCGGCACAACAACCACACCCTTCGACATGGTGGTGCTGAACAGGATGAGCCGGTTCGATCTTGCGATTGACGCCCTGAAGCATATTCCAAGGCTGCGCTCACAATCTTCGGATGTTATCGACCTGTTCAACCGAAAACTATACGAACACCACGGCTATATTCGGCAACACCTGGAAGACATGCCGGAGATCCGGGACTGGCAGTGGACGTCTGATTTCAAAGAGGCGAGTGGTCCACCGCCGCTGGCCAAAGGACATCCTCGCGGAAGCTTGTTCAGCGACAGCTAAATCGACAAATCGCTGATGAAGTCGAGACTTGAATCGGTGCGCTGGAGTTCCTTTGACTGTCCGGATGGACCCTCGCCTTGGTCGGAGGCCTTAGTCTGCCTGCACCAGAATGGTCAAGTTTTGGCACGCTATCCAATTCCGAAGCCCGTGATTTTCTTGGAGCCCCAGCGGCGCTCAGCACAGCAGAGCTGACCTGGCCAAACTTAACCGGTGTTCTTTATTGCACAGAAGTGCTTGCTCCCCATGTCTACGATCAAATCATAGAGGAGGATAAGGAATGTTGAGACGTCTTCTGATCGTCACGACGCTGGTTCTGCTTGTAACTCTGGCGACGGCGTCTTTCGCGCAAGTCGGAGTATCCGTCACAATCGCGCCTCCTGAGTTGCCGGTTTACGAGCAGCCTCTTTGCCCTGGCGACGGTTATATCTGGACGCCTGGGTACTGGGCTTGGGCTGATGGCGGCTATTACTGGGTACCGGGCACATGGGTGATCGCTCCCGAAGTCGGCTTCCTCTGGACTCCGGGCTATTGGGGTTGGGGCGGCGGCGGATTTCTCTTCTATCAAGGCTACTGGGGCCCGTTTGTAGGTTTTTATGGCGGGATCAATTACGGCTTCGGTTATTTCGGTCATGGTTATGAGGGCGGACGCTGGAACAACGGGCATTTTTTCTACAACACGACCGTCAATAACGTGAATGTCAACTCTATCCACAACGTTTACAACACTAGGGTAAACGGAACCACGGTCAACCATGTCAGTTACAACGGAGGTAAGGGCGGTATTGATGCGCGCCCAACGTCGCAAGAAGAGGCTGCTGCTCATGAACAACATATTGGGCCTGTAGCCTCTCAGACTCAACATGCCTGGGCCGCCCGCAATGACCCTCAGCAACGGTATGCTGCGAACCACGGCACGCCTCCAGTTGCTGCAACTCCTCACGCCAGCATGGCAGTCCATCCGAAGGACTTGCCGCCCGTCGATCGGCCCGCTGCGCCGAACACGGGGAACGCGAAGCAGGACCAGAAATACCAGCAGCAGCAGGATAAGCTAGTCGCGAAGCAGAACCAGGATCGGCAGAAACTCCAACAGCAGCAGGATAAGGAACATCAACAGCTGGCAAAACAGCAGGCTAATGAAGTGAAAATGCAGCAGGTGGAGCAGCAACACCAGCAACAGACGCAGCAATTACAGCAAGCACACACGCAGCAGATGCAGCAAATGCAGCAGAGACAGCAGCCAGCCGGCGGAGGAGGATCTCACGGCGGTGGCGGTGGCGGCCATCATTAATCGAGTGCCGATTTTGCTCATGTTCCTGAGGCTGGCGACGCATTCCGCATAGCGCTTGATCTATAGGAAGCACTAAAGACCGTCCGGCTGATCGCAATCTGCTAAACAAGCGATGATCGCTTGTATAACCGGCTTTGTCTCACCGGGACCCTTGACTGGAATGGAATCCACCCCCGCTCTTTCTACGGGATAGTCATTCCCTCCCACGAATAGGGCATCGCCGACGTAAATCATCTCCTTCAGGGAAACCTGCAGGAGGTCTCGCAGCTTTCCGATTCCGTATGCCTTATCAATGCCTGACTTGGTGACATCAATGGATGTCGAGCCTCCAATTCGGACAGAAAACTCAGGAATGAAAGTGTCGAGAATCGCTTTAATCCTCTTTCGCTTGGTGTAATCGGGATCCCACTTGTCCTTTTCTTCTAAGGGTGCCTGCTGACCTAATGCGGAAAACGTTATCTGGCTTCCCCGGTCCTCAATTTGCTCTCCCCATAACTTTTCCGCCTTGAAGCCCTCTACTGCGAGTGCCTTACTAAGAGAACTGATAATCTTCGCTCTTTCATCCGTGGTGAAATCTTCCTCATAAATCTTTTTCCAATGCCCTGAATATTGGTAGAACTTTGTTCCGCACGTCGGAAGCAGGGATAGATTCGCCAGGCGTTGATCGTGAGGAAGCTTGGAGACCACCTGCCTTTCAAATTGTGGCCAATCGCCTCCGGAAATCACGGCCACTTTGACGATGCCCAGCAGGTCATGCAGCAGTCCCGACATTTCGGTATCAAGAGAAGACTTACTTTCGGCAAGCGTACCGTCCAGATCAAACACAATTAGCTTTTTCACCAAAGCTTCCGTTCTCTTAATCTGCACCCATGCTTCGCCGATCGGCCCATCACCGCGCAGCGGTGCGGTGAGTAGGTCGGCCCGACGACGGCCACCCCAGAGCCAATACTGATAGATTGGTTCGAATCGCAGGGGGTACAGAAGTTGTTTACTCAAAAATTGTCTTTTCGCTCTTATGTATCGTTGGCGGGCCCTGTCGCCCCGAGCGGCGTCTTTTGTGATTCTAGGCTCGTGGAAACGCCAGTGACGGCGGCGAAAATCATAGGCAGCCGCTATAGCGGATGCCCATGCCCCGGCTTAAACGGTCAGGGAAAATGAAGATTTCTGCTCGGCTTCGTGCAGCCAATATGGCGGCTGGCCGTAGTGACGGTGGAGTTGATCTTCATATTCACGAGTGATCGGTGCGGATTCCACGAACGCCGGGGCGTTTTTGACGACGTCTCGGGAGAGGCGAATGTAGACTTTGGAATCCGTCCAACTTACTCGTTGTATCCACGACGGTGAAACGAGTACCTTCTTGCCTGGCCACCAGTTCTTGGTTGCCACCTCAAGATAGCGGATAGCCCAGGTTTCATCGTCCATGACAAACCCTTCCACGTGGCCGATCTCACCATCTTTTGCCTCAATGTGATAACCCGTGACGGCTTCGTTACTGCGCAGATGCGAATCCTGGGACTCTCTTCGGCTCTGGCCCGACAGCGTCTCCTTAATAGTAGCCGCCGGAATCGGCAAGCCCGACGGATACAGTACCGGACCCCACATGTTGGGACCGATCCAATAATAGGAGTATCCGTAATAGTCGAGGTATGCCGCCTCATGTTGGCGGGAGACGGGTTGATGGGCATCAACGCCAGGACTATTTTTCACTTGCAGTTTTGTTAGCGCCACATCCAACCGCCAAGCTTGCCAATCCGCATGAACGACAGAAATGGGCGAGATCAGCACTTGCCGGCCTCCAAGCCAGCCGCCGGTTTCTACCGTGAGGTAGCGGATGACCCACGCCTTATCGTCGAAGTAGAACTGATCTACAGTTCCAATATCGCCGTCCGTCGCTCGGATCACCATATCCTTCAAATAGGCAGCATTTGTTAACATTTGTCTTGGCCTCCTGGCGTTCTTGATTGCATTTCGCTAGCACCTTCCGCACGGCACGGGTCGCAGTTCACAGTGCTTAGAGAGGTATCGGTACTCGCAGCGGCCAGTTCGAGTCGGCGATTATTGTCTAGATAATTCGTGTTTTGCTTTCTTGTTCCTCCGATCAACCTTAACCACAACGCCGCCATTGTTCTGAGCAAGAGTGACCATTCTCGGGCAGCCGATCGGATATAGGTTGAAGAAAGACCGGTCGAATTTCCGGCTTCGCGTTTGGGGCTATGCTCTGGCTTGGTTCCTCGTCAACGATCGCGTGAAACTTCTCGCCTATCGAATTGTCGATCCTGTTGAGGACCCATCGTTAGCCGAAAAGTCGCTCGATCTTACGCCGCAGATCGCCGCTAGGGCCTACGAACTCTATCAGGAGCGAGGCCAGGTCGAAAGCCGCGAGTTCTAAGAGTGCTCAGCGTAACCTAACGGACTGTGTGGCGCTAATAGGGAGGGAGATGAAGATCGATTCAAAGGATTTCCGTGTACCCCGCCAGAAGAAAATCGCACTCAGCGAATGGCCGACAATTGTGAAGCCCATTTGCAAGTCGAAGAAGGGGTATCAAAGACTCCTGGAGGAACACGTTCAGGCGTTGAGCTCGCTGCAACAACTTCACTACGCCTCCAACCGCTATGCGCTGCTGCTGATTTTTCAGGGGATGGACGCTGCCGGTAAGGATGGTGCCATCCGGCATGTCATGTCCGGGATCAATCCGGAAGGCTGCGAGGTTTTCAGCTTCAAGCAGCCAAGCGCCGAGGAGTTGGAACACGATTTCCTGTGGCGCACCACGTGCCGCCTTCCCGAACGAGGGCGGATCGGGATCTTCAATCGTTCTTATTACGAGGAAGTACTGGTCGTTCGGGTGCATCCCGAGATCCTTCGCAACCAGGGTCTATCGGAAGAATTGCGCGACGAGAAGACGATCTGGGAGGAGCGCTATCGCTCCATGGTGGACCTGGAGAGACACCTTTATCGCAACGGGACCCGGACCATCAAAATATTTCTCCACCTTTCGCAAGAAGAGCAGCGAAAGCGGTTCCTCCAGCGCCTGGATGAGCCCGACAAGAACTGGAAATTCAGTCTCTCCGACATTCACGAGAGGAAATATTGGAAGCATTACAGGAAGGCCTATGAGGATTGCCTGAACGCGACCAGCACGCTTCACGCGCCCTGGTACGTAGTTCCCGCCGATGATAAGGAGAACGCCCGACTGATTGTTTCCCAAATTGTCCTTGATACGCTCAGAGATCTCAAGATGGCATATCCCAAGACCACGGAGAAGCGGCGACTGGAATTGCAATCGATCCGCAAAGAGCTAGTGAAGTAGGTCGAAATTATGGCCTGTTACTTGACGACTATATTCGGCAACACCTGGAAGACATGCCCGAGATCCGGGACTGAGGCCTGGACAGCTGACTTCAAGGAGCCGAGTGCTCCGTCGCCGCTGGCCAAGGGCCATCCTCGCGGAAGCTTGTTCACCGATAGCTAAGGTGAACGGAGAACCCGCGGTCGCGATACGGCGATCCTCATGGTGATTTATGGCCGCACACGCAACTTTCGAAGTCGCACCATCTAGTCCACCCGCAAAGCCGGCTCAGAACATCGCCTCGAGAGGACTCACGAGCGATGAAGCACATCGCCGTCTTCAAAAAGACGGGCCCAATGCAACGCCCGATGTATCCGCTCATCCCCTGCTAAATGCATTCGCGAAATTCTGGGCGCCCGTTCCATGGTTGCTCGAAGCGTCAATTGTGCTTCAAGTCGTGCTGCATAAGTATGGCGCCGCTGCCCGTCTCAGTGCTGCTGTGTGAATTCGCAGCGGCCATCGTTTTCGGCTTAATCCTGGACGGAGTGAAAATCCCTGTCTTTGCTCGTCTTGGCATCTCGTAACTCGCAGGACGCTGCATTTGGGGCAACTTAGGAGCTCCTGCGCAGAATGCACCACCTCACCAGCCTCCGGTTTTCACAGGGCTCGTAGCCCTACGATCTATTCTCCACCGAACCACCCGGACGGGGCAGTGCATAAGACCAAATCCGAGGCGGAGGCCGCAGAATTGGTTGAACATCGCTAACAGCGCACCGTCTGTATCGCCAGTCGCCCGTAGAATTGGGAATTGCCGCCTGCACGCAAGAAGGAGCGACCCCGCACCGGATGTATCCATCGCGTCTCTTGACTGTTGACTGTTGGCTACAACAAGATCACAACATCTGCCAATAAGACGACTGGTGCGCCATGCTCAATGTCAACAAGATTCTTCTGCCGGTTGATTTCCCGAATACCTCGCTGAGCGCGATTCATGAGGCAGCGACGTTGGCCCACCGTTTCCATTCTGAGATCGTGATGCTCCACGTCGTTACAGCGCAGAGCCATGGCGCCGGCGTTCCAGAGGACGGTCCCCAACTCGCTGGTTGGGACGTGTTAGCTCAAATCATTAAGAGAGCCCAGAAAAACTTGGACCAGTCTCTCGGGCCGGAGCTTGATGGACTCGCCATTCGAGGACTGTTCGTCAAAGGCGACCCAGCCCACTTGATTGTGCGAACGGCTCAGGAGGAAAAAGCCGACCTGATCATGATGCCGTCCCATGGCTACACGTTCAATCGGTTTCTGCTCGGCTCTGTAACGGCGAAAGTACTAGGCGGGACCGAGTGCCCAGTATGGACCAGTGCGCACGTGGAAAGATCGCCAGTGCAGGAATTTGCGATCCGCAATGTGCTGTGTGCGGTCGATTTCGGTCCGCGTAGTGCCAAGGCTGTGTGGTGGGCCGCGCAAATGGCCGCCGAATTCGGCGCAGGTCTTACGCTCGCCCACGTCACGGCCGGGGTGGAGCTATGGGGACCGGGTGGCACCTACGTTAGTACAGAGTGGGAAGAGGCGCTTGTCGGCGACGCATCTCAGCATCTCGCAGAGCTTCAGCAAAACATGGACATCAAGGCGGACTTATTCATCGGCAGTGGTGATGTCCCCAAGGTCCTGAACGAAGCTGCGATGCGGACAAAGGCTGACTTGCTAGTCGCCGTGTGCTATCCCTACGCCGGCAACCTGCGGATCCATGGCTACGCGACCATTTGCGCGGTGCCGATTCCAGTTCTGAGCGTGTGAGGGTCCTGACCGTTCCCGCCCAACAGTCTTGATGGTATGGCGCGTTATATTCCGTCGCGCAGCCACTCACAGCGCATTGTCCGCGCTGTTGATTTCCGTTCAGGTTTTCAGTGCTGGCATTTATGGGAACAGGAAGAGGGCCCAAATGCTGGCCTACAAGCACCGCCCTTGTCATAACCGGCTGTACAGTGCCCCCGAATCATTAGCAAGAAGTGAGCAATTGTGAACAGTTGCACCAGGCCGCTAGCCGTACTATGGCACGGTGGTAGGTGCTCTGGCGATGTCTGCAGCATTGCCTTGTGTTCGCTTACGTCGCCACCGTTGCGGCGACGCATCTTCTCTGCGCGCTGTCAAGCTACCGGAGCGTTCTCAAGCCAGTCTTAATCGCCCACAGATAGGCTGTGGGGTTGACAGCGAAGTGCGCTCTCAAGCCATCCATAGATTCGCGGATTTTCTTTCGCACGCAGTGTGGAACGGTTTGGGGAACGCGCTGAAGCAAGTGCAGTATCGGCCGCACGAGGGCGTCGCGAAAGCGAATTCGACACCCTTCTAGTCGCTACGGATTTTGAGCGACTCTAAGCCAAAACAGGATATCCCTTTTGACCGTTGACACCAATGAGCACCCTTTCATCGAGCGTGGCCATCAACTCCCGGCTCACGCTTCCCAATCTCGCCGACACAAGAAAATAGTGTGGGGCATATGGATTCTGTTGTTGCTCGTCCTTGCGCTTGCAGTCGTGCTGGTATGGCGCCACCTCGATGCCGTGAAAAAGGTCACGCCCGCGCCGCCGAAAATTACGGTTACTAGCACCACGGCTAAGAAAGGTGCTATCGGCGTCTACCTTGACGCAATCGGTACCGTTACTCCCGTCTATACCGATTCGATTACCAGCCAGGTGAACGGCTCGGTCGTCGCTGTGCACTATACGGAGGGTCAGCTAGTCCGTAAGGGCGATGCGCTGCTTGATATCGATTCGCGTCCATATCGCGCAACGCTGTTGCAAGCCCAAGGAGCACTGGAGCGAGATGAGAACGTGCTCGCACAAGCACAGATGGACCTTGAACGCTACCGTGCCACGTGGGCGCGCAACGCCATCGCAAAGCAAGTCTTGGATGACCAGGAAAAGCTGGTACTGCAGAACCAGGGCACCGTAAAAAACGATCAGGGAACGGTGCGATATGACGAGGTTCAGGTTGAGTACTGCCACATCACGGCTCCCATCGCCGGACGGGTGGGGTTACGGCTGGTGGATCCTGGCAACGTGGTGCAGTCTGCCGGAGCCGTAACCCTCGCCGTCATCACGCAGTTGGAACCCATCACGGTAATTTTCACAATCCCGGAAGACAGCCTGGGCCCTGTTGAAGCTCAACTGCACAAGAAGGCTAAGCTCACCGTCACTGCCCTTGATCGCACTGCGCAGACGACGATTGCCAGCGGGAAACTGTTGACGATTGACAACCAGATTGACACTACGACGGGAACAGTAAAAGCACGAGCTGTCTTCGACAACCAGAATGATGCTCTCTTCCCCAACCAGTTTGTGAACACGCGGCTGCTGGTGAATACGTTGCAGGGGGTGACGCTAGTTGCGGCCTCAGCCATTCAACAAAATGGTCAGGCATCGTTCGTGTACGTGATTCAAAACAATATTGCTCATATCCGCAGCATAAAGACGGGAGTTACCAACGGCGGGGTAACCCAGGTTGACGGCATCAACCCTGGAGACGTTGTCGCCAACAGCAGCTTCGATAAGTTGCAGGACAATACCGCGGTGGTCGTTTCGAACAAGATTTCGACCCAGTCTGCCCCGGCCGGCGCGAACGGGAACAACTCCCCGTGAATCCGTCTCGTCCGTTTATCTTGCGGCCAGTAGCGACCGGTTTGCTGATGGCGGCAATCCTGCTGGTCGGTATCGTCGGCTATACCCAACTGCCGGTCTCCGCATTGCCGCAAGTCGATTATCCGACCATCCAGGTGCTCACGTTTTATCCAGGAGCAAGCCCGACCGTGATGGCGACGACGGTGACGGCCCCCCTTGAGCGCCAATTCGGCGAGATGCAGGGCTTGAGCCAGATGACCTCCACCAGTTCCGGAGGCACTTCCGTCATTGTGCTGCAGTTCAACCTCACGCTGAATATTGATGTAGCCGAGGAAGAGGTGCAGTCTGCTATCAACGCGGCGCAGAGCCTTCTGCCATCCATCCTGCCCGCGCCGCCGATCTACAGTAAGACGAATCCAGCCGATGCCCCTGTGCTGACCCTGGCCATCACCTCAAGTTCCATGCCGCTTTCTCAAGTTGAGGACCTTGTGGACACCCGCCTTGCGCCGAAGATTTCGCAGCTCAACGGTGTCGGCCTGGTGACCATCAGCGGCGGCCAAAAACCCGCCATTCGGATTCAGGCCAATCCCACGGCGCTGTCATCTTACGGCGTCAACCTGGAAGACTTGCGTACGGCGCTGACCAATGCCAGTGTGAACGCCGCCAAAGGAAATTTCGATGGTCCGCAACAGGATTTCCAGATCGACGCCAACGATCAACTGGTCACCAGCGTCGACTATCGGGAGGTTGTCGTTGCCTACCGGAACGGCGCACCGGTGATGCTGCCCGATGTGGCCAACATCGTGAATGGCGTCGAGAACAATAATCAGGCAGCGTGGATGAATCAAACGCCTGCGGTCATCCTGAACGTGCAACGCCAACCCGGGGCCAACACCATCAGCGTGGTCAATAGCATCAAGCAACTCTTGCCCCAACTTCAGGCCAATCTGCCCACGGGCATTCAGGTGACCACGCTTACCGATCTCACAACCTCCATCGAAGCATCGGTTTCCGACGTTAAATTCGAATTGCTGTTGACGGTCGGCCTCGTCGTGATGGTCATATTCCTCTTCTTGCGGAGTCTCTACGCCACCATTATCCCGAGCGTGGCTGTGCCGCTGTCGCTGGTCGGCACCTTCGCGGCGATGTACATCCTCGGGTATAGCCTGGATAACCTATCGCTCATGGCGCTGACCATCTCTACCGGCTTTGTGGTGGACGATGCCATCGTGATGATCGAGAACATCTCGCGCTACATCGAGGCGGGCGATGCACCCATGGATGCGGCGCTTAAGGGTGCGGAGCAGATTGGCTTCACCATTCTCTCGCTCTCTGTCTCGCTCATTGCCGTACTGATTCCGCTGTTGTTCATGGGTGACGTGGTGGGGCGCTTGTTCCGCGAGTTTGCCGTGACCCTGGCCGTCACTATCGTCATTTCGGCCGTGGTGTCGCTTACGCTCACGCCCATGATGAGTGCGCGAATCTTGCGCCACAAGCCCAAAGAGCAGCAGGGACGCATCTATCGAGCTTCGGAGCGCGCTTTCGAGGGGATGATCGCCTTCTATGGCCGGACGCTGAAGTTTGTACTTCAATACCAGACGATCACACTATTGGTCGCAGTCTCCACCCTGCTGCTTACGGTTTTCCTTTACATCATCATTCCTAAAGGATTTTTCCCGGTGCAGGACACGGGCGTCATCCAGGGCATATCGCAGGCGCCGGCGACGATTGGCTCAAAGGCCATGGCAGCCAAGCAACTGGAGCTGACAAAGGCGATTCTGGCAGACCCCGCAGTGGAAAGCCTTTCGTCGTTTATCGGTGCCGATGGAACGAATACCACCACAAACAGCGGCCGGATATCGATCAACTTGAAGCCGCTCGACCAGCGCAAAATCAGCGCCTCAAACCTGATCCGCAGGCTCAACTCCAGAGTGAGCCAGGTTCAGGGAATACAGCTGTTTATGCAGCCGGTGCAGAACATCTCGGTGGACGATCGGGTGAGCCGAACACAATACCAGTTCACGCTTGAAGACCCCGATGCGAATGAACTGAACGACTGGACCAACCGTTTCGTCGGTCGGTTGAAGCAGTTGCCCGAACTGGAAGATGTTGCCACCGATCAGCAATTGGGAGGGCTGGCGGTGTCTCTGGTGATCGACCGGGTCACAGCCTCGCGACTTGGCATTGCGGTCTCTACCGTCGATAACACCCTTTATGACGCCTTCGGCCAACGGCAAATCAACACCATGTATACGCAGGTGAATCAGTACCACGTTGTGCTGGAGAGTGAACCGCATTTTCAACTGGACCCCAACAAGCTGAACCATCTCTACATCCAGTCCAATGCGTCTGCCGGCGCAACCGGTGCCGGGGCCTCTTCCTCTTTCGCGTCTTCCGGATCAAGTTCCGCCGGGTCCAATGCGCTGACGACTTCGGCACTCTACACGCCATCGGCAAATACCCTTACTTCTCAAACGAACGCGCTTTCGCCGAGCCCATTCTCACCGTCGAGCACGGGAGCAAATTCCGCAGGCGCTACCAGTTCGGCCATGAGCAATGCGGTGCCGCTGAGCGCCTTCTCGCACTTCGAAAAGACGACGGAGGCACTGGCCATTACCCACCAGGGTCAATTTCCAGCCATCACCGTATCGTTCAATCTGGCGCCCAATGCCGCGTTGGGCGAGGCCATCACGGCGGTGGACAAAGTGCAGAAAGACGCGCACATGCCTCCCAGCCTGCAGGCCGGTTTTCAAGGCACTGCAGCATCATTCACAGCCTCGCTAGCCAATGTGCCGTTACTCATTCTTGCCGCGCTGGTCACCGTGTACATCGTGCTGGGTATTTTGTACGAAAGCTTTATCCACCCCATCACTATTCTGTCCACGCTGCCGTCAGCGGGCGTTGGCGCTTTGCTCGCACTGCTTCTCTTTCGCCAGGATTTGAACATGGTCGCGATCATCGGCATTGTCCTGCTGATCGGCATCGTGAAAAAGAACGGCATCATGATGGTGGACTTCGCGCTGGAAGCTGAGCGGAAGCACGGCAAGAACGCGACGGATGCGATGTACGAGGCTTGTCTGCTCCGCTTCCGCCCAATCATGATGACCACCATGGCCGCGCTGCTGGCGGGGCTACCGCTGGCTTTGGGAACTGGTTTCGGTTCCGAGTTGCGCCGACCGCTGGGCATCGCCATGGTGGGCGGACTGCTGCTGAGCCAGGCACTCACGCTTTACACCACACCCGTCATCTACATCTTCTTTGACAATCTGGCGCAGCGTGTTACGAAAAACGCGAAGAGGCCGGCAACCGGAAACGGAGAACTGGCAAGGCCCGTATGAACATCTCCGCACCGTTCATTCAGCGGCCCGTGGCGACGACGTTGCTCACGCTGGCGATTGCCCTGGCCGGGGCGGTTGCGTTTGGTGTGTTGCCGGTGTCGCCCCTGCCGGAGGTCGACTTTCCGACTATTTCAGTCAGTGCAGGCTTGCCAGGGGCCAGCGCCGACATTATGGCGTCATCCGTCGCCACTCCCCTGGAGCGCCAGTTCGGTCATATTGCGGGCGTGACCGAGATGACCTCGGCCAGCACACTGGGCAGCACATCGGTCACCATCCAGTTTGACCTCAGCCGCGACATTGATGGCGCGGCGCGCGATGTCGAGGCGGCTATCAATGCGGCGCGCACCTATCTGCCCGCTAACTTGCCAGGTAATCCGACCTATCGCAAGGTCAATCCCGCCGATGCCCCAATCATGATTCTCGGCCTGACCTCAGACAAATTCGGTCCCGCCAAAATGTATGACGAAGCCTCCACCGTCATCGAGCAGAAGTTGTCGCAGATCCAGGGCGTGGGGCAGGTGTCGGTCGGAGGTGGCGCATTGCCGGCCGTGCGTGTGGACGCAATTCCCACGCAGTTGGCCAGCTACGGACTCACCTTGGCGAATGTGCAATCCGTGTTGAGCCTGCAAAACGCTGACCTGGCCAAAGGCCAGATATCCGACGGCATTGTGACCGCGGACATAGTTGCCAATGACCAGATCTCAGCCGCCCAGGACTACAAGCCGCTGGTCGTCGGTTATAGCAACGGCGCGGCCGTCCATTTATCCGACGTTGCTCAGGTGACGGACTCGGTAGCCAACGTCCGTGCTGCCGGCTACTTGAACGGCAAGCGCGCGGTAATGGTCATCATCTTCCGCCAACCCGGCGCCAACATCATTGCCACGGTCGACCGCATTCGCGCGCAACTTCCGGTTATCCAGGCAACCATTCCGCTCGGCATCGACACCACTATCGTTCTGGAT
>Ga0181532_10001437_pt1 | contig 23020 bp, 20 predicted proteins | sample PEATcosm2014_Bin_33_FD_119768 | JGI IMG/M metagenome (GOLD analysis project Ga0181532, IMG submission 119768) | Peatland microbial communities from MTU Mesocosm Facility, Houghton, MI, USA - PEATcosm2014_Bin11_30_metaG | ecosystem: Environmental > Terrestrial > Soil > Wetlands > Peat | place... | reverse complement strand
GTGGGAAAACGCGGTGAGCGTACTCCAAACAGCCTTCACCAGCACCATCGCTCGGGGGCTCTCGCTGGTCGCCATCGTCGTTGCCGGCCTCACCTTTGCGTTTGGGGAAGGCGGATCGAAACGTGTGCTTGCCGGCGTGCTCTTCGGTGTGGGCATGGCCATCGCTGCGGTCAATTTTCTGGCGTGGCTTTTTCCGGGCAGTTAAATCCTGGAGCTTTTGGTCGGAGAGACGCATGCAAGAAGCTAGACGCATCAACAAAGTGCATCGCTCGCTGTCGCGGCCACTCACCATTCTCGGCGCCGAACGAAAGCTCTTCTTCTTCTCCATGTGTCTTGGCGCCGCCACGTTCAACCTGCTCAACAGTCTGCTGGGGGGGTTGCTGATGTTCTTGTCGCTCTATCTCCTGGCCCGCTGGGCCACACAGACCGATCCGCAAATTCTGCGATTTCTATTGGCAGCCGCGAGAGTCCACACCGAGTACGACCCTATGAAGTTCACTCCCATTCGAGTCCGAAGGAATAGCCATGCTCAGGCTTAGTCGAATCTTCAAAAACTACAACGAGGCCGGTTCGCTCGGCGAGCAGATCAATCTCTTTGGATTCATCGGTCCCCATGTTTTTCTCACGAAGACCGGCGAGGTCGGCGTTCTTCTCGAAGTTCGCGGTGTCGATTACGAGTGTCTTGATACCGCTTCGGTGGATCACTTCACGAAGCGACTCGAATCCGCATTGAAACTGTTCGATGAAAACTACCGTGTCTACCAATATCTCTTCAAGCGCAACAACGAGACCATTCCCTTCCGGCTCTACACGAACCCGGTTGTAGACGCCGCGATCCAGAACCGCATTCGTTACCTCAACGGTAAGGCGGACACCCTCTTTTCCCTCTCCATCTATTACGCGGTCCTATTCCAAGCATCGGAGACCTCACAGAAAATCACGCGAGCGCTGGCCGAGCTTTCCAAGAATCCAAGAAACTCGCTTGCCGACCTGTCGGCCCATTTCTCTACCGAGAAACAGGTCATCGTTCTCGGTCAGCATGTCGATCATGCTCGCGCGAGGCTCCTAGAGAAAGCCCGCAGCTTCATGGTCCAACTCAACGACTTTCTGCCCATCCGGATGCTCGACAAGCAGGAAGCGTTCGCGGTTCTCAAGAGAACCCTCAACCTCCAGCCCGGCAAACTCGCCTGTGCCAACCTCAAGTACGACACCTTTCTCGACTACTACCTTCCCGAATCGCCCATCGAATGTCACCGCGGGCATCTTCGCGTCGACGACTACTACGTAAAGGTTTTGACACTTAAGGAACCATCCGCACAAAGCTTTCCGCTTATCTTCAAACGCCTGCTCGAAGTGCAAGCCAACTACTACATTGTTACGGAATGGAAGAAGGAGGATTCCGGGAAGATGCGCCGGGTCATCCAGTCCAAGCGCCGCCATTTTCACAATACCAAGCGCTCGTTTGCGAGCCAGGTTCGCCTGAACGACTCACCGGAACAGGACGTACTCCTTGATGATTCGAAAGAAGCCCAGGTCCGGGAACTCGCCGAGGGTATCAAGGAGATTGAACTCGAGGGAAATTACTTTGGTCAGTTCTCCCTGACCGTTGTGATTTACGACCTCGACCTGGCCAAAGTGGATCGGGCGTGCGCCGACTTCTACAAGGTGTTTAGCATCCATGACGCCCAACTGTACGAAGAAAAATACAACGCCCTGAACGCTTTCCTCGCGGCCATCCCTGGCAACCATGCCTTTAACTTGCGTTCCCTGTATCTGCTAAACACCAATTATGCGGATTTCTCGTTTCTCTTTACCCTTCACTGTGGCGAGCCTCGCAACGCGCACCTGCGCGAAGAGTATCTGGCGGTCCTCGAAACCAACCACCACACTCCCTACTTTCTGAATCTCCATTACCGCGATGTGGCCCACACCATGATTCTCGGGCGAACCGGCGCCGGAAAAAGTTTCCTTTTGAACTTCCTGATCACCAATTTGCAAAAGTACGACCCGCATACCTTCATCTTTGATTTGGGCGGAAGTTTCGAAAGCCTCACGCAGCTTTTCCGCGGCTCCTATATCCGCGTGGGCCTGGAGTCCGAGGATTTCAAAATCAACCCGTTTTCCCTCCCACCCACGAAGGAAAATCTCGATTTTCTGGCGCTCTTCCTCAAGGTGTTGATCCAAGGTCAGAGGCCGAATGAACTCGACCCTGTCACCGAGCGCGATCTTTTTCACCAGATCGAGAACCTCTATGAGGTGGATCCGGCGCTGCGCACGCTGGGCGTGCTGGCCAACACGCTCGGCCATGACATCTCGAGCCGCCTTACCAAATGGACCCGCGGCGGGCAGTTCGGGTTTCTCTTTGACAATGCCGACGACACGATTTCGTTCTCTCGCTTTCAGTGTTTTGACTTCCAGCGCATGAGTCAGTACCCAGAGCTCCTGGAACCAGTGCTTTTCTACATTCTGCATCGAGCCAACGCGGTCATCTCCGATCGCCGTGTTTCCTCTGTTTTCAAGGCATTCTTCATCGACGAGGCGTGGGTCTTTTTGAAGAACCCGGCGATCCAGCGCTATGTGGTCGAGGCGCTCAAGACCTGGCGCAAACACAATGCCGCCATGATCCTGTCCACGCAATCCCTCGACGAACTCCGGCGCTCGGACATCCTCGACGTCATTATCGAGAGCTGTGCCACCAAGATATTTCTGGCCAATCCGGACATGGATCGCGATCTCTACCGGCGTCAGTTTCATCTGAACGAGACGGAGATCCAACTGATCCCGGAACTCCTTCCCAAGCAGCAATTTCTGATCAAAACACCGGAACTTGCCAAGGTTGCGAATCTGGCCGTCGACTCGAAGAGCTATTGGTTGTATACAAACGACCCCTACGACAACAAAAAACGCAAGGAAGCGTTTGAGACCTACGGATTCGAAAAAGGGCTCGAAATGCTTGCAGGGACGCGGCCGTGATTCTCAGCCGCTCGAACGAACCAGGAATGACGGGGAGCGACTCGCGTGGCGCTTTCCCGCCCCTGGCAATGGCAGGATTTACAATCCCCGTCCTCCTGGCCAGCACTGTCGTTCGTACGGTTCTTTTCCGATGGCCAGCAGAGTTTCGATCCGCAGCAATCCAACTTAAAAGGAGCCTCTCGATGAACGCCCTCTTTCACCTCCCGTTTTACAGTTTCTTTCTCCGCGTCTTCAGCTTCCTGATTGCCGGCCTAGCCGCTTTCCAAGCTCCGCCTCTCGACGGCGCGACCGAAGTTGCCGCCCGAGTCGTGAAATATGCGAAAGAGGACATCGTTCCCGTTCACGCTAAGCTCCGGTTTTCCACGCTGATCGTTCTGCCCGAGGACGAAGAGATTCTCGATTTCACGACCGGCGACAAGGAGTTCTGGGTCATCAACGGCGCGCATAACCTTTGTTACGTTCATCCCGCCCAGGCCGGCATCCGCAGCAACCTGAATCTCATCACCGCAACAGGACATGTCTATTCCTTCTTACTCACGGAGATCAGCAATCAGCCGAATGCCGAACCTGACCTGAAACTCTTCGTCGAACCCAAGGAGGGCTCCGGCACGGCCATGAATTCCGGGCTGCACGGCTATGTCAGCGCGAGCGAGGCCCAGGCGTACAAGAAGGAGCTCGAAACACTTCGCTCCCAGACGGCGGAACAGATCCGCGCGGCGGAATCCCATGTCGCCGAACAACTCAACCAGTTCCGCTCGAGTTACGCCGCAAAACTGCAATTCGATTACTCGCTCGACTCCAAAGCCGCCCGTGAGCCTTTCCTGGTGACGGCTATCTACCATGATGACGCCTTCACCTATATCCAGTGCGGCGCCAGGGAGAAGCCCGCCCTGTATGAACTCAAGGATGGCCAGCCAAACCTGATCTCCTTTCAAGTCGAAAACGGGGTGTACATCGCACCCAAGATCATTGCCAGCGGCTACCTCGCTGTCGGCAAAAAGAAGCTGCTCTTTGCCCGGCATGCGGCAGGAAACTGAGGAACCAATCATGGATCAGCCAACCCAGCCGGTCTCGATTCAGGAGAAGAGCCCCAAGCCTCCTGGCCTTTTGCCGAAAAACGTTCAGTCTTGGCTTCTCATCGGGGTGGCCATTCTAATGGTCACGATCATGTGGTTGACGGGTGGCAAAAAGCCATCGCCCTCCCCCAAAGCAGCGCCCTCTACCACTTCCGTCCAGGCCCCGCTTGAAGTCAATGAGGCCAAGATCACCGAGATGCAGAACCGCATCCAGGACCTGCAACGCCAACAACTCCTCGCGCAATCCGCTCTCGCGCAGCAAACTCGACAGCTCGCTGCGGAAGACCACGATCCCCCTGAGACACAACAATCTGCCGCAGGCGGGGGAGATCAGCGCATCGCGGAAGACCCCATCGAAGCCGAGCGGAAGCGACGGGCCTACGTTTCTCTGTTCGCTTCGAATGTCGCCCTCAGTTACCGCAAACCTCTTGCGAGTTTGCAGGTCCCCGCAAGCGAAGCAGCCGTGGTTCCGCTACCAGCTTCTCTGAACTCCACTGCCTTGCAACTTCCTCAAACTTTGAAACAAATGCAGCCCGACTCGAATTCTCCCGGGTCATCTCGCAACGCTTCCCCCGAAGCGACCAGGGATCGAAAGGAGGAAACCAAAAATCCTGCCGCTGCGTCGGCCGCCTCCACCAATTCGGCGGCAGGAAAAACCTACGTCCTGTTTGAAGGGACCATCCTTGAAAGCGTGCTCATCAACCGTCTCGACGGTGGCTTCGCCGGACCCGTCGAGTGCCTACTGTCGACCGACGTCTATTCCAATGACCGCCAGCACCTGCTCGTTCCCGCAGGATCGAAATTGCTGGGCGAAACAAAGAAGGTGGACACCTTTGGACAGACCCGCCTGGCTGTCGTGTTCCATCGCCTGCTTATGCCCGACGGTTATTCCGTCAGTCTCGACGGGTTCAAGGGACTCAACCAAACGGGCGACACCGCGTTGCGTGATCAGGTCAACAGCCACTATCTGCGCATCTTCGGAGTTTCGCTGGCGATCGGAGTCCTTGGAGCTGCCGCAGAAGGCGGAACGTCTGGCGTTCTTACCGCGAATGGCGGTGACCTCCTGCGACAGGGATTCGCGCAGAGTACGGCTCAGTCCTCCGCGCAGATTCTCGACAAGTTTTTGAACATCATGCCCACGGTGACTATCCGCGAAGGCCACCGCGTCAAAATCTACCTCGCGGGTGACATGGCCTTGCCCGATTACCTCAACCACAAAATGCCTTCCGATTTGTGAAGGCAGCAAAGAAGGGATGAAAGTTCAATGAAAAGAAAAGCTCTCGCGTTTGCGCTCGTCATGGCTTTTTGCGTCGGAACCGCATTCGCGCAGTTCGGAAGTGGGATTGTCTACGACCCGACGAATTACCAAAACGCCGTCCTCCGCTATCAACAGCTCCAGCAGCAGCTCCTACAACTGCAGAAGAGCTATGCGCAGATCACCAACCAACTCAACTTGGCCATGCAGATGGCGCAGTTCATCCGGAACATGCCCGCTCGCTACCGCGCCCTGTTTTCGCAATGGCGAAACGTAACTTCACTCAACACCTTCGGAAACACCGGTTCGTGGGTGAGTGGTATCAATTCTGGCCTGCTGCCCACCATCAACACTGGCTATCAGAAAGCTACGACCCAACTGCTTCCGTACAATTCGCTTCAGCTCTCTGGCATGGATGCGCTGGAACTCGAACGCGTGCAGTCGCAATATGCGTCCGTCCAGCTTGTGGATGGAGCGAACGTGAACGCCATGGCCACCATCGGCGCCATTCGCGGCAGCGCCCAGGATATCCAGACCCAGATCAACAATCTTGAACAGGACTCGTTCTCGAACGATGCGGATCTGAATTCCGAAGTCTCGGTCCTCAACAAGATCAACGCGTCGGGAGTGCTGACGCTCCGCACGCTTCAGGATTCCAATAAGCTCCTCGCCTCGCTTCTCGAGCAGCAGACGATCGTCGCTAAGCAGCAGCGCGAGGCTACCACCAACACCATCAACGCCGACATCGAGCGCCAAGCAAGCATGGCTAGCAATATTGCGCAGGTGACAGGAACCCTTACGAATTCACTTCAAAGTTTCCGCATGCCGTAAGGCTTGAGGAAGCATGCCCCGGCGTCGAAGGAGCTGACGGCCATGCAAACCGACTACCTGCAGTACGTCTTCCAAGCGATCAACACCTTGCTTACGCAGAACCTCGGTTTCTTCGACGCCATGGGCCACAATCTGTTTCGTTCGTTCGCTACCATCCTCATCGCCTGGTATGGGATCAAATCCGCTCTCTCCGCAGCCAGCGGGAAGTATCCGTTCCACTTTGACAACTTCGCCAGCTTGCTGCTGACCATCAGCTTCGGATTCGCCATGGTCAACTACTACAGCGCACCGATTCCCGGCGTAGGATCCAGCTTCCATAACCTCGTCACCGATGAAGCGCAGTTTTTGTCCGGCCAGATCGATCAAGCGCAACTCCAAAACGTTGTGTCGCAAGTCGCGGACTTCGAATCCCGCATGGACTCCCCGACCTGGGGAGATATTTTGGGAACGGCCATATACGTCACCGTGACAATCCTCCTTGCTGCCGCACAGGCAGTCGCTCTTGTCGTCATCGCCTATGGCTTCATTGCCACTGCAGTGTGCGTACTGGTCGGTCCGGTCTTTGTGCCCTTCTTCATCGTTCCGAAAATGGAGTGGCTTTTCTGGGGATGGTTCCGCTGCTTCATCCAATATGCCTTCTATCAGGTCATCGCCGCGGCAGTTGTATTTATCATCGGAAACCTCATGCTCGGCGCGTTGCGCCTCCCACCAGCGGGCTCGCTTTCCACCGTGCAGATCATCGCCTGGTTCCCGGTCCTCTTCATTACCTTCCTCGCGTCCATCTATACGCTCCTGAAAGTTCCGGCCCTGACCAACCACATATTTAGCGGGACTGCGGGTGGGTCTTCCGTCGCAATCTTCGAAAGGCTCTTCGAATGAACAACGATGCCAGTTTCTACGACGCCAAGCGCCTCTATCTCGAATCCTATGGGGATCCCATGGTGACCAATACGTATCTCAAGATTGCGGTCGCGCTGCTATCCGTTGTTTGCGTGGCGCTCGCCCTGATCGACCTCCGAACCATTCGAACATTCCAGAATTTTCGTCCGCTGGTCATTCGCATCGATGACCTGGGTCGCGCCGAAGCCATCAACTACCACAACCTCGAATACAAACCCCAGGATGCTGAAGCCAAGTATTTTCTCTCCCAGTTCTGCACTTTGTACTATCGCCGCAACCGCTACACGATTCAGGACGACTTTTCGAAGTCCTTGTGTTTCCTCGACGGCAAGCTTGCCAACGGCATACTCGAGGCCTACCACAAGGATGACATTATCAAGAAATTTCTCACCAACACGGCCGCCCCGGAAATCGATGTGGATGTCAAGAAAGTTGCCCTCGAAGAAATGCAAACTCCTCCGTTCCGCGCGCGCGTGGACTTCTACCTGGTCTATTACTCACCTGCGGATCACAGCGAGCTCAAGCGAGACCTGTATACCGCGAATTTTGTGTTTCTATTCAAGAGCCAGGTGCCCAATGAACTCATTCCGATCAATCCCCTAGGCCTGAGCGTCACTTATTTCCGCGAAGATGAGGCGTTCAAGTGAATAGAGTCCATTCCTCGTTCGGAACAAGGGTCGCGGCCGTTTACCTGGCATCCTCGGCCCGACTTCCACGCGCCATGTCCCGCCGAGACCATCGGCTTTTGACCCAAGCTACGCCACTGCCCTTCCGATCGCATTCTTCCGTCAAAACCACAGGCGCGCTCCGGAACGACTTGCGGTGCTTTGGGACTTTCCGTCCGCTCCCGAGCCCTCCGAGCGAAAGAAGGAAGCACCAGCAGAAGTTGACACCGACAGGGAGAGCAGAATGATTGCCAACGCTCTCTTCATCGCGATCTCACTTCTTCTGGCGCTGGCTTTCTGGCTAATGGGTGAACTCAAATTCCTTATCCCCTACAAGACCGTGCTGTTTCACGAGTGCGGTCAAGCCATCCTGATCTATGTTGCCGTTCTGTTCCTGAATCTGTTCGCCGGTACGCTCGGACTGATTCGCAAGTTTTTGCTGAAAGATACCGGACGCAAACTATTCCATCTCGACAAACAGCTGCACGTCGGCGAGACCGAACTGCCCGCCCCTTGGGTTGAAGAGGAGACCGACTGACATGGCGCGCGCCTACGACCCAGACCATTTCATTGAACCGCCCGAGATTTCCGAGGAGGACCAACGCAAGGCACAAGGCCCGCCTCATCCCCCTCCCTCTCGGGGCCCGGCCCAGGGAGAGCGAGCGCAGCCGGCAGGCCACGCCCCCGATGCTCGCCGAGACCGCTCGACCGAATCACGGAAGGTCTATGAAGTCCGCGGCCGCATCTATCGCCTTCGGTCCTCGGAAATCGAGACGATGGCCGAGGTGGGCAAGTTTCGGACGATTGCCGTCGAGGATCTTCGCGAATTTGTCTATGGCGGTGACAAAGACTCCTTAAGGCTCGCGCTTGAAAACCTCATCCGCCAAGGGTTGCTCCAGAGGAAGTCCGTTCCTCATCAGGAAAAGGGCTCGCGGCAACTCCTGGCGCTTACCAAAAACGGCCATGGATTGCTGAAGGAAGCGCAAATCACTCAGAAAGACCAAACTCTCTATCACGGATTCAAAAAACCTCGGGAAGCCCATCACGATGCGGACCTTTATCGTATTTATCAAAAGGCCGCGGAAAAGATCGAGCGAGCCGGCGGGCGGAATCTTCGAGTGATCCTCGATCATGAGCTGATGAAAGGGGTGTACCACGACCTCGCGAAACTCGGGCCCGATCGAACTTCCCCTGCGAGCAAGCGCACAGTGGCCGAACGGCACGACCTGGCGGTGGTGAGGGACAAGATCCCCCTTCCGGACGTCCGCATCGAATACGAAACATCCGATGGCGAGCGAGCACGCGTGGATATCGAGCTCGCCACCAGCCACTATCGCTTTCGCAATCTCGCGGAAAAGGTGCGGGCGGGATTTTCGATATACGCCCGTCCAAGCGAGGTGTCGAATCTTCGGCGCATCCTGGACCAGCGCGAACTCACTGCGGAGATTCTGTCGTTATGAACTTTCCCTCAGAACACATCGAACGGATCAAGGAGCTCGGCTACACCGAGTCCGAGGCACGCTTTTTGTATATCGTGGCCGTTCACTCCGGTTACTTTACGCTCAGTCAATTCCGGGCATTCACACACACAGGTTCTGGAAAACGCGCCACATCGTTTGCACAAAAACTCTTGAAACAAGGTCATGCCACCGTGCGCGACTACATGCGCCGGGGCTCCATCTTTCATCTATTCTCGATGCTCGTTTACGGCCAGATCGATGAAGACAATCCCACCAACCGCAAAAAACATTCTTTCGATTTCATGCGCGCGCGGCTCCTGCTTCTCGATTTCATTCTCGCCAACCCGGAATTGATTTACTTCGAAACAGAACAAGATAAGGTCCGCTTCTTCTGCGAGGGTCTCGGCATTTCGAAGGACTCTCTTCCGGCCAAGGTGTACGTGGCAGGTCCTCAGTCGAAACCGACCCTGCGGTATTTCGTCGACAAATTTCCCGTTTTTCTGTCTTCGCCTTTCTTCGGTGCGCCTCCTGTGGTCACCCTGTCGTACGTCGATTCTGGCTTCCAAACTCTTTCGCATTTCTCCTCGCATCTCGCGGCCTACCAACGCCTCTTCCACGAGCTAAAGAGTTTTCGATTTGTGTACATCGCTGCAAAGGAAGCTTATTTCCGGAAGGCCTGCGAACGTTTTGGTGCCATGGTGAAGTCTCCGCTCCCTTCCGATGAGTCGAGCGAGATTCTCCGTTATTTCCAAATCCGAACAAAGTGGGATCGACACGAGTATGTCGTGCCGGTGATCGAGGACTTCGAATTCCTCAGCGATGCCCGGCGACGGTTTCACGGGGAGCGGTTCGAAGCTCTTTACCAGTCGTGGGCCGCAGGAACAACCACTGACCTACAGTTGCGCCTCGAATTCTCGCAGTCCCGGCAGGACCGCTCCGTATCCTTCGACACCTTTCTGGTGAAGCGGCACGGCTCACCACTCGAAGAGAGCGTTCGACGGGGGCCAGCGAAGTGTTTGGAGCCTAGGGGTTGTGCATAGCGCAGCATGTTCCTGGACAAGGGCCAGAGACCCAAGTCTCCCGCCCTGTGAACGGGCGAACGCCCTGTTCACCAATCGCTTTCCAGCCTCCCGCGAGGCCAATCTGAGATAGGAAAGGAAAAACGATGTCGATTATCAACAAACCCCCGGAGATGGTGAAGCGTGAATATGAATTGCAAGAACCGATCGCGGTCGCCGTCGAGAAGTACGCACTCTTTATCCAAAGTACGCCGGATCACGTCGTCAACTCCGCGCTGAAGATGGTGATTTGGAGAGATGCGGAGTTCCTCCGCTGGCGCAAACAGCAGACCCAAGGCAACCGGAAGGACGGTTACGCTGCGGAGAAGGCGGCGCAGGTGTGATCCAGACTTTTCTCCAGGCGCGGCACTTCTTCGCCTGTCTGCTAGCGGCGGCCACGGGCATGGCGCTCTACATCAGGGCGCCATTCCCAGAGTCCAATCTTTTCATCCAAGTGCTGGCTCTGCGGGCACATTTTGCGTTTCTCTTCTTTAAGTACTCCTACACCCTCTTTCTCTACACAACACCCTACATTGCGTATTCGATCTTACTCTCCGCCGTCTACATTTTTGCCCTCAAGGCAGAAAGCAAGACTCGGGCCGGTAGATTACCGCTCTATTCCGACCCCCGGCAAAGGACAGAGCTTTCTCTCGTGCTAGGCGAGATCCATCACCCGCGCAAACAAATTCCCTCGGAAGCACCTCACTGGCTTGTCATTCCGGAGCGTGGGCTGTTCACGGGCATCGCTATCGTCGGGGCAATTGGCTCCGGCAAAACCGCGGCGTGCATGTATCCGTTCGCCGAGCAGATTTTGGCCTATCGTGCTGAGGACCCCGACCGGCGCATCGGCGGACTTATTTTGGAAGTGAAGGGCGACTTTTGTGGAAAAGTGCGGGACATTCTAGCGCGTTACGGGCGTGCCGAAGACTACGTCGAAATCAGCCTCGAAAGTGAATATCGTTATAATCCGCTTCACAATGACCTCGATGCCTACGCGCTGGCCTACAATATCGCTTCGCTGCTGAACAACCTCTTCGGCCGGGGCAAAGAACCCTTCTGGCAGCAGGCCTACACAAATCTCGTGAAATTCATCATCCTGCTGCACAAGGTCGCTTTCGATTACGTCACGCTCTTCGATGTCTACGAATGTGCCATCAACCCGGATGTTCTCGAAAGCAGAATCAAGGAGGCACAGCGCCGACTTATCGAGGTCGATTGCGCTCTCCTCGGGGAAGAGGAGTATCTGAAATATCCGCGCGAGCTCGACCCGTTTCACTTCCGGCTGGACAAAGGCTCGAACCGCTACCGTGCCCCCCTGACACCGGGTCTCCTTGCGGTGTTGAGAGAGAAGGGTCTCCCGTGGGAAGCGGAAAACGCCTCTCCCAAGCACTCTGTTCCTGCACAGAAGAAAGCACAGCTCGAAGCCGTCGAGCGCTGGTTCTTCCACGATTGGAAAAGGGTTGAGCCGAAGCTCCGCACCTCCATTGTCGAGGGAATTTCGGTGTTTCTTTCGCTTTTTGACGACAACCCGGACGTCAAGCGTACGTTCTGCCCCCCTGCCGAGTGCTACGACGCGCAGGCTAATGCGGATTTCAAATTCGGGAAGCCTTTGCCTTCGCTCGCGTGGCTGATTGAGAGAGGGAAGCTTTGCAGTCTCAACTTCCCTATAGCGATGAATGCAGGCCTTGCCAAGGCCCTCGGAGTGATGTTGAAACTCGACTTCGAACGCGCCGTGCTCAACCGAGTACCCAAGATGGAGAAAAATCCGGAAGGTTACTTCCGGCAGGTGCTGTTTCTTTGCGATGAGTATCAGCACTTCGCTACGGTCGGCGAGAGCGAGCCCACGGGCGACGAGAAGTTCTTCAGCCTATCGCGGCAGCCCAAATGCATCCCCATCATCGCAACACAAAGTGTTAGCTCTCTCAAATCAGCACTGCCCGGAGAATCTTGGCGCACCCTGCTGCAAACGTTTCGAACAAAAATCTTCTTGTCCCTCTCCGATGACTTCTCCGCGCGCATCGCCAGCGAACTGTGCGGGCGCGAGGACAGACTGAAGGCCAGTTACAACCTCTCGGAAAGTGGGCACGACGCCAACGTAAGTTTTCTTACGGGCAAAGCTCTCTCGCACAAGGCAAATATCACGGCCTCCAAAAGCTATAGCCCGCACCACGATCTCCGCTTCGACACCAAGGCCTTTATGGAGCTGCGTAACGCGCAGTCGGTAACCATCGCCTACGACGGCACGAACCCCATGCCGCCGATGTTTTGCTATCTCAAGCCCTACTACAACGACGTGAATAAATCCTATTTTCGCCAGCTTGCGGATGGAGAACTCTGATGAATGGATTCGAGACGATCCTGCCGTTTTTGAAACCGATCGAGCACCTTATCCTCGATGACTCCATTAGCGAGGTTATGGTCAACGGACCTGGCCACATCTTCATTGAAAAGGCAGGATTCATCGAGCCCGTGCGGGGCGTCAGCCTGGGCGAGAAATCCCTGATGGTCGCGGTCAAGAATATCGCCCGGCGACTGGGCGATGACGTCTCGGAGTCAAAGCCTATCCTCGATTCACGGCTACCCGATGGCAGCCGGGTGGCTGCAGTGATCCCTCCTTGCAGTGTGAACGGCGTGACACTTACGATCCGGAAATTCAACTCCCGCCATTTCGGGATCGAAGACCTCATTGAAGCAGGAACTTTGGAGCGCTGGCTCGCCAACCAGCTCGAAAGTTACGTTCTAGCTCGAAAGAATATTCTGATCGCCGGTTCTACCGGTTCAGGGAAAACTTCAATGCTCAATGTGCTCGGGAAATTCATTCCCTTCGACGAACGGATTCTCCTCATCGAAGATACTTCCGAGATTCACATGTGTCAGGACAATTTGGTCCGTTTCGAGGCGCGCCAACCGCAGAACGGCCTCCCCGCCATCACCATACGCGAATTGTTAAAAGCTTCTCTCCGCCATCGTCCCGATCGGATTATCTTGGGAGAGATCCGCGGCGGGGAAGCCTTTGATCTCCTGCAACTCCTGAACACAGGGCACTCCGGGAGTCTTTCCACCGTTCATGCCACATCTGCCCGGCAGGGCCTAGCTCGATTCACGAGCTGTGTTCTGCAAAGTGGAGTGGACTTGCCCTACCGTGCGATTAAGACGAATGTCGGTGATTCCGTAAATGTGGTCGTGCATCTCGAGCGTCGACCCGGCCGCCGCTTCGTCTCCGAAGTCGTGGAAGTTCACGGCTACGATCCCGACCGCGACGAATACAACTACGGCTTCGTTTTCGACAGCCATAAAGAGCTGCTATGAGCGCGGGAGAGAACCTAGGTGTAGCTGTTCGATCTTCGTCCGAATACATTCTCGACAGCTTTGAGCGGAGCGACCGGATCGCCATGCTCGTGCTCAATCGTGACTTGGGCGAAACCATTCAGCGCCTCACGAGCGCTGAGAAAGCCTCGAGCCCGGAATTTCAATCCTGGCTGCGCTACAAAAACGCGAATGGGTCGGACATCTATGTAGGCATGAATCCGCTCCGGAAAGATGCCTCGACACGAACCAAAGAAGACATCGAATCCATCCGGCATTTATACCTCGATCTGGATCAGGGTGGGCCGGTAGCCCTGGAGGCTGTCGAGAATTCCACTGTCGTACCCAAGCCCAATTACGTCCTCACGAGTTCACCTGGAAAATTCCAGATCGTTTGGAAGGTGAAAGATATGAGCCTCGACGAGGCAGAAGGGCTTTTGCAGGCCATGGCATGCGAGTTCGCTGGAGACCCAGCCGCCACAGACGCGACGCGCGTTTTGCGGTTGCCCGGCTTCGCTAACAAGAAATACGAGACAGACTTTTATGTACGTGCATGTAGGGAATCCACGGAAACTTACCATCTGCGTGACTTCAAGCTGCCTATCGATTCTCAGGATTCACCGCGCCGCTTCTACCAGGACCGTGCGCGACAAGAGTCCTTACCACGCACAATCCTGAGCCAGTCCGAGCACGACTGGGCTTTTGCCAAGCGCGCGCTCGCGCGGGGCGAAGACCCCGAGGATATCGTGGAGAAAATTGCGAACTACAGAGCGACCGATAAGGCTCATCCATTGTATTACGCACGCCTCACGGTCGAAAAGGCACAGGCCGAGATGGAGCGATCCCAGCGGGAAACCGGCTCGCCAGGGCATTCCGACTCAACACCTACTAGAGAACCGCTAAATCGCTGAAACACTTTGAAGAGCGATACGGGTAAACTCATCTGCTCTCCGATAACCCAATGGTAAACCCTTCGGTTGTTACCTACACAACCGAATGCCATAAGCCTTTGTTTTGGCTTCGGTTAGCTATCCGGCTGTCTCCTCTAGCTCTCCCCGGCTAGGCCGCAACCTTGTCGCAGTAAGGGCAGGTCCGGAGAAGTCTCACTCTAAAATGAGTTGCGCGGAGAACTTATTATCTTTGGGGCGTGTGGATACGAAGAGGAAGCACTTTTGCGTAGTTTGAAAAATCAGGATCAGTTGTGAAGATGGCCCACTGCCGTTTGATCGCGACAGCACATAGAAGGATGTCCACAATCGATACTACAACTCCCTTTGCTCTGCAACGATTGCCAACCTTTGCCGCCTCTTCGTAATCTGAAGTGTCGACGAGTTCATCCGGGAAGGAACGAAGATGGACTCTTAGTTTCTCATACTGTTCCGTTGCCCTTATGCCCGAGAGGAGCTCTTGCCGAACTAGTCCGATCACTCGAGCTCGTCCTTCTCGGATGAGTTCAGATAACTCAGAAACTAAGAATCTTTCGTTCGTGTTGAGGTCCTCATTCTTTCGACGAAGTGCAAGGGACCAAACCGAAGTGTCTATCAAGACATTCATATACGTTTTGCCTTGCGCTCGCGCTTGTAATCATAACCACGCTCGTAGTCAATTCTCCCGAACAGGGAAAGGATTTCTTGTTGTTTGCGATGTTCGATGTACTCCTGTAGTGCGACTGTCACGGTTTCTCGCTTTGTCCGATGTCGGCCCATTCTCTGAGCCTCTTCCAATAAACGGTCGTCAATTGCGAGATTTGTAGGCATTGTACTCTCCTGTGTGTAGCATTCTACACATAAGAATGTAGAGATTCAATTACGTAAAGGATGGAATTTGATGTCATTCTATGGCAATGGGAACACCACATCGGACCATCGCATTTTCCAACTTCGGCGTTCGGTCGAGTACCGAATGATCGTGATTCATCCTTTTCTAAGTCCTTCAAAATGAGCTGGCCAGGTTGTTAGCTCCATCACAGGGAATCCGGAAAACTCAGAATGTTGGACTCAAGTTGTGCCCACCGCTTGGAGTGGCTCTATTCTGGCGTCTGTATTACAATGAAAAAAAGAGTGTTGGACCGTTCCCCGGTAGCTCAATGGTAGAGCATTCGGCTGTTAACCGAAGGGTTGCTAGTTCGAATCTAGCCCGGGGAGCCAAAATTCTCCTCCATCAATTAGTCACCGCCTGTTTTCTCTCCTTTCTTTTTCGTGTTCGGCCGACGTTTGTCATAGTCGGCTCAGGTGACAGCACTCCTTCGATGTCTTCGTTCAATGAATAAAAACTTGCTGGTTGATATACGACCATGGTATGGTGACCATAGTAGTATTGGAGTCTTGAGATGAAGAAGATGGCAGCAGGTTCCTTCAAGACAAATTGCCTCGCGGTCATGGACGAGGTTCAAGCCAGGCACGAGACAGTTGTGATCACTAAACACGGCAAACCGGTGGCGAAACTCGTCCCGGTGAACACCGACACAGATGAAATGTATGATTTCCTCGCGGGGAAGGGCGTTGTAAATGGAGACATCGTTTCGCCGGCGCTTTCCCCTGATGAGTGGGGCGAGCTCAGGTGATTATTGTAGATACCCACGTAGTAATTTGGCTAGCGTTCGACCAAGCCCAGCTCTCCAGAAAGGCAAGGAGCGCAATCGACGATACGCGCGAGAAAGCGGAAGGCTTGGCAATCTCCGATATTACACTCTTGGAATTGGCGACACTTACGAGAAAGGGCCGGATCCGGCTCGACATTAGTCTCGAATCTTTCCTACAGGAAATCGAAGCCCGGTTCGTCGTTTTGCCAATCACTGGCCGAGCGTGCGCGCGCGCCAAGGAACTTCCAGCGGCTTATCCCGAAGATCCTGCGGATCGCATTATCGGAGCGACAGCACTTGTCGAGGGGCTATCCTTGCTTACTGCCGACCGCGAGATCCGTCGGTCCAAAGCGGTTCACACGATTTGGTGAGGAGCGCCCTATCTTCTGCGCCGGGCAGGAGAAAATTTGCGGCCCATCTCAAACGCTCGGCGCAAGCTGCAGAGCGAGCCGATTGCTTGGAACCACTCAAATCCTATTGCACGGGTCTGCTACTTTGGGAGAAGGCAAGAGCAGCCTGCGGCGGCATTACTGGCTCCTGACAACTCGTCAGCGAGGACCTTTGCCTTTCGGAATGGGATAGAAAACTCAAACCTGAGAGTTCGCAATTCGTAGGTCCGGGGAGCCATTCTTCTCAATCAGTTAGAAAGTTGTCGCAAAAGACGTGTTTGGAATTGTGCCCAATTTTGTACCGCCTTCGCCGTGTCGGCCGGTTCGTTGGAGTGCACAGGAAGGGACGACAGTCTACGTCATTCTTCGCAAATGATGTGGTAGTTCGAAGGGTGGGGTAAATGGACGGATTCGCGACCAATGGCAGAGGAAATCAAAAGCGCGCGACACGAGAAACCGAATCACCAACCACGCCAGAGGAGAGGACCGAGTACTGGCGGCGCCAGGGATGGGAAAGGATGCTAAGATCCCCGGGGTGTTTTCCTAGCGCCGCCAGTAGGTTAGAAGGATATTCGAGCGATAAGTTGAATCTGCCTTGCAGGCAGAGCAGAGGTTACCCGCCCGAAAGTAAGGTCAGCCATGTTTCCGTCGACCGGCCCGAGATTGGCGTGGTTGAAAAGATTCACAAAGTCGAAACGCAATTGGAGATTGCCCGCCTCGCCGAGCTTTGGGATGTGCGTGTTCTTGGCCACACTCGCATCAAAGTTGACCATGCCTGGATTGCGATAGCAATTGCGAGGCAGGTTCCCTTCCGTCAGCGGTGCTGGAGCCGGAAAATCGGACGCGGAAAACAGGCCGCTCCTGTAGGCGCTCCGGCTATAGGAGGCATTGCAGCCGAAACTCGGCTGGTTGGGGATGTCGTAATTCGTCCCATCAAGATTGTAATCCCCTGGGTTGACAGGTGCGGTCGGAGAGTTTGTATTGACGACCCAGAAAGGCGTGCCCGACTGGGCAACGATTACGCTGCTCAACGACCATCCTGCGGTCAGCACTTTGGCAATGCCGCTTGAGAAACCGGGCAGCGTGTACGTTTCCGAGAGCGCAAATCGGTTGCGCACATCCCAGTTCGCGTTTCCCCAGTAGCTGAAGTAAGCGTTCGGGTCAGGAATGTTCAAGCCACCATCCTGATCAAAGCGAGTGTTTGCTTCCGGAAAATCCATTGCGTGAGAAAGTGTATAAGACGCCTGGAAGTTCAGGTGGTTTGTCGGATTCCCCCGAATGGAGAGGATCATAGCATTGTAGGTAGCCCGATTGTTGTTGGTGACGTAGTTGACGACCCCAAAATTAGGATTCAACCGGTTGATGGTGCCATCCACGTAACCGCCGGCATAGCTATTAATATCCGAACCTGTCAAACCATCGTAGGAGCGGGACCCAGAATAGTTCGCCCCCACCACGAGTTTCCAAGGAATCTGATGCTCGACGCCAACCACGTAATTGACGGCGAGAGGCGGCACCATGTTCCGCGCCAGAGACCACACATTAGACTGCACGCCGGTGATGCCACCAGCAGCATTCAGCGTACCTCCTGGGATGGGTGGAAGAGGAAAGTTGTACGGATAGCTGCCCGAATTCGCGAGCGCGAAATAGTTGCCGAGAGGAGTAGTGACCCCTTCGTAGGTCACAGTATTCGTGAAAGTTGTGCTGATGAGGCCCGGAGGATTAGTGCGCATTTCATCAACGCTTTGGCCCAAGGTTACCCAATCCCGGTAAACGCCAACTCCGCCTCGGATGCTCCATTTTCCCGTTTTAGTCGGATCCCAAGCAAAACCGATGCGCGGACTCGCGTAACAGCACTGGGAGCTGGAAAATACACCACCGGGGACCGTCGCAACTTTGGCGCTTGCAACCTGCTCGGCAAGAGTCGTACCCGTGCCCAAAATAAGACTGTTGAACTGGAAGCCGCTATTGCCCCAGGCGGTGGCATTCGTAAAGTCGTCAAACCGCAAGGCCAGGGTGAGGGAAAGATTCGATTTTACTTTCCAGCTATCCTGGGCGAAGAAACCGAAAGGATTGGTTTGCCCGCCGAAAACCACCTTTCCTGCACCCCCCGGTCCAGGAATCAATGGATCGTAAGCGTTAAACGTGTACTGGTAAACATTGTCCTGGACTAGATCGAACAATGTGTTGAAGGAGAGTTGCGGCCGAACATTGTCAGGCGTGAAATCGCCGTGTTCGATGGCATGGTCGCCGTTGTACCCGAACTTAAAGGTGTGAGCCCCATGGATCCAGGTCAAAACACCACGCCAATTGTAGTTGGGTCCACGATATTCTCCAGGTCCCCAGCCGCCGCCAACGTTGAAGCCCTGAGTGCCATCATTGATATTGATGACGGGAACTTTCAAATCGGCATCTTGGCCGTTCGCTCCACCGACGCTGGCAAAAGCAAAGCCCCCCTCAACGAGCAAGGTTGGGCTGAAGGTGTGCGTATAATCGATCTGGGCATATCGGTTCCGCATAATGTCTTTAGCACTCAGCCCTACGCGAGCAGCGGGCTCACCGATATCAAAAGAATCGTTGTAATAACTCAGATAAAGACGGTCCTTGGCTGTAGGATACCAATCGCCGCGGAAGTTATACTGCGTGGCGTTGTAGGGCGGGGCCGCCGAAAAGTTCCCGTAGTTGAACACCGGTAGGCTGCAAGGGATGGTAACGGCTGAACCTGGAATTGGGATTGTCGTCGCGCCCCCCGGGCAGACCCCCGTTGTGGGGTAGAAATACTGGGCCGCTGATTCGGTGGTGCCATTCGGCACCAGATACTTTGAGGCCGGGTAAAGAGCGAGGGTCTGTGTTCCGGTTGTATTCGGAAAATTTGTGGTCGCCCACGTATCGAACGCATTGGTTTCCCAGTACGTAGAAGTGGGTCCGGAACCTGCTGTGCTTGTGGAACTAGGTACTTTAGACCACAACGCTTCCACATCGGCAAAGAAGAACAGTTTGTTCTTGATGACGGGCCCACCGAGGGCGGCTGACACATCCTTGCGCTGGAAATGGACAGGGGAGGAGTAGTCCGGGTTCGCGCTCAGGTCCTGATTTGTGTACAGCAAACTTCCCGTGCCGTGGAACTGATTGGTTCCTGACTTTGTGGTCACCTGAACCAGGACTGAACTACCAAGGTAGTTTTCTCCGTCCCATGAGTTCGCCTGCATCGTTACTTGCTGGACGGCATCTGGGACAGGTGCCAGAATGAGGTTGCCGTTCTGGATGGGACTGGTCACATTCATACCGTCAACGAACACGACATTTCCGGTGTAACTACGACCGTTGGCACTGATTTGCGGAGTCTGCGTACCGAAATTGTCCGAGCCTCCTCCCGGGGATGCACCGGCACCGCGAGTTCCTGTACCCACAACTCCGGGAGTGACACTGAGCACGTCCCATAGGTTCCGATTCAATTCCGGAAGCTCTTGGGTGGTCTGCGCACTCAAGGTCGCCTGGATGCGGCTATCGTCGACGTCGATGGGCGGACCCTGCTCTGTCAGCACCGTCACGGATTCCGTCACGGAAGAGAGTGTCAACGTTATGTTCGTACCCAGCGTCTGCGCGGTGTCAAGTGTTAGATTCAGTTCCGTCGTCCGAAATCCCTTCGCTTGGGCCTTGAGCACATAGCGGCCTGGCGCCAGGCTCGCGAAACTGTAGTTACCTGAACTGCTCGTAGTCGTTGCGACTGCGATCCCAGTGTCCACGTTGCGCAGCTCGACCGAGGCGTCCGCGATCACTGCGCCTGTTGCATCGGAAATAACTCCCTGAACACTGCTGCTATACTGCGCGAGGCAAGCACTAGCGGAAAAACCCACGACCAAGAGCGCAAACACCGCACGACCAAAGTGTTTAAGCACGGGACCTCCTAATATGCGGGAGAACACCCTATCACCCCAACGAAAATTAACCCCCAGTAAAGCCTTCTTCGCTTCGTGCAGAAGAAAACGTTTACTCTCTTTGTGCGGTCAGCGTATACCTATTTTTTAGATCATGTCAAGAGAAAATGTCGATGTTTGAAGATATCGTTGCGGGATTTCTCAATCATAGTGTTCTGGCGGGCCGGAAAGACGGCTCTTCCTGATCGTAATAGCGTACATCCCGTTCCGTCCGCGGTGCGGGCGAGCCGGATCTCTAGAAATCGCTTTCTCAAAATATTCGCCCCGCTCCGCTTCCTGAACCAGATTACAAAGCGGCGATATGGCCTTTGGAATCTTTGCCAGTGTGTTGAAGCGCGGGTATTTGCGGGCGAAATCCTCCCGCAGCAGACTCGCTTTCACCGGGCCAACCGAAGAGCACCCATGGCTCCGCTACTACAAGTTTGATGAAACGACTCGAATTACTTTGGCTCTGTGATCGACAGCGTCTGGTTTTCTTGCAGGCCCGTTGCCAACACCTGTTTGCGACCCGAAGGCCAGTCGACCTCCACACGATCAATCTTTGTTGTGGTGCCAAGACCGAAATAGAGCGGTAAAACACTCTGCGCCAGATAGCCGGACTTGCCATCGTTGTATCGGAAATAGGTTCGCCCGCCGGCGTAGACGCGGACGACGGCCCCGAGTCCATTCCGATTCGAACTCGTGCCCTGGAGGACAATCTTGAGCCAGTGAATTTTTTCCTTCTGCGCCAAGTTGCTGACCAGCACTTGCGGTTCGGAGTTAAAGTCGTTGACCACAATGTCCAGGTCGCCGTCGTTATCGAGGTCGAAAATGGCCGCGGACCGGCTTGACCGCGGCGCCATGACGATGGACTTTCCGCTTTGGCCGACACAAACTTTGCTATTGAGCTGCGCCTGCTCCTGGACTTCCCGAGGATCCGAACAGTCGATTTCGAACCAAGGCGTGTACAACTTCTTACGAGGTTCGATTCCTAGAACGAATTCGGAGTCCTGGAACTTTTCGCCATGGTCATTCAACAGGAGCGAATTTATCCCGTAGCGATAGGGATAACTCATACCAGACGGAATAAAGACGTCCTCCCAGCCATCGGCGTTGACATCCCCGACGCTCGGTCCCCACGGCCAATAGGTTTCAAGCCCCAGCCGATCGGAGATCTCCTCGAATTTACCGTTTCCAAGGTTGTGGTAGAGGGCATTGCCGAAAATAAATTCGTCCTTTTTCCCCTGAATATAGGCTTCGTCCCAGGTGACCTGCGACTTCTTTTTTTCGTTTTCCGGACCAGGCTCATCACTCATGTCGGAATGCATATCCGTAATGAACAGGTCCAGGCGGCCAGCATTGTCATAATCAAAGAACTTGAGCCCCATCGCGCCCCACGGGGTCTTCGGAAAGTACGCGCCTGTCCTTTCGACAAACTTCTTCCCGCCGACGTTTTCGTAGTAATGGCTGTGTCCCTGCATGTTCAGGAAGAAAATGCCAGGCCACCCTTCCCCGTTCAGATCCGCAAAACTCGCCTCGCCGCACCATCCGTGCGGTTGCAAACCCACCTCTGCCGTCACATCCTTAAAGTGATTGTGTCCCATGTTCTTGTAAAGGACGGGATATTCGTAACGGTCCGGATAAAGATGCCCAGAGAAGGAGTTTTGAATTCCCACATATTCGCCGTCTGGCCCCTTTTCATCCGTCGTGTACTTGCCCACGTTGCAGACCAAAAGGTCGACCAAGCCGTCATTGTCGTAGTCGAAAAAGAAGGCAGCCGAAGAATGGGCTACCAGGTCGAGACCGGCTTCCTTGGTGATATCCCGGAACCGACCATGACCGTCATTTTCGAACAGTGCGTTTCCTCCTCTGACGGTGGTAATGAACAGATCCTGGTCCCCGTCGTTATCAATGTCGGCAAATGCCGCGGCTACGCTGATGCGACCCGCTAGAGCAACTCCTGCTTCCTGCGTAATGTTTTTGAACTTACCGCCACCGAGGTTTTTCCAGAGTTCGTTGCCGCCGACCTGATTCACAAAGTAAATGTCGTAGAGTCCATCCCCATCCACGTCGGCTACGGCAACTGCGCTTCCATGATCATAGTGTCCCATGCGCATGTGCTTGGTCGCGTCGTCTACGGCATGATGCACGAAAGTAATTCCGCTTTCTTTCAGGCGGTCGGTAAATTGGAAGTCGTGGAAAACCTTGAACTGCTTCGCGGCTTCGAGTTGTGCCTTCCTCCGCGCGGGGAGAGAATCAGCACCCATGTCTTCGGTGGGGTAGCGCAGACGGACAGAGGCATCGTTGCGCGCGCCCGAGGGAATCACCCATAGAAAGGCGAAGACAACAAGCACCATGGCGAACACGTTGTTTCCACCGTGCCTCATCGTGGACCGGCATTGTAACGCCCGCTCGGCCAGCTGAGCAATCGTTTTCTCTGTTTTCAAGGCGGGTCCCTAGCGCCATAATGAAATCCATGCGTGTTTGCAAAGTGCTCGGGCTTGTGGGGATCTTTCTGGTTTGTTCTTCTCCCGCCCTTGGCCAGACCGAGCGGGATCGCACAGCAGCCATCGCTTCGGCCCTGGCCGCTCATGAATTCGATCAGGCCT
>Ga0181532_10001432_pt1 | contig 23038 bp, 18 predicted proteins | sample PEATcosm2014_Bin_33_FD_119768 | JGI IMG/M metagenome (GOLD analysis project Ga0181532, IMG submission 119768) | Peatland microbial communities from MTU Mesocosm Facility, Houghton, MI, USA - PEATcosm2014_Bin11_30_metaG | ecosystem: Environmental > Terrestrial > Soil > Wetlands > Peat | place... | reverse complement strand
GTGCTGTCTGTTGGCTATCTGCGCCCCAGTAGCCGAAAGGTCAGGTGTTTCCCTGCTGTGGTCGGAACAGCCCAGAACCTCCTCTTTTCCAAGACCTGCGAGTCTACCAATTCCATGACCCTATCAGATTCTTCATGCCATTTCCGTTGGGGCATCCAGCGCTGCCGCCTTTAGCTGACCGGCCCCTGGCGACAATTTCACTTCCACGCGCTGCTTCTTCCCGCCCCAGTGGGCGCTGGTCATCTAGATGTCGCGGAGCCCTAGTTGCGAGTAGGCTGTCTCGATTCCGAAGTACTCAGAAAGCAAATTCCTGCCAGATTCCTGTCAACAATCGTGCCGCTTCGTGCACATTACTACCGTCTCCTGCATAACAGCTCGAACTTACAACAGCTCATAGCTACAGTAAGTTATTTACTGGACGTCGTATTACGTAACGCACGCAATCCGATTTCAAATCCCGGCACCTCCACCATTTTTGTCGCCTGAGGACCCGTGCAAAGGTATGTGAAAAGGCCAGTAAGAGCCTATCCAACAATGAAGCGCGACCTTGAAGACCTACTGCTTGAATTCTGCGTTCAGCAGAAGGGCCGGTTCGAACTTTCGCCTTGGCTCGATCTTCGAGTGTCGAACGACGCTAAGGCGACGGTGGCACTCTATCTGGCCAATACGTCGTGGTTTGGACATCGCCACCAACTCTTGGACGTCGCGGAGAAGCTGCGTCGAGGCTGCGTCGGGCATTTCAGCGAGATGGCAAGGTTGACCGGCTTCGACCCGGGCCGTTTCAGAGGCCGCCTCCAGGCGAGACTCGCCCATGAACAAGGCGTTTCCTGAGCTTTCACAGGCTCTAAGCGAGCTACTCGACCGGATGGACGGTTCCATCAAGAGGGGCGGCTATGACGGCCCTCCCATCATAATGTACCTGGCAGGCGGAATGGCCGTGAATTTCTACTGTGGAACCCGGTATACGGAGGATGTCGACGCCTTCTACACCCGCCGCGTGCATGTTGGCCCTTGCGAGGTGAGTTACCGGCACAGGGACGGGAGCCCCTCTTTTCTCTATCTGGACAACAACTACAATCCCTCCTTCGGTCTCCTCCATGAGCTCCATGGACAGGATGCCGTTGAATGGCAGGGAATCGGCAATGAGAGGCGAAAGATTCATCTCTTCGTGCTGTCGCCGGTCGATCTCGCCGTGACCAAGATATCGCGCTTCTCGCCACAAGACCGCGAGGACATACTCGCCCTGGGAAGCATCGGCCTGTTTTCGGCAGAACAGCTTCGAAAAAGAGCGAAGGAGGCGCTGCTGGACTATGTAGGCGACCGCGCCCCAGTCGAGACAAGCATCGACCTCATTTGCAGGCAGATTTCTGCCGGGAAATCGCTACGTGCTGCTCGCGAGCTCGAGATTCCCCTTGATCCTCCAAGAAATGGAGAAGGCAAGGAGCGGGATCTCGAGATTTGAGTCGCCCAGGTCGGTCATTATCACCCGGTTCAATGGGAGATGCCCACAAGCCGGTCAGCTCGAACCCGCTTAGGGCAGTTTAGGCCATAACTAGGGCGTAATCAGTCCTTTAAACGACGCTTGTCCCGGAGGGCTCCCGGGTTCAAATCCCGGCACCTCCACCATTTTGTTGCTCGATAGCTGATTACGATAATCTGCGCGGGTTGGCCCTGTTCAACGACCCCATAAGTCATCACAGCTCGAGGCCGCCGTCACGTTCCTTGGTCTTGCGCTCACTGCGGACCGATATGGGGCCCGGCGGGAGATCCTTGCCTAGCGTCGGAGGCTTGAGGGTCGGCGCGAGTTGAAGGGCACATTCGACGCAGGCCTTCCGAATGACCGACCAATCCTGCCATCGGCTCGATAGTTTCTTGTATTCGGTCAAGTCGGTCTGCGAAAGGTCGAACGGCATCGGGCTCGACAGCTGGACGATTAGTTGCTGTGTGGGCGATTCGCCGTTGGGCTGGGGGTAAAGCCGGTCGAAAGACCGCATCACCTTAAGCGTGCCCGGCATGCCGAGCCGATCGCGCAGAGCGACAAAGTCGATGTAATCACGGGTGGCGTTTCTCTTGAGGATGAGGACGGCCTTGATACGCAGCATCTCAGCCATGGTGGGAACTGTGATCTTGTGGTTCCTCAAGGTAACCTGCTCCGTCTCCAGCGGTTCATTGCGTATCAATTGGCGCACCCCGGTTTCGATCCCGTCCAGGCTGCCTAGGATCTGCACGGGGCGGCGAACCCGCGCGGTCTTCCATCCTGCAACGGATTCGAGCTGGGCGAGAACATCATCGAAGCGGGATGTCAAATCCCTCAGAACGTGATCGGCGTCGGATGAGAGGCGGTGTTCAGCATGGATTGCGCTTGCGGTCCCGCCGACCAATACGGCCTCCGGCAGCAGCTCCTGGCGGTGGGCTGCCGCCGTGAGAATGCGATCCCATTCAGGCAGCGGCTTTGTGGGAGGCATAATTATTCCAGAAGTGATAGCGTTGGGCGTACTCGTCGGAGATGTGGGCCGCGCACACGCGCAGGACACGATTCCGGATCTCGGACGAAGCGTCCACCGCCGCAAGCAGCAACGCCCATGAGTCGCGCTTGCCGCGATCAATCACATCATCGATAGCAGCGAGTGTAAGCCGGCTATGGTTCAAATGCCGGTGGATCATGCCCGTGCCGAGAGACGCCACCGCGCGACGCGCATTGACAGCCTTCATGCGCTCACGACGTCGGGCCCGCTCCGCTTCGGTGTAATTCTTTGCCTTACCAGCGGAAAGCGAAGCGAGCATCCGCGCAACCTGCTTCCGCGTCAGCGTAGTCTGGCAATGGGGGCACTTTGGAAGCCGAGGCATTTTATCCAGTCACTACAATAAGCGCTTATTGTGAAACCTGCGCTGCTATCGCCGCCCCACCCGGCCATGCGCAGTGTTCCAGACAACTTCCAGGCAAACAGGAGAGAAACACGTTCGTTTCGAATCATCCTGCCTCAGGTGGCCACCCGGGTTCGCGGCCCGGATCCGCGCCATGGAGTTCTCAATCAGCGCGAGCCATTCGATCGGCGACAGAAAGGCGTCTCCCGGGTGCTGGAATCAGATCGGCGTGCTCACGGCGGCCCCGGCGGCGGGTCCCGCCACGCGTTCCAGCTCCTCGCGAGGGGCGAGATGCCGGCGATCGCGTCCACCGCAGGCTTCTCGGCCGTGCCCGCCTTCGCCGCGTGGAAGATCTCCACCAGGCGGTGCATGCCCTCCATCACGAGCCACGGCCCGGGCGCGCAAACGACACGATCTGGTTTTGCTCGCGGTGGTTGGTCCAGAACCGCTCGCCGTCAAACGCGAGGGCCCGGGCCGCGAACGGGATGCGGGCAAGGTCCGTGATCACCGGCATCGCCGGGCGCGGGTCCACTCGGGTGATCCAGTAGTCGCCCTTCTCCTCCTCGTCGGTCGTCGCCAGGTACAGGAGGCCCCCGACAAAGACCTGCCCGCAGATGCCGTGCGGGATGCTGATCACGCGCTCGACCTGGCCGTCGGCGCCGAGGGCCAGCACCTTGCGCGGGTACCATTGGCTCAGGTGCAGCCGGCGGCCGTCGTAGCCAAGCTGGGATCCGGTATCGTCCGGGCAGGGAATGGCGAACTTCCCGTCGAAGCCGTGCATCGGGATGCAGCGCCGGATGAACCTGTTGTCCCCCGCTGTCTCGCCGCACACGACGCGAAGCTCGCCCTCCATGGAGGCGATGCCGTAGGGCGTGCCGGGCGCGGCCGTCTCCCAGACGACCGCCCAGGTCGCCGGGTTGATCCCGTAGATTCGCTTCGTCTGACGCGATCCCATCCACAGAATCGATCCGTCCCACGCGAGCGACGTGGGCTTGGGCGCCGGCGAGGCCAGGCGTTGAATCTCCTCGATGTCCTTCATGTTTCTTGGGGGCGCGGGCGCGGCAGGGAAGCCTCGCTCAAATCTGGCCCTCCGCAAGCCTGCCGAGCGTCTGGATCGCCTTCTCGAGCGCGCCCGTCCACGGGAGGCCGGCGTAGATCCGCAGGTGGTTGCGGAACTCGTGGCGCACGGAGAACATCGGGCCCGGCGCGATGCTTATCTTCTCCTCCAGGGCGTCTATGCGCAGCTTCAGGGCGTCCACGGAGGAGGGCAGCTCCACCCAGAGGACGAATCCGCCGGCCGGCTCCGTCACGTGGGTCCCCCTCGGGAAATACGTCCTGACCGCCTCGCGCACGGCCCTCATCCGCTCCTGGAGGCACGAGCGGATCCGGCGCAGCTGGCGGTCGTACCCCTCCTGAAGGAACCGGGCGGCGACCTTCTGGGGAAAGAGCGGGTTGGTCGACCACTTCCCGTCATCGACCTTCTTATGATAGCGCCCTGCCGCGATCCATCCGAGCCCGAGGCCAGGTGCGAGGGTCTTGCTCAGCGACGAGCAGAGCAGGACCCGGCCGTCGCGGTCCCAGGCCTTGAGGGGCTTGGGGCGGATCGACCCGAAGTGGAGGTCCGCATAGACGTCATCCTCGATCGCGGGGATGCCGTAGTCGCAGAGGATCGAGTAGAGCTGCTCCTTGCGGGCGTTCGGCATGCAGGCGCCCGTGGGGTTGTGGAAACTCGGGGTGACGACCAGGGCCTTCACGTCGTGGTTGTCCAGGGCGACGGTCAGGGCCTCGAGGCTCAGGCCCTTCCTCTCGTCGACGGGCACCTCGACCGCGCGGATGCCCCGCGACGCAAACAGGCGCAGGAACCCGAAGTAGGCCGGGGACTCCACGGCGATGACGTCGCCGGGCTTGGTCACCGCCCCGAGCGCGAGGTCGAGCGACTCCGAGCAGCTCGACGTCACGATGAACTCGTCATGGGACAGGACCGTCCCCGTCTGCAGGTACCGCCGGGACAGCTCCTGGGTGAAGGGCGGATAGGGGTGGCCCATGGTGTAACGGCCGAGGATCTCCGGCTCGGCCCGCGCCACCGCGCCGGAGACCCTGGCCAGGTTCCTCAGCGGGAAGGTCCCGGGGTCCGGAAACGCGGTCCCCAGGGGAAAGTAGCTCGGGTCCCGGGCGAGGTCGATCATGTGCTCGGAGAGGTCCTTCTCCGCGACCTGGACGGCCGGGCCGAGGACCGAGCCGGGGCTGGCCTCGGCCCTGGCCGCCGGCCGGCTCCTGACATAGTAGCCGCTCCTCGGCCGCGCCTCGATGTAACCGCGATTCTCCAGGACCACGTAGGCCTGGATGACGGTCCCCATGCCGATCTGGCGCTGGCGGGCGGTCACCCGCACCGACGGGAGCCGCTGGCCGGCCCGGAGCGACCGCTTCTCGATCAGGCCCTGCACCTCGTCGGCGAGCCTCCGGTACAGGGGTTCGCTGGTCATGGCCCGGACCTCCCGCCCGCGCCCTCAGGAGCGCGTGGGCCTGGGCGCATCGGCCTGCGCGGGGAGCGCCTGCTCGTCGTTCTTGCTGGCATGCGGCTGGAGTGTTGCGAGGAAATGCGCGGGCGCGCGATCCAGGAATTCGCCGAGGGGAAGGTGCCGGGCCCGCGCGACGTCGCCCCGGATCCGGTCGGCGACGTTCTTCGGGTCGTCCGGGTCGGCGTGGCTTATCCTGATGACCCGGTTCGGCCGGTCGGGATCGACGACCTGGACCTGTCCGCCGGTCGTGAATTGGAGCACGGTATGGCCGCGCATCCCCCCGGGGCAGGAGACGTAATAGGAGAGTAGCCTCGGGTTCTCGACGGACGCGCCATAGTCCAGCCTCCGCAGGAGGATCGCGATGGACTCGATGAAGCAGCCGTTGGGGGGCCGGGCCTGGCCCAGCAGGGGGCCGCCCGGCCGGGGCAGGACCTCCCACCTCGTGAACCCCTCGTCGATGGCCGCAAGCAGCGGCCCGAGGTTGGCCTTGTCCATCTCTGCCCGGTTGCGGTACAGCGAGAGGCTCTGCGTCCCGTCGGTCGGCGTGTAGAGCCACAGGACGGAATCGAGCTCGAAGACCAGGGCGTCGACGGCCCGCGGGTAGCGGCTGGACGGGTTCGAGTTGTCGATGCGGATCACCTCGGTCCAGACGCGGGGCTCCAGCAGGCCCTGGGCGCGCCGGACGGCCTCGAGTTGGCCGCTGGCGCCAAGGCCCGCGGCGAGGGCCGCGACTGAGAGCAGGTGCGGGAAATTGGGCACGGGCCCACCGTACCCGGGGGCCGGATTTCCCAGTAGGGTCAGCGGTTGCGATATCCGATCCCTACAGAATGTGTTCCCGCCGATCTGTTGCCCCAGGAAAACCGGGCAACTGTCATGGTCCGTCCGTTGTCCGTGGCCTTCCGGATCGGGCGGGGAGGGCTCTTCGGTCCGCTCCGCGGAGGTTTGGCTTGGACAATCCCCGCGATTTTCGAACGCTGTCGCCCCAGGAAAAGGGCCGGCACACGAAGCCCTTCAGAATCGCGCTCGCGAACGTCGAATTACGCGCCCAGAGCGTTGCCCCAGGCGGCCCGATCTCGCCTCGAGACGACGGGGAGTTTTCCCCACCTCCCGATCGGCCCGTGTAAGCGAAATCCGATCGTCCGCTGCGTTCACCCGCCTCTCGGGAGCCATTCCTGCCACGCTCCTGCCAAACTTCGTTCAGCTTTCTGCACATCCCTGCAACTACCTGCTAGGCAGCCAAGTCGGGTCCTCATAGGAGAAACCCCGAATGGCGCGCTCACCCGCGAGTTACGGAAACACCCGAATCCGATTTCAAATCCCGGCACCCCCACCATTTTGCCTGGTAGGCCTTGCATGGGGCCTTCCAAGGGCTAGGCTATCGCTTGATGACGCCTGTGGCCACCAAGCGACGCCTTCACGATGCTGATTCGCGGTCAAGGGATTGGCTGTCGCGGACCCACCAGGAGAGGCTGGCCGCGGTCGAGGCTATTCGCCTCACCACTCCGGACTCACCCCATGCTCAACAAGCATTTCCAAGATTTTCTCGGATTACTCGAAAAGCACCACGTTGAGTATGTAATTGTCGGCGGGTACGCCGTAGGGGTCCACGGTTTCCCCCGCTATACGGGTGATATCGATGTCTTCGTAGCGATTAGCCGCGAAAATGCTGGGCGCCTTGTCGATGTGTTTAGCGAATTTGGTTTCGCATCTCTTAATCTTAAAGCTAGCGATTTTCTCGAACCCGACACGGTGGTCGAGGTCGGAAGGGAGCCCATGAAAATCCAGGTCCTCACAGGGATCGACGGAGTTACCTTTGACCGGTGTCGTTCTGACCGGATTATAGTGAACATATCTGGGTTACAGGTCCCTTTCATCGGATTTGAATCTCTCCTGGCCAACAAAGCCGCTTCTCCCCGGAGCAAAGACCGGATCGATCTGGAGGAACTAACCCGACTGCGGGATTTGCAGAAGAAACGGGGAATTGAACGCGAGATCGAATAGCTATCTTCATTCGAAGGTGTCAGATGCGGGCCCGACAAGCCGCCCGCCAGGTCTTAATCCCCAAAAGCAAAGATACCCAGCCCGTAGAAGCGAATATTGGCGTGACTGCGGACAAAGTGCGGACAATCCAGAGCGAGAACGGGCCTGCCGTCTCAATAAGAGACCTCGGCCACCGGGCCAATCTCAGCCGATAGCGGATTCAAATCCCGGCACCTCCACCATATTTCCTTGGCCCGCTTCCCGTTACTATGAGTGCCGGGCGTCGCCTGTGTCCATGGACGGCAGAGTCCCGCCGATAGTCGCCTTCAATTGACGGGAAAACGAGCACTGCTCGCGGCTCAAAATGCTGACGCATCGGTTGCGGTTGCACTGAACCGGCCGATGCCGTAGTCGCCATTCGATCCCTCGTTGAACCCGAAGCCTGGACTCCCACGGGCGTAGCTGCCGTCCTTCGTCGCCCCCATCAGCAATCCGTTCTTGTATGTCTTGATCTCGTTGCCCACGACGGTCGCCTTTACCACGTCGCCTGTCTTCACGGCGTACTGCTTCCCTTGCACGTTCAGAAGATATGTGAAATCGGCCAGCGGCCCGTTCCATCTTACAATGATCAGGTAGGCGGCATCCCCATCCTTCAGAGAATAGGAGATCTCGTACCCATCGCAGTTGTGCTTCGCCAGCGAGGATCGAAGCCGGATCGACACTTCCGGATAACGAGACACCGCTCCTTTCTCCACCACCACCTCCACGCTCTGATTCGAAGGCCATTCGCCGGTAAGAAGGGCCACCGAGTCCGCATAGGCCTTGGGGCCCGCGTGACCGAATGCATATTCGGGGGTTGTCGAGACATCGCCCCAATCCAAGCCGGTCATTTTCCCGCCCATCCAGCGACCGCCTTCTGAGACCGGACTCTCAGTAAGTGGAAACATCGTCGAGTAGCTGGCCGCATGCGGCGAGGGCAGGTGCGAGGCCATTGTGTTCGTGCTCGGCGCGACGGAACAGCCGGCAAGATATGCAAGCAGGACAGCGGACATGGACGGTCGCCACCATCCTCCCTGGAAGCGATTCGGGATCCGGTTCATGTCTTCGTCTCTCGCCGCGGCGATCGCCGCGAATCTGAGTTGAGGCGGCCGAAGCTCGCTCTTCACGGCTGATAGGGAGGGCATCTTCCAACCCAAATAAGATCCAACAGTTCCCTCTGCAAGCTAGCCACATTCATGACAGAGTTGTTTAGGCGCCTGGGGAGGAATCACAAAGATGGCTGGTTCAAATCCCGGCACCCCACGACTTACAAAGCCTATTCCAAAACAGGATTTCCCTAATCTTTATGCTGTCTTGGGATTCTGCATGGCATCCCGCAGCGAAGGCAGATGCCAGTGGGCGACTGGATAGCCCTGCGGTCAGTCGGCCAGTCCGCGCGCGCGGGCCTCGGCGACGGTGATGTTGATGCCGGGCGCGACGGGGCGCTGGTCGGGATCGGCCAGGATCCATCGACCCCAGGCAGCGTACGGGGCGTCCTCCGGCAGGGCGGAAAGCTCCCGCCGAACTGCAGCCAGCTCGGCCTGACTTTGGGCGAAGTCCTGCGCCGGCATCAAGGCCCCGCGGTCATCGAGGCGCTGACCGGTGAGGGCGCGAGCGAGTCGCGGCAGCCATGCGGGGATCCCCTGGCCTCCATAACGGGGCGGCACAGGCCAAACCGTCGCGCGGCCCCTCGTTCCAATCAACGCCGTGTACCGCCCGCTTGGATCGACATCAAATCCATTCAGCGGTTCTCCGGAAATGCGGAAAGGCTCCATTGCCGCAAGACCGGAACGCGCATCCCACCAAATGACGCTATCGATTGTCGCTGTCACGACGCTATTGTTGCCGGAGAACCGAGTGTTGTGTAGACTCACTGGAACATCCGGAGTCACTATTGCGGCGTGCATAGCTGTTCCGGTCGCGGTCGAGACGACATCCACCGTCCCGTCCCTTGACGTAAACGCCACGAGCGTGCCGTCGTCCGAAAATACAATTCCTCGATCAAATGCCATCGAATGCGGAAAGGCCGGAGAGCGGGGTCTCCCGGTGCGCGCGTCCCAGAGTCGGGCGCAGGGCCCTTCTGGCGGGGTTCTCCACGTCGCATCCGCGACCAGCTTCCCATCGGGGCTGAATAAGGCGTACTCCGATTCTCCCGGCTCATCGACTTCCATGATCCGACGCCCGGTCGCAATTTCCCAAACGCTGGTGACGGGTGAGGTGCCCTCGAGCCCGCCCGAAGTCACACGAGTGCCGTCTGGGCTTACGATGTGTTTGTCTAAATTGGTGGATTCCCGGGAAATAGAGATTGTCGGCCCCGCCGGCCGGCCATCTGCTTCGCGCCAAATCCTGAGCTTGAATTCCGCCGTCTCTGTTGACTCGCCAATCGCGATGAGACCCGCGTTCACGAAGAGCCCCCATGAGTTATTAAGCAACCATGGCCGCGAATTTGCCAGGTCCAGGATCTTGGTGGGAACCCCCGTCGCGATGCGCCACAGGGAATAGCCGGTCTGTGGCGAGCGCGTCAGCAGGAGCTTGGATTCGAGGTCGTAGTCAGCACACTCAATCCCCGGGGGAAACGTAACTCCATCGTCGCTCGACCGGAGGGTTTCCAGGGAGAAGAATTGGATCCCTGATTTATTCACGTGATACAATATCGGCGGCCCAGAAGGGGAAAACCCCGTCTGGGGAGTAAAAGGGAATCCATCCAAAGGCACCCCCCCTGGCATCCATGCAACCGGTCGGAGTGCAGATGGGGTCGTGCTGAGCGACAGCAGCCGCCCGTCAGACGCGCAGAAGAGCACGCCGGTTTCGTCCGCATCGAGGCAGACGCAGCCGTCTTTTCCGGCCTTCAGAGTGGGTTCCACGATTTGTGCCCCGGTCGTCGTATCCCAGATGTGGACCGAATCGTCGAGGCTGCGATCCAGCAGCAATCGTCCATTCCGACTGAGTTGGAAACCAGGAATGGCCGCCCCGTGGCGCAGGGGCGGCAGGATGGCCCGCTGGGTGGCGACATCCCAAATCCTCACGGTGTTGTCTTCCCCGGCGGTGAACAGGCGCTTCCCATCGGCATCGAATTGGGCAAAGTTGCACGGTTTTTCGTGGCTCAGAATCGGTCCGACCGTGGCGCCCGTGGCGGCGTCGTACAGTTGCGCACCATGCAAAAATGAGCATTTCACGAAAAGCGACCCGTCGGGGCTGAAGTCCGCGTAGTTCGTACCCGGCTCGGTTAGCGGCTTGATCGCCTGCAGCAACGTTTCACCCGTCGGCACGCGCAGAAATGTAATCTTATAACCAAAATCCGCGTAAACCAGCTTGGTTGAGTCGGAGCTGAAATTGAGGGAGGCCGGGAAATGCGGAAATTCAAACGAGGTTTGAGACCGGACCCGCCCGTCCCGGGCGTCCACCAGCGCCAGCCTCGACGAGGCTGCAAGGGCGAGCCACTTCCCGTCTGGACTGATCGCCGCGCAGGTCCAGCCGAATTGCTTGTCGGGCCTGGGCACGACGAGCGTTTCTCCTGTCGACGCGGAGGCAATCGCGGCTCCGCCGCCGTCAAGCAGGACTGCAAACTTGCCCGGGATTCCCTTCCGGCCGGCCCATAGGAAATTCGCCTTGGCCGGGAATCGGACCTCCCGTTCCAGTTTATAGGTCCTTGCGTCCAGCTGGCGCACGATGCCGTCCTCCCCAAGGATCAGCAGCTCCTTGCCCCCGGGCAGAATCTGCGTCGCCAAGCCGGGCGAGGGCAGCCTGACGCCAGTGTCGCGCCAGACCGGCCAGCTGCGCCGGGCGAGGGCCGAAATCAGACGGGTGCCCACGACGGGATTCGAAGGATCGGTTCGCGCCGCACGGACGAAATGGGCGATCGCGGCTCGGGCGTCGCCGTGCTCAAGCAGCTGGCTCCCGAGATCAAGGTCGGACTGCGCCGCCCTGACCGCTTCCTGTTTTCGCGCCTGCACCGCCCGATAGGCCAGGACGGACACGCAAGCCAGCAGAACAACAAGTCCCGCGGAAAGGGCCCGGAGCCACCAGACCCGGCGGTGATGGCGGCGCTCCTGCAGCCGGGCCCGCTCGAGCGCCAGGCGCTGCTGACGTGAATCGCGGCTCATCCGGATCACATCCGCAAGGACGTCATGGGTCAATTCAACCCGCTGCACCCCAAGGCGGTCCTCAATCCGCAGGAGCCGGCGTGACACCAGGGTGTCAACCAGCGCCCGGGTGACCCCAGGGGCCTCCAGCGCGGTCTCGAGGGCAAGGTTGTCGCGGAATCCGGACTTGGTGAGCAGGTGGTCCTCGACAAACTCGCGCATCGCCGCCGGCAGGTCGCCGACGCTCCGCTCGTAGAAGTCGCGCAGGATCTCGCGGCGGTTGCCCGAGACCAAGTCGGATGTGATCCGCTCCTGGCCCAGGGACCGCCGCCTTTGGTTGAGCTCGCGGCATATGACGCTGAGAAGCGCGGGCTCGACCTCCAGCTCCTCGAGCCGCTCCGCCGAGCCGCCTCGCCCGCCGGCCACGAATTCCACGACCCGCTCCGCGACTCCCTCCGCAAGCAGGTGCGGCGCGGGCCGCGAGACAATCTCGAGGGCCTGGGTGCCGGTAAGCCGGCGAAGGCGCATCCGGTTGTGCATGAGCGAGCCCATCTCCCCCTTCAGCCCCTCCAAGTCCGGCAGAAAGTCCTCCCTTATGCTCAGGATCACCCGGCACGACGGCTTGTCGAAGGCATAGCGCGCCGTATCGAGCTCCCCCGAGTCGAATTTCGCACGGAGCGACGCCGGCGGCCGGTTCTCGACCAAATCAGCCAGCTCCGTCAGGAACGCCCGGCCGCGCTCCCTCCGGAGCTCGTCGCCCCGGCCCAGCGTGAAGATCTCCTCAAATTGGTCGAACGCGAGGACTGGCGTCAGCAACCGGTTCTTCGCGCTCCAGATGTCGATATCCCTGCGGTGAAAATACTCCCACAGGGTCTCGTCCGCCCGCGGCGCCGGAGCGTCGGCGCCGGCCTGCCGGAACGAATTGACCAGCGCGGCCTTGACCTGGTCGGCCAGCGGCGGCGTCAATGGATCGTGGTCGAGCCGCAGGTAGAGGGGAACAAAATCCGCCTCGCGAAAAAGGGGGAATACGCCTGCCTGGAGGAGCGAGCTCTTCCCGAGGCCGGATTGGCCGAACAGGACGGTGAGCGTGCCGCGGCGGACCAGGCGGACAAGCTCTGCGGTTTCCCTCTCGCGGCCGAAGAAATAGCCCCGCATGTCCTCCGTGAACGCCGCCAGGCCCGGCCACGGGTTTTCGCGGTCGACCTCGGGGTCAAGGAGCGGCGACTTGTCGGCGGTCAAAGCAGCCCCCTCTCCCTCTTGCGGTAGTCGCGGATCAGGCGCACCGTCCTTTCGATGAATTCGGGGGTGGGCGCGCCGCCGGGCAGAGGCGTCCACTGCACCTGGAGAAACCGCTCGGGTACGAGCGCCTCCCTCCGCGAGACCGGATCTATCGCGATCGGCAGGATGAAGGGTATTGTCTCCGCAATCTGCCTCGCGCGCTCCGCGGCCAGGTTCCACTCCAGCCGGAAATAGCCCTCGTGGCGTGCCTGGGTGTTGGCAGAGACCAGGGGAAGGAAGAAGGAGCAGCCGCGGATGTTGCGCCTGATCTGGCGGTCGAAGTCGTCGCCGCCTTCAAGGTGGCGCTCGTCGAACCACACGTCGACGCCCGCGGCCTCGAGGGCGTCGCGCAGGAGGCGCCCCGCCGGCGCGTCCTGGTGGGCGTAGCTGATGAAGACGGAGCCGGGCTTGATCTCCGCAATTGCAGGCGCCGGGCCGGTCGGCGCGGCGCCCGCGGGATGGCGCTCGGCGTGGCGCCGGGCGAGCTCGCGGACAAAGTCGGCCGCGTTCCCCTGGTCGAATACCTGCGTCCGGTAGGAGAAATTCCTCAGGAAGAGGATGAGGTCGGGCTCCTCCCGGACACGGCGGTCGGCCACGATCTCCAGCTCCTCCCGCTGGAGGGAGAGGCGCTCGCTCTTGGCGATGCGCATGAAGAACCGCGTCAGCCAGCCGGGGAACGTGTTCCCGATCAGCAGCAGGTGGCTCGACTTCAACTCGTCGAAAAGCACGCTGGGCCTCTTCGACTCCGACTGCATCGCGGTGAAGAATTCCAGCGTGTCCTCCTCCGTGATGACGAAGTCGGGCGACGCCGAGATGCGGCCCAGCATGTGGAACACCGTCGGCACCGCGGCGCGCTGCGCGCCGGGCGCCACGTCCTGGAGGCGGTTCGGCGCATAGGCGAGGGAGACGGCCCTGGGCGCGCCGCCATGGCGCTCCTCGTCCAGGGCCTGCTCCATCAGGGAGTCGAACGTGGTCGTGACGAAGAGGCTGAAGTCCCTGATGCGCGCAAGCTGGCGGAGCGGCTCCGGAACCGGCGGCGCGAGCTCCTTAAGCAGGCTTCGGATGCGCGGGTAGACCTCCTCGCGTCTCCCGCCGCGCTCGAGGTGGCGGCACATCACCCGGTGGAGCGCGTCGTCGCCAAGGCAGCCGTCCGCCGGCAGGTGCAGGCGTTCCGCTAGCTTCGCGGCGAGCAGGCCCTGCAGGAGCACCTCGCCGCCCGCCCCGTCCGGCACGCGCAGCAGCTCCGCGCCGACGATCGGGATGACCTTGCGCTCCTCGATGAACGCCAGGATGTCGTCCCAGAAAAACTCCTGCAAAGGCGGGGATGGTGTGACCATGACCACGCGGGGAAGGGATGTGTTGGACCCGACAGGCGTCCAAGGGACATGCTACGCCGGTCCCAACGGGCAGTCGAGCCGCCATTTTCAGCGAGGCGGCAACCCTGCGGGGCCCCCGGGTCAGGGGGCCGGCACCCGCCCGCGCCCGGTTCGCTCACGGTTTCTCCGGAATCGCCCCTAGTGCACGATCATCTCCACCGGCCGGCTGCGGCGCAGAACGAGCCAGTTCGCATTCTCCGTCAGCGCCTCGCGCCCCAACTCAAACAGCAGGCGCTGCGCCGCCGGGACGTTTCGCTGGTCAAGCAGCCGCTTCAGCTCGGTGTCGGCCGTCCGGAAAAGGGCGAGGGTGCGCGTGTATTGGCGGGCGAGCTCCTCGTACAGGCGCCGCTCGCCGAACGTTATCGCGAGCCCGCCGGCCAGGATGATCAATCCCCCGCCGACGACCATCCACCTGATCGGGTGCTCCGCCGACACCCAGGGCGGCCAGTCCCGAATCCCCTGCTGGCTCGTCGACGGCCCGCCGGTGGCCGAAGCCGGCGCAAGGGCGTCGGGAACGTGCGCGGGAATCGCAAACTGCGCCGCGGCGAAGGCCCCGCCGGCCACGGCCAGCGCAAGGCCTCCCAGCCGGCACCACCGGCCCTTCAGGCGAAAATCCCTGAAGCGGTCGGCGAAGAACCTGATCTGGCCCCGCACCCATTTCGTGCGCACCGCATCCAGGCATCGCAGCTGCGCGTCGCCGTCCAGGTCGCGGAATGCGGGCCGCTCCTCCGGCAGGGTCAGCAGCAGCGCCTGCACCGCCTTGCGCGTCCACGTCAGCTCGCTGCGGAGCTGCTGCAGGTAGCAGTCGCTCACCCGCTGCTCAAGGCCTGCGTTGCCCCACTGGCAGGCCACGCGCAGGGCCTCGGCCAGGGAACGGTAGTCCAGCTCGTCGTTCTCCACGCCGCGAAGCCAGAGCACGAGCCCCCCTCCCGCGGCCAGCGACAGGAGGAAAAGCACGAGCAGCAGCGGCTCGTGAACCGTTAAGCCCTCCCGGATCGTGTACCATTCGACGTAGAGCTGAAACGCCACCGCCGCGAGGAGGATGGACCCGAACACGGCAACGATTCCCCAGTCGAGCAGGGCGCTCCTGCCCGCGGCCAGCCTGCCGACGGACTCGCGGGCCCACGCGAGCCGGCGGAGCGCCTCCCGGCTGTGGGCCGGCGGCCCGCCATAGATCATCGCCAGGGGTTCCGCTCCGCCCTCGGGCGAAGGCGCCCGCGGCGCGGCCAGCCGCTCGTTGGCGCGGTCGAGATTGGCGCACATGCACCCGAAGCTCCGGCGCAGGGCGAGCCTTCTTCTTGCGGCTCGTTCGCCGGCCTTCCCGCCGAGGGCCTCCTCCGCCGGCCCAACGTCCTCCGGGATCCATAGCTCGCGCTGCTCGCCCGCAATGTGCCCCGCGGCGGCGGGCCCTGAAGCCTCCCTAGGCGCCCACACGTGCATGACGAGGCCGGTCTCGGGCCAGTGGAAGAAACCCGGCAGCCTGGAGAGCGCGGAGGGCGGCAGCCCCTTGAGCTGTGACATGACGACGTCCGCGGCGCCCGATGGCGATCGTGGCTGCTCCCCGTCCCAGAGCGCAACGAGCGCATGGCTGTTGCGCGCAATAAAGGCGCCGTTCGCCGCGTAGGCCATCTGGCGCGTGCCCGGGTCCGCGGCCACGCCGGCCCAGTCGGCGTCGCTCTCCGGGCGGCCGTCGGCGGGTGCGGGCGTGACAAAATGCCGCACCCCCTCCCGGGCGACCAGCGCGTCGAACCTCTGGCGCGCGGCGGCGCTTCTGAATGACCCTGTGGCGAGATACACTGCGGGCGGAAATGGCAGCGCGGCCAGCACCTCAACACCCGCCTCCAGGGCGGCCTCCGCGCACAGCATATCCCCCCCCTCGGCAAGGGCGCTGAGCACCATCACGGGCGTATGCGGACATTTCCGGTGAAAACCCTCGACAATGCGCCGGACCGCTGCGCGAAGCGCCGGCTCGTCCGCCGGGCGCAAGTCGCGATGGGCAGTCACGCCCAGCACGAGTGGCAGGCACCGTCCCGGGGTGTCCGGCATGCCAGCATCGCCCTTCACGGCCTCATGTTGCCGGCGACGATGCCGCTGGTCAAGCCGGGCCCCCTCGCGGGCGACGGCAAGATGGGCAACGAATCTGGAATTGGGACGACTCGCAGCGGTATCGAATCAGCCCAAAGGGCGGCCGGGTTCAAATCCCAGCATATCCCGATCCTGTTTGCCCGCCACAATTCCGACGGCGTGCCCCACACCTCCAAGTCCCGACCCTGCTCGAACAAGGCAATCGTCACCCAGACTCCGTTCCATAGGGACAATGTTGCCCGACCCCATGGGATTGCCCCGCAACGCTCTTGATGCGCCGTCCAACATCGGCATCCTGCGCGATATGGACGACCCTAGCGCCGAGTCGGAGATGAAGCTGATCCGCGATCAAATTGATGAACTGCAAATTGCTTCCGCCGAAAAGCGCAAGCCGTGGTATCGGGAACCGTCCACCTTTATTAGTTTCGTGGCATTTGTGGCGTCGATAATCACGTTCGTGATTTCGCAAGGGTCCCAGGAGGTTCAAGATGTTCGAGCGAGGAAGGAGCACCTCGAATCGCTGCTGACCAATCTGGTGGCCCTTCAGGAGGAGCTTGCCGAAGCTTCGAGAACCATCTCCGACCCTTTGGTTTTTGAGCAGCACTCGGCGATGTTAAACCAAAAGAACCTAGTCTACCTCGAAGAGGCCGAGCTCCTGGTCGACCAGCTCGGAAAGAACGTTTCGTCCTCGGAATACAACGTTCTCGCGTCCGAAATGCTGATTGTCTCGAACTTCAGGAAGGCCGAGAACTACCTCGCGAAGGGAGTGGGCGCGGCGCAGGACGACTTGAGCAGGGCGATCGCCTATCGCAACCTGGCGCAGTTTTATTTCATGCCCTCCCAATTCCGCAACTTCGACCAGGGCAGGAAAACTTTTCAGGCATCGGTGGACGCGATGAAGGATTCGCAGGGCGACGACTACTCCAAGTACGCCGTCGGATTCACCTATGAGGCTTGGGGATGGGCGGAGAAGACGAACGGCTTCCCCGACGAGGGAGAAAAGATGCTCGAGCGGGCGCTGAAGTATTACGGCGACATCTCGGTTCAGGATCCGCTGAGGCAACGGGCCCTGCAAAGTTTCTCATCGCGATTGAACGCTCAGTCCATGCCGAAGGAGTCTACAGGCCTCGTGCCGGTCCCCGGCAAGTGATGCTGCGGGGGTCAATCCAGGGGCCAGGTCGTAGGATCGCCCCGCAGTTTCAAGGGTGAATTCGGGTCAGGGCGGAAGTGAAAGACGACCCTGCGGGTTGTGTGACCATTGATTTCAAGCCAACGACCCTTGCCTGGAGATTCCCGATTTAATTATTGGTCACCTCGTTTGGCTAAAGGATCGACCGCACGACCGGATTTGGGCGCCCTAGGACAATTTGGGACAGTCCCGAGGCCAATACCGTCAACATTGATGGTGCATTGCCCGTGGAAAAACCGGGTTCAAATCCCGGCACCTCCGCCAATTTCCCGCTAGTCGATGGGTTAAGTGACCCGGTCAGCGTTGCGGGTCCCGGCCGGTGGCGATGGAGGCCGTTCGAAACCGGGTCTTTACCTGCGAATGGTTCCATCCATTGAATCACCGCAATGAACGACGGGCTCAACGGTGCTCGAGGGCTGAGCAGGCGCGAGTTCCTCTTCTTCGGCGGCATCGCCCTGCTGGTGTACCTGAGGCTCATGTACCGGGTGTCCTATTTTCCCCCGTATTTCGAGGGGGAGGAGGCGCAATCCCTGGACCTGGCGCGCGACACCTGCCAGTTCGCCGCACTCACGCACTCGTGGTGGGAGGCAGTCAGGGGAAGCATGCCCCAGTACAACAAGGGCTACGTCTGGTTGGTCGTGCCCCTGTATCTTTGCTTTGGCTACGACGTCAGGATCATCACCTTCGCCCTGCCGGTGCTCTTCAGCATCTTCGTGGCCGCGTTCTTCGCGCTTTTCCGGAGGGCGTACCCGAGGACCCACCTGGCGGCCTTTGTGCTTGTGGCGCTCTTCTCCGTCCTCTGCCTCTGCCTCAGGCGCTACAAGTGGCACTCGGTCACCTACGTGACCGCCATCTCGGTGTATGTCTACTTCCTGCCGCTCTACAGCAGGGCGGCGGCCGAGCGCGCCAGGCTTTTCCGCGGGCTGGGCATCACCCTGTTCCTGGTCAGCTGCTTCTTTTATTATGGCGGGCTCATCTATGCGGCCCCCCTGCTCGGGCTGGTCATTGCCTATAGCGGCAGGGATCGGCGGCGAAGGGAGATCCTGTGGGCCTTCACCTGGCTGGCCCTCTTCACGGTCGCGGCCGTCTGCAGCTACAACTTTGACGACGTCTGGCACCTCAGGATTCACGAGGTCCTCTCCTTCACGTTGCAGATCTTCAGCCGCGAGGGACTTCTTGAGCGGTGGGTGACCCTGCGCGAATACTTCGCAACCCTCCTTCTATCAGCCCCGTTCCTATGCCTCCTTGCCGCGGGGCTCGTCCTGTCCGTGCGGCGCATGCGCCAGGGGGACCGCTTCGCCCAGATCAACACGGTCCTTTTTCTCTCCATATGGTGCTTTGAGCTGCTCATCGGGGGCGTGAGCAACCTGGACCAGCTCAATTGGTCGATGATCCCGACGCTCGGGCTGCTGCTCATCGGGGCCGATGCCGGCCTTGGGTGGATCCAGGCGAAGTACAGGCACGGCCTTGCCCTGGGGATGTGCCTCGTGGCCGTCGCCGCCTGGAACGAGATGCGGCGCTATCCCGGCGCGGTGCGGGGCTCCGACGAGCCGTACGTCCAGGACCGCAACACCATGGCACAGGCCGCCCTGATCCTTAGGATGATCCGCGATGATCCCTCGGAATCCGTGCAGTACTACCTGCCCGACGCTTCCGTGACCGAGGCCGACGGGGGCTTCAACTACGATGTCACCCTGCGGCGGGCCGACTACGCCGGGACGCTCGAGAGAGTCGTCTTCTTCAAGGGGGAGGAGGATCTGCGCCGGAGGATCCTGGCCCAACGGAGGGACAGGTGGGCGGTCATCTACCTGAGCGTCGGCTTTCCCGCCGACGGCGCCAAGGACACCGTCCAGGAACCCCTGCTGGGCCAGCGGCCCACCCTCATCCATCCCTACGAGGACATTTACGAGATACAGTTCCTCGTCAGGCGCTTCCGGATGCGCCCCGCGCAGGTACCGCGCATTCCCACGGACGGCATGGCCATGTGGCTCGAGTCCACCGACGGGACCCAGGGCCCGGGGGCGCTCAGGGTCTGGACGGACCAAACGGGGCATGGCAACGATGCGACCGCTGTCCGGGAGAATCAGCCCCCGCGGGTCGTCCCCAACCAGGTCAATGGATTGCCCGCGGTCCGGTTTGACGGGGCCAATGCCCTCACCCTGCAAAATGGACTGATGCAGAAGGCCGGTGCCGCGCACATCGTCGCGGTGGTGAGGATCGGCAGCGACCCCGACGACCTCAACGTGCTGTGGAACTTGGGAACCGGGTGGGGCACCTCCTACAAGGACTCAGCCCATTTTGAGGACTTTGGCTGCTCGGACACCAATGCCATGCTCATCGAGGACGTCGGCCAGATCGATCGCTACTTCGTCTATGACACGTCCCTCGATTCCAACGGGATTCTGATCAACCGCTGCAACGGACTCGCGCTGTGGACCAAGCACGTGCCGGAAACCGGCTTCCAGACCCTTCCCGACATTGGCGGGTACGGCGACGGCAGTTTCCATGGAGAAATCGCGGAGATCCTTCTCTACAGAAAACCCCTGACCATGGCGGAACAGGCCGCCGTCTACACCTATCTGGCCAGGAAGTTCGGGATGCCCGACATCGTCAGGAACCTGGAGGCACCCGTCCTTCTCACAGTGGACCTGGAGGCACAGGTCGGAAAGCCCTGCAGCCACCAGCTGGCCGCAACGAACAATCCCGATCGCTTCGAAGCCTCCGGTGTGCCTCCCGGCCTGACACTGGGCCCTTCCGGGCTCATTTCCGGCATTCCCACCGGGGCCGGCACGTATCGGTTGAACGTGCACGCTACCAACGCCCTGGGTACGGGCTCGAGCCCCATCACTCTCACCGTCCACCCCCGGTAGGATCCCGGCGGGGGGCTGCATTGCTGACGAGGCTGGCGTCGATCATCGAGACCGGCGTCAGGGCAGCAAGGCGCCTCCTGCCCAAGCCCTGGTAGGGACGCAGTCGAACAGGCCCCGACATGAGCCGGATGCTGCAGTCGGCCAATCCCTAACCCGGCGTCGAAGTTGTGATATATATAATTACGCTATAACATGTTGTGCGTGTCAAACCGCTCCTTGGCCGGCCTTCTCAGGCCGCGGCGCACCACATTGGGCGGCGGGGCCCGGTCGAATCCGGGATTTGGTTGTCTATATCTGGAGAATCCCAAATCTTCATGATCGAGCTTTCACCCAAGATTACCCCAAGAGACACACGATTCCCTCCCGTGGCGGAGGAGTTCAGGCCGCCGGGAACGCCCCCAGGCGTTCGAACGTTGGCCTTTTTCCTCGCGGTAGTTGCGGCCGTCCTCGCCGTCGTGGCCTACCGGCTGAATTCCGCGGTGACCAGGGACAGGGTTCAGCTCGCCCAGGCCGCTTCCGAGACCGAGCAGGTCAAGGCCGACCTAGCCAAGGCCAACGCCAGGGCGGCTGACCTCCAGCTGCAGCTCGACAAGGCCAAGGGCCTTCGGTTGGACCTGCAGGCGCAGCTGGACAGGGCGCAGTCGCGGCAGTCCGACCTTCAGGCGCAGCTTGAGAAGGTCCAGGCCGACCTGCGGTCCCAGGTCGACAAGGCCAATGCCCAGGCGTCCGAAATGCGGGCCGAGTTCCAGGCCAAGATCAACTCGGCCAGCGAGGACTCGTCCGGGATGCGCAAGGCGCTCGACCAGGCCAGGAGCCAGGCGGAGTCCCTGAAGTCGCAGCTGGCAAAGGCCCAGGGCGACCTGGCCAAGCTGCAGCCGCTGGCCGTCAAGGCGCGCGCCATGCCCGTGGTCACCACACTCGAAAAGAACTACTGGGAGCGCGCATTCACGCTGCACGTGAAGAACATGAACCCCGATCCGCTGCAGGTGAGCATCACCGTCTTCGGCCCGGGAAAGCCGTCGGCAAAGTCCGTCACGGTGGAAGGCGGCGGACTCCTCAATGTTGAGAACCTCGCCGCGGGAGCGAAGGTGGTCATCGAGAGCGCCGGCTACGACACGCTGAGCGTGACGGCGCAGTGACCGGAGCCGCGCCTAGATCGTCAGCTTGCCTAGGTTCAGCGCCGCCACGCCTTCGGTCGGCTGGCCCCGCTCCAGCGCGGGCTTGAACCGGATGCACTTCACGACGGACTCGAGATAGGGATCATCGGCCCTCGTGGTGCAGGCGGGGTCCAGGAAGGCCGCTTCGGCCAGGCCGTCCTTCGACACCCTCACGTAAAACGTGCCGGCGTACTTTCCGTCGGCCAGCCGGGCGGGCAGGCTCGCCGGCAGCCGGCCCATCGCGGGCGTGGCCGGGAGCGTGTCGGCCTTGTGGGCGCTGATGTACTCCATCTTGACGTATTCGAAGGCCTCGTCGCGGGTCAGCTCCACCCTCTTGGGCGAGACGCTGGTCGCCACCTCGGAACCCCGGTTGTACAGGTGAACCTCGAATTTCCGCATCTCAAAGGCCGGCGGAAACCCCTCCTCGACGAAGTGGACGGAGGCCGGGTGGCTGTCGATCGGGTTTAGGGCCTTTGCAAAGACGAGCCTCTGGAAACGGGCCGGGCCGGCGTCCTTCCTATGAAACTCGGTGACGATCACGACGTACGGATGGTCGAGGCGGTGCTCCGATGAAATCCTGAACGCAACATCCAGAGCGTCGCATCCCTGGGCGAGGCCGCGGTCCCCGACCAGTTCGAGGTCCGCGCCGGGGCCTCCCGCTGCCTCCTCGAGTTCATTCTCAACCCTCGAGACCTGGGCGCTGCTATTGGAAGCCCCCATGGAATAGGGTTGGAGCACCGGCCCGTGGAGGTTGTTGGTCGCGGTCGTGTACTGGGCCAGGTTCTGGGCCTGTATGACGGTGGCCTGGGCCTGGTTCACAGCCGCCGTGTATCCCACGTTGTCCTGGGCCGTCTTCACCAGGGCGCGTGTCATCGTCGTGGACGGGTCCTTCCCGAACGAATAGGCCGGCGTGCCCGACAGTTCGGTGATCGTGGCGGAAACCTCCGTGAGCTTGAGCGACGGGGTGATCCTGAGGTCGATCGGCCCGCTGACCGCGGAAACGGTCGTCGGCCGCCCGTTTACATCGACGACCCATGAGCTTCCGGAGACGTCCCTCACGGCGCAGATCTGGTTGTCCACGCCGACCGAGAGATCGGCGCCCATGAACAGGGTGTGGCTCTTGACCGCGTCCTGCGCGCTGGCGATGGCCGGAATCAACATGCCGCCGATTACAAGGACAGGAACCAAGAGCCGCGCAGCCGCGGCTCTCTTGAGGGAGCTGACTCTTAGGGAGGTTTTCATGGATGTTTGAGCGGGATGGAGATTCGCCGCGTCCTCTTGTTCGCATGGGTTGTGCCAAGCGTCCAGTGTTCGTCCAACATGTTGTCCCTCAATGGTGTGAGTGACATCTTGCTTTGGGCGACATTCGGAGGCCCCCCCCACATGGCTGTACGCACCCACTTCCCCGATCGGCTGCCACCGTCGATTGGACCCCTTCAACCACCCGCGCATCCGGGCCCTGGCGCAGGCCTCCCGACGGGCCCCTGGTGGGCCAGGGGCGCGGACTGCGTGCGTCTATCTGCAGATCCCGGTCAACTCCGACGGCGCCTGTGCTCCGGGGCCGTTCTCAATGCGCATCGTCTCCCGGGAATGACGGG
>Ga0181532_10001431_pt1 | contig 23046 bp, 12 predicted proteins | sample PEATcosm2014_Bin_33_FD_119768 | JGI IMG/M metagenome (GOLD analysis project Ga0181532, IMG submission 119768) | Peatland microbial communities from MTU Mesocosm Facility, Houghton, MI, USA - PEATcosm2014_Bin11_30_metaG | ecosystem: Environmental > Terrestrial > Soil > Wetlands > Peat | place... | reverse complement strand
TGCAAGATTTCACCGGCGTGCCGCTCCTGGTGGACTTGGCCGCCATGCGCTCGGCCGTGGCGCGCCTGGGCAAGAACCCCAAGCTCATTGAACCGCTGGTGCCGGTGGACCTGGTGGTGGACCACTCGGTGCAGGTTGATTTCTATGGCACCCCGGATGCCCTGGCCCGGAACCTCGAGATGGAGTTCAACCGCAACCGCGAGCGCTACCAGTTGCTCAAGTGGGGCATGCAGGCGTTTGACACGTTCAAGGTCGTGCCGCCGGGCATTGGCATCGTTCACCAGGTGAACCTGGAATACCTCGCCAAGGGCGTGCTGTCTTCTGCGCAGGCTGTGTTCTACCCCGATACGCTGGTGGGGACGGATTCGCACACGACGATGATCAACGGGCTGGGCATCGTGGGCTGGGGCGTGGGGGGCATTGAGGCGGAGGCTGGCATGCTGGGTCAGCCGGTGTATATCCTCACGCCGGATGTAGTGGGCGTGCACCTGACGGGAGCATTGCGCGAAGGCGTCACGGCGACTGACCTGGCTCTGACGGTGACGCAGATGCTCCGCAAGGCCAAGGTGGTAGGCAAGTTTGTCGAATACTTCGGGCCCGGCGCCGCGGCGCTGCCGGTCGTGGATCGGGCGACGATTGCCAACATGGCGCCCGAGTACGGCGCGACGATGGGTTTCTTCCCTATTGATGGTGAGTGCGTCGAGTATCTGCGCGCCACGGGCCGCAGCGACGAGCACTGTCGCATCTACGAGAATTACTACCGGGCGCAGGGCTTGTTCGGCATGCCGAAGAAAGGCGAGATCAATTATTCGAGCCAGCTTGAGCTTGATTTGGAAACAGTAGTGCCCAGCCTGGCGGGACCTAAGCGCCCGCAGGACAGAATAGAGCTGCCCAACCTGAAGAGAGAGTTTGCTGCTGCGTTCACGAAGCCCTTGACGGAAAACGGGTTCGGCAAGAAAAGCGAGGAGCTAAGCAAGAGCTTCCTGGTCTCCGACAAAGGGGGTCTTGGGGTGGGCGGCGGCAGCCAGGAACCCGTGTCGCGCCAGACAGCGCTGGCCCGCAATACGAACCCGCAGACGGAGTTGGAGATGGCCAATAACCGTCCGACGCCTGACCGGGTGACCGCGCAGGCGTCCGGAGCAGATGGCCATATCCACCACGGCAGCGTAGTCATTGCGGCGATCACCAGTTGCACCAACACCAGCAATCCGTCCGTCATGCTCGCCGCGGGGTTGGTAGCGAAGAAGGCGGTCGAGCGCGGGCTGCGCCCCAATCCGCTGGTCAAGGCCTCGCTGGCGCCCGGCTCGCGCGTGGTCAGCGATTACCTGAACAAGACTGGCCTGCAGAAGTATCTCGATGAACTGGGGTTCAACCTGGTGGGCTATGGCTGCACGACGTGCATTGGCAATTCCGGCCCTCTGCCTGGGCCGGTGGAGGACGCCATTACTACGAACGACCTGGTGGCGGCGTCCGTGCTGTCCGGCAACCGCAACTTCGAGGCGCGCATACATCAGAACGTCAAAGCCAACTTTCTCATGTCACCGCCGCTGGTGGTGGCGTTTGCGCTGGCAGGGCGGGTGGACATTGATTTGAGCCATGAGCCGATTGGGCAAGGCAAAGACGGGCGCGACGTGTATCTGCGGGACATTTGGCCGAGCCTGAAGGAAGTGCGCGACCAAATGGAGGTTGCGCTCAAGCCGGAAGTCTTCCGCGCGCTCTACCGCGATTTTGCGAAGCAGAATCCCAAGTGGAACGAGATCCCGGCCGCCAGCGGCAACGTGTATCAATGGGACACCGGCAGCACCTACATTCAGGAGCCGCCCTTCTTCACGAACTTTGCGCTGCGGCCCGGCGGGCTCTCGGAGATCAAAGGCGCCCGCGCGCTGGGCATATTCGGAGATAGCGTCACAACCGATCACATCTCCCCGGCGGGCAGCATCAAGAAGAGTTCACCGGCGGGCAAGTATCTCACCGAGAAAGGTGTCGCGCTGGAGGACTTTAATAGCTACGGCTCGCGCAGGGGCAACGACCAGGTGATGACGCGCGGCACCTTCGCGAATGTGCGGATCAAGAACCTCATGGTTCCCGGCACCGAAGGCGGCGTGACCAAGTGCTTCGCGAGCAAAGGTTGCGGGTGCGCGCCGGGGGAGACCGTCTCGATCTACGACGCCGCGATGGCCTATCAGAAGGAAGGCACGCCGCTGGTGATCCTGGCCGGCCAGGAATACGGCACGGGCAGCTCGCGGGATTGGGCTGCCAAAGGCACCGCCTTGCTGGGCGTCAAGGCGGTGGTGGCGCAGAGCTTTGAGCGCATCCATCGGTCGAACCTGGTTGGCATGGGCGTGCTGCCCTTACAGTTCAAGGACGGCACGAATGCCCAGGCCTTGAAGCTGGATGGCACGGAGACGTATGACGTGCTCGGGCTGGGCGGTGGCCTGAAGCCGCAGCAGGACTTGACGCTGCGCATCCATCGCGCCAACGGCCAGGCCGAGTCGGTCCCCGTGACCTGCCGCATAGATACGCCGATCGAGATAGATTATTACCAGCACGGCGGGATCATGCCTTACGTGCTGCGGCAGTTGCTGGGCGGGGCGTAGAGCAGGCGCAGAGCCTCAGCGTTTGGTGTCCACCCTTCAGGGTGTCTGCGGCCCCAACACGCTAAAGGGTGGACACCGAACGGGCTTGCAGCGCCAAAACGAGATTTGCGGGATGTGAATGCTTTTTCCCTCAGGCTGGCCGAACGGATAATCCGTGCGGCGGATCGCGAGCACCCAGCCGATGCGGTCCTGCGTGAGGTGCTCAAGGCCGAGCGCGATTTAACACCGGAGCAACGCAGCCGCATCAGCGGGGCTGTGTTTGCCTATTACCGATGGCGCGGGTGGCTGGAGGCAGCGCAGCCGGTTCAAGGCCAGGTCGAACGCGCGAGCGGCCTTGCCGAACGATTCGCCACCCAGCCGCAGAGCTTCACGAACGAGGAATTGTTGGCGCGCGCGGTGCCAAGTTGGCTCGCTACGGTAATGGAGGTCACGCCTGATTGGGTGCGGACGTTGCAAACGCCGCCCCGTCTCTGGCTGCGCACCCGGCGCGGACAGGGCATGGGACTCGCCGGAAAACTGGGCGATTGCCAGGCGTTCGGCCAGGGAGCACTGGGCGACATTCTGGAGTACCGCGGTGGCAAGGACCTGTTCCGCACGGCGGAGTTTCACGCCGGCGAGTTTGAGCTGCAGGATATCAGCTCCCAGGCGGTTGGCATGATCTGCGCGCCCCGGCCCGGCGAGACCTGGTGGGACGCCTGCGCCGGGGAAGGCGGCAAGACCTTGCATCTATCGGACCTGATGGAGAACAAGGGGTTGATCTGGGCGAGTGATTCGGCCGAGTGGCGATTGCAAAGGATGAAGCGGCGCGCGGCGCGAGCGAAGGTGTTCAACTACCGCACGGTGCGCTGGGACGGCGGGGCGCGGCTGCCCACCAGGACGAAATTCGACGGCGTGCTGGTGGATGCGCCTTGCAGCGGGATCGGCACCTGGCAGCGCAACCCACACGCACGGTGGACGGTAACAGCGCAGGACGTCGAGGCGCTCAGCAAGCTGCAACGAGACATCCTGGTCAATGTGGCCTCGGCGGTGAAGCCGGGCGGGAAGCTGATCTATGCTGTCTGCACACTGACGACAGCCGAAACACAAGGCGTGGCCGCGGCATTTGAAGCGCAATGTGCCGCTTTCGAGCGGCTGCGCGTGAGCGACCCGTTGCGACCCGGGACGCCAGCGGGAGCGCTCGTGGAATACTGGCCCCAGCAATTTGGCGGCAGCGGCATGTTCGTCGTGGCCTGGAGCCGGCGTCCAGGGTGAGCAGCAGTTGCATTTCACCCCGCCGCGCCTTTAGGCACTGGGAACGTCAGGAAACCCCTTTTAGCGGCCTTTAGCGCGTTTAGCGGAACTCTGCGCGGCAGCGGGTGCCCCGGTGCTCTCACGGACGACCAGTTCGGCGGGCAGGCGCCGGGAGTCCGGCCGTTGGCCGCCCAGGAGATGTTGCATGAGTTCCATGGCTGCTGCGCCAAGGCGGTATTTCGGTTGGCGAGCCGTCGTCAGGGGCACGCGGAAATGCCGGCCCAGCAGGATGTTGCCGAACCCAGCCACGGAGATGTCCTGGGGGATCTTGACGCCGCGGCTCAGCAGGGTCTCCGCACAGCCGACTGCGACCACATCATTGATCGCCTGTACCGCGGTGGCTTCCGAGGCCTCTGTGAGCATCTGCACAGCCGCCTTGGCGCCGTCTTCGATCGTGCCGCCGGCTTCGAATATGAGCTTGTCGTCCACGTCCAGGTCGGCCTCCCGCAACGCGCGGCGGTAGCCGGCGAGCCGTTCCTGAGTCCAGGGCGCCACCTGTGGCCCAGTGAGAAAGGCAATTCGTTTGTGTCCCAGCTTGAGCAAGTGCTGCGTGACGGCGTAACTCGCCGGGAGGTCGTCGCTCTCCACACTGACGAACTGGCTGCAAAACGGGGCCGTATGGCCGAGCACCACGGTGGGAATTCCACGAGAGACCAGTTCCTTATAGATGCGAGCTTCCGTGGCCATCCGGTACACCGGGGCGACGAACAGGCCGTCCATGCGCCGCGAGATGAAGCGGCGGATGCAGGCTTCCTCGCGCTCCGGCACGTTCAGCGTATGGGCCAGCAGGATGTCGTAGCCCAGCGCATGTGCGCCTTCCTCGATCGCCAGGACCACGCGCGAGTAGATGGGGTTGGTGAGCGAGGATAGCACCAGCCCAAACAGCTTGGTAGTCCGCGTGCGCAATACCTGGGCCGAGGAGTCGGGAAGGTAGCCCATCTGCTGGGCCAGCAGCTTGACGCGGGTCTTCGTGGTGGCCGACACGTCGGGTTGGTCGCGCAAGGCCTTCGAGACCGTCATCAGCGACACGCCAGCGCGGGCCGCGATGTCCTTAAGCCGGATCATAGCGTGGCTCCCCTCCAATGCAGCTTGTGGCGGAGGGTCTCACAGAAGGAACTCCCGGCCAGGTGCATTAACCGGACCGTGCGCCGACTGCGGCGGATGTTCAAGCGGTCCCCGGCCGCCAGCTCGCTCACCACCTGCCCGTCCGAGCTCAGGATGGTCGCCGGTTTCTGACTGATGACCTGGACCTCGATCGTCGCGTGGAGCGGCAGGATCAGCGCCCGATTGGAGAGGGTATGCGGGCAGATCGGCGTGAGGGCGAGCACCTCGGCCGTGGGGAACACGACCGCGCCCCCGGCGGCCAGCGCATACGCGGTAGAACCGGTAGGCGAACTTACAATCAGGCCGTCGCAGCGGTAGCGCGTCAGCGGATCGCCATCCACGCACACGTCCAGTTCGATCAGGCGTGAGTCAATGCCGCGGCTGATGACGACGTCATTGAGGGCCGTCTCATCGAAGGGGCGGTCCTTGCCGCGGCCGGTGGCCTGGAGCAGGACGCGCGATTCGAAATTGAACTTGCCGTCCCACACCTGTTTCAGGGCATGCGCCAGGTCGGCGGAGGGCACGGCAGTCAGGAAGCCCAGGCTGCCGATGTTGATGCCCAGGATGGGCGTGCGGGAACCCGCGATCTCGCGCGCCGCGTGCAGCAGGGTGCCGTCCCCGCCAAAGACGAGCAGCAGGTCCACCTCGCGCGCCAGGGTGGCGACGTCCGGGCAGACCACCGCCTTCAGCCTCGGCAGCCGGGCGGTTGGCGGGTCGCTGTAGAGCTTGCGGCCGGCTGCGGCCACCAGGCGCGCCGCCCGGCTCACCGCCTCAGCGCAGGAAGCCTTCTCCAGGTTCCCGATCACTCCCACTCGCTTGATCTTGTCAGCCAGGTTTCTCAATCAGCACCAGGAATTCCTTATTGCCCGCCGGCCCAAGGACCGGGGACTCGGTGACGCCGACCCACTTGAGCCCCAGGGGGCCGGTCACCCATTCATTCAACTCGCGCAACACGCGCCGGTGAATCGCCGGGTCACGAATTACGCCTGCGCCTTTATCAGCCTCGGCCTTGCCGGCCTCGAACTGTGGCTTGATTAACGCAACGATTCTACCTGACGGACGCAACAATGCAACGGCAGGCGGGAGAATTTTGCGCAGGGAGATGAAGGAGCAGTCAATCACCGCAAGGTGTGCCGGGGCAAAGGGCTGGGGAAAATGCGCCGGTGTGAGCGCGCGGGCGTTGGTCTTTTCCATCACGGCGACGCGAGCGTCTTGGCGCAGCTTCCAGGCGAGCTGGCCCTGGCCGACATCAACCGCAAACACCTTGGCCGCACCGCGCTGGAGCAGGCAATCGGTGAACCCGCCGGTCGAGGCGCCCAGGTCAAGGGCCGTCTGGCCTGTCGCGTCGAGCCCGAAATGCTCCAGCGCATGATCCAGCTTGAGCCCGCCGCGGCTGACGAACCGCTCGGGTGCTAGGAGAGCAAGCGCATCGGTGGCTTTGACGGGGTCGCTCGGCTTGTGGGCCAGTTGCTCATTGATGCGGACTTCGCCTGCGAGGACGGCGCGCTTGGCCTTCTCGCGGCTGTCGCACAGTCCGCGCTCAACGAGCGCCTGGTCCACACGGGTCATGAGCTGAGTATAATAGAACGGCGCGGCCTGGCGCGAATAATTTCGCCGGGATGGCGCGGTCAACCGCACCGGAACTGGGGTTGCTGCTGCAATCTCTCCCACGTGGCCGGCGAAAGTCGCGCCTGGCGATAGACCGGCTCCCACAACGGCTCGGCGCTGGTCGAACGGTGCGCCCGCTGGAGCCACCGGCGGTCGAGCGGTTCCGCGATCAGGTCAGGCGAGTTCGCGGCGATGGTCGTCTCCTCTTTCTCGCCCGTGGCATGGCCAACGCCGACGTGGAACCCCGCCAGCAACAGCGTGACGCGCAGCATGGTGCTGCGCGAGTAGGTCGGCAGCGAACAGGGGCGGGACGGATCGAGCAAGCGGAAGAGATTGGCGAAGAGCGGCTGGGTCCACATCGCGGGGTTGGTCGCGGGAGAGAACGCATCAAACATGATCACATGCGGCTTGGCGAGCCGCTGTGTGGCAGGTTGCGTCAGCAGGCCGGGGAAGTCGGCCAGGTGCATGTCCCATGTCACGCTCTGCGCGCCGTCCTGGAAGGCACAATGGCGCTCATGAAGCAGCCGCTCCAGGTGTGGCTCGTATCCGCGCAGGTAGCCGAGCGCCGCGACGTGTTTGAGGGCAAACGCGAGCGGCTCCAGGGTGTGGTCGAAACTCAGCAGGCGGATAGCGCACGGGACGCTGCGCGTCGCCCGTAAAACGGTGAGGGCGTTGGCGGCCGCGCCCAGGCCGACATCCCACAGGACGAACTCGCCCGTGTGATGCTGAACACGCTCAAGCAGCCGGAGCTGCCGCACATACAAGGCTTCGGCCTCGGCGACCGGTCCGACCACGGGATGAAAGGTCTCGTGATGGACGAGCGAATGGACGCTATGCGCGCCATTGGCCAGTTTGACAATTCGGTATCCGGCGGCGGATTCCACGGAGCCAGTTTCGCGCAGCTACGGGCTTTGGCCCTTCAACCGGGCCGACACCCTCTCGGTCTCGCGCATGACGCGCAGGAGGTTGAGGCCCGCCACCTTCTTGATGTCCTCCGCGGTATATCCGCGCCGCATCAACTCGGCCAGCAGCGCAGGATAGCACGACACGTCTTCCAGTCCCTCCGGCGGCCCGGTAAAGCCCTCGAAATCGGAGCCGATGCCGACGTGGTCTATGCCGGCAACCTTGCGCACGTGGTCAATGTGGTCGGCCACATCGCTCAGGCTGGCTTCGTGCAGCGAGGGGTGCTTCCGGCGCCACGCCGCCATTGCTTTCTTGAATCGCGGCGAACCATCTGAGTAGAACTTGCGGAGGTGCGCTTTTTCGCGGTCCGACGCCGCCATGGCAACCCGCCCCCGCTCCGTCAGGTATCCGGGCAGGAAGCACACCATGACCACGCCGCCGTTGCTGGCGGTCAAACGCAGCACGTCGTCGGGGACGTTGCGCGGGGAGTTGCAGAGCGCCCAGGCTGAGGAATGGGAGAAGATTACCGGGGCCTGGCTCACCACTAACGCGGCCCGCATGGTCTCATCGGTGACGTGTGAAAGGTCCACCAGCATCCCCAGGCGATTCATCTCCCGCACGACCTGCTCGCCAAACGGGGTCAGTCCGTGACATTTGGGCTTGTCGCCGGCGGCATCCGCCCAATCCGTGTTCTTGACGTGGGTGAGGGTCATGTAACGCGCGCCCAGGGCGTAGGTCATCCGCAGCACAGCCAGTGAGTTGTCAATCGAATGGCCGCCCTCCATGCCGATGAGAGAGGCAATTTTCCCCTCGCGATGGATGCGCTCGACGTCGTCGGCGGTCAGCGCCAGCGCGAACGTCTCGGGATAGCGCGCGATCATCTGGTGAACCACATCAATCTGTTCAAGCACCGCCTGCACCGGGGTCGGGCCGGCGGGATGCACGGGAACGTACACCGACCAGAACTGTGCGCCGACGCCTCCAGCGCGCAAACGCGGAATGTCGGTCACCAGCGGCGGGTCGAGCTTGCTGGTGTCGCGCGTCAGATCAATTGCGCTGAAATCATTGCTGCGCTTGCGGTATTGCCACGGGAGGTCGTTGTGGCCGTCAATGAGCGGCACCTCGCGCAGGATTTGGCGGACCGTAGCGAGGGCTGCGGGGTCTGGTTGTGCCGGCGCAGGCTGGCTGGCGGCGGTCCCACTGCACGCAATCATAGAGAGGATAATGGCTCCGATGCTGGAGTAACTCTTCATTCTTCGACATGGCTCAGCCGCGCCAAGACGCCCAGGTCCTCCAGCGTGGTGGTGTCACCCTTGATCTCCGTGCCGGCGGCGATTTGCTTGAGCAAGCGGCGCATGATCTTGCCCGAACGCGTCTTCGGCAACGCCTCGGCAAAGCGGATGTCATCCGGCTTGGCCACGGGGCCGATTTCCTTCGCCACGTGCCGGCGCAGCTCTTCGCGCAACTCGCCGTCGGCGTGCACGCCGCCTTTCACCGTCACGAAGGCGACCAGCGCCTGGCCCTTCATCGCGTCCGGCCGCCCCACGACCGCCGCCTCGGCAACCTTCGGGTGGCTCACCAGCGCGCTCTCTACTTCCGCCGTCCCGATGCGATGGCCGGCGACGTTCAACACGTCGTCAATGCGGCCGACAATCCAGAAGTATCCGTCCTTGTCTTGCCGGCTGCCGTCCCCAGTGAAGTAGCAGTGGTCCACCTCGGTCCAATAGACTTGCTGATAGCGCTGTGGGTCGCCCCACAAGCCGCGCAACATGCCCGGCCACGGCTTGCGGATGACGAGCTTGCCGCCACAGTTGCACGGCACTGGCTGGCCGTAATCGTCCACCACCCCGGGCACGATGCCAAAGAACGGCAGCGTGGCTGAGCCTGGTTTGGTTGGAGTGGCGCCCGGCAACGGCGTGATGAGAATGCCGCCCGTCTCCGTCTGCCACCACGTATCCACAATGGGGCAGCGCTTGCCGCCAATGACCTCGTTATACCAGATCCACGCCTCGGGATTGATCGGCTCGCCGACCGTGCCCAGCAGCCGCAGCGAGCTGAGATCGTGCTTCTGCGGCCACTCGACGCCCCACTTCATGAACGCGCGAATCGCCGTGGGCGCCGTGTAAAGGATCGTCACGCCATACTTCTCGACGATGCGCCAGAAACGGTCGGGCTCCGGGAAGTTAGGCGCGCCTTCGTACATCAGGCTGGTCGCGCCGTTGGCCAGCGGACCATAGACGACGTAGCTGTGGCCCGTCACCCACCCCACGTCGGCCGTGCACCAGAAAAGGTCTTCCTCGCGCAGGTCGAACACGTACTTGGTCGTCAGCTTCGTGTAGAGCAGGTAACCGCCGGTCGTATGCAGGATGCCCTTGGGCTTGCCGGTCGAACCGCTTGTGTAGAGGATGAAGAGCGGCGCCTCGCTGTCCATCTTCTCCGCCGGGCAATGCGCGTCCACGTGCGCCAGTTCCTCGTGCCACCAGAGATCGCGGCCCTCCTGGCACTGCACCTGGTTGTGCGCGCGGCGGAGAACGATCACCTTCTCAATCGTCTTGGCCAGCAGTTCGCCTTGCGGGCCTTTGAGCGTGAGCGCCTCGTCCACATTCTGCTTGAGCGGCACCACCGTGCCCCGGCGAAAGCCGCCGTCCGCCGTGATCACCAGCTTGGCCTGCGAATCCTGGATGCGGTCGGCCACGGACTGCGCGCTGAAGCCGCCGAACACCACCGAGTGCACCGCGCCGATGCGGGCACAGGCGAGCATGGCAATGGCCGCCTCCGGCACCATCGGCAGATAGATGAGGACGCGGTCGCCGGCTTTGATGCCATTGCGCTTCAGGACATTCGCGAAGCGGCAGACCTCGTAGTGAAGCTGCTTGTAGGTAAGGGTTCGCTCCTCGCCAGCCTTGCCCGGCGCGGCGGGCTCCCCTTCCCACACCAGCGCAGCCTTGTTGGCGGTCGCAGTGCCCACGTGCCGGTCCAGGCAGTTGTGGCTGACATTGAGCTGGCCGCCGACGAACCACTTCGCGAACGGCTCCTCCCATTGGAGGACTTTCCTCCAGGGTTTGAACCAGACCAGTTCTTCCTTGGCCCGTTTGCCCCAGAACTTCTCCGGGGAGGCAATGGACTCCTGGTAGAGCTTGCGATACTCCGCGAGCGATTTGATGTGAGCATCTTTGGAAAACCCCTTGGGGGGTCGGAATACGCGCTGTTCGTTAAGGACGGATTCAATGTTCGTGGAGGTCTGGTTCGCGGCCATAATAATCAAGTGGTATGGTTTCTGCACTCTACGCAATTGCCGCCCGCCGTCAACCAGCCAACGCCTGGTTTATCCGAGGATGGAAGTTGGATACTGCACCCAAGGACGGGGGCAGCCTCTTCACCGTGGCCACATGGCAGTGGATGACTGGCAAGCCCCGCGCTCTGCCCGTCTGTCCTGTTCCACATTCGCCTTCTGCCGCCGTTGGCTTCTGCATTCTCCCGGGGCTAGGCATGAAGCAATTACGTTTGACTATTCCCAGAGGCAGGCCGGGCGAGTCTCAAGCGATATACGCCGCAGACACGCCGCAGACACGCCGGAGATACGCCGGAGACACGCCGTAGGTAACATTTGGACGGTCCGTAATGTAACATGTTCCCTTGGAATCACTTACTGCCGTGCGCAGCGCCGGAGGTCACCAAACCCGGGATACGGTTGGGATGGCGATTCTGAGTCTAGACCGAGGGTGATTTCAATTGACGGATGGGCATCATCCCCCGAAAGAGGGATGGCGACGCAGAACCAGGCGAATATGATAGGGGCATGAACGGGAACCGTTTTGCCGGACCCTGTGGCTGCGGTTGGGGCGAGAGTGCAGTCCACTCAACCAGAAGCAGCAGCCCCAGCGAGCAAAAGAATGATCGTGCTACCTTGATGCCGCCCTGATACCATTTGCCGCTCTGCTACCATTTTCTATCTAACGCCGAAACAGCTTAACAAAGAAAAGCCAACACGAATGAAATCCCCCAAGTATCCTGCGTCTAGCGAGGTTGAGTTTAGCCAAAGCCCAACCCATCGGAACGGGCTGTCCAGCCTGTTGAAACCACTGATGATCTGCGCGGCCATCCTGACCTTATCGGCAGTCACAGCGCAGTCTCAAACCTTAACCAACTGGCTGGCCAACCCGGGCTTCGAATTGGGCACCGCCAGTTGGATCAATATGCCGCCCTGGGTGTGGAACGGGGCCACTTGGGCCGTCCAAAACACCAACCAATACGTTAACGCCAGTACGAAATATGTGAAAGTCCACAGTGGCACCAACGCCTTCAAAATATGGGGCTATTACCAGCCGTACACCACCAGCCCCGGCGCTATGGAGACGTTCCCTGCCGCGGCGGGTTCCACTTGGACGGCTTCCGGGTGGGCTGACACACAGACCCCTGACAACATGACGTCAACTGAAACTTCCTACATAGAGGTTCAGTTTCTGGATGCCACTACGAATATCGTAACAACATCCTTCGAGTCCGATTGCACATCGCCGACCATGACTCCGGCTTCACCGACGGACACTTGGTCTCAGTTCCAAGTGGTGGACCCCATTACTGAGAGCACGACCCTTACCGCGCCGTCGGGCACGGCCTTTGTGCGCTTTCTGATACGTTTCACCCAACCCGCAGGCTATCCGGGCGGCTCCTGTTACTGGGACGACGTGCAGTTGATCCGGACCTCGAAGCCCGACCCGGAAATCACGGCTCAGCCGGCTGCGGTGACGAAGGTTTACGGGCAGACGGCTACTTTTTCCGTGACCGCCGACGGGTTGAGCACCCTGTCGTACAAATGGCAGAAAGGTGGCGCTGATATCACAAATCCCAACGCTTACGGCGTGACCACGGCCACTCTGACGATATCGAATGTCACCTTGGCAGATGAGGACAACTACACTGTGACGGTGACCGACCAGGCGGGGTCGCTCCCCAGCGACCAGGCATATTTGACGGTGAACGACCCGGGTGTTATCTCCATTACTCCTCCGTTAGGCCAGACGATCAACAACGGTGGGACCGCTTCATTCATCGTGGCTGCGGCCGGTTCATCACCTTTGAGCTATCAATGGCAACTCAATGGCAATCCGCTGTCCAACGCTGGCCGAATCTCCGGTGTTACATCGAATGTCCTCACGGTGGCAAATCTTACAGCAGCCGATGCCGGGACCTACACGGCAATGATTGATGGCGGTGCGGCCCAGGCCACAAGCGGTCTAAAAGTGGTATCGCCCGCGCAGTTGGCGACCAATCTTCTAATCAATCCGGGCTTCGAGGACAGTGTTTTCTCGGAGCCTTGGGAGTCGGCTTGGGTAAGATTCAACGGGGCGGAAATTGACTCGACCAATAATTTCTATGCCGGGGGCGGGGGCACGACGCCGGTATCGGTTTACGACGGCAACTATGTCTGCAGGACTTATGCTTCCGACCCCGATAACGGCCTCTATCAGAATAACGTGGCTGCTACCGCCGGCACGACGTTCCACGTAGGCGGCCATTTTTACATGTCAAGCCTCGACCCTATGATCAGCCCGGCCTGGGTGGTGCTGCAGTTGTTCTTCAAGGATGCCGGGGGAAACACGCTCTCAACGTTTGCGTCGCCCGAGATTGGCCCCACTTTCCCAGCGGACACATGGACCTTCCTGCAGCTCTCAAACACGACTGGCGGCCTTGACCTCGTTGCTCCGACGGGCACGGCATCGGCGACCTGCCAGGTCTATGAATACGCGCAGATAGGCGGCGGTGGTTCAGTCTATTTCGACGACCTTTACGTGACACGAGTCGGCTTGCCTGCTCCGACACCCGTCACCATTACAACGTGGGTGTCCGGCGGCTCGATCAACCTTGCCTTCCCGACCACGTCGGGCGTGACCTATCAGGTGCTGTATGCGAATAGCCTCAGCAGCCCTATTACTTGGTACACCAACTCGAGTGTTTCCGGTAATGGCACTGTGCAGACGGTCTCCCAGCCCATTGGCACGGGCCAGAGGTACTATCGCCTTCTGGAGCATTATTGAGCGGGCGGCTCTAGACCGCGCGTCCCTTATGAGGGTCGGTTCATCGCCGGCCCTCAATTGGAGTGCCGGAAGCGCAGTGAGACCGCTTCCGGCGCATTCGGGGGTTGCTCGGCAGGGACACCGCGCCGAGGCGTCTGCTCCCGCCCCAAGACGGACGTTCCGGCGAAACGTCCCTACCCCTGGAACGAACTCACGCATGAATAACCAGAGAATCCTTTTCGCGCTGGCAGTCGGCGCCTGCTTCTTCCTATCGGTCCTGCCTGTCCATGCCCAGCCCCAGCGCGTGAACCTGGCCAGGCTTCAGATGGCCATTGCTGATTCGGCTGCGGCAGGCAACCCCGCGGCCTTTGCCACCGACGGCATTGTGGGCAACACCAACTGCTGGGTGAGCGCGGGGGCAGGGCCTCATTGGTTGAAGGTCAGCCTGCCGCTGCCGGTTCAGCTTGGAAGCGCGCAGCTTTACCTGGGCAACGACGACATGGGGGCCGTGACGAACTTCTCGCTGCAATACTTCAGCAGCAATGCCTGGGTCAACATCCCGGGAGCGAGCTTCACCGGAAACGCCGCTACCGTGCTCAACGTTGTTTTCAGCTCGCCCGTAAACGCTTCACTGGTACGGCTCTACAGCACCGACGCCACGGTAAAAGTGCGGGAGATCGCCCTCTTTGCCCCGAATGGGCCGGCAGGTTATCCTATCGGCACCGATGTGAGCCTGAACCTGGGGAAGAAATGCCCGGTGCTCGCAAGTTCCGTGGCTGGAACCAACTACGCGGGCTTCGCGGTGGACGGCTACGCCGGCACCAATGCCGGCTGGCAGACGGCCAATGTGAACGGGCCTCACACACTGGAGGTGGATTTTCAGGCGCCCGCCCGGATCGGCAGCGCCCAGGTTTATTCCGGCTCGGCCATCTATCCAGCCATATCCGGCTTTACGCTCAATTATTGGAACGGCAGCGCGTGGAGCGCCATCGCGGGCGGAACAGTGACCGGGAACACCCAACAAGCGCTAAACATCACCTTCAGCGCACCCGTCTCGACCACCAAGGTGCAGCTTTCCATCCCAGGCAACGGGACACAATTCGTTCGGGAGCTGGCAGTCTTCGCGGCCTCCACAGGAGTGACTGCCAATCCGCTCTGGACGGACGTGGTCAGCAATGATCCGCCGACGACGGTATGGGAGACCTACGGAGACGGATTCTGGAGCTTCCTCAACCAGGCGAACGGAAATGCGCTCGTTGTAGGCGCGAGCGGCGCGAGCCAGGCGCAAGCGAGCGCCACGGATGCGACGCAGCAGTTCCAGGTATTATACAATCTGGACAGCGACACCTTCCGGTTGCGGCATCGCTCCACGTGGCTGTGCCTGGCGGCGCAGAACGCCGGGAACACGCCGGGCACGGGGGTGGTCGAGGAGCCTGCTTACTGTGCGATGCCGCACGAGCTGTGGCGCTTTCAGAACATGGGCGGCGGTTATTATCGAGTGGTGAACGTATGGAGCGGGCTGGCGTTGCAGACCGATGGCCAGACCCCTGCGACAGTCACGCTGGCCGCTCTCTCGACGGACACCCGCCAGCAGTGGCAGATCAACTTCCAGACCAACTATCCGAAGAAGGGAGTCGCCGGCAACGAAGCCAACTGGGCGATGTTCGGCGCAAGCTGGGATTACAACTGGAGCCGCAATCCGACGATGGCTTCGCCCGCGCAGGTGGTGTTTTTGCCCCAGCAATGGAACGGCGCGGCGACGAACACGCTGCCCCAGTGGTATCCGGGCTGGCACACCAATCCCAAACCAATGGCCTTGCTGGGCTTTAATGAGCCTGACCAAACCGGCCAGGCCAACATGACAACCACCAACTGCATCTCCCTCTGGCCTCAGCTCCAGGCCGCCGCCTTGCCGCTAGTCGGGCCGGCGACCTCCTGGCCCTTGCTGGCCTGGACCAGCAATTTCTGGAGCCAGGCCAATAGTGCCGGCCTTCGCATAGACGAAAGCGGCGTCCATTGGTATTCCTATCCCTCCGCCGATACCCTCATCGGCAATTTGCAAAGCGTCTATAGCGCCTGGGGGCGGCCTATATGGATGACCGAGTTCGGGGCTGCCTTCAGCAGCGGGAGTTGGAGCGAGGAAATGAACTATAACTTTCTGGCCGAGTTTCTCTGGCGTGCCGAGGGCCTGGCGTGCCTGCACCGGTATGGCGTCTTCTGTTTCAACCAGGACCCGCCAACCAATACGTGGGACCAAACCTCTCCGGAAAGCGGCGTGTTCAAGAGTGATGGCATCACGCTCACCGCCTTTGGCCAGCTTTACGCCGCCTGGGACGCCGACCTCGCCATCCACACCAACATACCCTATATCCTCCACAACAAAGGCGCCTACTACCGCATCAGCAACACCGGCGCACCCTCCCCCGGCGTTGCCAACATCCGCACCAACGACCTCACCGTGCAATGGCAGCTTGTCGCCGCGCCAACGGCCAACCAGTTCTACATCGTCTCCATCGCCGATGGGCGGAGCCTGAGCTGCAATGGAGGCGCGCTCAGCCTCGCCGCTGCCGGCACGACCGGCGCTGCCGTCCAATGGACTTATACCGCCGACAGCAACGGCTATTTCTTTATTGATAATCCGGCCGCCGCCATGCGTCTTGGGCTGAACCGCTCGCCCAGCTCAGGCCAGCCTACCACGACCAACGTGGCCATGTATGCGGCCGGGACCATTAATGACAATACGCGCTGGCGGTTCATCAAACCTTACAAGTCCGTGCCGGTGGCGTTGAACGCCGCGGCAGGCAACGGGCAGGCTGTGCTCAGTTGGAACGCCGTCGCGGGGGCGATCAGCTACAACATCAAGCGTGCGACGGTCAGCGGCGGGCCTTATACGACGATCGCCACTGGCATTACAGCGACAAACTACACGAGCACAGGATTGGTTAATAACACGATTTACTACTACGTCGTTTCCGCCGTTTTTGCCACCGGGGAGTCCGCCAACTCGGCCGAAGCCCCTGTTATCCCTGGCGGTCTGGCGGTGAACTGCGGTGGCTCCGCCGCAGGTTGGTTCGGCGCCGACGCGTACTTCTCGGGCGGCTCCACCTCTTCGACGACCTCAACGATTGACATGAGCGGCGTGACCAATCCGGCGCCGCAGGCAGTGTATCAATACAACCGCTATGGAAACTGCACCTACACGATCACTAACCTCACGCCCAGCAGCACTTACTGGGTCAGGCTGCACTTCGCGGAAAGCTATTGGACCGCCGCCGGCCAGCGCGTTTTCAATGTGTCCATCAACGGGGCCAGCGCGCTCAGCAGCTTTGACATCTTTGCGGCTGCGGGAGCACAGAACAAGGCGGTCATCCGGGAGGCCTACGGGACCGCCACCAGCACCGGCCAGATGGCCATCCAATTCACAACCGTTATAAACAACGCACAGATCAACGGCATCGAAGTGCTTCAACCCAAGCCGCTCGTCCCGGTTGGGCTTTCGGCTGCTGCCAATAACACTCAAGTGACCCTTACCTGGCAGCCCTGCGCTGGCGCGGCCAGCTACAATATCTACCGCTCAACCATCTCGGGTGGACCATACACCTTGATTTCAACCCCCGGAAGCGTCACGGAAATCAGCTACAGCGATTATACTGCGTCGCAGGGCACGACCTGGTATTATGTGATCACTGCCGTGAATCCTTATGGTGAAAGTGGCAAGTCCTCCGAAGTCAGCGCCGCCGTGGTTTGCACGCCGCCTCCTGCCCCAACCGCCGGCGACAACAGCCCCATTTACCAGGGTATGACCTTGAACCTGACAGCTTCCACGGTCGCGTCGGCTTCCTACAGTTGGACCGGCCCGAATGGCTTCTCCTCGGCTCTCCAAAACCCCTCGATTCCCAGCGCCACGACTGCCGCGTCCGGCACCTATAGTGTGACGGCGAGCATCGGCGGTTGCACTTCCGCAGCCGGCACCACCACGGTAACGGTCAATCCACCGGTGGCTTTATCTATCCAAGCCGACGGCACCAACGTCGTTCTCAATTGGCCGGGCGGCACTCTGCAATCCGCTACCAATCTGGCTGGTCCCTGGGACGCCGTCGCCGGAGCGAGCGCCCCCTTCACCCTCACGCCCACAGAACCGCAACGCTTTTATCGTGTCCTCCTACAGTAGCGTAAGCCTCCGGCTTGCGGCCTCCCGGCAAGCTTTCAGCTTGCCGGACAGCGCAGCCCTTCCGCCAACCCGGTGGGTTGGCGAGACGAAAGCAAGCCGAAGGCTTGCTCTACTGTGAAGTGGTGGTAGCGCGAACATGCGCCCAGGGTGCGAGGCACGAAGCGAATGCTCTGGACGGCCAGAAGCGGCATTTATAGCATTGAGCATCAGGCGAAAACGCAAAGACGATTGGAGCCGGGGCTTGCAGCTTGCGCGAGCCCTTGGGCTTTTTACTGTCCTGATCTGCCCTCTACACGGATGTCTTGCGTTGGGCGAGGTCGCCAGCCCTCTTCTGACCAACGCGGTGGACATCATCTCCCTGCCAGCCGAACAGGCCGCCCGCTCACTCAAGGCCACAGTGACCGGCATCGTTACAGCGGCCGATCCAGTCTTGAAGGGGCGATTCTTCCTTCAGGATGCAACGGCGGGAATCTTCGTGGATAACGTCAATGGCCTCCGTCCGGAGCCGGGCACGGTCGTCGAGGCATCCGGAATCACCCATCCCGGAGCCTATGCTCCCATCATCACGGCCCCAACTGTGCGCCAAATCGGAAATGCTCCGCTGCCTGCGGCAAAGCCGGTGGTTATCGAACGCCTGATGTCCGGCGCCGAAGACAGCCAGCGCATCGAAATATCAGGCGTTGTGCGGGATGCGCGGATTGACGGCGCGCGGCTGGTCGTGGAGATGGTCTCAGGGGGATACCGGTTTCGGGCTTACGCGCCCGTGCCGGCGGGGAGGGACCCGCAATCCCTGGTGGCAGCCCAGGCGCTGGTGCGGGGCACTGCGGCGGAGGCCCACAACCGCTCGCTGCGCCAGCTCGTCGCAGTGGAGCTGTACGTCCCGAACCTGGACGACTTCGTCGTAGAGAGACCTGAGGCCGCCAACCCCTTCGACGAACCAGTGGTGGCTCTCGACAGTCTGGCCCAATACCGCCGTGACAATTCCTTGAATCGCCGGGTGCATGTTCGAGGCGCTGTAACCCTGCAACGCCTGGGAGATACCCTGTTTCTCCAGGATGCGACCGGCGGCCTGCAGATCCAGAGCCGTCAGCTCACGCCTTTTTCCCCCGGCCAGGTCGTTGAGGCTGTCGGCTTCCCGAGTTTCGACCAGTACCTGCCCGTATTGCAGGACGCCATCTTCCGAGGAACCCAGGAACCGCGTGTGGCCGTCACACCCAAGCCGGCGTCCATCGAGGGTCTGCAAAATGGTCTGCATCATGCCGATTTTGTCTCCGTGAAAGGCAAACTGATCAATCGCACAGTGACTCAGGGAAGCGGGCAAGGAGCCGGTTTGGCCGGAATCCGAACGACTCTGGTCCTGCAGAATAGTAATGTCCTATTTGCCGCCGAAGCAGAAGGACCACGGGAGGACTCGCGCCTGACAGCCATCCCGCTCGGCAGCACGGTTCAAGTCAGTGGCATCTGTTTGACTGAGATAGACAACGACGGGAAGGTGAAATCCTTTCGTGTCCTCCTCGGGAGCCCGGGAGAAGTGCAGGTGCTGGCGCAGCCAAGCTGGCTCACGACCAAGCGGCTATTGGTCATTCTCGGCGTCGTGTGCTCGGTGTCGCTCCTGGGCGTGGGGTGGATGGTCCTGCTCTCGCGCAAGAACGCTGTCTTGAACTCCTTGATGCGCGAGCGCGAAAAAGCACAACGCGATCTGCAGGAGGCCCATGATCACCTGGAGCAAAGAGTCAAAGAGCGTACGGAGGAGCTGAAGTTTCAGATTACGGCTCGCAAGGAAACCGAGCTGCAATCGAAGGCCATTGTGGCCGAAAGAACCCGCCTGGCCCAGGAGCTCCACGACACGGTCGAACAAACTCTCACCGGCATCGCACTACAGTTGGACACCGCAGCCAAATTGTATGAAAGCAAGCCGGCCAACGCGCGGGACCACCTTGCGCTGGCCCGGAACCTGATGGCCAAAAGCCAGGTCGAATTGCGCCGCTCGGTATGGGATTTGCGGCAGCGGGAGTTGGAGAGGTTCGACCTGCCGGGCGCGCTCCTGGAGAGCGCTCGGCAAATCACCCAAGCCGCGGGAATCAAGGTTGACCTCCGGAGCAATGGTGCGGCGCAAGCCCTGCCGGAGGTGGTCGAGGAGAATCTCTTGCGCATCGCACAGGAGGCCCTCACGAACGTAATTAAGCATGCGCGCGCCACTCAGGTAACCATTACATTGGAGTTTGAGCCTCAAGAGGTGACCCTGCAGGTCCAGGATAACGGCATCGGTTTCGATTTGGACCGGTGCGCTGGTCCAAGCAACGGCCATTTTGGTCTGCTCGGCATGTCCGAACGAGCCAAACGGATTGGGGGCCGCTTTGTGCCGGTGAGTGCGCCGGGCAAAGGGACCTCGGTGCGCGTGGAAATCCCCGTCGGCCCGGCGGAGGAATACCATTGGGCGGCGAAATACGCCGGCCAGCCCGTCAGCGCCGGGCAGGAAACATAAACGGCTGAATTACTATGCGCCAGACACCCAAGATTCGAATCCTGATAGCGGATGACCATTTCATTGTCCGCATGGGCCTGACTGCCCTGATCAACACCGAGCCGGACATGGAAGTTGTGGCGGAAGCGGCCGATGGCACGCAAGCATTCGAACTGTTCTGCAAACACAACCCGGACCTGGCGCTGATGGACATGCGGATGCCGGTCAAGAATGGCATCGAGACTACAAAGGAAATCCGAGGGCGTTTCCCCAACGGGCGCGTTCTGATCCTGACGGCTTTTGATGGCGACGATGAGATTCACAAGGCCTTGCAGGCCGGTGCCCAAGGCGTAGTCCTGAAAAGCTCTACCGGCGAGAAGCTTATTCCGGCGATTCGAGCCGTGGCCGCTGGACAGAAATGGGTGCCCAAAGAAATTGCCAGCCGCCTGAGCGCTAGAACTGCATTCGAAGAGCTGACTCCTCGGGAAGTCCAGGTGCTGCAGCAACTCGCCCGCGGGTTGGCGAACAAGGAAATCGCTGACGTCCTCAAAATCACGGAATACACCGTCAAGGACCACCTGAAAAGCATCCTGGCCAAACTTCGGGTGGCCGACCGCACGGAAGCTGTCACTGCCGCACTCCAGCGCGGGATTATCCATTTGTAGGCGCAGGGGAATTGCACAATCGCTTTGCCGCACGCGGCTCGGTCAAAACGTGCGCCGCCGCATGGCTGAAAAGTCAGGGAGACGGGGATTCTCTTACGCGATAGAATCTGCTGACCGCTTCCGATATTGCATTGGTATCCGTTACTGCCGCATCCAACCCGCTTCCCTCGACGACTCCCCCCGGCAGCTCAAGCCAATTGCCAGCCATGAGGTCTGAGGTGTATTCCACCGTGTATTGGCGTCCCGCAAACCCGTGGAAACGCAAGTGCGCGCCGTTGCCGAACGATTCAATGGACAGGACTCTCAAGCCTGCAATTATGGCCATGCTGCGGCCCGTGTGCGCCGCGATCGTCACAACGTCTGTCAGTCCTATCGGCACGTTGGTCTGGCCGTAAATGTTGTCCCCCCACGTCACGATCGTGCCGTCGTTTTTCAGCGCCAGACTGTGGCTGCTGTCTGCCGCAACCGCGAGGACATTACTCAATCCCACGGGCACATTTGTCTGGCCAAAGTAGTTGTTCCCCCACGCGACTAAAGTGCTGTTGCTCAGAAGGGCAAGATTATGGAACGACCCCGCCGCGACGGCGGCCACATTGTTCAGGCCGGCCGGAACGTTGGTTTGGCCGGCGGAATTGTCCCCCCAGCCAATCACGGTGCCATCATTGCGCAGAGCCAGGCTATGGACTTCTCCCGCGGCAATCGCCACGACATTGCTTAGTCCGGCGGGAATCAACGACTGGCCGAGGTGCGGGAATGGGCCGCCGTTGGTCAGTCCGGCTCCCCACGCGACCACCGTGCCATCATTGCGCAGGGCCAAGCCGTGGACATTGCCTGCCGCGATCGCCACCGCATTGGTGAGCCCGCCAGGCGCATCGGTTTGGCCGTAGAAGTCATCTCCCCAGGCAAACACGGAGCCATCGCTCCTGAGCGCCAGATCGTAATTGGCCCCCGCCGCAACGGCGATCACGTTATTCAGCCCGGCTGGCGGATTGGTTTGATAACTGTAGTCCCAGAGCACCACTGAGCCATCGCTTTCAACGCCGAGGTTGTGGCCCCACGCGGCACTCATGGCAGCCACATTGTTCAATTCAGACGGCACAGTCGCGTAATCGGCATTAGCATCGCCCCACGCGACGATTGAGCCATCGCGGGTGAGCGCGAGGTTGTAATATGAGCCGGCGGCGATGGCCACGACACTACTCAACCCGGCGGGCACGTTCGTTTGGCCGTAGTCGTTATTCCCCCAGGCGACCACGGTGCCGTTGCTCCTGAGCGCCAGGCTGTGGCCGGTTTCCTCGCTGCCGCCCGCGGCGATGGCCACGACGTTGTTCAGCCCGGCCGGCACATTTGTTTGTCCGTCATAATCACATCCCCAAGCGACGACCGTTCCATCCTGTTTGAGGGCCATGCTGTGATTCGCTCCCGCCGCGACTGCGATCACGTTGCTCAACCCGGCAGGCACCAGGTTTTGGCCGTAGTATGGAAAGGAATTGGTGGCGGGCGTGCCGGCGCCCCACGCAATCACACTGCCATCGCTCTTGAGTGCCAGACTGTGGTGACTGCCCGCGGCGATGGCGATTACATCGCTCAATCCGACGGGCACACTGGCTTGGCCAAAGCAGTTGTAACCCCACGCGATCACATTCCCGCTGGTCGTGAGTGCCAGGTTATGAAATTTCCCCGCGGCGATGGCCATAACGGGAGGCAAGGTACCGGGCGTTCCCTGCGGGGCATTCGTGGACCCCCAACCGAGAACCGTTCCGTCGCTCTTCAGCGCGAGGCTATAGCCGCCGGTCCCAGCCGCAATCGCAACGACGTTGCTCAAGCCGCCGGGGACCGTTGCCTGCCCCTCGAAGTCGTTTCCCCAGGCGATGATTGTTCCGTCGTTTTTGAGGGCCAAACCGTGATCGGCTCCGGCGGCGATATTCGTGAAGACCGTTCCCGGAGGCACGTTTGGGAGCATTCTCGAACCCCAGCTTGCCACTTGGCCGGGCGGTGAACCGGCCATGAGTGATGAACAGAACACGGCCTGGCAAATGGCTGCGCAAACTGACAGCAAGGGTCGTCCGGGATGAAGCAGAGATTGCTTGTGTCCCACCCGAGCGGCTGTTTGCCGGGATTTCATGTCACGTTTCGGTTCACGGGTGCGCCCGCATATATGCCGCTGACAATCTGTTGGCCAGGATGGACGGGAAGTCCCTCGGGTCCTGATAAAAATAGCACAACC
>Ga0181532_10001425_pt1 | contig 23137 bp, 19 predicted proteins | sample PEATcosm2014_Bin_33_FD_119768 | JGI IMG/M metagenome (GOLD analysis project Ga0181532, IMG submission 119768) | Peatland microbial communities from MTU Mesocosm Facility, Houghton, MI, USA - PEATcosm2014_Bin11_30_metaG | ecosystem: Environmental > Terrestrial > Soil > Wetlands > Peat | place... | reverse complement strand
GATTTCTCAAGAGCGTAGGCATGGCCATGGTGGGTGATTCGCAAGCCGCCATGGCAGAGTTGTTAGGCCGTGGCCACGAAAACTGAAGGCGAGCGGGAGTTCCGGATTCGGCCTCGGCGTCCCCGGACGCCCCGCGAAAACGAGGCGTTTCCCTGGTCTCCCGGTATGAGGACGGTTGTTCGCTACGCCAGAAGCTCCCGGCGCCGACAAAAGCGCCGTTCCCACAGTGCTTCTGCTGGGCGGCGGCAGTTCAACCAACGCTGCGCGGTTCGCGTGATGTACTCGCCAAACAGGACCACCGGACAGTGGCGCGCACACGGCCGCTACATCACCCGAGACAGTGTGATGCAGGGCCACGAAGCCGCCGCCATTTGCAACCAGGGCGAAGTCTTTGCGCCGCCGGAGGTCCTTGATCGCTGGCAGAAGGCAGGCGACCCGAGGCTCTGGAAAATGATCATTTCGCCGGAATTCGGCGAACGCATCGACTTGAACCGACTGACCCGCGATCTCATGGGCAAAATGGAGAAAGATCTGAACACGCGATTGGAATGGCTTGCTGTACCGCATTTCAATACCGAACACCCACACGTCCATGTGGCTACCCTTGGCGAGTCTGCACGGACATTCGGCGCCCGGACGGATTGCGGGAGGTACAGTGGGCAAATCATTGGACAGACTGCCCATCACGTTGTCCAGCGCCTGTCTCCCCGAACTGCTGTGGCTCACATGAAGCATCTGCTCGATAACCTTCCGCACGCCGGCGACAACGTCGCAATTGCCTATTCGAACAATCGTGGCATGGTACGGGATCTGCGCGAGCGCTCCAACACTCAGGAGCTTGGCCGCTAGCGCAAACGTAGAGCCAGGTTTGTACTGAGTCCGCGAAATTCCGGTCGTGTTCCCGTCGCATACGAGGTCGACAGCGAGCCGGATCAGGACGTAGCTTCCGACTTCCGGGCGGTCTGCGCCGGCATAGGATCAGAGCGTCGTCGCTGGAAATAGCCTCCTTTAAAGAGGGGACATCGTGTGCAAATTCGCGACCCGCTGGCGGACCAGCTGGCGAATCTACCAGTTCGGTCGCGGCCGAGGGCTTTTCACAATGATATGGTTTAACCAATCGGGTTCTCGTGCGTGACAACAGCAACATGGAATCGCAGAGACCGCGTGGCGAAGACAAGCCTTGCCGGTGGTGTCGAGTTGCGATCTCCGCTAGGCAGTCGGTGAACGTGATGATTTACAACTAGAGGTCTAAGGAAGATGGACATCCGCGATGTCACAACGAATCGTTGAAAGAGTAATAGGTCGGCTAGCCACGGATGAGGAACTACGGGTCGCGAGAGGCACGCTGGAGGCTCTACGCGAGCAGGGGTGAGAACTGAATCATGTCGAGGTCGATGCATTGATGTGTACGGACATCGGCCTGTGGTCTGAGGTCGCCGGACGCATTGATTCTCGGCTCCAGCGCTGCAGTCTCAAAGGGACTAAGGAAACGAGCGAAAACGTATAATCTGACAGCCTCATACGACGCGCCTAGGGACTTTATCTCGCTCGCGGGGCACAACCGGCCGTGAGCTGGAAGCCTGGCTTCAGGTAGAACGGGAGCTCATGGCTGAGTAACCGCGCAGGCGCTCAAGAAGGTTGGCAAGCGCGCTGCTGCGCTGCGCTGAGGGAGGAGAGCTAAACCCGATCCGCATCGCGGTTCGCTGGAAGACCTGAACAGTCTGCGGAGTGTGAGCGGCGAGTCGATCTTTTCTCCCAGCAATTACATATTTCTGTTAAACCCGTCAAAGCGCCTACTACATAAACCAGCTATAGACGAGTACCCGGCTCGGTCGTCATAGTGGAAGTACGCAATCAGGCGTACCGCTTCTTATCAGCAAAAGAGACGCTTGGTGTCGATAATCTTCCCGACGGGGCACTGGGCGAACCTGCCTGTAAGCGAAAAAGGATGTGGCGAATGTCTAACCTAATCGAGTTTGTTGGCCGACTCAGCTCATTCGGGTTCCGCGTTATCGGGGACGGTATTCGCACGCCCTTCGAGGGTAGTCAAATTCTAAACCACATCATCGAAGCAGGCTACAAATCCCTGCCGCTCGTGGTGCCCGCGGGCTTCGCTCTGGGTACGGTGATGACCCTTCATACTCGAAATACCTTGATGACCTTCGGCGCCGGCGCTATGATCCCTACGGTCCAGGCGCTCGCCTTCTTTGTCGAGATCGGTCCGCTAGTCGCGGGCCTCCTGCTAGCCGGCCGAGTCGGGTCAGGGATCGGGGCGGTGCTCGCCAATATGCGGGTGACCGAACAGATCGATGCCATTGAATCCTTATCGATCGACTCCTTCAAGTTTCTCGTGGTCCCCAGAGTACTTGCATGCGTCGTGGCGCTTCCGCTCTTGACGCTATTCATGGATTTCGCGGGCCTCCTCGGCGGCTACCTGGCAGAGTACTCGTCGTCAGGGGCTTCCTTCTCTCTTTACATCAGGCGCGCATTCGCCGATCTCCAGTGGGCTAATTTCGTCGCGCCGACGCTGAAGACAACGGTGTTCGGGTTCATTATCGGGACGGTCTCATCCTATTTCGGCTTCACGACAAACATGGGGGCGGCGGGCGTAGGGCGAGCGGCCACCAATAGTGTCGTCGTGTCGTCCCTGTTGGTCATCCTGGCTGACGTAATCCTCGTCAAATGCATTTTCTTCGCATTCCCGGAGAACGCTCTATGAGCGGACATACGGGGCCGGCCGTCGTGTTCGATCAGGTATTCAAAGCTTTTGGACCGAATCATGTGTTGCGGAACGTGTCGTTCTCGGTTCCAGCCGGGGAAGCCCTCTGCATCCTGGGCAGGAGCGGCACGGGCAAGAGCGTGACGCTGAAACTCCTCATGGCGTTGATCAAGCCGGACCAGGGAAGCATCTGGGTTGACGGCGACGATATCACGCGCCTCAAGCCCGCCGGTGTTTCAAAGGCGCGCCGAAAGATGGGCTTTCTCTTCCAGGATGCCGCCCTTTTCGACTCACTGACGCTGTATGACAATCTCGCGCTCCCTCTTCGCCGGCTCACCCAGAAGACCACGGCGGAAATCGACTTCGCGGTCGACGATGTCCTTCGCCATGTCGGCCTCGCAGGCGACAAAGACAAGTTCCCATCCAGCTTGTCGGGTGGAATGCGAAAGAGAGCGGGCCTCGCGCGGGCGCTCGTCCTTGAACCCAGGGTTCTTCTTGCGGACGAACCGAGCAGCGGCCTTGATCGAATCACCGCGTCTGAGATCGACGAGCTCCTGCTGCGTCAGAAACACGACAAAGGAATGACAGTCCTGGTGGTTACTCACGACGTACATGGCGCACGGCGGGTCGGCGACCAGTTCGCCGTGCTGCATAAAGGAAACCTGATCGCGCACGGAACCGCGTCAGAAATCGAAAGCAGCGGAGACGAGACGGCGCAAAAACTGATTTCGGAGGACTATCCCGCATGAATCGCTTCATGATGGTTGGAGTTTTCGTTATAGCCGGTCTTGCCCTGTTCACCACGGGCTTATTCATGATTGGCAATCGGTACGAGGCTTTCGCCCGGCGCGTGGAGCTTTATACCGAGTTTGCTGATGTTTCCGGCATCGTCCCAGGTGCTGGCGTTCAGGTGGCGGGAATGAATGCGGGCGCGGTTCTTGCCATGGAGGTCCCAGACGCTCCGCCGGCAAAGTTCAGGGTCAAACTTCGCATCAATGAGAAGTTCAGCGGCCTCGTGCGGGCGGACTCTGTGGTCACCGTGGGGACGGAAGGGGTGGTGGGCAACCGATTCCTTCAGATCAGCGCAGGCAGTTCGCGCGCGCCCTCTGCCGTCACGGGTACGACGTTAAAGGGTATCGAACCGACGGACCTCTCCGCCCTCCTGGAACTGGCAAAAGGCACAATTGCCAACGTAGACAACACGGTGCGCAACGCGAACAGTTTGGTAACCAACGCTAACGGATTAATCACGACGGTCGCCGGCAACCTCAACGCTACCCTGGACAAAACAAAACTAACAATCTCGAATGCCAACGACGTCGTTACATGCCTCAAGCAAGGGCGCGGGCCCGCCGGAATGCTGCTGCGCGACGAAGTGCTCGCGGATCAAGTCAGGCAAGCAGTGACAAACGCCAAAAACGCGACAACGGAGTTGAATCGGGCAGCGGCACAGGCGGGCACGCTGATGTCCGAGCTTCAGTCCAAAGGCCTTCCCGACCAAGTCGATGACACCGTTAAAGCGGCGAAGAAGGTCGTGGCTAATTTGGATACGGCATCGGCCCAGGTTCGGCAGGCGATTACGGACCTCACCGGCCCGGACGAAGGCGGGATCACAGCGTCTGCGACCATACGGGAATCGTTGTCGAACGTGAATGTGGCAGCGGCGAATATGGCGGATGGCACCGAAGCCCTAAAACACAACTTCCTCCTGCGCAGTTTTTTCCACAGCCGGGGATATTACAGCCTTGCTAACATTTCGCCAGATCTGTATCGCAAGGATCGCCTATTCGCCTCGCAGAACGCCGATCGCGCTTGGCTGCCAGCAGACCAGTTGTTCGACTCGAACTCGAGTGGTGTTGAAGAACTCACCCCTCAAGGAAGATCCGCTCTCAACTCGGCCCTGGCGGGTTACGGCGAACGGATTCTCGACAGCCCCGTCATTGTCGAAGGCTATTGCGACGGCGACGAAAACAATGATCGCCTTGCGGCTTCCCGTCATCGGGCGATTCTGGTCCGCAATTATCTTCAGAGCCGTTTCAACCTCGATACCAACAGGGTGGGAACGGTGGCCCTGGAGAATCGTCCGCCCGAGGGTTCATCTCACACGAACTGGAACGGCGTCGTGATCGTTCTGCTCAAAGTGAGGCATTGATCGTGCTCGCGCTGCTGTATCAGCGCCTCGGATCGTTTTTCAGCTTACAGAACCAGACGGTTCAACAGCGAACTTCGCGGCGAGTCTCACTAAGGTGGCGAAGGAGTCTGCCTCCATTTTTTGCATGATGTGTGCTCGATGGATTTGAACAGTATATTCTGTGATCCCCAGCTCAAATCCGACTTGCTTGTTCAGCAACCCGCGAACCAATAGCCACAACACCTGTCGTTCTCGGGGCGTCAAAGTCTTATATCGAGTGGCGAAGTTCCGGTGTTCGACCGCCTCCAGGCGATTCTCGCGGTATTGCTGGAATGCCCTTTCAACCGACTTAAGCAGGGCAGCATCATCGACCGGCTTTGTAAGAAAATCGATCGCTCCTTCCCTCATTGCACGCACCGCCATTGGGATGTCGCCCAGGCCAGTGATGAAGATTATTGGTAGAAGGCGGCTCTCGCGTCTAAGCGTCGCCTGCAATTCAAGGCCAGACATACCGGGCATTCGAATGTCGGCAACAAGGCACGAGGCTTCTCGTCCGGCTGTGGAATCGAGAAATTCCTCTGCCGACTTGAAGCAGAGGGCGGGCAGCCTTTCCGATTCCACCAGGTCCAGCAGTGCAACGCGTGTCGATTCGTCGTCGTCGAGAATCGCCACAAAGCTAGAGTGTTGTTCTAGTTCCATCTATGAAACGTACCGCTCTTGCGATGTTGGCGCAATACCGCCTGCGTCGAACAAACTACCACTTTGGTAGTACCCGAATACGACTCTCTAGGGGATGGATTCAGTCACTATCTGGACGAGAGGTCGAGTTTGTCGGCCATACGGACTAGTTCGATAAGCGAGTCGGCTCGCATCTTCTCCATGAGGTGGCCTCGGTGGATTTTTACTGTCGCTTCGCTCGCTCCGATCTTCGCAGCGATGTGCTTGTTGAGCATGCCAGAGATCACCAGAGCCATCACCTCTCGCTCACGCGCGGTTAACGCACGATAGCGCTCCTGCAAGTCATTGATGTCCGCCAATTGTTCACGTGCGGCTCGGTCTCGTTGAAGCGCCTGCTGAATGGCATCCAATAAATCCTGATCCCGAAACGGCTTGGTCAGAAACTCGACGGCGCCCGATTTCAGGGCCTTGACGGACATTGGAATATCCCCATGCGCGGTGATAAAGATTATAGGAACACGCACGCCCACTTCTGCCAGCTTTTGCTGAAACTCAAGTCCACTCATCTGCGGTAGCCTGACATCGAGAACCAAGCAGCTAGGACCGGCAGTATGTGGTCTTTTGAGAAACTCCTCGCCGGTTGCAAAAGCCTCGGCGCGAAGGCCGATAGACTCAACCAGATCCTGAACCGCCTGGCGCATTCCGCCGTCGTCATCGATAACGTACACCGTAGGAACAGCCGTGGCCATCATGCATGCGCCTCTGCTCCGCGGGGGAGAGTGAAATGAAAAGTCGCCCCTGCGCCCGGATTCGCGGTCGCCCACACTCGTCCTCCATATGCCTCCACGATCGACCGTGTGATCGTCAGCCCCATGCCGGTCCCCTGTGGCTTCGTCGTATGGAAAGGATCGAAAATGCGGTCAGCGCCGTCCGCCTGCAATCCGACACCGGTGTCCTTGATGGAAACGATCAGGTGCCCTTCGGAATTAGCCCCTGAACTGATCGTCAGTGCCCCACCGCAGTCTTTCATGGCCTCAATCGCGTTCAGCATCAGGTTCATAAGGATCTGTTGCAGTTGCACCCGGTCCGCCAGAATGTCGGGGGTATCCGACTTCAATTCGGTCTGGATTGTTACGGAATACCGGGCGGCTTCCGTCTGTAGCAGCATACGCATTTCTTCGATGGTGCCCATAACGTCAACCACCTGGCGTTCACCAGGAGTGCCTGTTTTGTAGAAGGCCCGAAGACTGTTGATAATATCAGCCGCACGGTTTCCCTCTTTGTCAACTCGGACGGCCGCTGCGCGCGCCCTCTCCAAATCGGGAGGATCGTGTGCCAACCAGCGCAAAAGGGCGTTTGCACTTGTAACCGAGGCGGCAATCGGTTGCTTAATTTCGTGCGCCAGGGCAGCAGCCAATTCTCCCATCATATTTACGCGGGTGGTATGGGCAAGTTCAGACTCTAATTGACGCAGCCTTTCGCGCTCCTCTTCGGCGCGTTTTCGTTCCGTAATATCCATAGTGATGCCGATGTACTCGCCGACTTCTCCAGATGGATCGTGATGTCCTATCGTGCGGAGGAATCGCGTTGTGCCGTCCGGAAGACAAATGCGAAATTCTTGAATGTCGTAATCAACGCCAGTGCGGATCGCATTGTTGAGAGCTACAACTACATCGGGCTTGTCCTCCGGGTGAAGGGTATCGAAGAATCGCTCCAGCGGCACAGGACTATGTTTGGGATCGAAGCCGTGCAGACGAATGGTCTCGTCCGAGACGTGATGTATTTGCCCCGTCGCGAAATTAGTCGCCCAACTGCCGATGTGAGCCAAGCTTTGCGCTTCCGCCAGGTACGCTTGCTCCCGCCGCAACTCCTGAGTCAAAAGCTCCTGTGCTGTAACGTCCATCGTGGTGCCGTGAAATCCCTGAAAAACTCCGTCTTCAACCACCGGAATACCCACACAACGGACGTAACGTACCTCTCCATCTGGTCGAACTATTCGCTTAGTTACATCGCACCCGCAGCGTTGCTCATGCATGGTCTTTATTGTTTCACCCATGGCAGCTCGGTCCTGGGGGTGGATCGCAGCTAGATATTGCTGAAGGCTCGGAGTCCCGTTTCTTGGATCAAGTCCGTAGATCTTGTAGACCTCGTCAGACCAATAGATAATTAAATCGTCGGACCAACGGATACCTAAATCTCCTGACGCCCAACTCCCCATGTGAGCAAGGCGCTCACCTTCGCTTAGGTAGAACTGATTCCTCCGTAGGGCTTGTTCTGCGAGCTTGCGATCAGTGACGTCCTGGCATGTACCAAACAGTTCGTACGCGCGCCCCGAGGCATCTCTTTTCACAGTTCCCAAAACTTGAACATAATGCACTTCGCCGCCGGGACGAACGATACGATGTTCGGCCTTCAAGTGGGTCCCGCTACGAATGATCTCCTCGATTGCTCGGGCGGCGTATTCCCGATCCTCTGGGTGGATCATTTCGAAAACTGTCGCCATGTCAATCGGGCCCTTCACCGGGGGTAGTCCCCAGATACGACAAAGTTCGGCGGACCAAACGACGCGATTCTCTACGGGGTCAAATTCGTAATGTCCTATGTGAGCTACTCGTTGAGCTTCTTCGAGCCTGACGTTGCTTTGCTGTAAGGCGCTTGATAGGGTCTGGCGTTCTTCCTCGACGCGCTTCCGGTCAGTGATGTCCTGGGTCGTACCGAACATTTGGGTTCGCCCCTCGGAAGTTTTTCTCACGTCACCCAAGCTATGTACGACGCGCATCTCCCCGTCGGGCCGAAAAAGCCGATGCTCACAGTCGGCGCGAGTCCGAGAACGAATAGCCCCCTCAGTTGCCCGAGACACAGCGTCCCGATCATCGGGATGGATCATTTCGAATACCTTCGCTACGTCAAACGAACCTACTTGTGGCACCAGTCCAAAGATGCGGGAGGTTTCATCCGACCAGATCACCTTATTCGTTTCAAGATCCCATATCCAATAGCCGAGGTGGGCTACGCGTTGGGCTTCCTCAAGCCAAGCTCTGCTTTCCTGTAAGTCTTGTGCCAGGGCATACCGGGCTTCCTCGGCGCGCCTCAGTTCCGTGATGTCTTGAACGGTACCGAACAGCCTGTGGGTTTTTCCGGATTTCCCTTTGCCCGGATCTCCCGGCAGCGCGCTCCAAAGCTTTGAGGTGATGGCATGCACAGTGCGCACCTCTCCGCCTGGAGTGACGATCCGAAAGTCGGCAACCGGATGCACGCCGGCATCCAGCTCCACATCCACTGTGCTGTAGAGGGCCTCCCGGTCCTCCGGGTGGACCAGTGCGCGGACCGTTTCAAAGTCCATCGGACGCTCTCCCCGTTCGACCCCAAAAATACGATAGGTCTCATCCGACCAGACGACGACATTCGTTTCAATGTTCCAGTCCCAGTACCCCACATGTGCGACGCGTTGTGCTTCTTCCAGCCTGGCCTTGCTCTCTTGCAGGTCGCGAGACAGCAACAGGCTCGTGAGCAGTGTGGCGATTCGGTGACCGATCGCTGCGAATAATCTTTGTTCCTGCCCGGTCCAGCTCCGCGCGTGCGTGCATTGGTCCAGTCCCAACATATACGGCTCGTCGATTTTCGGGTAGATGGCCAGACAGATTTGGGATCGGACGACAGGGCGTTGTGCGTCCCGGTCCGATATCGCATCGTGGGGTTCCGCACCGAAACAGACAGGAACATCCGAAGCGCGGACGAGTCGATGCACTTTAGAGGTCGGCGCGTCGATCGGCACATCAGCAGATACAGGCACAGAGTGAGCAAATGCCGGGCGCGCGCAGTCCGCTACCGTTCGGCATGTCTGGCTGTCCGGATCACAGGGATAAACTATCCAGGCTCGATCGCAACCAAAAATGGACAATACTGCATCGAGGACATGAGTCGTCTGTTGGAGGTCTTCGGTGTCCTGAATAGCCTGGTTCACCCGGTCCATACCCTCGAGAAACCAGAGCCGATCCTGCGGCAATTCGTCGGTTCGCCCGCCTTCGGCGACGCTTTTGTTTTTCGGTTCCATGAACGCCCTATTCGATTACAGACATCCCACACATTCTAGGCGGAAACGCCGCCTGCGGAAACGCCGCCTGCCTGGGAGCCTTCGCAACTCGCTTGAGTTTGCTCGAAGGGTTTTCAATCCGCCCCTCCTCCCGAAGACGCAAGCGGGCAGCAGTTCTGCCACCTCTTCATTATGTTGGAATTCTTTATGGACCGGCATTTCCTACGATGTCAAGCACGGTCTTCCGCTGCACAATTCCGAGTTTTTGCATGCGTGACGCCAAAGTGGTTCGCGGCAACCCGAGGCGCGATGCCGCGCCGTGGGGGCCCGATACGACGCCATTGGTCTGCTTGAGGACGTCAAGAATGGCTCCGCTCCGTTTCAGCCAGCATTCGTCTGATCGCGCCGGTTTGAGGTGATGCCGCCATCAACTCCTCGATCGAAATCTCGACCGTCGGGCCAGGTGAACGGATGACCGCGCGCTCGATGACATTTTGCAGTTCCCGAACGTTGCCGGGCCAAGTGTGGCGCCTGAGGCATTTGAGTGCCTCGTCCGCGATCTCACAGACGCCCTTATTCATTTGTGATGAGAGCATGCGGATAAAATGCTTGGTTATGAGCGGGATGTCATCCGGACGGTCCCGCAGGGGTGGGATGAGGATCGGAAATACATTCAATCGGTAGAAAAGATCCGCCCGGAATCGCCGTTGCAAGACCATCTGCTCCAAGTCGGCATTCGTGGCAGCGATCACGCGCACATCAACGCGGATCGTGCATCCGCTGCCAACACGCTCGTACTCCCGTTCCTGAAGCACCCGAGAGCTTCGGCTGCAACTCTAGCGGTAGCTCCCGGATTTCATCGAGAACTAGCGTCCCGCCATGCGCCTGCTGAAAACGGCCGTCGGTGCGCGCCAATGCCCCTGTGAATGCTCGGGGCTCGTGACCAAACAACTCATTCTCGATCAGCCCGGAAGGTATCGCGGCGCAGTTCACTTTCACATAACGACCGTGCTCGCGGGGACTCCCGTCGTGAAAGGCCCTCGCGATGAGTTCCTTGCCGGTGCCGGTCTCTCCAAGAATCAGAACTACTGAATTGGTCGGTGCGACCATCTTCAGCGCGTGCCAAACAGACCGGAGGCCAGGATTAGAGCGGAGGAGAGCAGAGGTAGACGACGCTGGCGCCATCCCCGTTGCGCTTGTTGCGACGAGGCGCTTCAAATTATCGTGCATAGGTCATTCTCCGGCTTTGATGCATTCGAGTATCTCGGCTACGCGGGCGTTGAAGGCCCAAGTCGCTTTTGCGACCCGGCGTTCCTGCTCCGCTGTTAACAGGCGACTCAACAAGCATCAGCTCTGCCATCCCCCGCCCAGCGCTTTGTAGAGTTGAACGACGCTCAGTAGTTCGTTCAGTTTGATCTGGCGCAAGTCCAGTTTTGCCTGAAGGAGATCACGGTCCGCGTCAAGTGCGTTGAGCTGCGTGTCAATACCGCCCTGGTATCGCATGTACGCCAAGCGTTTGCGCTCCTCAAGGACAGCAACAAGCCCCTCCTGTTTTACCCTGGCCTCTTGCACCCTCTGATGGGCAATGAGTGCGTTCGAGACTTCGGTGAATGCCGTTTGGATCGCCTTTTGGTATTGCACCGCTGCGATCTCTCGTTGCGCTTCCGCCAGGCGCACGGTCGACCGGAGTCGGCCCGCTGTAAAGATCGGCTGGCTGAGTTGTGGAATGAAACTCCAGGCGGTGTTTGGTCCCCTGAAAAGGCTCGACAATTGAGTGCTTTGTCCACCAAGGAGCCCACTTAAGCTTAGCGTGGGGAAATATGCGGCCTTAGCGACCCCGATGTTTGCGTTCGCGGCGATCAGGCTCTGCTCGGCGGCCCGGATATCGGGCCGCCTCTCCAGCAAAGCCGATGGCAGGCCGGCTGGAACGTCTGGCGGCAGAATATTTTCGTCGAAAGCACTTTTGCGCACAATGCCAGAAGGACTCTCTCCCAACAGCAACGAGATCTGGTTCTCGGACTGCTCAATCTGCTGCTGCAGGTTCGAAATCGTCACGTCGGCGGTGCCGACGAGTTGCTCCGCCTGCTTCACATCCAGCTCTGTTGCGATGCCGTAATTGCTGCGCGACAGGGTGAGCTTCAGGGATTCTTGCCGGGTGGCGAACGCCTGCCGGGCAATCTCCAATTGCCCGTCAAACTCGCGCAGAGTGAAGTATGCGGCCGCCACATTTCCGACGAGCGTTGTGAGGACGACCTTGCGATTCTCTTCTTCGCTCAGAAGATTGGCGCGCGCCGCCTCCGTTGCTCGTCGCAAACGTCCCCACAGATCCACTTCGAATGACAGCAGGTTCAACTGCGCCTGCCCCCAGTTTCTGTTCTGCGACGGAACGAAACTGGCAGGGAGTGGAAACGCGCCGTTTCTCGAAAGCCGTGTGAAGTTCACGTCACCGCTCGCACTGGCTTGAGGAAACTGGTCGGAGCGCGTAATCCCGAGATTCGCTTGCGCTGCTTCAACGCGACCCACTGCTACCCGCAGGTCATAATTCTGGTCGAGTGCGGTTCTGATGAGGCGTTGCAGCTCTTCGTCTCGAAACACCTGCCACCACCTCAGATCCGCCAACGACACTGCTTCAGCCGTCGGCAACGGTTCCGGTGTGTGGAACGATCGAGGCACCGCCACCGCCGGGCGTTGATAGTTTGGGCCAAGGGTGCAACCGGTCAAAAGAACCATAGCCACCAGGACTGCGATCGCGCGATGCCTCATTTCAATCTCCTTGCTGTGGCGATGGGAGCATCGGCTGCTCTCTTCCCGTCGATCTCGAGGTGGATGAAATCTTCTCGACGAGGTAATAAATCGCTGGCACAAAGAAAATTCCCATCCCGCTCGCTGCCGCCATTCCCCCGATTACGGTTGTCCCCATCACCTGGCGTGCCACCGAGCCGGCGCCAGATGCCGTCCAGAGCGGCACGCATCCCAGAATGAAGGCGAAGGAGGTCATCAGGATCGGGCGGAGCCGGAGCTTTGCCCCTTCCAACGCGGCTTCTGCCAATGGTTTTCCGCTTTCATATTCTTCCTTCGCAAACTCCACGATCAGAATCGCGTTTTTGGCCGCCAGACCAATCAACATCACCAATCCGATCTGGGAATAAACATCGCTCTCAACTTGAACCATGTATGCGGGTTCAAAAGCAGAGACCACGACCCGCCGCAACCACAGGACGGCGAACCCGCCAAATATTGCTACCGGCGTGCTCAGGAGGACACTGAAGGGCAACGTCCAGCTCTCATAAAGCGCCGCAAGAATTAGAAAGACGAAACCGAGCGAAAACGCGAAGATGACCGAAGCCGGGATGCCTTCTCTGGCCTTCTCCTCCTGATAAGACATGCCCATGTAGTCGAATCCCATTTCGTGGGGCATGGTTTGTTTGAAAACTTCCTCCAACGCAGCCGTCGCCTGGTCTGAGCTGTATCCGGGGGCCGCGCTGCCATTGATTTGGGCAGAGCGGTACTCGTTGTAGCGCATGGTGAATTCTGGTCCTTCACGAGGGGTGAACTTAGCCAGGGCGGAAAGAGGAACCATATCGCCTTGGCTGTTGCGTACGAAGAACTGGCCGAGATTGTCGGCGTTCGCCCTGTAATCAGCCTCGGCCTCGACGTACACTTGCCATTGCCGGCCGAAATCGCTGAAGTAGTTGATGAATAGGCCACCCATATACGCTTGGATCGTCCTGTACACGTCGCTCAGTGGTACGCCCTGCTTCAGCACCTTGTCACGATCGACATCGACAAACCGTTGCGGCACATGCGGCAAGAAGGTCGTTGAAACGAATCCGATCTCCGGTCGCTTCTGTGCCGCCGCCAGGAACTTGGCCAGGTTGTCCCCCAGAAACTGCACGTCGCGCCCGGCGCGGTCTTCGAGTACGAATTGAAAGCCGCCCGATGTGCCCACTCCGGGAATCGCAGGTGGCGAGAAACTGAAGGCGATTCCGTCCGGAAGACTGGTCAATCGCTGGTTTAAACGTGTCTTAATCTCTTGAAACTGTTCCGCCCTGCTGGTCCGCTCATCCCAAGGCTTCAATGTCACGAAGAAGAAACCGTTGTAGCTAGTGCGGACGAAGCTCAGGAGGCTGAAACCAATCACACTCGTGGTGTACTGAACTCCCGGCGTGTCAGCGAGGATTTGTTCCACCCGCTCGCCCGCCGCCGCTGTGCGCTCAATCGAGGCCGAATTCGGAAGCTGCATATTGACGTACAGATAGCCCTGATCTTCGTCCGGCAGGAAACTCGACGGCAGCCGGCCAGCGAAAAAGAGACCCGCGGCGCCCGCAGCCACGAGTAGAGCCATGGCGACTGCGCTCTTTCGGAGAAGCGCGCCAGACCAATGCACGTACCCGTCTGTCGCGCGATCGAAAACGCGATTGAATGCATTAAAGGATTTCTGGAGCAACCCATCGCTTGCCGCTTTCGGTCGCAGCAGGAGTGCGCCTAGGGCGGGGCTTAAGGTCAGGGCGTTGAAGGCAGACAGGAGCACGGAAATAGCGATAGTAACGGCGAATTGCTGGTAGAGCCTTCCGGTAATGCCCGGAATAAAGGCAGTCGGCACGAAGACTGACGACAGAACGAGCGCGATCCCAATGACGGGTCCGGAGAGTTCCTCCATCGCCTTCCGTGCCGCGTCCTTCGGACTGAGACCCCTCTCGATGTGCCGCTGGACGCCCTCGACAACTACGATTGCGTCATCCACTACGAGTCCTATGGCCAGTACAAGTCCGAACATCGACAGCGTATTGACCGAGAATCCGAACAACGGAAAGAAGACGAACGTGCCGACAAGCGAGACGGGAACCGCGAGTAGCGGGATGAGCGTCGAGCGCCAGTCCTGGAGAAAGATGTAGACGACAATAATGACGAGCACGATGGCGATGAAGAGCGTCTCAACGATTTCTTTCATGCCTTCGGTAACGGCGCTCGTCTGGTCCAGAGCGATGGTGTAGTCCACGTCCTCAGGCAGGCGCTGCTTCATCTGCGTCATCAGCTTTCTGACAGCCGCGGCCGTTTCCACCGCGTTGGAGCCTGGCAGTTGATAGACGGCGACAATGGCGGCCGGCTTGCCATTCAAGCGGCTGACCATGCTGTAATCCTGCGCGCCCAACTCGACCTGGGCGACGTCCTTCACGCGGACAACCCCGCCATTCGGAGCTGCGCGGACCACTATGTTGCCGAATTGCTCGGGCGAGGTCAGCCGGCCCTGTGCCAGAACTGAGTACGTAAACTTTTGGTTCTTGGGTGCCGGGCTGCCCCCGATCTGCCCCGCGGGATTCACCGTATTTTGCGATTGGATCGCGCTCACGATATCGGTAACAGCGATTCCTAACTCCGCGAGATGGTCGGGCTTAACCCATAACCTCATTGCGTACTGGGCTGCACCGAAAACTTGCGCATGGCCAACGCCGGGCAGGCGCGCGATGGGATCGTTTAAATTGATGTAGCCATAATTGGCCAAAAACTCGGCGTTCCGGGTGCCCTTTGGCGAATACAGGCCAACAAGCATAAGGGGCGCCGTCGCGGATTTCTGCACCGTGACGCCGTAGTTATTTACGTCGGCGGGAAGCTGCGAAGCGGCTTGAGTCTGACGGGATTGAGTGAGGATCAGATCATTGTTGGCGTCGGTACTCACATCGAAATTCACGACCACGGTCGTTTGCGAGTTACCCGTGGCGTTCAGCGAATACATGTAGTTCATCTTGTCGACGCCGTTTATTTGCTGTTCGATCGGAGTCGCGACGGATTGTTCAAGCGTCTGGGCGTCTGCACCGACGTACGTGGCTAAAAGCTGGATTTCAGGTGGCACGATGTCCGGGAACTGCGAGACCGGCAGTCGTGCAACGGACACTGCTCCCACGATGACGGTAATGATTGCGATGACCATGGCCACGATCGGCCGCTTGATGAAAAAGCTCGACACGTTTGTCTCCTCTGCGTTCGATGAGCGGGTCGGTTACGCGCCCGGCTTCTGCTGGGATGGCTTGGGTTTTACCCGCATGCCCGTTGTGACCTTTTGAATTCCGTCGATTATCACGCGGTCGCCCGGATTCAGACCATCCAGAATCACCCATGATGAGCCGATTTGGTCGCCAACCTTGATCGCCTGAATATTCACAGCGTTGTTGCCGTCCACGATGGCGGCCTCAAAGCTGCCCTGAAGTTCTGAGACGGCTTGCTGCGGAATAAGCAACGCATTGTGCAGCGTTTCGACTGGAACACGCACCTTGCCGTACTGTCCGGGCCGCAGAATATTGCCGGGATTCGGAAACAGGCCCGTGGCCTCAATGGCGCCCGTACCTTGGCTGACTTGACGCCCCGTGAAAGCAAACCTGCCCTCGTGTGGATGAACGCTTCCGTCGGCGAGAATCAACTCCAAGGGCGACACAGGGTCGGTCGGTTTGCGTTGTTTCGAGAGCCTGAGATATTCCTGCTCGCTTACCGCGAAAGTGACCTTGATCGGGTCAAGGGTGGAAACCGTGGTTACAGCGTTCGACACCGGGCTAACCAGATTGCCGATCTGGATTTGTGCCGTACCAGCAATACCGTCGATGGGCGAGTACAACTTTGTGAAGCCGAGGTTTACGTTCGCCGCCTCCAACGTCGCCTTCGCGGCTTCGACTGCCGCCGCCGCGCCTTGAATTTGTGCCTTTGCCGCTTCAACTTGTGCGGTCGCCACCTTCACCTGAGCTTTGGCCGAAATATTGTTTTGCACTGCGTTATCCAGATCCTGCTGCGTGACCGCACTCTCCTTTGCGAGCGGCGCGTAGCGGTCTTCATCAAACTGAGCCTTGCGTTGATTGGCTTCGGCGCTCGCTAATTGAGCCTCAGATTGTTTGTATTGCGCTTGCGCTTGTGCCAGCTGGCCATTCGCCTGGGCAAACTGTCCCCTCGCTTGGTCCGCTGCCGCCTGAAGCGGCCGCGGATCGATTTGGAAGAGTAATTGACCCTTCTTGACGAATGAACCCTCCGAATAGTCTTGGGTGAGCAGATAGCCTGTGACCTGTGACCGAATGGCGGCGTTGACCTGCCCGTCCAACGTCCCGATCCATTCGCGGTAGACAGGGATGTCTTTCTGCTCGACGGTGGCCACTTCGACCTCCGGCACCGTTGGCTCGGCCGCGCCCGCTGACGTTCGGCCACAGCTCGTCAGTTGAAAGGCCATCGCGGCCACTAACAGAGCCATACCCATCTCGGCAATTCCGCAATTTCGCTTCTTGTTCATGGGCATATCCTTAGCTTGTCGCCAGCAAACCGCCGAGATCCGGTCCTATGTGCCGAAGCGGACGAGGACGGTTATCTCTCGGTTCGAAGACAGCGTCGATCCACCCGTCCGGCCGACTTGTGTTAGACCAGAGCTGCTTTCTGCGACCAGAACAGCCTCATCGTATTCGGGGGACGCATCGAAGGGCTATTACATATTCTCGTTAGTCGAACGCGGCGTTGACCACCGCCTTGCAAAGGCGCCTTGCCCGATGGGAGCGGAGGCGTTGTACGGAAGTCCCGGTTTCGCTTTGCCATTGGCAAACGGATCGCCATGCGGGATATTGCCTCACGATGAGTACTGAAAATATGTAATAGATCCGATGTTCCGTCATCATTAAGATCAACTTGTGACCTGCGAACGCAAAGAGTACCAGCTTGGCGCGCCGGACACACTTTTCCGTTTTTTAGTGGTGTCCGAGAGGAGCTTAATTTAGGATGATCAATTCGACAATCGTAAACGACCGCCCTCGCCGGGAAGCTGCGGCGATCGAAGCCTTTCTTGAGTCGCCTAATGAGGAATCGTTTACCAAGCTGTTCCTAACTTTGACGCCCCGACTAGTATCCTTCTTCCGCTCGCATGGTTGCGCGATGGATGTGAGTGAGGACCTCAGCCAGGAAGTGATGCTGACCGTCTATCGGAAATCGGGGCAGCTTCGCGATCGAATGCGATTCCGTGCCTGGCTATTTACAGTTGCACGCCACGCGCTGCACCGCCATTACGGAAAACACTCCCTTGAATTGGGCACTATAGATTTGCAGGACATCGTTGACACAAGGACGAAACCAATGGGCTCTTCAGCTCTCGAATTTCATCATTGGATGACGTTCTTGGAATCGAACGAGCGCGAGGCGCTGACGTTGCGCTTCGTCGAGGAATGGGAGTACCACGAGATCGCCGCGGCAAAAGCGATCCCGATCGGGACGGTCCAGTCGCGAGTCTTCAATGCCAAGAAAAAGCTGGCCACTCGCCTGAAGGCACTTGGGCTCCCCGGAAGAAAAGCAGCTTGATAAACCGAAAAGAGAAGGAGAAACACGCATGAACACAATCGCGAAACACTACATCGACGGGGCGTTCGTTGAATCTCACGGTACGGAGGTCATGGACATCATCAAGCCAACAAATGGTCGAGTGATCGGCCGCGTCACGCTAGCCGATGAAGAGGACACGAAGCACGCCATCGCCGCAGCGAAGAACGCATTCGCCGGTTTCGGCCGATCGACCAAGGAAGAGCGCACGAGGATTCTGCGCCGGCTGCATGAGGCTGCTTCGGCGCGCCTTGACGATCTGACGGCCGCGATGGTCGAGGAATATGGAGGCGTCGTCCGGTTCGCCGGTCTCATCGTGAAGTCCGGGATTGACGCGTTTCTGGCCGCCGAGCAGGCGCTCCAGGAGATTCCATTGACACGCAGCTGGGGCAAAACGACGGTCACTTTGGAGCCGGTCGGCGTGGCCGGTCTGATCACCGCTTGGAACGCGAATGCCCTGTTCATTTGTTTAAAGCTCGCCTCGGCCGTCGCCGCCGGTTGCACGGTTGTGATCAAGCCCAGTGAACTGAGCGCTATCCAAACCCACGTATTGATCGACGCCCTGCACGGGGCCGATCTCCCAAAGGGTCTGCTTAACGTGGTCACGGGCCGAGGCAATGTCGTCGGTGCCGAACTGGTGCGCAATCCTGACGTCGCCAAAATCTCGTTTACCGGGTCGGTTGGCGTTGGCAAATCGATTATGCGCGACGGGGCGGAAACGATGAAGCGCGTGACGCTTGAACTGGGAGGTAAGTCGCCCACTATTCTCCTCGATGACGCTGCTCTCGACCAAGCCATCCCGTCGGCCCTCGTCATGGCTTTCCTAAACAGCGGTCAGGCATGCGCCGCGGGGACGCGCCTCCTGGTGCCAAAGAGCCGGTTCGATCAGGTCAAGCGGGCAATCGTGGAAGCCATGGCCGGCTTTCCCGTCGGTGATCCGGCTGATCCCAAGACCGCCGTCGGACCGATGGTGTCACAGAAACAGTACGAACAGGTTCAGTCCTATATCCGCAAGGGCATCGAGGAAGGCGCGGAGGTTCTTGTCGGTGGCGAGGGTCATCCAGGAGGTTTCGAGGGGGGGTTCTTCGTGAAGCCCACGGTGTTTGTCAATGTGAAGAACGATATGGTAATCGCCCAAGAGGAGATCTTCGGCCCCGTGCTGTCTGTCATTGCTTATGACTCCGAGGACGAAGCGATCCGAATCGCTAACGATTCTAGATATGGTCTCCATGCCGCCGTGCTTGGGGCCGACTTGGTGCGCGCGCGCCGCGTGGCTTCGCAGATACGGGCCGGGCGCGTCGTGATCAACAACATGATGGATGATCCGCAGGCGCCCTGGGGAGGATTCAAATACTCCGGCATCGGCCGTGAATATGGCCGCTTCGGAATCGAGGCGTTCCTCGAAACCCGCGCTATCCTCGAATAATCGGCCTCCTTAACGGGCAGCTTCAAACCCAAGGACACCAACCATGGCTAAACACGCTAGCATCTCTCCTGAAGTAGCCGCGGATCGCCTCGCGATCCGAGAACTCATCGAGGCCTACGCACACTGCGCCGATCGCCGCGATGCAAAAGGTCAAATGGCACTCTTTACTCCAGACGCCCATTTCGTGGTGTACATGGACGCCAAAGATCCGACGCCCTCACAGGAACTGCACTCGCGCGAGGCTCTCGCGCCGGTCTTCGCCGACCTCAATCAGTACGCCGCGACCATGCACCTCCTTGGACAGACGACGATCCTGTCACTGACCGGCGATCGAGGCACCGGAGAAACCTATTGCATGCCCCATCACCTCATGATCGACGGCAAAAACCGACGCCTGATGCTTGCCGCTCTCCGCTACGCCGACACCTTCGTGAAAATGGACGGTACCTGGCTGTTTGCGGAACGTAAGCTTTACGTCGACTGGCTGGAACAGCGCGAACTGTCATGAGTATTCAGGCGGCGGGCCAGAAACGTATTGTGATCGTGGGCGCCACGGGAATGGTCGGCGGCTACGCCCTTCGCTATGCGCTGGACCACCCCAGCGTTGGACGGGTGACGGCGATCGGCCGCAGGAACCTCAGTCTTTTGCACCCAAAGCTGACACAGGTTCAGCATCTTGATTTCGCGGACTGCTCCGGGCTCTTGGAGACGCTTTCGGGCCAGGACGCCGCGATCTTTTGCCTCGGTACCTATACGGGGGCGGTTTCGGATGCGGAACTCCGCAAGACCACCGTGGACTACACCATCGAGTTCGCGCACGTTCTCCACGGCAGCAGTCCTATCGCGACGTTCTCGTTCCTGAGCGGGAATGGTGCCGACCCGACGGGACGAAGCCGGATAGCGTTCGCACGCTATAAGGGCCAGGCTGAGAACGCGCTACGCGCAATGGCCTTTCCACGCGTTTACATCTTCCGGCCCGCTTACATTTACCCCGTTGAGCCGCGAAGAGAGCCCAATTTCAGCTACCGGCTGTTGCGCGCGATCTACCCGGTGTTTCGGGTTCTGTTCCCCAATCAAGTCATTCCCGCCAACGACTTGGCCCGCGCCATGGTAGATGTCGCCCTTCGGGAAACACAGGAAAAGGGAGATCTTGTTTTCGAGAACCGTGACATCCGAGCTCTGGCCGCATCGCCCGATACCGCGCGGTGACGAAGTGCCCTCTGCGGCGCTGAAAGGTTTAGGTTCACTCTGATGGACATGACGTCATGTGCAGTGCATACAGCGTTCCGTACCGCCTTGCTTCTGGGGGGCGCAACTAAGACTGCCGAATTGGCGGTGCTCGACGGAATTGACGCTCGCGAGAACATCTCTCTTCGTAGTCTGCTGATTGAAACCGTGCGGTCGACGATTCGGAGGCGAGCCGAATCGCCAGCTGGGCTTGACGGGATCAATCTGCTTCCCCCTGAACTCCGACGACTTTTGTGCCTGCGGCCAATCTTTCGGGACTGCTTTGTTCTTCGAATTCTTGTCCAACTGCCTCCTGAGGAGTGTGCGGACCTTCTCAATATTTCCACCACCGAATACGAGGATGCTTTATGCGGAGCACTGAATCAGCTTCCGCTCCTCTCTTCTTTTAAGGCGGCCGACGATGCCCAAGGGTAGAATTGAATCGTTCAGCGATTGCGTCATCGCCTTCGCGATTACACTGCTCATTCTCGACATCCATCTACAAGACGTCCGGACAACAACCAGCAGTGCAGAGATGATCCACGCAATTATGGCGCTGGCGCCTCATTTCTTGATCTACGTGATAAGCTTCCTGATCTGCACAGTCGCGTGGATCGCGCACCATGAATTCATCCATGATCTGGACCACGTGGATTCCAGGCTTCTTTGGCTGAACAGTCTATACCTGATGTGGATCGCCTTTCTGCCCTTCCCAACAGCTTTGCTTGGAAATCATCCGGAGCAGCCCGTGGCCATCGCCGTTTACGGGTCCGTCTGTGCCGTTACGTGCCTTTCCTTTTCGGCTGTGCGTTTGTACGCCTCCTTTCGAGGCGGTCTCATGAAGAAAGGAATCAGCGACGGGAAACTGGACCGCGACCTGCGGCTTTCGCTGTGTGTTTCTCTCCTTTACGTCGGGGGCGTGGCCGCTGGGTTGTTCTTTCCGTCCGTCGGTTTATTCCTATACGCTGCTATTCCGGCATCTTACGCCATCAGCAGACTCGCCGGTCGCGAAGGCCGTGTCGACCCGCGCTGATCGCCGGCCCGGCTGCGGGTAAGAGTATCGGCTAAGCGAACTGACTTGAGCGTGAGGCGACCTAGGCCCATCGAGAGGCGATCTCAAGGCCGAATGAACGCAATCGTCACAGGAAGCGTAGCTATCGGTTCCACCGACAGGAAAGTATTGAGGAGAAGGGGCACGAGGTCGTCTCTGTCGGGCCGCAAGTCCGGTGACTATCACGCGGACATTTCCGATCCCGAGAGTCTGAAGGCGATCTTTAGTCGGATTGGCTCTTCGATGCGGTGGCCAACGCCGCTGGGAGGCGTATCCATCGGGTCCCTCGAAGCGAGCACCGATGAGCAATGGGTGAATTCCATCAAGTTCAAGGGGATCGGCCAGATCAACCTAGTCCGGGCTGCGCTCCCCTTCATTGCCGATAGGGGATTGTTCACATTGGTGTCGGGGGCCCCGACCGATGAATACCTGCACGGCGGCACCATCGGAACGACCATCAACCATTTAGTTTCGTGAAACGGCCGGTCGTCGAACTGCCGCGTGGCCTGCGGATCAATTAGCCCGACGGTTCTGGCCGAATCGGGTCGCGGGGTACACGCGAACCAACTCCGGGGCGCAACTGGTGGCAGCCACGAATCGGGCGTGGATCGCATTCCGGGCACGTTTCCCAGGCCCGTGGCATTTGCCGGAACGGACAAAAGCGAAGTGACCATCGCGAAAGTTTAGCCGCGGATAACGGGCTATACATATCCGATAGCCGCGCGCGGCGCCTGAGCAAAACACTAGTTGTTTTTGAACAAAAGCCCGCAGAGTAGACTCTACCCAGGTGTGGCCCTGCGCGGAACCGAAAAGGAACACGTATGGAGAAGACGAACGGCAGCAAGACAGTAGTAATTGTAGGCGGCGGCTTTGCCGGGCTCAACTGCGCACAACTGCTCGCCGGTCATAAGGACCTACAGATCGTTTTGCTCGACCGAAATAACTATCAACAATTTCAGCCGCTACTGTATCAGGTGGCGACGGGTTCCTTGTCTCCCGACAACGCCGCGTTCAATCTCAGAGCTGTATTGGCGAGTCACGAGAATGTAGACGTCGCGATGACCGAAATTCATTCTGTCGATCTGGCCACACGAACGGCGCATTCGGTCAGCGGCGACGCGTACCAAGGCGATTTCCTGGTCCTCGCTGCGGGAGCGGAGGCGAACTTTTTCGGCATTCCCGGAGTGCCGGAACATGCTCTGCCGTTGTACTCGCTGACGGATGCGGAACGTTTGAGGTCGCGTCTTCTGGAAGCGCTCGAAAAGGTAGACCGGAACGCAGGGAAGCACCAGCAGCCGCCACGATTTGTTGTGATTGGGGGTGGTGCTACCGGCGTGGAGATCGCTGGTGCGATCACGGATGCTTTGCAGAGAACACCCGACTATGTGTTCAAGCACGTCGATCTGAGCCGGGCCTCGGTGACGTTGATTGACATGGCGAATACCGTTCTCGGCCCATTCAGCAAGCACTCGCAGGAGTACGTTACACAAGTGCTGCGCGAGCGGGGCGTGGAGTTGCGGCTCGGCGCATCCGTCCGG
>Ga0181532_10001422_pt1 | contig 23165 bp, 34 predicted proteins | sample PEATcosm2014_Bin_33_FD_119768 | JGI IMG/M metagenome (GOLD analysis project Ga0181532, IMG submission 119768) | Peatland microbial communities from MTU Mesocosm Facility, Houghton, MI, USA - PEATcosm2014_Bin11_30_metaG | ecosystem: Environmental > Terrestrial > Soil > Wetlands > Peat | place... | reverse complement strand
GATCCCAACCCGTCGCCAGAAGTGTTTAAGAACCTTCTGACCAATTTCTCGCCGAACATTCGCGACCACTTTCCGTTCCCAACGATCCGGCCTTCACAAGAGTTAGGTCTACAGGCCATCGAGCGAGCCTACGCGAGCGACAAGAAATTTATCATACTGGAATTACCCACTGGTGTAGGAAAATGTCTAGCAAAAGGAACCCTGGTTTTGATGTTTGACGGTTCTACTCGAGAAATAGAAAAAGTCAAAGTGGGGGAACTGGTGATGGGACCGGACTCTCGTCCGCGCCGGGTACTTTCTCTTTCTTCTGGCGAATCTGAAATGTTCATTGTTCGGCCCGACAAGGGAGAGGCATACACCGTTAACGAAAACCATATTTTAAGTTTACGTCATTCCGGGCGGGTAGTTCGAGAGCACCAGAAGTATCTGGACAAAGAAAATGTTTGTGAAATTTCTCTCCAAGAGTATGTAGGAAAAAGCAAATGGTTCAAACACTGTTTCAAGGGGTTCAAAACTGGGGTAGAATTTGTCAACCGACCAGTTCCGCTGTCCCCGTATTTCATCGGCTTGTGGTTGGGTGACGGGAACTCTCGATGGCCAACTGTCACAACCTCTGACAAAGAAATCACAACCTTTTTAGAAGGGTTTGCGAAATCCTACGATCTTTTCCTCACACAAGACGACGTAGCCTCAGTCGGACCAACAGGAATTATCACCTATTCTTGGAATATTTCCAGCAAAAATCATGGGGGAAGTCAGAGGCAAAAACAGAGACAGAACCCTGTTCTTAACCGAATGCGAAGACTAAATATCCTAGGAAACAAGCACATTCCCTCAAGCTACCTCGTAAACTCCAGGCGGAAACGGCTTGAACTTTTAGCTGGTCTTTTGGATTCGGATGGTGAATTGGTACACAACACTTATGGTATTTGGAGCAAGTGGCAACAGTTGGCAAACCAAATTTGCTTCTTAGCTCGCTCTCTAGGATTTGCTTCTTTTGTCAAACCTGGAATAGCCAAACTCGACGGAAAGGAATTCCCTGGATTTCGAGTCACGATTTACGGAAAAGGACTCGAGCAAATCCCAGTTCTATTGAAACGCAAAAAAGCAACCACAAGAACCCAAATCAAAAATGCTCTGCACACAGGAATCACCATAGTCCCTGCTGGGCGGGGAGAATATTTTGGATTTAGCCTAGATGTAGATGGTAGGTTCCTGCTTGGAGATTTCACTGTAACTCACAACAGTGGTATCGCGGTTGCCGCCGCGTCCTGGGCTAAGACCCTCCCCACCACAGGGGAATTCCAACAAGGTGCGTACATCCTTTCCCCACAGAAGACTCTTACCGCGCAGTACATGAAGGACTTCGCCAACCTGGGCCTTCTAGAACTCAAGGGTAAAGCGAACTATTGGTGCCATCAGTTTGAAACCGATTGTGACACCGCTTCACTTTTACACGGTGGACGGGACGACGAAGACGCCGGGGATAACCGGGGCAATCCGGACCTTTGTTGCGAATACAAGCCTGCAAAGAAAGCATTCATTGCCGGCTTGATGGGTGTGACCAACTTCGCATACTATCTGAACGAAACGCAGTATTCCGGACAGCTCAAGAACCGACAATTGTTGATCCTGGACGAAGGACACAACACCGAAGGCCAGATCCTGGGATTCACCGACACCGTGATCAATCCCAAGCGCAGCGAAGAGCACGGTGCGGGAAAACTTCCGTTTATCAAACCGGGCGAGAACGCCAAGACGCGAGAGTGGTTGGTCAAAACCTTCGTACCGGCGACGCAGGAATACATGCGCAATCTGGAAGAGCTGATGAATGAAGCGAAGTATGCCCAGAACCGCGAGGACCAGATCAAATACGGGCGCAAACTGGACAGTACCGACAAATTCCTTTGCCGGCTGAACCGCTTTATCAATAGCGAAGACCCCGGCAACTGGCTTTGTTGGTCGGACAAAGACAGCAACGTTCTGACCATCAAACCGTTGACTGCTACCTTGTACGCAGATGAAGTTCTGTTTCGCAAGGCGAAGAAGATTTTAATCATGTCCGCGACGATCCTGGACTTCAACACATTTATGAGGAACTTGGGGATCAAGCGTGAAGACGCTGAGATCTTGGCCGTACCTAGTGAATTCCCGGTTGAGAACCGCCCGATCTTCTACCGTCCGGTTGGCTTGATGTCCCATAAGTACATCGACCAGACATTACCCAAGATGGGCGCGATGGTGGAGAAGATCCTCGACAAATATGCAAAGCACAAGGGAATCACCCAGACACACAGCTATCGCATCACCAAGTACCTTACAGATTTCTTACGGGGCAAGCCTGCCTCGAAGCGCATCCTCACGCACACTGGCGAAATCCAGGGATCGCGTGACCTGGCTGTACAGAAGCACCTTTCAAGTCCGGACCCTACCGTCCTCTTCTCTCCAAGTATGACCGAGGGTCTGGACTTGAAAGAAGATCTCGCCCGCTTTGGCATCTCCTGCAAAGTACCATATCCATACATGGATCCCTACGTCAAAGCGCGCATGCAGCGCGACCCTGCGTGGTACGAATGGTTGACCGCGCTGGCGATAGTCCAAGGCACCGGGCGTATCGTACGCTCCCGAACTGACAAAGGGCATTTCTATATCCTGGATGGCAGCTTTGAGTACTTTCTCACGAAGAACCAAAAGGTACTGCCAAAATGGTGGACAGACAGTATCATTTGGTAGGATGCTAACTCTCAAAGACAAGAAGTGGCTGTTCAGCCTTGCTTTCTACATTGTCATCGCCTTGAAAGGCGATGGAACTTTCTTTGGTAGCTTGAAAGAACGAATGTTGGGAGAATAGAGATGAAATACCGCTGCCCCGCCTGTGGCGTAATTCTTGAACGCGACAGCAAGAAGATGTGGGTCAAATCGTATTGCGATGTGGCGGGGAGAACAGCCCGCCTTCAACGAGTGATGACAATCGAAATCACTCCCATTCCAAAACGGAAGCGGGTGCGCTGCTGTGATAATGGATTCTTCGGCACTAAACACAAATGCCAAAAGCAATCCGGTCCGACCTTCGAGATCGCTTCAATGCCCATGATTTCAAAGAGCGAGATTATCAATCGTCGATTTGAGCGCCCTACACTGAAGCACAAACGGCGCTGCCGGCCTGGTCAATGAAAAAGTTACCCCGAAAAGTAGGATCGAAGCGGCGGGATGGGCTTGAAGGTTTGCGGTTACTTGCTGCGATTACGAAATTTTGTCCAAAATGTGGTAGTGTGATGTGGAAAGAAAATCTAGGATGTATGGTTGGCTTCGTGTGGCACTGTGACAAATGTGGAGAGCGATGCTGAAACTCGTCCAACAACGCGGGGAGAAAACTTGCGGGCAAGTCGTGGTTGCTATGCTTGGCAACATATCCTACGAAGAAGCTGTCACTCTTATCGGCCATGAGGGCAGAACTTTCACTGGTCAACTTTACTTTGCGTTCCAATGTTTGGGTTTCGATTGTCCTGATCGCCTGGTAAGAAAAGGAAAGAAAACCGAACTGCCCGCCAGGTGTGCGGCCAAACTATCTTGCAAGGGAGACCGACACTGGGGACACTGGGTCGCATATTTTGAAGGCACCGTGTATGATCCTTGGTACGGAGTCAATCCGGTTTATCCCAAACGGGTCCGAGTGACGTCGTTTCTCCCTCTTCAGCTTCGTTCCCGGTAATAGATAGCCCTATGGCAGATCTCAGCACTTTAAGTTTCTGGCGATTGTTCCACTCCCTTCTCCGACACAGCAACGGCAAGGGCGAAACTGCTCGGGCGCTAGAAGCCTACGAGTGGATAAATGATAACCTGACACAATTGCGCAAGTGTTGTGTCGACTACGAATTAGACCTAATCGGCGGAATTTACGATCTAAGCCGGGACACCGAAACTCTCCCCACCTACGACATAGTTAAAGAGCGAGTCCAAAATCTCGACAAAAATGAGGGAGCGTTAGAAGCTCTCAAAGAGTATGAAAGTATCCGCGATTCCCAATTAACCGTTCACCAAGTTCCCGAAATGAATGTGGTTCTAAAGGACCACGCAACCACGTTTGAGAATCTCAAATTGGCCAGCATCCTCGACCGAGCCAAGCGGATTGTAACCAGCAGCATTGATTATAAACCGAAGGGTGGAAAAAGCGTAAAACTATCCGGAGCCAAGGATTGCATCAACTTTATCATGGAATCCATTGAAGATGGAGTTTTAGTCGGATCAACGAGCGGAGTCAATCGTCCTATTGTAGTACAAAAGGAAGCAGCGGAGGCTGGAGTTTGGTATGACCGTGCCAAGTTGTCGGGTTTCCTTCCTTCCGGTCTGCCTGACATCAAATTCATGCGTAGTAATTTCGTGGGCCTTTTGGGGCATGCGGGGCATGGGAAATCCACCCTGGGTAGATTTATCCTGTACACCATCGCGGCGGCGGGGCATCCTTGTCTCCATATTTCCATAGAAAATGACCAAGAGAACGAACGCAACAAATACGTTTTGCTCCATGCTCACAACCCCTGCTTCGACGGGGAATTTGCTACTTTGTCCTACGCTGATTATTACAAAGGAAAACTCACTGGGATGCAACGGAGTTGGATTGATTTCGTGGCTGACGACTTCGAGAAGAACATCGCCGGCAAGATGGTTATACGACAACCACATGAACAAACCTGGGATGCTATACGCGGGATTTCTGAAACGCAAGACCGAGTAGACGAATTCGAAGCAGAATTGATAGACTATGTCCAATTGATAGACGCGCCGGGGCGTAGCACCGATGACCGGAAGTCAAAAATGAACGCAATTGTTAAAGACATTCGACAGTACGCACTGCGATCAGGAACTGAGACTAAGCGCAAAGTCATAATCTCTCCGGTACAAGGGAACGAAGAAGGCAAAAAGTTCGCACAGGATAACGAAGGCCGCTGGGAACTCTCTGGCGTCAACAACGAAAAGGAACTGTCCCGTAGCATGGATGTTATCCTGGGAATTTTCCAAATGAATCAATACCTCACTCCCGAAGGGCCGGAAACCGATATGGTCATATCTTCTCCGAAAGCCCGCGATGTTGGTTTCAAGCCATTCCACATGGTGATGTCCAGCTGTGGCTGGTTTAAATTGGTCGGAGGATCTAACGTAAAAATCGGGGACTCCCTACCAAGTCTCCCTTCTGACTCTATTGAGTCTGTTGATATCGGTAGCACTCTCTAAAATCAAGTATCTCATTTGACGCGGGTTACACGCGGGCAACACGCGGGGACCAAAGTGAAGGAGACAAGTGCCAAGACGAATCATTGACGGGGAAAAAACCTGGAAGTCTACAAAACTGGGCCAAGTGGAACCCGAGTCCTACCGAGCGGAGTACACTTGGATGTTTGCCGTGGCAAATGACGTGGCTACATTTGAGTGCGATCCACGAACTATTTGGGGAACCGCCTACGCGATAAATCGACCTAGCATCACTCCGGAAGAAGTCTCTAAGATGTTGGAAGAATTCGAACGAGTCAAACTTTTGTTCCGTTGGAAAGTAGGCAACAAAATCTGGGGATACTGGACCGGAACAGACAAAAGAGGTCTGCTCCCGAAGCCCAGTGAACGTTACAATAAGGGACCGGAACCTCCTGCCGCGGATTTGGAGCGGTTCCTCAGCGGGGATACAGCAGATGAGCCGCGCCAGTTCCGCGAGAATTCGCGACAGGGTTTGGGTTTGGGTTTGGGTTTGGATGAGGGTCAGGTTGAGGTTGAGGAACAGGAGACAGACAGGACTCACGACAACAGCAAAAACCTAGTCGTACAGATCGAGGAGTAGCCATGGGTATCAAGAATGCGGAAGCCCTCCGCGCCGGAAAACAAAATCAATCCTCATATCTCGCAAATGAGCTCCGGGGTTTAACCGGGGAGAAACTTTTGAACCCTTCGGATTTCACCACATGGGCCTCCGAAGCGGAAAAGTTGAAGGGCCGCGATCCGTTTGAATTGGCCGCCATTATGTATTGGGCCGTTAAGGAGAGCGACTATTGGTCGGGTTGGGGCCTCACCATGGAGAAGTTTGTCAAAAAAGTTGATGACATTTCGCGGGACTATCGGGCAGCTCAGCGCCAAAAGCAGATTCTTGAGAACCAGACTTCAGGCGTCAAGTATTCTCCCACGTGTCTGGCCCTTTTCGCTCGCTATCCTGGGAAGACCCGGCCTTACATCGAGGATGAAGACACCAAAGCGCGGGCAGACGTCAAGGTTGTGGAGTTTAGCAAGACGTGCAGGGAATGTAAGGGGAAGCATGAAGTGAAGAGTAAGCTGCCCCGAATCAAAGGCAAGCCGATTTTGTGCCACACTTGTGAGGCCTACCGAGTTAAAATCTGGTCGGGCATCAAAACACAAGTCCACAAAGAACTTTATGCGTAAGTCGCGTCCCCGTTATCCTCGTCAGAAGGAAGTCACTTTGGTGCTCCGTGCCTTGGAAGCGGTTCCTCGGGACGTGCCCTTCCGTATGGGCTGGCGTGAATCGGAACATTATGTTCCCAACTGGCGTGTGCAGACCCAGACGAACGAGATTGAATGGACGGTTGACATTTACGCCGGGGGTTACTACATCGTGCGAGTAGGCAGCCGGTTGACTGAAGAGGTCACGTCAGTGTCTTCCCTAGTCGGCTACCTTTGCCGCATGCTACGTGTACAGCGAGTATCTAAACCAGTATGACCGAAGCCCCTATTGTTAACCTGCGGACCTTAGAAGATTTGAAAAAGGTTCTGTTTATGCAGCGTATGGTCACGCGCCAAGCTAAGGAGGAACTCTTGGCTGTGGCTTCAGATGCAGAGCTATTTGAATCCCCAAAAGAACCGGCTCGCCTAGAAGACTTAATCGGGAATGAATTCGCTAAGAAGGCCGCGACGTTCATGGCGGATGAACGACACATCTTAGAGAAATACGCAAACAACCCCACATTGACCGAGTTTAACCTCATCCCCCATCTGGCCGGAGGGACGCATTGGGGAGCCACGTTTGGCGTTACGCTGCTCGTTGGGGAGTTAGTGCTGGAACAAGTGAAGGCCATGGAGGGGAAGTTTGAACCTCTGCTTCGCCGCCTCTATTTAATTCTGCTCATGGAACTAGACAAGCCGAAACATAACTACCTTGTAGAGCCTTTAGAGAAGGCAACGAATTTCAAAGTCACAAAACCGGATGGCAGTCCGGTTCCGCTGGAAGATCAAGTTGCTTACAAAAGGCGGATGATTCACCATTTGGTCGAGTCTTATCTCGTGATTAGTCTGGAATATGGGATTGTGGAATCTCTTCAGTCTGGTTTCGTACTTACCGACCTAGGAAAGCGCGTTCTCCTTCATTTGTTGGACGCAGAAAAATTTGTCACCCTGCTTGTAGAGGCCCACACTAGACTTCAGGGAATAAAACCGAGTATTGAACGCAAGGATTCTCTCCTATGAACAAAATCTATCTGGCCGCACCTTTCAGTTGGCAGAAACGTATTTTGGGTTATGCTCAGGAGCTCACGCGGATGGGCTATGTTCAAACTGGTGAATGGCTAGACCAGGAACCTAGTTTTATTAATTGGGATAACAGCACCAACACGAAATTTGCGGGACTGCATGCTGAGTGCCTGACCCTTTCCATTCGCGATTTACGAAATATTGCGGAGTGCGATACTTTGATTCTTTTTGAACCGGGCATTCCGCTGGAACGCAACACTCGCGTTGCGGAATTTGGTGTGGCCTTAGCTTGGGGGAAACAGTGCATTGTAATTGGCCCGGAGGACGAGGACAAAAAAGATATCATCAGCAGTATCTTTGTGATGCTTCGCGAGAAACCCAAGAATTGGGGAGGTAAGTGGAGCGCTGACATTTACAATATGTTGGATGGGATCAAACCGGTTATTGGTTTCCAGACTTGGGAACAATTTTTAGAGGACATTTCGAATCCGGAAGAAATTGAACTCTGCGCGGGTTGCAGCCGGGGTTTCTTCGAGTGTGACAGGTGCGATTGTGGTACTTATTTGGGATACAGAAGCAAATCCGGTTTACTGGTTATGGGCCCATGATTCTGGAAGTGAACCGTCTCCAGTACGTTCCTAATCCGCTATTCTACTTTCACTTGTCCTGGGCACTTCTGCTTGGCCTTCTGATAGGACTTGAGAGGCAAATTCATCATAGGGTCGCTGGCCTACGAACGACGGCCCTCGTCACCCTAGGATCAGCTCTTTTCTCCAGCATTCCGACTATGCTGATCTCTCCGTCCACAGATTTGCTGCGGATTGCTTCCACTGTTGTAACTGGCGTTGGATTCTTGGGGGGTGGAATTCTTTTACGAGAAGGGGTTAGCACTTCGTCGGTTCGCGTGAAAGGAATCAATACAGCGGCGACCCTTTGGTGCGCGGCGGCGGTGGGAGCTGCCTCTGGTCTTGGCTTGTGGACGCAAGCGGGATTCGCTACGGGTCTTCTCCTGGTGGTCAATATTGTGCTCCGGATTTTGGTTAAAAAATTTGACCGGCCTATGGTTGAAGAATGATGGAACACGAAAAATTTAGACCGGGCATTCGGGCAACCGTCTGGCCTACCACTCCACTCCTTCTCTTGCAGAAGACCTTTCGTCGTTTCAACATCTTAGTGGGGGATGATCCTGCGCAAGTTCGCTTCGCGGAACAAATTCTCGGTGTACCCTGTAAGTTTGTAGAGACTCTGCATGAGGAGGATCTGTTAGGAAAGGAGGAACCTTTGCTTTACCGGGTAGACTCCGCTCGATGTATGGAGTTGTCACCAAATACTAAAGCACTGGCGGGTATCTGGTGCTTGGACCCTATCGAAAAAGGGAGTGCTGGAGCCAATGCCATCGTAAAATATGCGGCCACTATCTTGGACCTTGCAGCAGAGGCTAAATTGGTGCAACGTGTAGCGGACCAATTATTGGCGAGAGAGATAACTGACGTTCGGGCTGCAATTTGGGATGCCGCTTATTTGCTTACCGGACCACTCCCGCTAGAGAATAAAGAACGTTGGCCCGACCCTTGGGAGAGTCCTGTTGCTTGGGTGCCAGCAGGAGTAGATCCAGGCCTCCGACTCAATGCTCTATATCGTTTCTTAGTGGGCTATGTCTTTGCAAAAGAGGGAGATCAAGACGCGGCTCGCAAATTCGGGATTTCGGTAGCAAAATTTAAAGTCATGCAGCGGATCAATCTGGATCTCAATAAAGTGTACGATTGCGTCCGAGAACTCTCACGTTGGCGTACTCAGAAATACCCTCCGTTGGTCTGCGCTCTGCGGATTACAAATATCTGGAATCCCAGTAACGTAGGTAACTTTTAGTAACCTTTTGAGTAACCCAGTATTGATTGGACGAGGAATTGGAAATGAACCCAAAGGATTCGGTGATCGCGAAGATTCAATGGGGACTGAGTCTTCCTACAAAGAAAGAAGCGGAAAATTTGCTGAACCGGGTTGTGTCTGCCATAGAGCTGACTTTACTTGAGAATCTAGACGATCCTCAGTTTTCTCTCAAACTCAACAGTCTCGGAAAATTTACCGTACACCACAAAGCAAGCATCATGCGCAAGATCCCGTGGTCGGGGGTTATGCATCAGACCAAAGCTCGACGTAAAGTCAAATTTGTATCCTTGGGACCACTCAGGGAACAAGAAGTAAAACAATAAGGAGAATCTACCATGGCCGTGCCCACATTCAAGGACGAGCTAGACGATCTGCCAATTAATGCTGCTGCCGCCACCCCGGTAGCAACCGCTGAGCCTGCCACTGCAACAACGGCTGCTCCCGCACAGCCAACAGTCGTTCATGTTGTTGAAGAAGAAGATGACGACAAGGCTGGAATGAAGCCAGCAAAGGCCGCTGAAGACGAAGAAGATTTGTCGGTTGATTGGGGTGACAAGGAACTGATGAAACGGGGTGATGGCCTCGATCGTCTGCGCCCGGAAAAGGGCAAGGCGGTGCGCTTCGCCATACTTGGCGAGTACATCAAGGCGCATATGTCGTACACGCACTTCATCGATAAGAAAGGCACCTATCGCTGTTTAGTGGACAAAATCAAGCGGGCCAATCCCAAAAGGTGCATGGTTTGCAAGGGAGTCGTTGTCACAGACGATGCGAACCCGAAAAAGACTTGCACTTGTGCCGTTCCCTCTCCTGGCAATCCGGATGCTACCGGCTATTGCTGCAAGAAATTGAAGGAGAACTCCGAACCCACGATCGTTGTGTTGGTTGTCCACTACAAGAATGCGGATCCAACTGAAGGCGGTTTGGAGAAGGGTGTTGCCATTGACTGGGACATCAAGTATGTCCAGTTAACCAAGGCCAACTTCCAGGCGATTACGCGGTTGCCCGAAGAAGAGCAGACCGTAAACGACGTGGACATCGTTATGATGCATGCAAACCGAGCATTCGGTTACGAATTCCACAAGAAGTCAGCCAAGGCGCGTTGGAAGACCAATCCGGCTTGGATCGCTGAAGTAACCGAAAAGGTGAAACCTCTCCTGGATGGTAAGAAACTGGACGGCAAGTTGGGCCGCAAGGTCACCGACTTGGAAATGAAGGCATTGATTTCTTCGCTCGCAGCTGGCTCAGAAGATGCCAAGCTGGGGGACGTGGAGAGCCTCTAAAACCCGACCTCCCTCCTTGGAATATGAGGGAGTCGCCCAAACGACTCCCTCAAGAGGCTTATGGAAGACCAAATCTACGTTGACGTCGTACTGTGTGACCGTAAGGGTCGTTTCCTGTTGCAACATCATCCCCGCAGTCAGATGAAGCCCTGGCGATTCCCGGGTGGCAAACCGGAGCCAGGAGAAACTTTGATTGGAGCTGCTGCTCGCGAAGCAAAAGAGGAGCTGGGCATCGAGCCTTTGTCCCTTGTATACATCGGAAAGAAAGAATCGGTCGTTGAAAGTGGGACTTGGACCGGTTATATGTTTTTGTGTGATCGTTACATTGGTCGGCCTCGTATAGTAGAGAAGACCAAGCATGATATGTTAGAGTGGATTCCGATTGAGAATATTGTGTCCGAACCAGAGCGTACTTTTGCTTTGCAAGTTCTCGGAGGACAGGTGGACGGATTCTGATGCTCATTCTAGGTAAGGACTACGAAACTACCGGCCTAGATCCCACAGTAAATTCCATAACAGAAGTTGGCTTGGTCCTTTGGGAAACAGACCTTCATGCGCCGGTAAAGGTGATGGGTTTTTTGGTTGACCCCGGCCCGGATGCCGTCTGGGATAAATGCATCGGCGACATGACAGGTATCACGCCGGAACTCTGCGCCAAATATGGCTACCCGAGCGAGCGAGCATTGAAACAAGTTCTGTCTTGGTATCAAATGGCCGACGTAGCTTGTGCCCACAATGGTGCAAAATTCGACCGCCCTTTCTTTAATAACTGGTGTAAACGTCACAATTATGATAGCGACCCAGCTAAACCCTGGATCGACACCAATACAGATATTGAACTCCCCTTCCCGGAGAAAATGAGTCGCAAGCTGACTTACATGGCTGCAGACCATGCTTTTCTGAATCCTTTTCCCCACCGTGCTGTGTTTGACGTTATGACCATGCTACGCATACTAGACCAGTATGATTTGGAGCGAGTTCTTTTCTTGGCTAAACAACCGACGGTGGATATTCAGGCGCTTGTCTCTTACGACGATCGAGATCTGGCTAAGCAGCGGGGTTATCGCTGGCAAGATAATCCTTTTGAGCCAAATGGCAAAAAGATCTGGATGCAAACCATCAAACAGTGCTTCTTAGAAAAAGAGATGGAAACTGCGGGTTTCCCAATTAAGGTTCTTACTTAAAGAATCGACTTTCTCATCTCTAGATAGAATCACCCGAGCAGAGGGCTACGAAAGTAGACGGGAAATTCACGGCGGAATGCTCTGACTAACGCTGGGAGAAGTTCATGAAATATCTTCTTCTACGTTTCCTCGCTGGCGTCCTCATCTTCTCTCTGACAATCTCAGCTGAATTCCTGGTTTACAGAAAAGTTGAGCGCCGTACTCAACATCGTGCTACACATCTCATCTTGGTGATCAAGAGGTTTATCAACGAGAAGGGGAAGTTCGATTACGACTTGGGGAGTTGCACTGCGACTGCCATTGGCCCGCACACTTTGCTCACCGCTGGTCATTGTGATGACTACCATGTCGACAAGATTTATCTTGACGAAACTTACTTGCCATTCGTCGTGACCGACAAGGCGACCTCGTACCAGATCACTAAGAAAATTTTTGATGGCCAAGACCACATGCTTCTAGACATCGCGGGGGTGTATTTTCCATATTACGTTACTCTCCACTCAGCCGTTCGGGTTCCACATCAGGAAGAGGGATTTTACTATTGGGGTGCTCCTAATGCGACTATGAATCAATATCGGGAAGGGTACTTCATGGGGGAGAGTCCTTACAATGAAAGCGATAAAAGTAATGACGAGGACGAACAGCCGATCCGGGTTCGGGGACCACTTTACTTAACAGCTGGATCCTCAATCCCTGGTGACAGCGGTTCAGCCATCTATAGCCAGTTTGATGGGCATCTTGTTGGAATAGTTTCCATTTCCTATTCTGAAACAGTATTTGGGACCTTTCCTATTCAGTTCACTAAGGCACAAATTCAAGAGGCATTGCAGTAAGGAGTATTGAAGCTGCATGAGTAAAGTCTTCTTAGGAATAGATCCCGGACAAACGGGCTGTCTTGCAATGATTCAGCCCTTAACTTCCGGCCCAGCAATCATCCGCTTTTTTGATCCACCCCTTTTCCAAGTTAAAAGTGGAAAGAAAATAAAGAATGAATACAATGAAATCCTTATGGCTCGGGCCTTAAAGGATTTTTCTTCCTACACCGCTGCGGGGGTATCAGAGGTTGTTTGCGTGTTGGAAAAAGTTTCCGCGATGCCGGATCAAGGTGTTGTCTCCATGTTCAATTTCGGAATGGGTTTCGGACTGTGGAGAGGAATGTTATCCGCCTTAGAGATCCCGTATTCCCTGGTTCACCCTGCTACTTGGAAGGCTGCTCTCATGAAAGACATGCCGAAGGAGAAGGACGCGGCCCGGTTGCGAGCCACCCAGTTGTATCCTCAAGCTGCTTCGGAACTTTCCCGAAAGAAAGATATAGGAAGAGCCGATGCCCTGTTGTTGGCTCATTATGGTATTTGGGCCTCTACACAGACATCCAGTATTTAGGAGTGCTATGCCACCAAAGAAAGCAGTTTCCAAAGAAGAAGAAGAAAAGAAAGCGAAACATCCGCGAAACATGACCGCCGCCGAACGGCGCGAGACCTATCTGAAGGCCCAAAAAACCGAGAAGCCAGATTTTCACATCCTTCAAAGTGATGATGTGGAGGAATTGGTGCCCTATGGCATGATTGTTCTGGACAACGTTCTCGGGTTGCGAGGCATCGGACGCCGGGGCCGTGTTAGCCAAATACACGGCAATGAGGGAGCTGGCAAATCTACCCTGACTTACCAAATTGCTGCAAACTATCAGGAATTCTCGGGCGAACCGCTGGCCGATTACGACTTTGAACGAACCGGGACGGTGCCTTTCATACAACGTGTTGGTGTAGATCCTCGTTTTTGCCATTTTGAGCAGCCCGACTCCGTAGAAGCCTGCATAAAAGATGTCTGTCGCCGGATGCAACAAGGTATTCGTTTTTTCATCTTTGATTCTATCCCGCGTATGAAGTCTAAAGTTCCTATGGAAGATATCTTGAAGGGCAAGGCGTTTAAGGGGTTTGGCGCAAACCATGCCCGTAGCATGAGCATGTTCTTTGATTTGTTACTGCCCTGGGCAGCAGAGTACGACTGTCACTTTATGATGGTCAACCAGACCCGCGATCGCATTGAAGACTCAATGGATGCGCAGCAGGCTCAGAAATATCCTACGTTTACCAATCTGCCTTACACTTTACCAGGTGGGCGTTGCTGCCGCTTCACTCCGTCGGTAATGATTGAGTTGAAGTTGATAAAGGCTATGCGTCCCTTCGCCGGCAAGGAGGGCGAAGATCCTTGGTTGGTTGAACCCTGCACTCCCGAAACTGAAGGTAAATTTGTTGTGAACCAAGTCCGGGCACGCACCTTGAAGAACAAAGTTACTGGTATGGGGTACCGTGAAGGTCTACTTTATGTTCGCCCCGGCCAAGGTATTGATGACTGGATGAGCGTGCGCCAGTTGGCTTGTGATTACGGCTTGATTGAATTTGTTAAGCCAAAGTGGATCGTAGGTAATGAGAAAGAAACCATAGCCACCTTTGAGAACAAGGGGCAGGCCATCCAGCACCTGGTTGCTGAACCTGACGAGGAGATCATGAAGCAGCTCAAGGCGATGACGGCCAAAATGATAGACTCGGATGAATCAGCTAAATTCGCCACAGCAGTCGATACGACCGAAAAGACCTATCTTGAAGGCGAAGTCGCTATGGAACCGGGTGACGAAGTTGAGATGCCCAAAGGCAAGGTGTTTCAAATAGAAGAGGATTGATGTTTTGAAGGAATTTATGAGAACAGACAAGAAAGGCAAGAGCATCCAAGACCGGGTTGCTTTAGAGGGTCGTCGCAGTATGTGTGACGTGCTTGAAGTTTATCGCGACGGGGATCGTTTGGTTTGCGGCTATTGCTATGGTATCGCTGACTCAGCAGCAAGAAGCTGTGACCAACAGAACTGTGGTTTTCATCTTCCAGAACCCGTGGAAGATTATCGGGGTCCTATCAAAAAATGTCAAACCCCTGGCTGTGGAAGAGATTTTGAAACTGCACTGATGTCTGCCGCGAAGTTTGCTGCGACAGTTCCTAACGACGGTCTCGTCGAAGTCGCCGTGACAACGCGGGTTAAACCGGAATTAAAACGAGCAATCGAGAAAGGACTTCCAGCCACAATTGGGTTTCATTCTGTAAAAGATGCCTCCAAGCCCATGGACATAGAGATCCCAGAAGAATACATGGAAGCGATTTTTATGAACATGAGGGCGAGAGGTATCGACACCCACGTGCAAAAATGCGCGGGTTTGACCTTGGTTTGCCTTAGAACGGGATGAATTTCTCAGGTAGTAACTTCCAGATTTGGCCCGATTTCGATCTTGAAATCTCCGGGCTGACCGTGATCGTCGGCCCTTCCAACAAGGGCAAAAGTGCCCTTTTCCGAGCACTAAAAGGTCTCATGCGCAATGAGCTTTCCGCCGCTTATGTGCGGAACGGCCAGAAATCACCGCTAGAGCTAACGACTAAGATAGACAATCACCTCGTGACGGCCATCCGCACCCGTGACGACTCCAGCGTTTACAGGATTGATGGCGAGAGATTCGCCAAGCTCAACCAAGCCATCCCTGACGACATCAAAAAACTAGGTTTTGGTGAGATTCAAGTCGGGGAATTTAGCGTCGACCCGATCTTTGCTACCCAAAATGAACCGCAATTTCTGTTGGATAAGAAAGCCTATGGGCCTTCCTTGTTGAATGCTGTCCTAGGGGCATTCGGTGGCACCGAGAAATTAGAATCAGGAAAGAAAGAAGCCAACCTTCGCGTCCGCCAGAAGAATGGAGAAGCCGATGCACTGTCTTACGAAATAGCTGATGCACACCGTCGCCGCGCTGCATTGGAAGTTCTGGCCCAAGAAGGCGATCAAATCAACGCGGAGATTCATGTGCTGGAGTCCTCAGCACGCCGTCTAGAAGCACGGGGTTACTGGATGAGTGAAGCCCACCAACGACGGCTTCGGCTCTCTCCAATGCTCGAGATCCTGGGATCTCTACTTATCCCAGAGACGGAAATAGTGGGGGATCTCCAGACTAAAGTAGACAACTTGCGCCTGGCAGCAATAGCGCGGGGCCGATTGGAGAGTTTGGGAGATGTTGAACAATTTCTAGCCGACATTTCATCGTCTGGGTCATACGTGGTGGGGTTGTACAAGAAAGTTCGGGCGTTGCGTGAAGTTTCCCCGCTGGTAGAACTTCAAGAGGTTTCTACCGCTGAAGCGGATGCTAAGGAGTTGAATGCCATAATTGGTCGTTTAGAAGATGTCCATTACGAAGCGATCAACCTGCAAGCAAGTATTAGGTACATCGGTAACGTGGTAACGTTACGTGCTCGGGTTGCGGAGTTGCAGCACGAACGATCTCACGTAGAAGCAGAGCAAGACGCGGCTTCCAAAATGAAATGCCCACAATGTGGCTTGGAGTTTTGATGACTTACTACAAGATTTGGAAATACCTGGTTGCGCAAGGATTGCCGAAAGGCAAGGCGCATTACGTGCGCAATATGATTCGCAAATTGGTGAAACATGCAAAGGTCGATGTGGCCATGGAGCGACACTATGGCCGACCTTAAAGAAATCCAGGGCAAAGTCAAAGCACTCGCCGCCAAACGCGACCAGATCATTCGTGATCAGGGAATTGAAGAGCGTAGGCTGGAAGAGGCCTATGAGAAATTGCGTGAGCTCGGTATAGAAAAACCCGAGGATTTATCCGCTCAGGAGATACAAGACCTGGCGGATAAACTTCAGGCTGAGTTCGCCGAGAAACTCGCGGCTTTGGATATTCAGGTCAATCAAGGAGAAGCTTTAATGGCTAAGTATCAAGCAACACAGGAGAGTGCATAAATGGGTAAATATGGGGACGGCCTACCGGTTCAAACGTTCGAAAGTTTCAAGAAGGCAATAGCGCAGAAGAACAGTGACGGTTCGTGGACCGTGCGGGTGTTTAGTTCTCCGGATCGATCGACGGATGTTCTGTTCCCTATGGATCCCTGGAATGAGAAGTTGGCCAGGGAATACGAGAAATTCAAGAATGAACAGTCTGGACCAAACAGTCTGGAGACCAAGGCTGTGCTGGGAGATTTGCGGGGCATGGAAGCACATGACCGGCACGAGCAGTTGATGGAGAAGGCAACGCTGGTGCCGGACACTGCAACTCGGAAACTGTTTTCATCCAACTTTCCGCTGGAGGGTTCGCCGAGCCGGGGCAGTGCGGATCGTAATTTGACCGACGAAGAACTGGGAGACTTGGAAGGGAAATGATCACAACTAGGCAATCTAAGGTTTGGGACCAACGCTTTATGGATATGGCCAAGTTGGTGTCTACTTGGAGCAAAGATCCTAGCACCAAAGTGGGATGCATTGTAATTGGTCCAAAGCTCGAGATCAGAACCGTTGGGTACAACGGGATGCCTCGTGGAGTAAACGATGATTTGGAAGAGCGTTGTGTTCACCCATTAAAGGCTTGGTGGTGGGAGCACGCTGAGCGGAACGCTATTTACAACGCTTGCCGTATGGGGTTGACGTTGGAAGGTTGCACAATGTACCTCAACGGTGATCATGGTTTCCCCTGCTCCGAATGTGCTCGTGCCATTGTGCAATCTGGAATTGAAGCGTTCGTAGGCCTCGCTCCGGATTTCAATAATCGGTATGGTGATTCCTACCGACAAACGATTTTAATGTGGCAAGAAGCGGGTGTTTCGTTCCGCAGTATCAAGTACGAAGGAGAAACTAAACATGGCAACCATTCCTAGGGATGTAGAAACCAACACAACAAACCGCGAAGAAGTTTACCGAGCTATAGATTCTGAGAGAGATTTCCAGGACAACTTCGTACTGCCGGAGCGCCGGTACTTCCGCACTCACACTTTGGGTGAATTTGTTCTGATGATCAATCAGTATGCGGCCCAGGCGATGAAAAGTTGGACTCACCACAGCGACGGCGATTCGCCTGATGAATTCCCGCCTTCTCTCCACGAGGTTCGGAAGATTGCAGCATTGGCTGTTCGCTGTATGGAGCAGCATGGGGCACCCCACAGGAAAAGTCGACTAGAGCCGGTTGATGTTCCCTCCAACAAAGGGAAGATCGTAGCGTAAAGGAACCTTGGGAAAACTCATCTATCTCGCAAGCCCGTACACTCACGACAACTTTGCCGTGCGCGAAGCTCGTTTTCTGGAAGTTATTTTTTGCTGTGGTTGGATGATGAATCACGTCAAAGATACTTACTTCTATTCCCCTATAGCACACACTCACCCTATCGCAATACGTTGCAAACTTCCAGGAGAATGGCAATTTTGGGCAGCGTTCGATGATTGCGTTATTTCGAAGTGCGACGCGATTTGGATCCTCTGTGTTCCTGGTTGGACTAAGTCCACTGGTGTGAAGGCGGAACGTAAACTGGCGGAGAAATATGGGCTGCCTTGTCGCTTCATTGTTCTACACCCAGAACATCCTGTAGAATCGGACTTGCGGTATGAAGTTGTTGACGCCGAACCCGAGGATACTTATGTGCCGCAATATTTTTCCTGAACAACATCGGTTGAGAATTCCCTTGCACGTTGTAAAGCGACTTCTAGAAGAGCACATAGCAGCCACTAGCGCACTCATTACCCATTATGATAGCTGCAAGGAATGCACTTTAGAAAATTTTTGCAAGATAGCAGTTCCCTTGTACGAGATTTGGCAAACGGCAAAGATGCGTGCGCGTCTTTGTCCACAAGACACTTATGTCGATGAAGATCCTAGTAGCAATCCCGACTTGCCACAAGAATGCCCTTTTAGTCCGAGCCTGTAAAGAGACTTGGGTAAACGAATGGAGCCATTTGGTGGACATTCGGTTTTTCTTTGGGCGGCCTACCTTCTTCCCCTGCACTCCATTGGAAATTTCTTTAGATGTTGATGACGGTTACAAACAACTTCCTCTGAAAGTTCTGGCCATGTATCGTTGGATTCTAGACAATGGTTATGACCGGGTTTTTAAGTGTGACGATGATACATACGTCCACATTCCAAGGCTTCTGTCCTGTGGTAAAGATGAATTTGACTTTGTAGGACGCCCAGATTTAGCCAGTCGTTACACTCACTGGATGCAGGGCGGGGCGGGCTATTGGCTTTCCCGTAAGGCGATGGAATACTTGGTCAATCTTCCTTTAGATTATTGGAAAAGCCACTGGGCTGAAGACCGTCTGGTGGGCATCGCGATGTACAAAAGCGGATTGAGCGTCAGCAATGATCGTCGCCTGTTTGATGCTCCCTGGGTTTGCTATCCTTCTACCCCTGCACCCGGCAATAACAGCATCACAGCACATAAATGCGATGTAGCGAGACACCACGCGATTCACCAGGCATTTGCGAGTATTAAACCCTAATGCTCGTAAAACTTCCTCACCCCGAAATTCGATTTGTTTGGACCACGGATTGGCATTTTAGTGATCTGCCACCGGGCCGCCGCGCCGATGATTATCGGGCCGCGATGTTTGCTAAGTTAGAATTTGAAAGAGAGCTAACAGAAAAGATACATGGGGTTGCAATCACTGGTGCTGATATCTTTCACCGCAAGCATCCCAAGGAGACCAGTGTCAATCTCATCATCAGTCTTATTCATGCTTTGCGCCGTTTTCCTACGGGACGTGTGTACGGCAGTGTTGGGAACCATGATCTCTCCTGGGATCGTTACTCTTCTCTCCCTCACCAACCGCTAGGCGTTTTAATCGCTTCCCAAGCCTATCACAATCTGTGCGAGGAGCCAGTCATTTTCACTAATGAAGATGAAAGCATACACACGTTGGTTGAAGCCTTTCCTTACGACGACGAATTGGTAACATTGGAACGTATCTTGGAAAGAGGGAAGACCCGGCCCAAGGGTATCGATTATCGCATAGGGATCGTCCATCAATTCGGGACACCAGGGAACCGGGGCAACCTGTACAACAGCATTAAGATTGGGTACAACGAGCTCAAGGACGTTGAATATGATTTCCTGTTCTGGGGCCACGACCATTCCCGCAAGAAGACAATGACGGTTGGCAATGTTACCCATATCAACGTGGGCAGTATGGCGCGGGCCGCGTTTGACTACGATGAGTTAGACCGCCCGGTAGTCGCGGTGATCCTTGCGATGGGTAAGGATGGGGTGAAGATACAAGAGAAGCCTATCCCGGTCAAACATATCGATCTAGTTTTCTCAAAAGCCGATAAAGGAATGGAGCAGGTCCGGAAGTCTGACGCTGTAACAGAACTTTTCTCGGAGATGGATGAGGCCGTAAGCGGGATTGATATCGGTTCAGCAGATTTTCACGCTGTACTCCGGGCGCTATGCCCGGACGACCCAAAACTCGTACAATTTGTGGAGGAATTATGCGTCTAGAACTTTGGCAGTTGCTCAGTTTCATAGGCGCAGCGGGTTTTCTACTCGCGATCCCTGCCGGAGCGTTGGTTAGCCGATACCTCCGCAAACATCGTAGTTTGCAACAGGACCGCTAGTTTCCGTCCTTTGTCGCTTGCTATTTCATAATTGAATCCTATGTCTCGCCCGGTCCATGAACGAACGTACATGTCCCTTTGGCATGTGGGACTAATGTGCATCGGGATCTTTGAGTACCAGGCTCATAAAGAAAAGCTTGCTGAGCGTCCAATAATCAGCTTAATCGCCAGGGCACTTTCGGTTGGGATGATCCTCTTCCACGCAGATGCTGCGATAGGTGATGCGCTTGACACACCCAAATGCCTTTCGAGATTTCTTCTGGAAAAAGCCACGGGCATCAATTTCGAACTTTCAAGACGCTGAATCGGTATTACCCATCAATGGCGAATATAAACAAAGGCATTCCTAACATCTGGTTCTCGGGTGACAAGCACTTGTTTCACGAGTTCATGGTCCGAGGTATGCCGGAGTGCGATAATTGTGGCAACAGGGTGAGCAATGAAGATGCGAAGAACGGCTTCTCAACCTGCTGCAAAGCCGCCGTGCTTACAGCGGAGCATCCACCGCGCCCGGGATTCGCCAACATTTGGGACATGAATAAAACCATCATCAACAATCATAACGAGGTTGTTGAAAAAGGTGATTTGGTCTACGAAATCGGAGATTTTGCAGTCAAGTGTTCTCCACAACAAGCTCGTGACGCCCGTTACAAAATGAAAGGTAATTTTTACTTTCTCCGAGGAAACCATGATCAAGTAGCCGAGAAGATTCCTGACTGTTGGATTTGGATGAAAGACTTGTATCGGTTCAAGCCCAAGGGTTGGGGTGACATTCCACACATCGTTCTGTGCCACTATGCTATGCGTGTTTGGCACGGTTCACACAAAGGAACGTGGCAACTATTTGGGCACAGCCATAATCAACTTCCTGAAGAGCCAAGGTGGCTGGCTTTTGACGTTGGGGTTGATGCCCATAACTTCTATCCGGTTTCCATCCAACAAGTAATTGACAAGATGGCTAAGAAAATGCCGCTTTGGGAAGCGTGGAAGAAAAGACTCGGGAAACAGGGAGGAGTGGGAGATTGAGCATAGAGGATTTCTGGAACGTACCTCCCCGACATGCGTATCCGGACGTGGGCACACTTATAGAGGAGACAGCGCGAAAGTTGAACGTCTCTCCTCGAGACCTGAAGGTCTTCGTCAAGAGATTTGTAGGCTTGGCAAACGACCGCATAGAGGAAGTTGTGGGGTTCAATTCCGCTCCGGCCCGCCGCGCCTGCGCCGCGCTTTCTGAATTGATAGTGGAGGAGAAAAATGTTGGGGCGGATGACTCTGGGAACAACTATGTGTGTTTGGCAAGAATGGGTACTAAGGAGTCCTCTTGACGGAGATATATCAGCGCGTCGCAACTAAATTCGTAGAACGTATTCACGAAGTCTGGAATTCCGAAGAGACCCTGAAAGAAGAGTTTCTAAAGAGCTTTCCTCATTTACCTTTCACCCGCACCGACAATTGGCAACTCATAGCGCATAAGCTCTTCCGTGACGTCTGGCTGGAAGCAGGGCCGGAAGTCAAAGGGGAACCAACCGGATATGATAAGATGGTTGTCATGCGCATAGTGCACCCGAAGCTGGATTACAATTTGTTTACACAGATTCTGCTCAACCTTCAAAACTATCTCGGCATAGGCTACGCGGTAGAGGACGCGGAACGCGAAATTCTAGAGCTGAAAACCAAATGGCCGAAGGAGGCGAAGCTAGATCCCTTTAAACCGGGTAGCAAGATGGTCAAAAATGCTTCCAATTTTGAAGAGATCGCTTACAACAATGTTCTTTCAACGCAGCGAGCGCATAAGATCATCTCGGAATTTAGCGGAGGGACTAGTTTTCGAGTTTCTCCAGCCGGCAGCACTCCGGCCTTTGCCGACAGCCGGAATATATCGATGATTGGTGTAGGTGGGGACAAGTACCTTCGCACATTATCTACCTTGGCTCCTTACTACATCACTTGGGAACAAGCGCCTGAAATGGCGCGGTTGGATGATCGTCCCGGTTTTCCAAATGGCCTTTGGTTTTGGGCGGAAGGGATTTCTTACCCGTTTGTTTCCAAGTCCGGAGGAGAGACTCTACAGGATGTTCTATTCGCCCGCAAGATCATGTATGAGGTCTTTTGGGGCGTAGACATAACCCAGAAGCAGTGTATCCAGATTCCGCGGATGAACTCCGTGCTGGTGATCACTGGTAAGCCCGCGCCGGATTTGAAGATTGTGGTGGAGAAGTTGCAGGCCCGTTGGCCCGGTGTGATTAGCTTTTATGAAGGAGCGCGGGGATGAAAAAAGTCACTTTTGATAATTTGCCCATGGCATTGCAAACCGCCGATGATAAGTGGATCGTACTGTTTGTTTTGAACAACGTAGAGTTTTCTTCAACCAAAATCGAAACCAAAGAAGAAGCGATGGCTGTTGTACAGCGGGTGGAAGAACGAGTCAAGGAATGGGCCGCTCCAGGGGGAGCGTGGGTGGAAGAATTGGAAGATCCGCCCCGGCTGGAAATCCCCGGTCCGAATTCCAATCGCTAATGAATAGCTGATTTTAGAAATTCAGCAGTAGTATATGAACATGAAACGCAGCCTATCACTATCGAGCTATTATCTGTTGCTTAGCAACGGCTGCGCGGAGGTTCGCGTCGGATAAAAGACGAGAACTGACCGAAAGCAGCCGCCGAAAGGCGGCATTTTTATTGTTCGGACGCATGCGATGGGAGAATTGGCTGATCCCAGTGGTCCGTAAAACCACCGCCCTCAGGGGCATGGGGGTTCGATTCCCTCGGCATGCACCAGTTTAGATGTAGACGTGCGCTTGTGGCGAAATTGGCAGTCGCGCCAGCTCGAGGGGCTGGTGGTCGCAAGGCCGTGTCGGTTCGAGTCCGACCAGGCGCACCAAGTTTGCAGCTGTGGTGGAATTGGAAGACGCGCTG
>Ga0181532_10001421_pt1 | contig 23173 bp, 37 predicted proteins | sample PEATcosm2014_Bin_33_FD_119768 | JGI IMG/M metagenome (GOLD analysis project Ga0181532, IMG submission 119768) | Peatland microbial communities from MTU Mesocosm Facility, Houghton, MI, USA - PEATcosm2014_Bin11_30_metaG | ecosystem: Environmental > Terrestrial > Soil > Wetlands > Peat | place... | reverse complement strand
GCGAGACCAGCTGAGTCATAGCCCCTGTACTCGAGCGTGGAAAGCCCGTCGAGCAGAATGCCGAGTGGCGCTTTTTCGCCCGTGACCCCGATGATCCCGCACATGATGTTCCCAGGCTAAAGCCTTTTGCGACCGAGCTCTGCACAGCCAGGCGCTCTCGGCCTTTGGCTTATGGGGCGGGCTTTCCGAGCTCTTTTCCGATCAAGGCCGCGAGGCGTTCGACGAACTCAACAGCGTCGTCAGGATCTTCTGCTTCGACCATGACCCGCACCGCGGCTTCGGTCCCGCTCGCACGCAAGAGGACACGTCCCGAGCTCCCGAGAATCTGCCTGGTCGCCTCGACTTCTTCCCATATGCGCTCGCACTGAGGGAGACGCTCGGGGTTTCTTACCGGCACGGTGCGCAGCTCCTGGGGAATGCTCGCGATCACCGAGGCGGCGCTCTTCGAGAAGGTCAAGTTCTTTCGGATGAGGAGGTCGATGAGCTTGAGCGCGGTCAAGATCCCGTCACCCGTGGTCGCTTGTGAGCGAAACACGATGTGGCCGGACTGTTCACCCCCGAGGACGAATCCGTTCGAGTCGAGCGCGTCGGCAACGTAACGGTCACCGACCGGCGTCTCTACGACCGCGATGCCGGCTTCGGCGAGTCGTCGTCTAAGACCGAGGTTCGCCATGATGGTGATGACCACGCCGTTATTTGCGAGCTCGTGGCGTTCAGCGAGATCGAGAGCGAAAAGCGCAAGGAGCCGGTCGCCATTGACAATGGAACCGTCTTCTGCGACCGCGATGAGACGGTCGGCATCTCCGTCGAAGGCAATCCCGAGATCGGCGCCTTTCTCCTTGACGGCCGCGGCGACGACGTGGGGATGCGTTGACCCACAGTCCTCGTTGATGTTCGTCCCATTTGGATCCGCATGGATCAGCGCGACATTTAAGCCGAGCCGAGCGAAAACCTTGGCTGCGACATTGCTCGCTGCACCGTTCGCGCAGTCGCACACGACGGAGATCTCAGATTCTGCGATATCGCTCGCCGTAGCGACGAGGTGCTCGACATAGGCCTCGACCGCGTAGAGATCTTCAGAGATTCCGCCGACGACACTCGATTGGGGTGCGCCTTCGTTGGTGAGTTCCATGGGTGTTGACTCGAGAAGGACCTCTAGGTCAACTTCGATGGCGCGTTCTGTTGCATCTGGGAGCTTCGCGCCGAGAGCGGACAAGAGCTTGATCCCGTTGTCCATGTAAGGATTGTGCGACGCAGAAACCATGGCGCCCGGAACACCTTGGTTGCATGCGAGCCACGCGAGTCCTGGGGTCGGTATGACGCCGACGTCTATGACGTCGATGCCTTCCGAAGCGACCCCTGCCGCCAGGGCCGCCTTGAGCATCGGTGACGACTGACGCGTGTCGGCACCGATGAGAAACGACGTCGATCGTAGGTGCTTAGCCGCTGCTCGACCGAGGCAGAGGGCAACGTCGTCAGTGAGCTCGATGTTTGCGACACCGCGAAGACCGTCGGTGCCAAACCGCAGCGTCATCCCTGCGTTAGCGCTTTGAGTACTGCGGTGCCTTGCGTGCCTTCTTCAGGCCGTACTTCTTCGATTCCTTCTCTCTCGCATCGCGCGTAAGCAGCCCTGCGCGCTTTAGGCTCGTGCGCAGTTCGGGGTCAACGGCAATGAGACCGCGCGCTATACCCAAGCGGAGCGCTCCAGCCTGGCCAGAAAGTCCCCCACCGTCGATCGTCGCGTCGACGTCATAGGTTTCTGCTCTTCCGGCGACACGCAGCGCCTCGGTGGCGTGCACCTGGTAGGTGACCGAGGAGAAGTAATCCTTGATCGGGCGCCTGTTCACCGTGATGACGCCTTGGCCGGGACGAAGGCGCACGCGCGCGACCGCCGCCTTGCGACGTCCGGTGGACTGTACGAGCGGTTGGGTCATCGAGAACTCCCTATGAGGCCCGACGCGCGCCGTCCAAGGACAGCGCCACGGGCGATTGTGCTTGATGTGGGTGCTCGGGTCCCGCGTAGACCTTGAGCTTGCCGAGCATGACGTGTCCGAGGGCACCTATTGGAAGCATCCCGCGCACGGCTTTGCGGATGACTTCTGTCGGGCGACGTGCAAGCAAGGTCGCGTAGCTCGTCGAGGAAAGACCACCGGGATAGCCGCTGTGACGGTAGGCGAGTTTCTCCTCGGTCTTTCCGCTCATCACGATCTTCGCGGCGTTGACGACGATGACATGGTCCCCGGTGTCGGTGTTCGGCGAGTACATCGCCTTGTGCTTGCCCCGCAGAATCCGTGCGACCTCGGTCGCAAGCCTGCCGAGGACGAGGCCGTCCGCGTCGACCACGTACCAAGACCGGACGATATCGGTGGGTTTTGGGCTGTAGGTACGCACGTCGAGAATCCTTTGCTCGCGCTCTTTGGCCGGGAACGTCTTTGGCCTGCGCAAATGGTCCGAGCCCGTCGGAAAAGCGCTACGAGCCGGCACAAAAGACTAGGGGAAAATGGCCGTTCGCGCAAACGCAAGTGCGACAAAAACCGAGCGTAGAGGCCCGCAGAGGAGATCCAAGGCCTGAGAAACGCCATCCCGATCGAACCTTTCGAAGGAAAAGCGGATGGCAAGCGCCATCCCTATTTCCTTCTGTCCTCTCAGTCATGAGAGGAACGTGCCTTGGGCCCCTACGGTCCGGTGTATCCGCCGCTTGCGAGTCCGATGACGCTTTCGTCGTAGGACGCGTACGCGAGATCAACGTTCGCGCTCAAGAGCGCTTCGTTTGCCTTCACGAAGATGTGTGTGTCGCCCGGATAATCCGAGGGAGTTTGCGCGATGACGTCGACTGTGACGTTGCTTGAGGCAGAGGCCGCTGCGTTCACGCGCTTGGTGAAGTTCGCGTAGTGGTTCTCCGCGTTCTTGTAGCCGGGCTGGCCCTGGAGCACGTTCACCGAAGACTGCAGGGTCGACTCGTTGGCCTCGAAGCTCGCCACCTGCGAAGAAGTGGTGTCTGCTTCGATCGTCAAGAAGACCTGCGGGGTCAATACGGCGTAGACACGGTTGTCCTTGAGCATCGTCGCGCGGTCAGCTGCGAGCTCCGCGCCCGTTGTGTCTGTCGGGACCTTCGCGCTCAGTGAGGTGATGCTCGTCGTTGCTGTTGCGATGTTCAAGTCGAGAACTGCAAGATGCGCTGCGCTCAAGTCCGTCGCGGCCTTGACGTCTGCCGACAGGCGCGTGAGCTGCGTCAGTCGAGCCGCGAGCTGAGTCTCAAGGGCTTGTTGGTTCTTGTTGAAATTGGCCGAAGTGGATGTGACACCCGTTGCGCCTTTGGCGCCACTTGCGCCCGTTGCGCCGGTCGCAGAAGGTGTCGCCGCAGAGACGACGGCGGGAAAAGCGAGAAGGGATGCACCGGCAAGAACTACACCGACGAGGCCCGTCTTAAGCATTCTCTTCGACATGTGGTTCTCCTTGCGCATTGACCCGGATCTTCCCCGGGGTACATAGAGAACCCTTACATGCGATTACTCGAATTTGCCCATAGTTCTGTTACGCCACGAAGTATTCCGACTCCACCTCGAACAAACGACCAACAAGGGTTATCGCCCTTCGCACAACTCATGATGCAAGTGTTAGGGGACACCGCGTGCCACATCGAGCATAGAAGGCTCAATTGGGCTACTCGAGGAGCGCTGCGAATTCCTTCGGATACGAGACGTTCATGAGACAAAGGCCCTGTGGCGGGGCGAGCATGGGAGCCAAGGAGCGGTCTGCGCTACGCAAGAGCGCGAAGATCTCACTCGAGTGCATCTTTCCTTCACCAACGGCGACAAGCGCACCGACGATGGAGCGCACCATCTGGTGACAAAACGCTTGGGCCTCGATCTCGAGGCGATAGGTGCCCTCGTGAAGGACGTGCCAGTCCGCTTCGAGCACTCGGCGCATGAGCGGTCCCTTCGGTTGATCATCCGGCCGGCGACAAAACGCCGAGAAGTCGTGCTCGCCCAGAAGCGGGTCTGTGCCAAGACGCATGGCGTTTAGGTCCAAAGGCACGCCGACCTGCCAAGATGAGCGGCGTCTAAGCGGGTCCGGATGAAGGCTCGCGTCGATGTCATAGCGGTAGCGCCGTGCAAGAGCTGAGCGGCGTGCGTCGAAGTGCGCTGGCATGACGACAGCGCGCCAGCAATAGACCTCCGGGGCGAGCATCGCGCAAAGCGCTCGACTTAGGGCATCGAGCTCGATCCCTTCGGAGAGCTCTCCTTCTCCAAAGCGACGCCGAAGGATCGCCTCGTCACAATCAACGTGGACGACCTGGTGAGTGGCGTGCACACCTGCGTCGGTGCGGCCCGCGCAAACACAATTCAAGACATCGCCGACGAGCTCATGAAGAGCGAGGAGCAGCACACCGGCGACGCTTCGCTCATGTGGTTGGGGTGCAAAACCGTGGAAGTCCGTGCCGTCATAGGCGAGGCCCAATCCGACGCGCACAATGCGCGCTCCATCGAAGGACATCGGTGATATGGCCTGTCCGGATGCTTCGTTTGCTTCGACGCGCTCCACATCTAAGGAGCGTTCATCGAACAGCGTCAATCCACAAACTCCACGCGCGCCATGGGCGCATTGTCACCGGGGCGCGGCCCGAGCTTCAAGATGCGCAGGTAACCACCGGGACGGTCCGCATAGCGCGGGCCAATCTCGGAGAACAACTTGTTCGCCATGTCCTTGTCACGCAAGAACGCGACGACCTGTCGCTGGTTGTACACACCGCCGGCGCGCGCCTTGGTGATGAGCTTTTCGGCAACGGGCCGAAGCGCCTTGGCCTTCGCCTCGGTCGTCACGATCGCTTCTGCCGCGATGAGCGAGGCAACAAGGTTCGCGAGCATCGCCTTTTGGTGGGATGCGTCGCTGCCAAGGCGCGTCCCCTTCTTCGGGGTCGCCGGCATGTCAGCTTCTGTCCCCAGCGAGTGAGAGCCCGCGTTCGTCAAGGCGCACGATGACCTCATCGAGGGATTTCTGACCGAAGTTCGTGATCGCCAGGAGCTCAGACGGCGACCGCTCGATGAGCTGTCCAATGGTGTTGACCTGTGCGCGCTTCAAGCAGTTGCGCGGCCGCTCGGACAGATCGAGGTCCTCGATCGGCTGGTCCAAGTCGGGTGATCCCGAGCTCGCGGTGGCAACGTCGCCGAGCTCGAGGCCTTGGGCTTCGCCAGAGAGGTCCGCAACGAGCCCGACGAGGCTTCGAAGGGTCTGTCCCGCAGACGCAAGGGCTGAGCGGGGAGTGATCGAACCGTCGGTCTCGATGTCCAAGACGAGCCGGTCGTAGTTCGTCGACTGTTCGACGCGCGTCGGTTCGACGTTGAACGCAACGCGCCGAACGGGCGAGAAGATGGCATCCACGGGGATGATTCCGATCGCCCCGGCGCGCTTGTTCTTCTCCGCCGAGACATAGCCCTTGCCCTGTTCGACGGTGAGGTCCATCGCGAGGCGTCCCTTCGCGTTCACCGTCGCGATGTGCAAGCTCGGGTTCAGCACCTCGACGTCAGCCGTCAACTTCAAGTCCGCACCGGTGACTTCGCCTGGGCCTCGAACGTCCACACGAAGCGTAACGGGCTCTTCGGATTCGCTCGTCAAGACGAGGTCCTTGAGGTTCAAGACGATGTCCGAGACGTCTTCTTTCACACCTTGGAGGTAGGTGAACTCGTGCAGCGCGTCGTCGAAGCGGACCTGGGTGATCGCGGCGCCGGGGATCGAGGACAAAAGGGTCCGGCGCAGGGAGTTCCCCAGCGTGTGTCCGAAGCCTGGGTCGAGAGGACCTATCGCAAACCGCTGCCGGTTCGCCTCCTCCTCGCCGATCGCTTCGACGGTGGGCCGCTGGATGATGAGCATGTGCCGAACTCCTCTAAGACTTCTTGTGTGGTTACTTCGAGTACAGCTCGACGATGAGCTGTTCGCGCACTTGGGTGTCGATCTGATCACGCTCGGGGAGCGCCCGAACGATGACGCTGTTACCACCGTCGGTGACCTCGAGCCACCCCGGAACAGGCCGGTCGATGGTGTCGAGGTTCTGGCGGATCGTAATGACGTCGCGCGCGCTCTGCGTGAGCGCAACGACATCGCCGACACGCAGACGGTGGCTTGCAATCGAGACGCGCTTTCCGTTCACCGTGATGTGCCCGTGGCTCACGAACTGGCGAGCCTGGTTGCGACTCGCAGCCCAAAGCGCACGGTACGCGACGTTGTCGACGCGAAGCTCGAGCATGCGCAACAAGTTCACACCGGTGATGCCGGTTTGGCGGTTCGCTTGCTCGTAAAGGTGGCGAAACTGTCGCTCCAGAACTCCGTAGATGCGCCGCGCCTTTTGCTTTTCGCGCATCTGGGTCAAGTACTCCGAACCTTGGCGTGTGCGGTCGCGGCCGTGTTCGCCCGGCGGGTAGGGCCGGCGCTCAATCGGACACGCCATCGACTCACACTTCGGTCCCTTGAGAAAGAGCTTCACCTTTTCCCGGCGGCATAGACGACATACCGGGCCTGTGTATCGGGCCATCTCTCTTCTTCCTCGCCTAGACCCGGCGTCGCTTTTTCGGGCGACAACCGTTGTGTGGAATGGGCGTCACGTCTTTGATACCGGTCACTTCGATGCCTGTGGCCGCGAGCGAGCGCACGGCGGTCTCACGACCTGAACCTGGTCCTCGCACCAACACGTCGACTCGCCGCACCCCGTGCTCCATCGCCTTTTTCGCGCACTGCTCGGCTGCCATCTGTGCGGCATACGGCGTGGACTTGCGCGAGCCCTTGAAGCCGACGTTCCCCGCCGACGCCCATGCCAACACGTTTCCGTCGTGGTCGGTGATCGACACGATGGTGTTGTTGAACGAGCTCTTCACGTGCGCGACGCCGAACGCGACGTTCTTGCGCTCGCGTTTTCTCGGCTTGCGGCCGCCGGGCTTGGTCGTCTTTGCCATCAATGGTCCTTATGCGATGCGTTGTCGAACATCAGTGCTTACGTACCTTCTTCTTTCCAGCGACGGTCTTCTTCGGGCCCTTTCGTGTGCGCGCGTTCGTGTGCGTGCGCTGGCCGTGCACGGGCAGTCCCCTGCGGTGCCTGAGCCCTTGGTAGGAGCTGATCTCCATCTTGCGCTTGATGTCCTGGGCGACGTCGCGGCGCAGGTCACCTTCGACTTTGACCTGCGCATCGACGATGTTGCGCAACCGGACGATCTCCTCATCGGTGAGATCGCGCACCCTCGTGTCGACCGAGACGTCGGCCAACTGGCAGATCTTCTGCGCGGTGGGCTGACCGATCCCATAGATGTAGGTCAGCGCGACTTCGAGCCTTCTTTCGCGCGGTATGTCGACGCCCGAGATGCGCGCCATCTCAGCCCTGCCTCTGCTTGTGGCGCGGGTTTTCGCAGATCACAATGACCCGCCCGTGGCGGCGGATGACCTTGCACTTCTCGCACATCGCCTTGACGCTTGGTCGAACCTTCATGAATCCTGTGTCACCCCTAGATCCTCATTCGGCGGTGCTCTTCCGCCGATCTGTCTTCCGTTACTTGTAGCGATAGGTGATCCGGCCCCTCGTCAGGTCATAGGGCGTGATTTCGACCTGGACACGGTCCCCTGGGAGGATTCGAATGCGGTGCATGCGCATCTTTCCGGAACTGTGCGCCAGCACCTTGTGTCCGTTTTCGAGCTCGACCCGAAACATCGCGTTCGGCAACGGCTCGACGACCGTGCCTTCGAGCACGATCGCATCCTCCTTCGGCTTGGGCAGATCAACCTCCTCGAATCATTCCTGCGTGATACAAAACGGGCGCCGCACCGCCCGTGAGACGACACGATCTTGGATTGCTCCGAATCGCTTGCGGGCCGGTCTGCCCGCGAGCGCCTCCGGCACTGCCAGCTCCCACGCGACCCGGGGGCCGTGCGCCGAGACGATCAGAAGCGAAGGATCAGAATAGCACGTCAAGGCCCGGGTGGTCACGGGCGGGTGAGCACCTCGGGACCGTCCTCGGTCAACGCGATGGTGTGCTCGAAGTGCGCAGACAAGCTCCCGTCTTTCGTCGTGACGCTCCAGCCGTCCGCGAGCTCGATGGTCTCTGGGCCGCCGATGTTCACCATGGGCTCGATTGCAAGCACGTTTCCGACCATGAGTTTTGGGCCGGGAGCTCCGGGCCAGTAGTTCGGCACGTTCGGCTCCTCGTGCATCTCCGTCCCGATGCCGTGGCCCACGTACTTGCGCACGACGGAGAACCCCGCTTTCTCCGCGACGCCTTGGACCGCCCGTCCGATCTCATGGAGGCGATGACCTGCGACCATGGCGTCGATCCCGGCATAAAGGGAGGCTTCGGTCACCTCGATGAGGCGAGCGGCCTCAGGAGAGACGTCCCCGACCGCCACGGTGTACGCGGCATCTCCGTGGTATCCCTCGACGATCGCGCCCTGGTCGATCGAGAGGATGTCACCTTCTTTGCACTGATACTCAGAGGGGATCCCGTGGACGATCATGTCGTTCGGCGAGGTGCAGATGACCGCGGGGAACCCGTGGTAGTTGAGGAAATTCGAGCGCGCGCCGCGGCGCTCGAGGACCTTCCTCGCGACGGCGTCAATTTCTTTCGTCGTCACCCCCGGACGCACGAAAGCACGGGTCTCCTCCATGATCTCCGCGACGACCCGCCCCGCCCGTCGCATCTTTTCGATCTCGGCCTTCGTCCTGATCACGGCGCGTCCCCGAGGTGTTTGGCGACGGCGATGTCGACCGCGTGAATCATGAGCGTCGTGACGTGGTCGACGGAACCCCCGCCCGGGATGCGAACGAGCTTGCCCGCTTTTTTGTACCGGGCGATGAGCGGAGCGGTCTCGGCCTCATAGAGGTCCAAGCGGCGCTTGATCGCCTCTTCGACGTCGTCTGCGCGCTGGACGACCTCGCCACCGCAGACGTCACAGATCCAGTCCACTCTTGGATGCGATGAGACGGAGTAGATCGCACCGCAGTCTTCACAGGTCCTTCGATCCGACAACCGCCTGAGCGCGACCGGGGTCGATACCGCAATGTTGACGACACAGTCGAGCGATATGGGAGCCAAGTACGCATCGAGCTGTTCGGCCTGGCTGATCGTGCGGGGGAAACCGTCGAGCACGAATCCTTTGTTCTTCGTGTCGTCGAGATCCAAGCGTTCGTCGAGCATGCGCATGACGAGTTCATCGGGGATGAGGTTTCCGGCTTCCATGTAGCGCTTCACCTCAAGTCCAAGTGGCGTCTCGGCTTTCACCGCGGCGCGGAACATGTCGCCCGTCGAGATGTGCGGGACGACATAGCGCCTAGAGAGACGAACGCACTGGACTCCCTTGCCTGCGCCCTGCTTTCCGAGGACGACGAGTCGCGCGCCCCGTTGCACCTAACGGAGGAAGCCCTCGTAGTTACGCATGGTGAGCTGGCTGTCGATCTGCTTCATCGTTTCGAGCGCGACGCCGACGGAAATGAGAAGCGTCGTCCCAAAGAACGGGATCCCCGTGACGTGCCACGCAGCAAGGAGCGCCGAGGGGATCAACGCGACGCTCGCAAGGAACAGTGACCCTGGGAGCGTGATGCGGTTCAAGATATGCGACAGGTAGGCCTCGGTCTGTTGTCCGGGTCGGATACCGGGGATGAAGCCACCTTGTTTACGGATCTGATCGGCCTGCTGATAGGGATCGAAGGTCACCTGGACATAGAAGAAGGTGAACACGACGATGAAAAGCCCATAGAGGACCAAATACGTGCCACCTGTCGGGGACACGAGGTTGGCCTCGACCCAGTTGCGTACCCCGTGCCAGGGAATGACCGTCGAGATGAGCACCGGGATGTACAAAAGTGAGCTTGCAAAGATGATCGGGATGACGCCCGCTTGGTTGACCTTGAGCGGGATGTACGTCGACTGACCTCCGTACATGCGTCGCCCTTGAACACGACGCGCGAACGTCACCGGAATGCGCCGCTGGCCCAGTTCGACGAAGACGATCGCCACCAACAACAAAAGACAGACGATGCCGATGATGACGAGTCCCGCGGCGTGCTTGTCCGCTTTGATGAGGTCGACGTCGAGCGGGATCGTCGCGACGACGTTCGAGAAGATGATGATGGACATCCCCTGGCCGATGCCGCGCTGGGTGATGAGCTCACCGAGCCACATGACGAACGCCGTTCCCGCGGTGAAGGTGAGGATGATGAACAAGACCCTCGGTACGGTGAAGTCGGGGATGAGGTCCGCGCTTCCTGAGCTCGACGTGCCGAACAGCTGGCCCGAGTGCAAGAGGAACACGAGGCCTGAGGACTGCATGAGGGCAAGCGAGACGGTGAGGTACCTCGTCGTCTGCGTGAGCTTGCGCTGGCCGACCGCGCCCTGCTCGCGCCATTCGGCGAACTTCGGAATGACCGTGCCGAGGAGCTGCACGATGATGGACGAGGTGATGTAGGGCATGATCCCGAGCCCCAAGATCGCGGCGCGCGCGAGCGCGCCGCCGGAGAACAGGTCCAAGAACCCCAAGATGCCCGATCCACGCGCCTGGTTCGAGATCGTTTGGATCTCCTTGAAGGACACCCCGGGGACCGGGATGTTCGCGCCGAGCTGGTAGATCGCGATGACCAACAAGGTGAACAGCACCTTGTTACGAAGGTCAGTGACCCTGAAGATGTTCCTTAGGCTGGAGAACACGTCTTTTCCCTAGCTCGACGTCGAACAGAACACGATGCTGGGTAATTTTCGCGTCGTTGTGCTTCGCCCATCGCCCGAGGACTCCTAGCGGTTGGCGAGCGCGTTTCCGCGCACCGGTGGTCGATTCTCGCCATAGGGCGAGGCAAGGACGACGACACTGCCCCCGACTGCTTCGATCGCTTCCTTGGCGTGCTTGGAGAAGGCATGCGCCTCGACGCGGAGCGCGCGGCTGAGCTGTCCGCGCCCGAGGATCTTGACGAGGCCCTTTGCATGGACGAGTCCCGCTTGTCTCAAGATCTCCGGCGTGATCGCGTCCTTCTTCAGAGACGCGATGACATCGAGGTTCACGACGTTGTACTCGATGCGGAACGGATTTTGAAATCCCCGCAACTTCGGAAGGCGCTGGGTCAAGGGAAGCTGGCCACCTTCGAAACCGGGCTTCATCGAGGTGCGCGCGCGCTGTCCTTTCGTGCCGCGCCCTGCCGTCTTCCCGCCCTTGCCGCCCGTGCCGCGACCGACACGTCGACGCGAGCGGTGCGCCCCATCTGCTGGGCTCAGCTCATGCAGCTCCATTGCGTCCTGCCTTCTTCTTCGCGACGTCTTCGGCTGAAGCCTGCTCCACACGAACGAGATGCGATACGCGCGCGAGCATGCCACGGATCTCTGGGCGGTCCGGCAGCACGTTGTGTTGTCCGATCCCTCGAAGGCCGAGCGCGCGAAGCGTCCCGCGGTGCTTGGGAAGCGTGCTGATCCCCGATCTCACCTGGGTGACGAGGATCGCGCCACGCTCTTTGTCCGCGGTTGGTTCGTTCTCCTCGACCATGTCAGTTCGCCTCCGCGACGCGCGTCTCGCGGCGGCGCTCCTCATAGGCGCGCCAGACTCCTGCCGGGGTGACTTCTTCGGGGGTCTTTCCCCGAAGCGCGGCGACTTCCTCGGGGCGTCGCAGCGAGCGAAGCCCCGCGATCGTCGCGTGCGCGACGTTGATCGAATTCGACGTGCCGAGGGACTTCGCCACGATGTCGCGGATGCCTGCCATCTCCAAGATCTGGCGCGCCGCACCGCCGGCAATGACGCCCGTGCCCGGAGCTGCGGGCTTTAGGAGGATCTTTCCCGCGCCAGCAGAACCGAGCACCTGGTGGGTGATCGTCGAGCCGGCGAGCGGCACGTCAAAGAGGTGCTTTCGTGCCTCGTCGATGCCCTTTTGGACGGCGAGCCCGGCTTCTTTGGCCTTCCCGTATCCGAGGCCGACCCGGCCCTGGCCATCCCCGATGACCATGAGCGCGGTGAAGGAGAACCGCCGGCCTCCCTTGACGACCTTCGCGACCCGATTGACCTTGATCGTCCGCTCTTCGTACTGCTGATCAGCCACGATTACAGCTCCAGTCCGGCTTCTCGGGCCGCTTCTGCGAGCGCGGCGACCCTTCCGTGGTAGCGCGCGCCACCGCGGTCGAAGACGACGGCTTCAACGCCTTGTGCTCTGGCGCGTTGTGCGACGAGGCGACCGACTTCTGCGGCGGCGGCGATGTTGCCCGTCGGCTTCTTGGAAAACGTGCCCTCGAGGCTCGACGCCGCAACGAGCGTGTGCCCGGACGTGTCGTCGATGACCTGGGCAACGATGTGGCGATTCGAGCGGAAGACCGAGAGGCGTGGGCGGTCCGGGGTCCCGTTCACCTTGTGGCGCAGTCGCCGATGCCTGCGGATCTTGAGTTCGTGAAAGCGTTTCGCGTTTGCCATCGCTCACTTCCCAGCCTTTCCGGCCTTGCGCCGAACGACTTCGTTGAGATAGCGAACGCCCTTGCCCTTATAGGGTTCGGGCTTGCGGAGCTTGCGGATGTCTGCAGCGACTTGGCCCACGCGCTCTTTGTCGATTCCGCGCACCGTGACGCGCGTCGGCACCGGGACTTCGAAGGAAACGCCCTCAGGCGCGTCGACGACGACAGGATGGGAGTAGCCGAGCGCCAGCTCGAGGGAATTCGCCCCTTTGGCCTGGGCCCGATATCCGACGCCGACGATCTCGAGATCCTTGGAGAAGCCTTCCGTGACCCCGACGACCATGTTCGAAACAAGGGTGCGCGTCAGCCCATGGAGCGCCCGGTTCTTGCGCTCGTCATTCGGTCGTTCGAAGATGAGCGCGGAAGCATCAGCATCGGAACGGACGGAGATGGGATCGGGGATGATGCGCTCTAGCGTGCCCTTCGGGCCGCGCACGGTGATCTTGTTGTCCTTGATGTCCACCTCGACGCCCTTTGGGACAACGACGGGGGAACGACCGACGCGTGACATCAGCGACAACTCCTCAAGTGCTTCATCTGCGTCTCATTCGACGAACGCTCACCAGACATAACAGAGCACCTCGCCACCCACTTTTTCCTTGCGCGCTTCGCGATCGGTCATGAGGCCCTTTGACGTCGACAGCACCGCGACTCCGAGCCCGCCGAGGACCCTCGGGAGGTGGTCCGCGCGTGCATAGACCCGCAGACCCGGTGTCGACACGCGCTTCAGCCCGGCGATCGCTCGTTCGCGCTCATTGGTGTACTTCATCTGGATCTCGATCACCGTTCCTGGACGCGACGCTTCCGTCGTCGTCGTGAAGCCGGAGATATAGCCCTCGCGCTCGAGGATGCTCGCGAGGGAACTCTTGAGCTTTGATCCGGGCATGCGCACGGTGTCATGCATCGCGACGTTCGCGTTGCGTAGGCGCGTGAGCATGTCAGCGATGGGGTCAGTCATCGTCATTCGTCATCGCCTCCGATCACCAGCTGGCCTTTGTGACACCGGGGACTTCCCCGGCGTGCACGAGCTCGCGAAGACAGATTCGACAGAGCCCGAAGCGGCGAAACACTGCGCGCGGGCGCCCACAACGACGACAGCGTGTATAGCCGCGCACCTTGTACTTCGGCTTGTGCTGTTGCTTTTCCACAAGAGCTTTCTTTGCCATGTGTCGTTACGTTCCTTCGCGTCGAAAGGGAAAACCGAAGGCGTCGAGCAGGGCTCTGCCTTCGGCGTCGGTGCGGGCAGACGTCACGATGGTGACGTCCATTCCCCGCGTCGTGTCGATTCGGTCATAGGCGATCTCCGGGAAGATGACCTGCTCGGTGATCCCGAAGGTGTAATTGCCGTGCCCGTCGAACGACCGCGGCGACAGCCCCCTGAAGTCCCGGATGCGCGGTACCGCGAGGCTGATGAGGCGGTCCAAGAACTCCCACATCCGGTCGCCTCGCAACGTCACCATCGCGCCGATGGAGTTCCCCTCACGCAACTTGAACGACGCGATCGACTTGCGCGCACGCGTCACGACGGGGTGCTGGCCGGCGATGACCTCAAGGTCGCGTACCGCGCCTTCGAGCAGTGACTGCTGTTGGGTGGCGCGCCCGACCCCGCAGTTCAAGACGATCTTCTCAAAGCGCGGCACTTCCATGACGTTTCTCAGAGAAAGACTCGTCCTCAATTGCTCGCGGATCTCGGTCTCATAGCGCGCCTTGAGACGCGGGCGCTCGGTGAGTGCCGCCTTCGCACTCACAGCTCGGACCCGCACTTCTTGCAGATGCGGATCTTCTTGTTCAGCGCATCGACGGAGTATCCGACGCGGGAAGGTCCGCACTTCGAACAGAGGATCGCCACCTGGGAGACCGGCATCGGCATGTCCTTGTCGATGATCCCACCTTGGGTCGTCGACCGAGTTGGGCGCGAGTGGCGCTTGGAGATGTTCACACCCGCGACGATGACCCGCTGCTCGCTCGGATAGGCAAAGCTGACCTCGCCGGTCTTGCCGCGCTCTTTGCCCGAAAGCACCTCTACGCGGTCGCCTTTTCTGATCTTCACCTAGATCACCTCCGGGGCAAGGCTCACGATGCGCATGAAGCGCTTGTCGCGAAGCTCGCGCCCCACCGGACCAAAGATGCGGGTGCCACGGGGCAAGAGCTGTTCGTTGATCAACACGGCGGCGTTCTCATCGAATCGGATGTAGCTTCCATCGACACGGCGCATTTCCTTCTTTGAGCGAACGACGACACAGCGCACGACGTCGCCCTTCTTCACGGCCGCGCCCGGAACGGCGTCTTTGACCGTGGCAATGAAGACGTCACCGATGCGCGCATAGCGCCGACGCGACCCTCCTAGCACCTTGATGCACAGCACTTCTTTGGCGCCGGAGTTATCGGCTACTCGAAGGCGGGATTCTTGTTGGATCATCGTGCACGCTCCGTGACCTCAACGAGCCTCCAGCGCTTGAGCTTGGAGATCGGGCGCGTCTCTGCGATGCGGACGCGGTCCCCGACCCCCGCGAGACCCTCTTCGTCATGTACGTAGAAGCGCTTCGTGCGTTGCACGGTCTTCGCGTAGCGCGGGTGGCGCACCCGCTCGACGACCGCGACGACCGCGGTCTTCGCCATCGAGTGACTGACGACCGTGCCCTCGCGCACCTTGCGGGCATTCGGGCGCGGCGCAGTCGAATCCGTCGGTTGCAAAGGCTCGCGTGGCGCCTCTTTCACGACTTCTTGTGGCTCATCGGTATTCGTTGTCATGATCTCGTCGTCTGGCATTCCTACTCCTCAACGCCACGTGCTCTGACACCGAGACGCGCAAGGCCTCTGGTCGGCTTTAGGTGAGCTTGCGTGCCGCGTTCGTCCATCAAGGTCAAAAGGCGCGCGATCTCTCTCTTGACCGTGGTGATCCGGCCGACGTTGTCGAGTCGACCCGTCGCGAGCTGGAAGCGCAGGTTGAAGAGTTCCTTTTCGGCTTCGCGAAGGCGCGTCCTTAGGTCTTCGTCGTCAAGGGCGCGCAGCACGGAGGGCTTTGTCATGTGAGGTGCGCCTCGGTCGATGACCCGACACCCGGGCGCGCGACGACGCGAGCACGCATGGGCAGCTTCTGGATCGCACGGTCCATCGCCTCGTGCGCGAGACGCTCGTCCACACCGGCGAGCTCAAAGAGGATGCGCCCCGGGCGCACGACGGCCACCCAGTGCTCGGGGTTCCCCTTGCCCGATCCCATGCGCGTCTCCGCGGGCTTTTGGGTGACGGGCTTGTCCGGAAAGACGCGGATCCACACCTTGCCTCCACGCCGAACGTGGCGTGTCATGGCGACACGGGCGGCCTCGATCTGACGCGCGGTCACCCATGCCGGCTCTAGGGCCTGGATCCCGTAGTCGCCAAAGTCCACGGTCTGGCCACCTTTGGCCATGCCCGTGAGCCGACCGCGCTGTTGCTTGCGGTGCTTGACCTTCTTTGGCATCAACATGATCAGTCCGTTTCCTTGCGAAAGTGCGGCGTCTCGCGGTGTTGGTCGCGCGTGCGGCGCTCGATCTCTTCTTCTTCGGCCAAGAGGCGCTCGAGCGCGTCATCTGGAGGCGCAGAAGCAGGCGAAACAGGCGTGGCACCGGGGACGTCCACGATGTCGACGCCGGACTCGACGGCAGCGACAACGGGCACTTCGGGCGCTCCCTCCGCGAGGACTTCGGCGCGGCGGCGCCCACCGCCTGCGGAAATGATGCGGTGCGGACGGGCCTGGCCGGAGGTCTCCCCGACGGCCATGGCGGCTTCACGCGCGATCTTGTCCTCAGAGGCGACCCGGTAGGGCAAGACGTCGCCCTTGTAGATCCAGACCTTGATCCCGACGCGCCCCGTTGAGGTGCGCGCCTCTCTGAATCCATAGTCGATGTCAGCACGCAAGGTGTGCAGAGGGACGCGCCCTTCGCGATAGGACTCGCGACGCGCCATCTCCGATCCTCCAAGGCGGCCCGAGCACTGCACGCGCACACCGAGACCGCCTGCCTTCTCCACGGTCTGGATGGCGCGCTTCATCGCGCGCCGGAAGCTGATGCGGCGCGCGAGCTGGTCTGCGACGCCTTGTGCGATGAGCGCTGCGTCTAATTCGGGTTGTTTGATCTCTTGGATGTTCAGCTGCAGGTTCGGGTTCTTCGTGATCCGGCCGAGGTGCTTGCGCAGTCGGTCGGCTTCCGCGCCGCGGCGCCCGATGACGATGCCTGGACGCGCCGTGTGCACGTCGATGCGGAGGCGATCGCGCGTCCGCTCGATCTCGATGCGGCTCACCGCAGCCGCCTCGAGCTGGGTGTTCAGGTAGTCACGGATCTTCCAGTCCTCGATGACCGAGTCCTGGTACCCGCGGTCGGCGAACCACCGCGATTTCCAGTCCGTCGTGATGCCGAGGCGGAACCCGTACGGATTGACCTTTTGACCCATTAGCTCTCGTCCTTGTCCACGGCGCTGTCAGTTTCAGGCACTTGTCCGTCGCCGCCATCTGGAGCGCGCTCGTCTGTCTCATCTGACTCGTCTGTCCAAGGAGCGACCACGTCGTTTGCTTCGGTGCCGAGTTCTTCTGGCGTCGCTCCATCAGACACGTCCAAGGACGTGTCTTGAGCCGCGTCGTCAAGCGCCACGTCTTTGACGAGCCGGTCATTCCTTCTTTGAGGCGAGCTGAGCTCAGATGGCGTCGATGGTTGATCCTCGGAGCGACGACGCCGGCGAGTCCCTGCGACGCGGCGCGCCCTTCGTTCTGCTGCGTCCGCGGCCGCGCGCGCCCTTCGGCGAGCGAGTCTGTCCTCAGGCAAGCGCGCGAGGATGATCGTGATGTGGCACGTGCGCTTGCGAATGCGCGTCGCACGCCCCCGCGCGCGTGGGCGCCAGCGCTTCAACGTCGTGCCCTCGTCCGCGAAGCACGACGCGACGTAGAGCTCATCTAAGTCCAAGACGTCGTTGTGCTCGGCGTTCGCCCCAGCAGAACGCAAGAGCTTTTCGATCACCGTTGCCGCACCGCGGTCGCACAGGCGCAAGATGTCGAGCGCGTGCTGGTACTCCTCACCGCGAATCAAGTCGAGGACCTCGCGGGCCTTGTAGCTCGACATCGGGCAGTAACGAAGTACGGCGCGCGTGCCTGGGAGCTCGTTCGTCTTCATCGCCATGATCAGCGCCTCGCCACCCGTTCTTGCCCAGCGTGATAGCGGAACGTCCGCGTCGGTGCGAACTCACCGAGCTTGTGCCCGACCATCGATTCGGTGATGTAGATCGGCACGTGCTTGCGCCCGTCGTGCACCGCGATGGTGTGACCGACCATGTCGGGGATGATCGTTGAGCGACGCGACCACGTCTTGATGACCTTCTTGTCGTTGGCCGCGTTCAACGCATCGACCTTCTTCAACAAGTGGTCGTCGACGAATGGGCCCTTCTTCAAGCTGCGCGGCATTCGGTCCCTCTACTTTGCGACTTCGTCATTTCGATCAACGCCTTGCGCCACGGCTGCGGCGGCGGCGCACGATGAGCGCGTCCGAGGTCTTCTTGCGTGGCCGCGTGCGGCCCTCGGGCTTGCCCCACGGCGAGACCGGATGGCGCCCGCCGGAGGACTTTCCTTCGCCGCCGCCGAGCGGGTGGTCGACGGGGTTCATCGCGACGCCGCGGGACTGGGGACGCACGCCCTTCCAGCGATTACGCCCGGCCTTCCCGATGGAGATGAGCTCGGATTCGGCGTTCCCGACCTCGCCGATCGTCGCACGGCAATCGATCGAGACACGTCGCATTTCCGTCGAGGGGAGCCGCAAGGTCGCGAACGCTCCCTCCTTTGCGACGAGCTGGACGCTCATACCGGCGCCACGCGCCATCTTTCCCCCGCCGCCCGGGCGCAGCTCCACGTTGTGGATGACCGATCCGACGGGGATGTAGCGAAGCGGAAGCGCGTTTCCCGGACGGATGTCCGCGCCGTGCCCGGATTGAAGCGTGTCTCCGACTTCGACGAGCCTCGGTGCGAGGATGTAGCGCTTCTCGCCGTCCGCGTAGTGCAACAAGGCGATGCGGGCGTTGCGGTTCGGGTCGTACTCGATCGCGGCGACGCGCGCGGGAACGGCGTCTTTGTCCCGCCAGAAGTCGATGATGCGGTACTGGCGCTTATGTCCTGCGCCACGGTGGCGCGCGGTCATGCGCCCGTAGCTGTTGCGCCCGCCCGTCGAGGGCAACGGAATGGTCAGGGTGCGCTCTGGGCGATCCCTCGTAATCTCGGAGAAGTCGGAAACCGACTGGAAGCGCCGCCCGGCGCTCGTCGGCTTACGCTTTCTGACAGCCATCGTCGCCCCTTAGCTCTCGAACAGCTCAATGCGGTCGTCGCCGATGAGGCGCACGATCGCTCGCTTGGTATCTGAACGTCGCCCATAGCTCGCCGCGCGGCGGTTTCGCTTGCGCTTGCCCTTGCGCACCATGGTGTTCACGGTCGACACCCGCACACCGAACGCGTCTTCGACGGCTTGTCGAATCTCGAGCTTGGAGGCGCGTGGGTCGACGACAAAGACGTACGCGCCGGTGTCCATGAGCGCATAGGACTTCTCTGAGATGATCGGTCGCAACAAGACCGTGCGGGCGCCGCTCACGGAACCACCTTTTCGTCAGAGCCATCGGATGCTTGGGCATCTTCGTCGGCTTCGGTGTTCGCGGCCTTCTTCGCGCGTGCAGTAGGTGCACCTGTTCTTGTCGGTGTCTTTGTCGACTTCGCCGAAGGAGCCTTCGTCTCCTCGAGCGTCGTCGCCTCGCCGGGAAGGCTCTCCTCGGTGAAGACGACGACGTCTGCGCACAAGACGTCATAAGCCGAAAGCTGGGAGGCGGGCAAAACGATGACGTTCGCGAGGTTGGCGAAGGACTTCTCGACCGATTCGTTCGGGCCCTCGAGGACAATGACCGTCTTTCCGAAACACGAGATCGCGTCGAGCACCGAAAGCGCGTCCTTGGTCTTTGGCACATCGAAGGAAAAGGCATCGATCAAGCGCAAACCGTCGCTACGCGCGCGATCAGAAAGCGCGCAACGGAGCGCGTGCTGGACCATCTTGCGCGGGGTGCGTTGCGCGTAGCTACGAGGTTTCGGCCCAAGGGCGATACCGCCCCCCGCATAGTGCGGCGCGCGAATCGAACCCTGGCGGGCATTGCCCGTGCCCTTTTGGCGATAGGGCTTCGCCGATCCACCGCGCACTTCCGAGCGGGTCTTCGTCGACTGCGTGCCCGCTCGCCTCGTCGCGAGCTGGGCGGTGACGACCTGGTGCAAGAGGGGAACGTTCTCCGGCACGGAGAAATACCTCGGATCGAGTCCGATGAGACCGATGCGCTCACCGGAGCTTGAGAGCTTCTCGAGCTCGACGACTGGCCCGAGGGCTGTGGCGCCTCGTTCTTTGAGCATGGACGGCGTCATTTCTTCGCGCCACTCTTGATCGCCTGACGGATGACGACGAGGCCGCCACGTGGGCCGGGAACCGAGCCCTTGACGAGGACGATCTCGCGCTCGGGATCGGACTCGATCACCTCTAAATTGAGCGTCGTCACCTTCGCGGCACCGAGGTGGCCGGCCATCTTCGTGCCCTTGAAGACGCGCGCCGGTGTCGCGCACGCACCGATCGAGCCTGGTGCCCGGTGTTTCTTGTGGTTTCCGTGCCCCCCGCCTTGGCCGGAGAAGTTGTGGCGCTTCATGGACCCGGCAAAGCCCTTGCCCCTCGAGATCGCGCTCACATCGACGCGGGATCCGACTTCGAGCACGGACGCGTCGATCTCCTGGCCGATCGCGTAGCCGTTCGTGTCCTCGACGCGAAGCTCGACGAGGCGCTTCCCCGCCTCGACGCCCGCGCGCGCGAAATGGCTGGCCTCCGGTCGGCTCAAGCTCGCGGCCTTCTTGAAGCCGAAGGTCACCTGCAGTGCGGAGTAGCCCTCTTTCAAGGGGGTCTTCACCTGGACGACGCGAAGCGGGGAGACCTTGACGACGGTGACCGGAATGGCGCGATCGGCCGCGTCGAAGATCTGGGTCATGCCGATCTTCTCTCCAACGACTGCCTTTCCCGCCATTTTTTCTTCGTCTTCCTTCTTCGTTCGCCAAATAAGACGCCACGTCTTTCTCACCGGACGCGACACCCAACGCGACGATGGGGATGCGCTCCGGGGAACGACCAGGCCTCATTGCATGCGTGCGCTCCGCCAGGAGGACCCTGAGCGGAGCGCTTTTCCTTGCGCCAAACGGTCCCCCAAGACCTGGGGCACGCATGGACATCTGCTCAGCCCGACAAGGTCTGCACCTTGGGGGCAAATGACTCTATCACCAGGCAGCGGCGCCTGAAAACGGGGCGAGGGCCGCAAAGGAACCGGCGAGGCTGCCTTCTAGCTCGCCTGAATCTTGATCTCGATGTCCACTCCGGCCGGAAGGTCGAGGCGCTGTAGGGAATCGACGGTCTTCGGGGTGTGCTCGACGATGTCGACCAAGCGCTTGTGGATCCTCATCTCGAAGTGCTCGCGACTGTCCTTGTACTTGTGCGGCGAGCGGATCACCGTGTAGCGGTGCTTTTCTGTCGGGAGCGGCACCGGGCCGCGGACCTTCGCCTGGGTGCGCAGCACAGTCTCGACGATCTTCTTCGTCGACTGGTCAACGACCTCGTGGTCGTATGCCTTCAAGCGGATGCGAATCCGTTGGCGAGGACCGTCAGCCACGTGCTTACTTCAAGATCTTCGTGACGCGACCTGCGCCGACGGTGCGCCCACCCTCGCGGATGGCAAAGCGCAGTCCCTCGTCCATGGCGATCGGCTTTTGCAGCTCGACGACCATCGAGGTGTTGTCACCCGGCATGACCATCTCCGTGCCTTCGGCCAAGGTGATCGACCCGGTGACGTCGGTCGTGCGGAAGTAGAACTGTGGGCGGTAGTTCGAGAAGAACGGCTTGTGCCGCCCACCCTCCTCCTTCGTGAGCACATAGACCGTGGCCTCGAAGTTCGTGTGCGGGGTGATCGTGCCGGGCTTGCACACGACCTGGCCGCGCTCGACGTCTTCCTTCTTCGTCCCACGCAACAAGATCCCGACGTTGTCTCCTGCCTGTCCTGAGTCCAAGAGCTTGCGGAACATCTCGACGCCGGTCACGACGGTCTTCTGCGTCGGGCGAAGGCCCACGACCTCGACCTCTTCTCCGACTTTGATCTGGCCCTGTTCGATACGGCCGGTCACGACCGTGCCACGCCCGGTGATCGTCATGACGTCTTCGACGGACATCAAGAAGGGTTTGTCGATCTCACGGAGGGGCTCGGGGATGTAGTTGTCGACCGCGTCCATGAGCGCCATGACCTGCGCGGCGCCTTCTTCGTCGCCCTCTAGGGCCTTGAGCGCCGAGATGCGCACGATCGGGGTGTCATCGCCGGGGAACTCATATTCGTTCAAGAGCTCACGGACCTCGAGCTCGACTAAGTCCAAGAGCTCCTCGTCATCGACCATATCCACCTTGTTCAGCGCGACGATGATCGACGGCACACCGACTTGGCGCGCGAGCAGCACGTGCTCACGGGTCTGTGGCATCGGGCCGTCCGCGGCGGAAACGACGAGGATCGCGCCGTCCACTTGTGCGGCACCGGTGATCATGTTCTTGATGTAGTCGGCGTGGCCGGGCATGTCGACGTGCGCGTAGTGGCGCTTGTCTGTCTCGTATTCGACGTGCGCGATCGAAATGGTGATGCCGCGCGCCTTTTCCTCGGGAGCCTTGTCGATCTGATCGAACGCCGTGTAGGCAACCTTCGGGTTGCGCTCGTGGAGGACCTTCGTGATCGCCGCGGTGAGCGTGGTCTTTCCGTGGTCGATGTGGCCCATCGTACCGACGTTGATATGCGGCTTCGTCCGCTCGAACTTCTGCTTGGCCATCTTGGCGACAGCTCCGTCTCTTAGGGTGGCACCCTCCGGTGCCACCATTTCCTATTCGCTTAGATCTCTGTGGTGTGCTTTTAGACCCTACGCCGGTTCTATTCCCCTGTCGCGCGGGCAACGATCTCCCGGGCGATCGACTCAGGAACCTCTTGGTAGGAGTTGAACTGCATCGTGTAGGTCGCACGTCCCTGCGTGCGAGAACGCAGGTCGGTAGCGTAGCCGAACATATCCGACAATGGAACCTGGGCGCGGATGACCTGAGACGACCCGCGCTGGTCCATGCCCTCGACCTTGCCGCGGCGTGCCGACAGGTCCCCGATCACGTCTCCCATGTAGTCCTCGGGTGTCACGACCTCGACGGCCATGATCGGCTCCAAGAGCGCCGGGCGCGCACGTCGCGCCGCGGTCTTGTACGCAAGGGATCCCGCGATCTTGAAGGCCATTTCCGAGGAGTCGACCTCGTGGTACGAACCGTCGGTCAAGGTGACCCGAACGTCGACCGTCGGGTAGCCCGCGAGCACGCCGGACTCCATTGCCTCGCGAATGCCCTGGTCGATGGAGGGGATGTACTCGCGGGGGATGTCGCCTCCGGAGATCTTGTCGATGAACTCATAGCCGCCCGCGGGGCCGGTCGGCTCGAGGTCGATGACGACGTGTCCGTATTGGCCCCGGCCGCCGGTCTGTCGGATGTAGCGCTCCTCCACTTTGTGCACGGAGTCGCGGATGGTCTCTCGGTACGCGACCTGGGGCTTGCCGACGTTCGCGTCGACCTTGAACTCGCGAAGCATCCGGTCGACCAAGACCTCTAGGTGCAGCTCGCCCATGCCCGAGATCACCG
>Ga0181532_10001413_pt1 | contig 23302 bp, 18 predicted proteins | sample PEATcosm2014_Bin_33_FD_119768 | JGI IMG/M metagenome (GOLD analysis project Ga0181532, IMG submission 119768) | Peatland microbial communities from MTU Mesocosm Facility, Houghton, MI, USA - PEATcosm2014_Bin11_30_metaG | ecosystem: Environmental > Terrestrial > Soil > Wetlands > Peat | place... | reverse complement strand
CATGGAAGCGGCGATGATCTTTGCCCGCAACATGTCAAAGGGCGCCGGGTGCACCATCATGGCAGCATGGATGCCCGCAAACGCGCCACGCTCCAGCAGCAGAATCTTTCCGCCGGCATTGCCCACTTCTTCGGCGGGCGTGCCGATCACGTGAACGGTAAGGCCCACTTCGTCTGCAACTTTGGCCGCGGCGAGCGCCGCTCCAACCGCCGATGCGGCGATGATGTTGTGGCCACAGGCATGGCCGATACCGGGCAGGCAATCGTATTCAGCGCAAATGCCAATGTGCAAAGGGCCGGATCCGGTCCGGGCGCGGAACGCCGTGGGAAGGTCGCAAATACCCTTCTCCGCAGCGAAGCCGGCGTCGGCCAAAAACTCACACAGCCAATAAGAGGCTTGCTCTTCCTCAAAACCCAACTCGGGATGAGCGTGGATACGATGGCTGAGATCGATTAGCCCGTCATGGGCGGAGTTGAGACGTTCTCGCGCTGCGGATTTTGCTTCCATGAGCCCTTTCGTTTCTTTGGTTGTGATTCCTGCCGAAAGATAACACGGCGCTTCCGCCCGTGATCCAAGAATCCCAAATGGGGAGCACTCGAGGAGCTCGACTCGTCACGGAAAGCATTTATGAAGCATACAGTGGCAACGGATCGCTTGGGCGCTCCCCTTACTCATATTGAGGTTCGACATAGTCGGGACCACGAGAGTCCTTCCCGCCCTTCAGTAAGGTGTCGCATCTCCGATAGCCCGCGGTCTTTCTGACGCATATTTTGGGTTTCGTCCAGCCGCTCATTAGGTCCATTCGCCACCGCTGCCCAAAGCTCGCTCCTCGCATCGGCGAAGATAACGATCTCGCATATTCTGTAACTTACATCCCTTGTATGAAGCGAAACTTGAGGTGTTTATGGCTTCGCAAGGACAATTCCGCTTTGGTTCCCAATGTGCCTCAAGAAAACCGTGCGGGCGCCGATGAAGTAGCAGACGCATATCTGCTTTTGTCGCTGCCCCGGAGGAAATCTGATGGATCCGAGCCAGCCCGCCTGCGATCCAGGCCAACTGTCCAGTGAAATGGATGAGGTGATCAAGGAGTTCCTGGTCGAGTGCAATGAAGGCCTCGATCGCTTTGACCGCGACTTGGTTGCTCTGGAGAAAGACAGGACCTCGCGCGAACTGCTGGACAGCATCTTTCGCGCCATTCACACCATAAAGGGCACGGGTGGCGTGCTGGGGTACGAGAAGCTCATCTCGATTTCACATATTGGTGAGAGCGTGCTCAGCCGGATGCGCGACGGTCTCCTGCTGCTTTCACCCCCGATTACTACCGCGCTGCTCGCCATGGCCGATGCTCTGCGGAGCATCCTGCAAGACATTGCCGCCGGCGGAAACGAAGGTGACGGAGATTTCTCCGCCATGCTCCAGCAGTTATCCGCGGTGCTCGGACAGGCGCAGCCACCGAACCCGCCGAAAACGCCAGCAATCGTCACCGTTCCGCAAGCGGAGAGCGCCCCGCCGCCGCTGCTGGGCGAAGTTCTGGTGAGCTCCGAAACCTGCATGCCGGAGGATGTAGCAGCGGTCGAGCTGCAGCAGGAGGGCGATCCGCGCCGGCTGGGGCAGATATTGGTGGACACTCGCGTCGCCGTTCCCTCCGCAGTTGCGGAGGGCCTCGTGGGAGACTGGCAGGGAGCCGTGCGTCTGGACATCGATCTGGAGCTTGCCCGCCAGGCCTGTGCCAATCTGGTTGGAGTCGATCCCGCTGACTTGTCTCCGCAAGACATCAGCGACGTGGTGGGCGAACTGGCGAACATGACCGGGGGAAGCGTGAAGACGCTTTGCGCCCCCACCTCAAGATTATCTCTGCCTTCGGTTGCCATGGGGCGAGACTTTGAATTTACCGTTTCCCAGGGAACCGTGATCCAGGCAATCTCCTTTTCGTACCCCGGCGGAGTGCTGACTGTCAGCATCATCCAGAAGGAATCGCCGGGGTCGATCTGATGCGCTCTTGCTAATGCGACATCTGCGGCTCTATCCACTTCACTCCCAGTTGGTCATATAGAAATTCCAGCTCGTAACTCGCCATCGAGATCTGCTGGTCCTCTGACGAGCCGATGCCGCCATGTCCAGCATTGGAGAAGCTGAGCAACAGCACCGGATATTTCGAAGCCGTCGCCGCTTGCAGCGCCGCCGCGAACTTGCGTGAATGCCAGGGATCGACGCGCGGATCGTTCTCGCCCACCGTCAACAGCACCGCAGGATACTTCACCGCATCCTCTACGTGGTGATAGGGCGAGTACGCATACAGTGCCTTGAACTGCTCCGGATCTTTTACCGATCCGTACTCGGTCGCATTGTACTGGCCGTTTTGCGTCGTCTCAGAGCGCAACATGTCATAGAGTCCGACGCCGGAAACCACCGCTCGGAACAGGTCCGGACGCTGGGTCAGCACCGCGCCCATCAGCAGGCCGCCATTACTGCCGCCCTCGATGCCCAGCTTCGACGGATTCGTATATTTCGCCTGGATCAGGTATTCGGCGCAGGCGATGAAGTCGTCGAAGACATTCTGCTTGTGCGTGAGCATGCCTTGCTGGTGCCAATCCTCGCCGAACTCGCCGCCGCCGCGTAGATTTGCGATCGCCAATACGCCGCCGGCATCCAGCCACGGAAGCGAGCCTGGGTCAAAGTACGGTGTCATGCTCAGGCCGAACCCGCCGTAGCCAGTGAGCAACGCCGGATTCTGCCCGTTCAGTTTGGTGCCCTTACGCCGGAAGATGGTCAGTGGAACCTTCGTCCCATCCTTGGAAGTGGCGAACTCTCGCACTACGTCGACGCCGGCGAAGGTGTAGGGTGATGTCTCGCGCAACCCCGTAACCGTCACCTTCTTCGACGTGGGATCGTATCGGTACCAGGCCATTGGATCGACGTAGCTGACATTGCCGAACAGAATCGCGTCGCCGCCCAGCGGCAGGATCTGCGTGATCGTGGAAACCGGCTCCGCCGGAACCGTGCCGAGCTCATGTCCATTTTGGTCGAAGACGTGAACCTCAGTTGGTCCGCCGACCAATTCCGTAACGTAAAGCCGCGTCGCGGTGGGAACGAAGGTCGGCTGCATGCCCGCCAGCGTGTATTGAAAATCCTGGATCACGGCCGAAGTTTCCGGCACGATCACCTTCGCGTTCTTCAACTCGGGCGTGGCCAACGGTGCGCGCAACAGTTTGCCGCGCGGCGCGCGATCGCGCGACAGCATGTAAACTGCATCACTGCCGACAACCGCTGCCTTGATGCCATCCGAGAACTGAGTAATCTGCTTCCACTTGCCATCGGGACCACAGAGAAAATGCTCGTAATCGCCGCCGTCGCCGTTGCCCACCGTTGTCAGCAGATACTTGCCATCCTCGCTGGCGCTCAACACGGTCTCAGCAATACGAGGAAAATCTTTGCCGATGGCGTAGGTGTCTTCCGTCGCCGCCGCGCCCAGCTTGTGGAAATAGATCTGCTGGTAGAAGTTCAAGTCCTCCGCCGGACGTTCGCCCGCACTGGGATAGTGGGTGTAATAGAAACCGCTGCCGTCGGCATTCCAGATCAGGCTGCCGCCACCGATGGCGGTTGTGTGCGGCACGACATCGGACAACGCCTGACCGGTCGCCACGTCGTACACATGTACCGACCCCATCTCGCTTCCGCCTTGAGCGAGCGATACTGCAACCTTGCTGCCGTCCTGCGACGGTAAATAGAACTGAATGGCGGTGGAGTTGGTGAAATCAAGTTGCATCGGGTCGAGCACGACGTGCCTGGAAGCAACGTCATCCGGCGATCGCAGCGTCACCAGCATGTCCTGCTGCTTGTGAGGCTGCGAGTTCATAGCGAACAGGACGCCGCCGCGCATTTCCAGAGCGTAGAAGCTAGGGGAACTGGTGTCGGTTAGAGTTTTCAGGAACTGCTGGATCTTAGCGCGGATCGGCAGGGCATCAAGGATGGCGTGGGCATGGGCATTTTCAGCTTGCGTCCAGGCAATTACTTCGGGACTCTTGCCGTCTTCCAGCCAGCGATAGTTGTCGGTGACTTTGACGCCGTTGTATTCATCCACCACCGGATGCTTTGGCGTAGTGGGCAGAGGAGGAACGGCTGTTTGCCACGCAAGGGCAAAGACAGGGAAAAGCAACAGAGCAGCTAAGAGGACGCGACGATGATGCATGATGTCCCTTCTGCGACGGGTTGTTCGAACCTGGCGACCCGTGCCAAAACGTCTAAGAGTATAGCGAACCGCAGCGCGCAGCCTCCGGTACATACGCAAAAGGGCTGGCCGAAGTTCTAGGGCCTCGCGTCTCCTTCTATAATCGTGCCGGACTCAAATCCGTAGGATGCTGAGGGCAACGTTGGCCTATCAAGACCTGAGGGAATGGATTTCCGCGCTGGACAAGGGCGGGGAACTGAAGCGCATCAAAGCTGAAGCCGATCCCATCCTGGAGATCGCCGAGATCACCGACCGCGTCTCGAAATGGGGACCGCGCGGCAGTCACGGTCCGGGCGGCCCGGCGCTGCTCTTCGAAAATGTCAAAGGCCATCCCGGGGCCAAGGTCCTCATCAACCAGTTCGGCTCCGAGCGCCGCATGACCATGGCGCTCGACGTCGACTCGCTCGACGAAATTGCCGACCGCATCAAGATGTTCATGGATGTGAAGTCGCCGCAAGGGCTGCTCGACAAAATCAAGATGCTTCCCATGCTGGCCGAGATGGGCAAGTTCTTCCCCAAGGAAGTTTCGACCGGCCCATGCAAGGAAGTCATTAAGCGCGATAAATTTTCGCTGCACGATTTTCCCATCCTGCAATGCTGGCCTCTGGACGGCGGGCGCTTCATCACGCTGCCGTCGGTCATCACCAAAGATCCCAGGACCGGCAAGCGCAACGCGGGAACGTATCGCCTCCAGGTTTATGACTCGCAGAGCACCGGCATGCACTGGCAGCGTCAGAAGCAGGGAGCCGAGCATTATCGCGAGCAGATGCGACGGGCTGCCGCGGCTGGCGAGACCCACCCGGTGAGCGCGGCACTGGACATGATGGCGCGCTCCGGCGGCGGCTCCCGCGTAGCGGAAGGGAAGCAGGTTGCCGGAAGAATGGAGGTCGCCGTCGCCATCGGCACCGAGCCGGCGGTGATGTTTTCGTCGATTATTCCCGCTCCGCCGGACGTCGAGGAATATTTGATCGCCGGCTTCCTGCGGCAGAAGCCGCTGGAACTGGTGAAGTGCGAGACCGTCGACCTGGAGGTTCCGGCGACTTCTGAGATCGTGCTGGAAGGTCATGTCGAACTCGACGAGCTTCGCATGGAAGGCCCATTCGGCGATCACACAGGTTTCTACACGCCTGAGGATCTCTATCCCGTTTTCCACGTCACCTGCATCACGCATCGCAAGAACCCGATCTACTCGACGACTATTGTCGGCAAGCCGCCGATGGAAGACGCTTACATGGGCAAGGCGGTCGAACGAATTTTCCTGCCGCTCATGCGGCTCACCATCCCGGAAATCGTTGACGTCAACCTGCCCATTGAAGGCATCTTCCACAACCTGATGATCGTGTCGATCAGGAAGTCGTATCCCGGCCAGGCGCGCAAGGTGATGAGCGGCATCTGGGCGCTGGGCCAGGCGATGTCGACGAAGTGCATTCTCGTGGTCGATGAAGATGTCGACGTGCAGGACATCGGCGACGTGACTCTGAAGGTGCTGAACAACATCGATCCCGAGCGTGACATCCAGTTCACTCTCGGCCCGGTCGATTCTCTCGATCACGCTTCGCGCCTGCCCGACTTCGGCTCGAAGATGGGCGTCGACGCCACACGCAAATGGCCCAGCGAAGGTTTCAATCGCCCCTGGCCCGACGAAATTCGCATGGACGAGAAAACCAAGGCCCAGGTGACAAAGCGATGGAAAGAGTTCGGGCTGGAGTGAAACAGTGGTCAGTGGCTAGTGGCCAATGAACCTCTGGTTCGGGACACTAGAAGAGACTTGAATCATATGTACAAATGATGCATATTGATACATATGAGAACGACGTTGAATATTGACGATACCCTCTTCAATGAGGCGGCACGGCTTAGCGGCATTGCAGAGAAGACTGCGGTCGTCCGGGCGGGGCTGGAAGCCTTGATCGCAAGGGAAAGCGCCAGACGGTTGGCAGCCTTAGGGGGCAGCGACCCAGGCCTGCGCGGAATCCGCCGCCGCCGCACACGCCCACGCGCGGTTCCTGGCCATGCTGATTGACACGTCGGTTTGGGTGGAGCATTTGCGGCGGGGCGACCCCACGCTCAGCGCACTCCTGGATAGAGATGAAGTCGAATGCCACCCGTTCATCATCGGCGAATTGGCCTGCGGTTCCCTGCGACGCCGCTCTGAAATGCTGTCCCTTCTGCGGAGCCTACCGCATGTACCTGTAGCCAGCCATAATGAGGTGCTGACATTTATCGAGCGCCATCGCTTGATGGGCCGCGGCATCGGTTGGATTGATGCCCATCTCCTGGCTTCGGCAGCGCTCAGCCACACGCTGCTCTGGAGTCGGGATCGGCGCCTCTCGGAGGTGGCCACAGAACTGCACCTTTGCGCCCAGCCGTAAGTTGCCGGACTCGTCCACGATGACACACCTTCCAGAATCGCAAGCGATGAACAAACCCGCACTCCTCGTCATCGATATGCTGAACGATTTCCTCGATCGGTGGCCTGCCGCTGAGAGGAAGCGTCTTCTGGACTCCACGAATGAACTCGTGGCGATGATGCGCAGCAAACGCCTTCCCGTGATCTGGGTGCGGCAGGAATTTGAGCCCGATCTGTCAGATGCTTTTCCAGAAATGCGCGCGAAGGGCATTCACATCAACATTAAGGGAACGCCAGGTTGTCAGATTGTTCCTGAAGCAGGTTGGCGACGCCGACCCGGTCGTGATCAAGAAGCGCTACAGCGCTTTCTTCGGCACCAATCTCGACCAGCTCTTAAACGATCTTCATCCCGACGCGCGGACTCTTGCCGGCGTCAACACGCACGCCTGCATTCGCACGACCGCGATCGATGCTTATCAAAGAGATTTTCCTGTGATTCTGGCCGCCGACTGCATCGATTCCTACGATCGCGTACACCACGAGATCTCGCTGCGCTATATGAAGGACAAAATTGCCGCTGTCTTGACCAATGATGAGATCGCCGCCAGGCTCGCCCACAAAGTGCGCCATTGGCTTGACGGGTAAGATAGCCGCGTTCTTGTTTCACATCTCGAAGCGGCTCTTGCCGCGTGACGCGTTACCTCAGCGGCTAAAAGCCGGTCTCAAACGAGTGTTCCTTATGCACACCTGAAGGTGTGCTCCACCCGCTTCCTGGCCGCTCCCCACCTAAATGCCCGCCATTTTGGGAATTGTGGTTACCTTCGTTTCCCGGGTCGCGTTTTGTTCTCGACCCAATTCCGGACGCACGAATAAGCTGAGAGTACCGGAGCAAGTCTCCGGTGCTGCCAGCCTTGCAGCGCCCGTTCTTTGAAAACCTGCGATATGGGGATGAGCAACCGGGAGAAGCCTCTGCGGGGCCGGATTCTGTTACCGTAAGTCCTTGTGGCTCAATTTTTTACGTATAAGTCCTACGCGCTCAAGATTTTGCGGAAAGTTTTGTGTGGAATCAAGAATTTACGAGCCAAGAAGGGGACGGGGTACCCACCCGGTCGCATACCCGACAGAAGCTGCAGCGCTGCGATAGGTCAGGCGGAACCTGTTTCCGGTTGAATCCTGGGCATTAGCCTGTGCTTTTCGGGCCGTCGGCGCACCCCTGCGCTGTGGTTACTGGGCCGAGCCATGCGCTCCCCGCGTCGTGGCAGCAGTTCTGCAATCTTTTCTTCGATTATCCCTACCGGCTCCAGCTTGGAAAGATAAGCATCGACGTGCTCGGTGCCTTCCGGAACATCACTGGAGGCCGACAGCAACAATATGGGCACGTCCGGCTTTGCCAGTCGCATCTGCCTGGCGAGCTCCGTCCCCATAATGCCGTCGAGAAAATAGTCGAGAATGACTAGCCTGATCGGCTCGCTTGTCAGGGCGCGCATGGCTAGGTGCGCCTCTCCTGTCGCCAGGACGAGATGACCATTGGCCTCAAGCACCAACTTGCGGACAGAGCGGCCCATAACGTCGTCGTCGACCAGAAGGATCAGGGCGCCTCGTGTGTCAGCCATTCAGCTCTTTCGGTACGGACTCGCGGGAACGCCAGATTTGGTCTCGTAAGTCCACGAAAGCTGTGGCTCGGGAGAAGAGAACGTCCACCGTCTTCCACGTTAGCGTTCCTGGCGACATGTTGTCTGTCCAAAATTAGACGTGACAGCAAGAAATCAGCCGTGGTGGGGGCTCCGGTGCGCCCTGGCGAGTAGAAATCACTGTTTGGGATGTGGGTAACACTGCCAACCGGAATGGTGCGTGGAGCAGGAGTCCCAGCCATAGTCCGGTCGCGGGGAGCGGTGCCCTTACCGTGGGCCCCCGTTGCCTCGTGGGTTGCCTTCAGCTGGACCGTGGCGTCGTTCCGCAAGCTTTGCAATGGCGGCCAGGAACTCCGGAGGAGCGATACCCTTGATCAGAACGAGATCAGCCAGCTCTGAGCCCGGAGGCAGCACCGGGGTCGCGGTTAGCAGCACGATCAAGACTTCGGGTTTCACCCGTTTCATCAACACTATTATTTCGGCGCCTGCAAAGCCGGAAAGAAAATGATCGGTGACAATCAGATCCACATGGCTGCCGCGAAGAATGCGTAACGCTGCATCGCCTGAGCCCGCGGTTAGGACGTCGTATCCTGCAATGGAAAGAACCAGGCGACGAGCCATCAGCCCTGCGGGGTCATCATCGACGCACAAAACAACCGTGGGATTTACTTTATGCACACACTTCTCCAGCTGGCGCAGCCGCCTTGCTGCGGGTCTCGAGATAAATAGAGTGTTCAGCTTCCGATTCGAGCAATTGATCTGTAGGAGATCACGTGCGTGAACGCGGTATCTTGCTGGCAAACGTAGAGGACCACCAGTTAAGTGGCCCTCTGTCTGCGTATCCAACCGGCCGTCCATAGCACTCTGCACGCGTTCTGCAAACTCGGTTGGATGCAAACTGATCGGATCATCGCATGCCTTGATTTGATCGGTCGTTGTCCAAGCGCAAGATTGGGCTTGCGCTGGAGCAATGTCGGGCTGCAGACGAAACGCCAGGAGGTGGGACGCTCCGGTCAGAGGTCCTGCAGCAGCAGCCGTTCGGGAGATGCCAGCAAGACCTTGCCTCGTCTCTTGGCCAGAACGCCGCCACGCTGCCATTCGCTCATGACTCGGCTGACAGTAAACGGGGTGATGTTGGCGGCGGCGGCCAATTCCTCATTACGGACCATGAGTTCGATTCCCCCGGAGACTCTGTGGCCGATTCCACTGGCCAGGTTGAGCAGCACCTCTGCCAACCGCTGCCGCGCTGTGTGGCAACTCAGAGCGACTTGTGCGGCGATACAGACATTCAGGTAGTCCGACGCGATCGTCAAGGCGTTGTCGAGCAATCTCGGATATCGCCCTGCCAGGCTGCGGATCCTAACGTGGTCCCATACCAGGGTGTGGCTGTCCCTGACAGCTTCCGTGCTCAGCAGATAATCGGCAGGTCTCGTCACCAGCGCCATGCCCCCAAACATCTCCCCTGGCGGATACGAGTGCATGTGCAGCTTCTGGCCACCCTGGGTGAGGAAAAAGCTTCTGGCGCCGCCGCTGAGGACCATAAAAATGTGACTGGCGGGATGACCCTGGTTTGTGATCACAGAGTTTGCCAGGAATCGCCGCTGGCGCGCAGCCGCCAGGATGGTGCTGATTTCAAGCGGAACCAGATCGGCGAGGAATGGAGGCTTCAACCTTCTTACCAACGCGGTCAGCTCAGATGTAGTCATGTGTCGGACCCCCGGTGTAGGCGTGGAATTGTGGCCGTGATTGTATCCCGGATTGCGTTACGCTTGCCCGGCAAAATTCTCGACCCGCTGATCGTTTTCGATGGGCCGGTGAATTCGCTCATGCGCTCTTGTTGACAATCAGCTTCACACTCGGCGATCTGAACCTTACCCTGCGCAACAGGCCAGCTGACTGCTGCGCATCGTTCGCTGCGTTGAGAGCGATGCGTCTTGCTTCATGCCGCTCGACCCCGTACGCGAGTAAGATCGCTGCCACGTCCATCGCGACCAACTTCTTCAGCCGCGATTGTGCCGCTTTTTGAGCTGCTTCAGTCATTGCTTGCGTTTCAGTCATCTAGTGGGCGATCTGCTTTGCGTTGCGGGCGACCGCGATGAAGAGGTCCGTTAGAGTTATTGCTCTGAGGACTGGCCGGATCGCAGAACGCAAACCTGCTACACACAAACTGCTTGCCCGCAATGACCGCTTCCACGGCGGGCAACAGGTCATGTGCGGCATCGGATTTCAGGACGTAACCCTGCGCGCCGATACGTAAGGCTTCATGCATCACGTCCCGATACAGGATTTCACTGAGGAACAGTATTTTGGGACGTGGAGCGATCGCGCAGATCTGGCGGGCGGCCTCGAGACCATTCAATTTGGGAAGCCCGATATCCAGCAAGATCAAGTCGGGCTGCAGCTCTTTAGTTTTCTGAACGGCTTCGAATCCATCCTCAGCTTCCCAGATAATCTGCCAATCCGTGTAGCTTTCGAGCAGCGTGATAACCACGCGACGCCAGGCTTTGCAATCGTCCACGAAGAGAATACGAGTTGATGCCACTTCCTAACCGCCTTCCGCAGTCAAAGTTCAAAACCAACTCCAGTGACTGGGCGGCGCTGAACTGTTCGTCAAAGAATTGTCTGAGAAATGATTTCATGGCATACCTATTCCGTCGTTGCCGCAAGACAATTCTGAGCTTGCTCGTGAGCAGTGAAGGCGATACCAGGCGAAGCACATGGAAGGGAACTGGGAGGGAGCTGTCACTTGCGAGCGGCCTTCTGAAACCGACACGAGTAGCCTACTCCGATGAAATGGTCGACCGCGGCCGACGATAAGCCCACGCCGTAGTGGAAGTCGAGTTGTTGTTGTTGCCGTTTGCCGATTCTCAGCTCGGTTGCGAAGTGCAGCAACTGGCGCGTCCCACCGCGTTCCGGAAAATCGCCAACGTATTCGACAATCACATCCCAGGGTGGCGCCAATAGCCGATCCAAGAGCAACGTGGACTCGCCGGTCACGTCCCGGCTTGCGCCCTGAGTGGGCGCGTACAACGAGAACATTCCGGCCGCCGTCCACTTGGAAGACAGCCCGTGCGACCAGGCCACCTGCAGCCCCGGATCGTACCCGCCGCTGGACACGCCAACGGCGCCGGTCGGGAAGCTGAGGAACAGCGTTGCGGAAACATCTTCAAGCAGAGAATGGGTTCCTCGATACCGACAGGCAGGGACAGGACATCGTTGACGGCCCGGAGACTTTATTGCGTTTTGGTGTCGCCGCAAAAACCGAGTTGCGTCTCACCGCTCCGGACTACTATTACGGCTTGAACGGCAGCGGCTCGGGATTCGGCGACCTGGCGGTCGGAGTAAAGCAACAGCTCGGTCCCACGCCCGGTGGTTTCGAGGCTGCCGGACGGAACCACAATGCTGGAGTTGGTGACCGTCGGCCGATCCGTTACGATCGGTACCGGGGCGTTATCGCTTGCAGTTTGATCTTGGCCGTGTAGTGGCGCCAGGGCCGCCAAAATGAAAGCCAGTATCGCGGTGAAAATACTGTGCATTGCACGGCGCACAGGTGGAGGCGGCTTGAAGCTGGAGCTGCGCATCTTTCTGCGTTCTCTCAATACTGTCCATATCTTCCTCGCACAGAATCCAGCAATTTCTGCGAGTCATAGCCGACGCCGTCCTTGAAGACGATCTCGACATTTTCGACGTCGGAGATCTGTTTCGACGGATCTCCCCTGATAACGACGAGATCTGCGTTCTTTCCCGCTGTCACCGAGCCGATCTGTTTGTCCCGGCCCAGGTAAATAGCGCCATTCAGAGTGGCTATCTTGATGGCCTCGACCGGAGAGAACCCAGCTTCGACCAGCAATTCAATGCCGCGCTGATCGCCGAATCCGGGAAGCACGTCGCCTCGGCCGGTAGGATCGGGGCCGGAGAGCAGCAATCCTCCAGCCGCGACGAAGGCACGCTCCAGCCCCAGGTCATGTTTCCAAAGCAGCGCAGGATCGATTTTCGGAGCGGGCGCCGACGCAGGCCGCTGCCGCACCAGAAAGAAATCTTCGCGCGCCTGCGGAGTCATCGCATCCAGCACCTGCTGGCGCAGCGGCGGACGTCCCCCGCCCACGTCCCCTTCGAAGACCGGCAGGGTTGATGTGATGGCGACGTGATGGCTGACCAGCGTGTTAATCAACTCCTTCGCCTCGGCGCTATTCGGGTCCATGCGGGCCAGCGTTTCCTCGCCGGCGCTTTCGCTGCAAGTGTCGGGCTTCTTGTCCGGATCAAGCTGCGTATTAACGAAGAAGCCGTGCTCCAGATCATCAATGCCGAGCTCGGCGGCTTCTTTGTAAGTCACGGAGCAGAGATGGCCGGTGATTTTGAGCCCGCGTTCGTGGGCCGCATCGATGGCAGCCTTCAACTCGACCCGCGTGATGTTCATGTACGCCTTGAACGACTTTACGCCCTGGCTGGCCCAGTACTCCACCGTCTCGCGCGCATCGTCGGCGCTGGTCAGATGCGGCATCTGGATGAAGTAACTTGTGCTTCCTTCCAGATACGGTCCGGTCACATCGATGTGTGGACCGGGAAGTTTGGCGGCATCGATATCGTGCTTCAGGTTGAGGTCGGCATAGGTTTCCACGCTGCCGGTGGTGCGCATCGTGGTCACGCCGCCGGCCAGATAAAGACGCGGCGCGGAGAACGTCATCTGCGGAACCAGCACGGGAGGATCAAAATGCCGCCGGCTGTTGAGGTTTGGCCGCACGATGTAGAAGAGGTGATTGTGCATCCCGACGATTCCCGGCATCACAGTGTATCCGCGAAGATCCAGAACGGTTGTGCCTTCAGCGGCGGCCACATCGGCGCCACTCTGGATCGCCGCGATCTTTCCGCTCTCGATCACGACATTCTGATCTTCGACCGCCGGCGCGCCGGTGCCGTCGATAATCCGCACATGGGTGAGAACAACTTTGGGAGCCTGCACACGCACGAATTCCTTCACCGTCTTCGACAGCTCGGGATTCTGGGCCGATGCGGTGAGCGATAGCAGAAACAGCACACAACCACGCGACAGAATACGCAATGCCATGAAGGTCCTCCGTGGAATGCGAGCCATTGTACTTCAGGCGTACATCCACTTGGTTCCTGATCAGGCGATAGTTGCTTGCTGAGTTGAAGACTATACTGAATCGTAAACATGGCCCCAGCTCATTCCTGCACGCACGCTCCAACATCGCTCTCCGTTTGCCGCCATCGGGCAAGGTTGCCGGAAACAGACTTCCTACAGGCGGGCGCAAGGATTTAGGAGACGAAATGGTCCTTCCCACGCTTCTGGATCGCATTGAGAATCGCACATTTGACGAACTCAGAATCGGCGACACCGCCAGTATCTCCCGCACTCTTACCGAAAAAGATATCGAGCTGTTTGCGATCATGTCCGGTGATGTCAACCCTGCCCATGTCGACGAAGAGTTCGCCCAGAGCGACATGTTCCATAAGATCATTGCGCACGGCATGTGGGGAGGGGCGCTTATCTCCACAGTGCTGGGAACGCAACTGCCCGGTCCCGGCGCGATTTACCTGGGCCAATCCTTGCGCTTCCGCCGGCCTGTAGGGCTGGGCGACACCATCGTCGTCAGCGTGAAGGTGGCCGAGATGGACGCCGAGAAGCACCGCGTGATGTTGGACTGCCAGGCCGTAAATCAGCGCGGCGAAGTGGTAATCAGCGGCACTGCCGAGGTCATCGCGCCCATGGAAAAAATCTCGCGCGAGCGCGTCTCCCTGCCTGAGGTGAGGCTGCTGGAAAGAGGCAGGCATTATCGCCAACTGATTGACATGAGCCGCGGACTCTACCCGATTCTCACCGCAGTGGTTCATCCCGTCGAGGCGGCTTCGCTGCTGGCAGCCTTCGATGCGGCCGAAGAGAACTTGATTCTTCCTGTTTTAGTGGGACCTGAGCAGAAAATCCGAGCGGCCGCAGAAAAGGCACAGATCGACATTTCGCAGTTCGACAAGGACTATACCGAGCACAGCCATCAAGCTGCCGAGCGGGCCGTAGCCATGGCGCGTGAGCGCAAGGTAGAGGCGCTGATGAAGGGCAGCCTGCCATGCGACGAACTGATGCACTTTGTCGACGCCCCGCAAGGCTTGCGTACTGCGCGACGTATGAGTCACGTGTCTGACATGGAAGTGCCGGGCTTTCCGCGGCCTCTGTTCATTACCGACACAGCCCTGAACGTTTCGCCAACGGTCATGGACAAGCGCGACATCGTTCAGAATGCGATCGACCTGGCACACGCAATTGGTCTGTTGGAGCCCAAGGTGGCAATCCTGTCGGCGCAGGAAGCTGTGACACCAAGATTGCCGTCTTCCTTTGACGCGGCGGTTTTATGCAAAATGGCAGATCGAGGGCAAATTACAGGCGGTGTGCTCGACGGGCCCATGGGGTACGACGTTGCGATTTCCGAGACAGCTGCGAAGAACAAGAAAATTGTATCGCCGGTCGCGGGAAAAGCGGACATCCTCGTCATGCCTGACCTCGAAGCAGGAACCATGCTGGTCAAACAATTGGAATACATGGCTGACGCGCAGAGCGCAGGCATAATCGTTGGCACGCGGGTGCCCGTCATTATGAGCGTCCGAACCGAGCACAAGATGGCGCGTCTGGGCTCGTGCGCGCTGGCATTGTTATCGGTGCGGACTGATCAGGGAAGCAGGCCTTCACCATCAGAAGTCGCGTTCCAGGACTAGTGGGCTCCTGAGTTGTGCTGCGAAATGTCATAACCGGCGATCATGACGCCAGTCACGTGTTTGCGGCAAAGCGAGATATCAGCCTCGCATCTACTCAGCCTTTTGGGCTGCTGCCGTCTGCATCCTGCTTCCAATCGCGACCTTACGCAGCATGTAATACAAGGTTGCCAGCCCGGCTACGAATAAAACAACGAAGATCAAGATGATGTTCCACTGCGGCGCAACCGGTAGCTGGTTGAGACTGAAGTAGGGCGCGAGCGCAAGGTTTCGCAGCACGTCGCGCATGATGACCATCACAGCCACAGTCAGCACGCCGCAGCTTATGCCAATCACCATTTGCCGCTGCGGAGACTTGTTGGCTTTCGCCATGATGAGATGGGCAATTGCAGCCAGCGGCAGAAGCATTCCAATCCCTAATAACGCGGTCGCAAATCCATTGCCGCCGATAAAGGCCAGTCGCGTCGAAACCGGTAATCTCGCCAGAAACCAGAATCCCACGCCGAAATTGAGAATGGTGGCGCCGGTAAACAGCATCGATCCCTGTTCGATGAGCCACTGGCGATAGTCGTCTGCTTTCTGGCGAAGACCCAGCACCAGCAATCCCAGTCCGGAAACCGCGAAGGCGCCCAGCACAAAATGAAGGTATCGAGGTAACAGCGAGGGTTCCGACCAGTTCAGGTTCCAGCCACCGGCATTGCTGCGATAAATTTCCAGCCATCGCTCCGGCGACAACATCAGAGTGAAGTTATTGCTGTAGACGAAAGCAATCGATGCCAGCAGCAGCACCACCAGAGCCAGAACTGCAGTTGTCATACCGCTCTGCTTATGCATGGAATAGAAGTAGACGCCATAGTAGGCGACAACGACCACCGCGATAATGGCCAGCCAGGGCACGCCGATCAGGATCGAACTGGCGTAAAGAAACTGGCCATACATCACCTGCAGGAAGAGCAACGGCGCCACGCCAAGCGTGATGGTGAAAGCGAAAATAGATGGCAGTAGTCGGCCGAGCTCGCCGGCAAGCCGCGCACAGAATGCCGAACTCTTGCGCCTCAACATCGAGACGAGGGCGATAGCTGTGCCTCCCAGCAGGCAGTTCATGAACAGGACGTGGAGAAAGAACGTCAGCAGGAGCAGCGTGCGCAGGAGCCAGACAGGCGCCGGTAACGGCATGGGATCGGCATGTGGAATAGGCAAATTCATAACGATGAATCCTCCTCTGACTACTGGCTGGGACTGCTAAGATAAACGGCTAGCGCGCGACGTTCCACGTCCGAGCCGGTAAAGGACGGCATATCCGGACTCATGTCATGCAGAGATCCGACCATCCCAACAATGGCGTCGGGATCTGTTCCCTTCAAGTCCAGCGGCCGCCGCTGACCTCCCACGCTGTGGCACATGGAGCAATGAATCGCGAACACCTGCTGCCCAAGCTCTTTTTCGTTGGCACCACTAGGAGTTGCCGGTGCCAGCGAGGCCAGATACCCACCCAAAGCCGCGCGGTCATGCTCATCGCCGGCGAACGGCGGCATCGTCTCGCGGACCACCGGCAGATGCAGCAGGAGTTCGCTGGCAAATTTTGCATCCCATCCGCGGGCGAACTTGCGCATTCCGCGATAGCTCTCGACAGAATGACAAGTGCCGCACTCCATCACGAGGAGTTGCCGGCCATAAGAGTTTGAGTCGTCAGCGTTCATTTCAACCCACGGCGAACTTTTGGCAACGCCATTCGCGGTGATGCCCAGAAGCTCGGCCATCCTGATGTCATTGGCATAGATGTAGCTGTTGATGACATACGGATAGCGGCTGAACTCGCGCAGGTACTCGCCCGATCCCATGACGCCAATCCCCGCAACCAGCAGCACTGCCACGACGACTGCGTTCATCATCTTCGGCCGTAGAAGCGCGAACACCACCGCCAGCAGCAGTGCGATACCGGCACAAGTAGCGCCTCCCCGCAGAGCATGTTGCACTGCTGTATGCGCCCCACCGAAATAGGCTCGCGAGTAGGCAGGGAAGTCGTGGAAATACCAGCGGCTCAAAGGAAGCAGCGCAGCAATTCCCAACACCAGCCACCAGCCCGCCCATCGCACTACGCGTTCCCGCAAGGGAGAGCGTTCGCGCATTGCGGTCACCAACCCGAACATACCGGCCAGAGCTGCTGCCATCGCAGTGCGAACCCACAACGAGGGCCAGTAAGTAGGATTGAAAAAGCCGTCCCAGAAAGTTCTGGTTTCCAGCCAGCGTCCGGGCGTGAGCATATAAGTGATAATCCCGTTGATCACCACCAGACTCAGCCACGCGGCGACGAAGTAAATCCAGCCGATGATGAGATGGGTCTTCCTGTCGAGAGTGTCCCAGTTATAGGCGTAGATGAGGGCGGCGGCGATCTCGACGAAGAAGAACACCCATTCGATTGCCCACCCCCAGACGAAGGTGTGAATGAGTGACGATGTTGCTTCCGGGCTGACCAACCCGATGGTGAACCAGATGCCCACGCCGGTCACCGCCCCAAGAACTGCGGTCAGCAACACGAAGAATTTGGAATGCAGCCTCACATATCCCAGCAGCTCCGAATCGTTGTGCGCATAGGCACGACGCTCGGTTAGAACAAGATACGCGCCGCCTCCAACTGCAAAGTGGGAGATGAAGACGTGGAGCACGGCTACTGCCGCTATCAGCAGCCCCCCGGGAAATCCAAGTTGCCAGACGGGATAATTCATTTCTGTCCCCTGAGTCTTCTTTTCAGCATGAGGGGTGTTCGTACTTCGGGCCGTGACTAAGATCACGCGAGCGTGTGAGCCTTCGGCGCGACGCCAAAGCCCCGGATGAAGCAGATGACATCTGAGATCGGAGAAGCAAATCGACTGGAGTTCGATAATCGAGGGAAACGCGGGAAGACAATCGTCGTGAACGGTATTCTGCGATCAGCGAATCAACGATCGATAGCGAAGACACTCGCCGCGCCTTGTGTGGGAACTCCTTAAAGCATGCTGTGTTCTAACCATGCGAGATCGCCACATCTCAGCAGTCGATCGCTCAGCAGCCGTATTTCCAGCCGGGCTCCTTCGCCCACTGTTGGAAGCACGATGACGCGGGATCGAGTGTGATAGGCAACGTGCTGGCGGGACGCTGGCCGTCGATAAGGTGGCTTTGATTCAACCATGTTCCGGGCCATGGGATCGTGATTTGCGTCTCGATATCATTCTTGCCGGCTGGAGGAATCCGCGGAGGAGTCGCAATCACCGGCTCCGGACCGAACGCAGCGGCGGCGACGTGTTGGCCATCGCTCCACCCGCTCATTATCACCCAGGTCTGCCCGAGTTTCGCCGCTGCCATGGGCGCGAAGGGCGTTTCGGGAGGATACGGCTGGTTGAAAAGCTTAGGATCTTCCTGCATGGTGACGCCGGATGGCGCGCCCATCGGAGCAACGAGCAAATCGGCGCGCGACGCGCTCAGGGTGCCGAAGACCTCCGGCACCGACAGCTCCTCGCCCAGTGTCAGGCCAATCCTCCCGATCGGCGTCGGAACCACAACCCAATCGCTGCCTTCCTTGGCCCAATGCGTCTGATTCGGCGGCAGGTGTGTCGCACGATAGCGCGCGAGAATCGTTCCATCCGGTCCCGCCAGCGCAACCGTGTGATAAACATTCGCGCCGTCACGTTCAGGATAGCTCCCGACAACATAGCCGCCGCCAGCCTTTGCGGTCTCGCACAAGCGCTGCTCCGCCTCACCTCCGCGGGATTCGGCCGCCGCCGTGTACGCCGCGCTACCCGCGTCAGCTCCAACCGAGAACAACTCTGGCAGGACGAGCAAACCGCCGCGCGGTGGCTGTGGAAGCGCAGCAGGTGGCTTGCCTGACATTGGCCACGAAATGGCTTTCACCATAATGTCTTTTGGTGTAGTGGTTGCGTTCGCGTCTGTGGGTGCGCGATGCAGGGCAAGCAGGCCGTACATCTCCGGTCTGCGCCGCGCCAGCACCGCGTTGCGGACTGGCGTGCTCATTGACGGTGTGATCTCGGCGGTGACGATGCCGTGTGCGCCGGGCGATAACACCTCGGGCTGTACAACCGGCGCCTGGGCGACCTTGTTGCCCGATGGATCCCAGATACTCGATCCGCCGTTGTAGTAGAGGGTCTGGCCAGTCTGCGGATTCTTCTCGATACCGTCACGCGTTGCGGCAACCAGCCAGACGCCATTGAACGCAGCGATATGCTGCACGGTCGCAACGGTTGAGTGATCTCCTTTTGCCTGGGCCGCCGGAGTCCCCGGAGTCACGCGATCGGAACTGCTCAGCCATGCGACGACGTCGACATTGTGCAGTGCTGCGAGTCGCGGATACTGCCAATACGTGTCGTCGTAGCAGATCAGCATGGTCAGGCGGCCCAGTTCGGTGTCGAAGACCGGAAAGCCGCCGTCGCCGGGAGTGACCCACGCCTGGTCTTGAGAGTTCAGGCCATGCTTACGATACTTGCCGAGATATCCGTTGGGACCGACCAGCGCAGCGGTGTTGTAGCCGAGGCCGGTGACAGGATCGAGTTCAGCGATGCCGACCGCAACATACATGTGGCGTTGCGCCGTGACCTTCGCGAGGGCGTCCGTGGTCTTTCCCGGCACGGTATCAAGATAGGGGCGCACCATCGCGAAACTGTCGAAGATATAGCCGATGGTCGCCTGCTCAGGAAGCACCGCAAGCTTTACGCCCTGTGCCCCGGCGGCGTCCACTGCGGCCGCGATACGGGCGATGTTGCCGTCCAGGTCGCCCCACGCCGGGTCGTACACAATGGCGGCAGCTTTGTACGATTTCAGCGGTTCGTCCGCGGCATAGGCTCGCGGAGAGGCCGCTATCACCGCTACCACAGCCGCGAGAATCGCGGCCTGTAACCCGATACGTCCAACCATGTCCACCTCTCAGCTTGGCAACGTGAACACTAGCAACATCGATGTGACTGCGACTCACTTATTTCGTCAGAAACACGTCTTTGTGCGGGAACTTCTCGAACAACGCAGCATCTTGACCAAAATTGGTGGCAAGAACATCGGTCGGGTTCCCAGCTATCCACTGCGACAAATCAATGGTCTGGTAGTGACCGTTGTTAAAGACGATGAGGATCCGTGCCTTGTTACTTCCGACATTTTCAATGGAGTGGCCGAAGCCTTGCGGGATATATCCAACATCTCCTTTGCTGAGCTTCTCTTCGCGCCAGCGGCCTTGCGAGCCGAACAGGGTCACGTTGAATTCACCGCTCAGGATGTATTGCCATTCGGCGGCGTTGGGATGCCAATGCAGTTCGCGAAGCGCGCCCGCTTCCATCTCCAGCACCACGCCGGTCATGGTCGTTGAAATAGGGAATTGAGAACCATCGACGCGCCACTCCAGGCCCCCGCTGAAGACCTCGTAGGGCTTCTGCGAAAGCAGACTGTATTTGTGGGTGAGCGGCGGTGTCTTCCATCCCTGTAGTGGCGCAGCGGCGACGGGCGGTGGAACCTCGCCTTTGGCGAAGTAAACCTCTTTCTTCGGAAAACTGTCGAAGGTCGAGGCCGGAACGCCGAAGTTCTTGGCGAGCAACTCTTTGGGCGCGTGGCCAATCCAGTCCGTGATGCTGAAGGTACCGAATTCGGAGAAATAGCCGTTATCGAAGACCAGAATGAAGTGGCAAGGCTTGTCGCCCAAAGTCTCGATCACGTGGCCATGACCGCGCGGGAAGTACCAGACATCGCCTGGATAGAAGTCGTTGGTCTCGCAGCAGCCCTGCGGGTCAATGACCGTGGTGCGCACCCAACCCTCGGTGACAAACGCCCACTCCGCCGCCGTCGCGTGCCAATGCAGCTCGCGCATCACGCCCGGCTCCATGCGCATAGATACGCCGGCAATTCCTTTCGATATTGGCAGTTGTTCCACCGTGGCCTCTTTGCCGTAGCTGCCTCCTAACACGCGCCCTTCAGATTTCTCCAACTCAAACTTGAAGGTGGGAAGCTCCTTGCCCGAGGTAACGGGATCGGGAACGTTGTTCTGGAAGCTGTTGTGACCGCCTTCGGAACTGATGGGAAGCGTCTGTGAAAACACGAGATCTCCTGTCTGGCGCGGGATGGATAACGCCTGGCAGCTGTTTGGGAATTGGAAAAAGCGGTGGCAATACCTTACCTGCAGACATGCCGCTGGCGCAAATGAAAATACGGGGACTGCATGCTAGAGCACTTGGTGGAAGGCAGGAGGGTAGGTCTTGCAGCTTCCGCAGCGGCGGTAAGTGGTCGGAAAAGATTGGTCGGGGAGAGAGGATTTGAACCTCCGACCCCCTGGTCCCGAACCAGGTGCTCTACCAGGCTGAGCCACTCCCCGACTAGGAGGGAACTGCGAAGACTATGCGCACAATTTGTGTCTGACGGGTCAGCACAAGCGCATCATTGGCGATTATAGCAGACCCACGATGACCGGTCTTCGCGGTGAAAAGCCGCTGTCTCCTTACAATCACCAGTTAATTCAAGAAGAATTTGGTATAGAGCGTATCCCGCTGCGCCGGGCGGAATCCGGCGTCGCGAATGATGCGGCGCAGCTCCTCCTCGGTGGTGCAGTTGCGGACGCCGGCGGCGCGTACCACGTTCTCCTCGATCATGACGGAGCCCACATCGTTTCCGCCGAAGCGCAGGCCGGTCTGGCAGACCTTCAGCCCCTGCGTCACCCAGCTCGACTGAACATTTTCGAAGTTGCTGAGGAAGATGCGCGCGATGGCCAGCGTCTTCAGGTACTCGACCGCAGTGGCTTCATCCCATCCGCGCCCGCCCAGCGCAGTGTTTTGCGGCTGGAACGACCAGGGAATGAATGCGGTGAAGCCGCTAGTCTCTTCCTGCAAATCGTAGATCGCCTGAAAGTGATTGATGCGGTGCTCGTAGGTTTCGCCCACACCGAACATCATCGTGGCCGTGGTTCTCATGCCGAGGTTATGGGCCGTGCGATGAACATTGAGCCAATCGTTGGTCAGGCACTTCAGGCGAGCGATCTTGTAGCGCACTTCGTCATCAAGAATCTCCGCGCCGCCGCCGGGAATGGAATCCAGCCCAGCATCGCGCAGACGGCGGATCGTGTCTTCAATGCTGAGAGAGCTGATCTCGGAGATGCAGATGATCTCCGACGCCGAGAAGCAATGCAGATGCACCTGCGGGAAGCGCTGCTTCAAGCCGCGCAACAAATCCTCAAACCACTCGATCTTCAGGTCGGGATGCAGGCCGCCTTGCAGCAATACGCCGGTGCCGCCCAACTCCACCGTCTCCTGCACTTTGTCGTAGATGGTGTCGAAGTCGAGGATGTAACCTTCCTTGGCCAGTTTGCCCTTCAGCGGGCGATAGAACGCGCAGAAGGTGCAATACTCGGTGCAGAAGTTGGTGTAGTTGATATTGCGGTCGATGATGTAGGTGACCACTCCGTCGGGATGCATCTTGCGGCGCACCGCGTCAGCTTCCATCCCGATGCCGATCAGATCATCGGAGCGATACATCTCCAGCGCTTGAGCTTTCGTCAACGACATAAGAATTGCAGGCGACTTACAACTCCACGCTACATTTTAGCGGTCTGTGAGTCAGTAGGGAAGCCGCCGATGGCTTGCTTCCTTGAATTGGCTATCGCACTACCCGCCGGGACGGTAGTGATTTGCGTGCATTGTGCAGCCTGAATTGAACAAACATTCTGCGAAACAATGCCGGAAAAGGCGAGTTTATATCTGCGACGATTATCGCAGTCAGCCGCCGAACAACGTAGAATTTCAGATAACATAACTTGCATATCCCGCTCTCGGCCGGCACGGAACTTCGGGGCCGCTGGGAAAGAAGGCGAAAGCGATGAAGCTCTTTACTTCGACCGCAAGGCCGCTGGTGCGAATGCTAGGGCCTGCACTTCTGATGTTGCTGGCGATTCCCATGTGGGCGAGCCTGGGCGACACAGCAGCCTCGGTGCTGAACGATCAGGCGCAATGGAAAGGCACGCTCAGCAGCGTGGACAATGGCACGTATCTCGTGCACGAAATCACCATGGCTTCGGGTGCCAGGGTGCGCGAGTTCGTCTCGCCCGCGGGAGCAGTGTTTGGTGTCGCATGGGACGGCCAGTTCCCGCCCAACTTCCAGCAGGTGCTCGGCCCGTATTATCAACAGGTGCAGCAAGCGCTCGCGGACCAGAAGGCCGCACAGCAGGCGAGCGAGCAACAGGGCGGCACCACGACCCGACGGCGACGCGGTCCGGTGATGGTCGAAACACCTGGCCTGGTGTTCGCGCAAAGCGGACACATGCGCAGCTTCCACGGCGTAGCCTACATTCCACAATTAGTGCCGCAGGGCGTTCAAGCCAGCGATATCCGCTGAAGGAGACAATCTCGTGAT
>Ga0181532_10001412_pt1 | contig 23314 bp, 17 predicted proteins | sample PEATcosm2014_Bin_33_FD_119768 | JGI IMG/M metagenome (GOLD analysis project Ga0181532, IMG submission 119768) | Peatland microbial communities from MTU Mesocosm Facility, Houghton, MI, USA - PEATcosm2014_Bin11_30_metaG | ecosystem: Environmental > Terrestrial > Soil > Wetlands > Peat | place... | reverse complement strand
GCCCAAGCGCTCGGAGTAGAGAGCCCATCCTTCGGCGTAGGCCGTATATTCTTCGTGCTTGCGGAAGGGAGGCAGTTCGGGCAATTCCTGCGCGATTGAAATCTGCATGTGATGTCCGGGCACGCCTTCGTGATAGGCGGTGGTTTCAAAGTCGACCGTGGTGCCTTTCTCGAAGTTGCCGGTGTTGACCATGATATGACCGGGACGAGATCCGTCCTGAGCTCCCTCAATGTATTCCGTGGAGGCTTCTTTCTCGCGGAACTCCTCGATGGGCATGATTTGCAACTTTGCTTTGGGGAGACGTCCGAACATCGCGGGCAGCTTCAAGTACATTTGATCGGTATATTGCTGGTAGAGGTCGAGAATCTCCTTGCGGGAATGCACGTGGACTTTGGGGTTGGTCTGGAGAGAAGCGCCGAAGCTCTTCAGATCCTTGTATCCAAGTTGGTTCACTACCGCGAGCATGCGGGCTTCAATCTCTTTCACCTGCTCCAACCCAAGTTGATGGATTTCCTCGGGTGACAAATTAGTCGTCGTGCTCTCTTTCACGCGGAACGCATACCAGGCGTTACCGTCCGGCAGAGACCAGGCTCCGGGCTCAGTTCTGCCCCTGGGCGCATACTCGTCCCGCACAAACGCCGTGAACTTGACATAGGCAGGGATCACGGAATTCCTGACGGCTGCCAGGCCTGCCTCGCGCAGTCGCTTGCGATCAGCTTCGGAGATGGCATCAGGAAACTTGTCAAAAGGATGAGTGAACGGGCTTTGGTCTGCTCGCGTCGCGGCGATTCCATTCGCTTGCGTCACAACCTTCTCCAAGAGAATCTTTGGCGGCATCAGCCCCGCCGCCATGCCTTTGCGCATCTGCTCGATGGTCTGGTCAAACAGCTGTGGAAGTAAGTTCAGTCGCCTAATGTAGTCTTCGTAATCCTTTACATTTTCAAAAGAAAGAACGCTGACCAGTTGTGGCGCGTCAATATGAATTCCGTTGAACTGGTTCACCGGCATTTCCCACGGCTTGAACCGCGCGCTTTCGAGATCCATCTTCAGGTCTCGAACCATGAGCTGTTTATTCAGTACTTCCTGCTCGGGAAAGGAAGTTGTATCAATCGCTTCGAAGCGGTCGAGGAAGAGGCGAGTCTGTTCCAGATTGTCGTCGATGGCTTGTTGCGAGAAGTCGTCGAGCTTGTCGTTGTAACGCTTATCACCCAGAAGGGAAGCGTAGATTGGGTTCCTGCGCATGGTATATTCCCATTGCTCGTGCAGCAGGTCGTTCAGCGCTTTGCGCCGCACTTCGAGATCGGCAGGTTGATTAGCGGCGGCTACGGTGGCCGGAATCAGCATGGCTGAGGTTAGCAGGCAGATCAAAAATCGCATTGCATCTCCAAAAGAAAATTTGTGGCGAGAAGCAGCCTTCCCACACACACACTTACGTGGACTTAGACGAATACGCAAGCGGTTGGTTATCAGTTTCAGGATAAATCATTTGCTTGCGTTCGCACGAGCCCGCCGCAGTCCCGCAGCAACGCCTTGCCGGACTGCACGCCCGTATCCGGCAGCGTCCATTTTGGCCGCAGTCGCGGCGGCAATACCACCGGGAGTGGTCGCCTCCTCGAGTAGCGACTGCAAGGAATGCTTGCCCTCGCGCCACGCGATGATCCCATCCGCCAACGCGTGCGCGCTCGCCAGCAGCGCTGTGTTTCGATCGAGAGCTGATTCTTGCGCAGCTTCCGCCAGAGTCGCGAGCGCGTGATAGCCATGGCTGCATGAAAAAGTTACGGTGAACGCATCGAACTTGCTCTCCGCGATTTCAACCACCTGACCGAAGCTCCCGAAAAGATCCAAGACGCGATTGCGACCCGCGCGCGGCAAAGCCCGGGGAAAGGTGACGGCTGTGAGGCCGCGCCCGCTGCGGCATAGAGGGCTCGGCATGGCACGAGCCCAATGCACGGGTGGGCCAATTTGCTTGCTCAGCACGCGCAGCGGCACGCCTGCGGCCAGGCTGATCATAAGTACTCGCCGGTTCTCTTCCTCGACGGCTTTCCGGACGATTTGAAGAAGATCACGAACCGAACTCGGACGAACTGCGACGATCAGTACGTCCGCCTGCTTGACTGCTCGATTCAGGTCCGGCTCGACAGCAACCGTGTGGCGCTTCTTCAGATCACGCAGCTTGCCCGCATTGCGATCATGCACGACCAGTCGATGTCGGGTGCCGCTGAGGCGCAATCCCGCCAGCATTGCGGACGTGATCCGCCCTCCGCCGAGGAAAACGACCGTGCTCATGCCAACTTTTTCCTTTTCCTTCGCGCGGGAATGCCAGCGCCGTCACGCTACCGGCTGGCCAGTCCTCCCGCGGTTTCTCCGCCGTCGCATGTGTATACGTGGCCGGTGATGTTTTGCGCATCGTCGGAGGCGAGGAAGGCGAACAGCGCCGCAATCTCTTCTGGCTGAGCGTGGCGGCGCAAAGGGATTTTGCGGTTGACCTCTTCTAACATTTCATCCGTGTACTCGGCGCGCTGCATCGGCGTCAGCACGTATCCCGGAGCCACCGCGCACACCCGGACTCTCGGCGCGAGTTCCAGCGCCATCGACTTCGTCAGCTCGATCACGCCCGCCTTGGTGGCGTTGTAATCCGCATAAAACGGATATCCCATGACGCCGTTGGTCGACGCCGTTTGCAGAATCACGCCACTGCCGCGCGCCATCATGTGCTTTGCCGCCGTCTGCGCTACGTAGAACACGCCGGTGAGATTCACGGCTATGACTTTGTCCCACTCCTCGGGTGTGATATCGAGAAAGTTATGACGGATGCTGATGCCGGCGTTATTCACCAGGACGTCAACACCGCCCATCAATCGAACCGTTTCGGCGAAGGCGGCCTGCACCTGTGTCAGATTCGAAACATCGGCATCGAGCGCTGCGACTAGACCGGGCAGGTCGCGCTGAATCTTCTGCCGCGCCTCGGCGTCGCGGTCGACCACGCACACTACCGATCCTTCTTCTAGAAATCGCGCTGCCGTGGCCGCTCCTATACCGCTGGCCCCGCCGGTAATCAGGACTCGCTTTGATTTCAGGCCGCGCAACCGCGCCTCCACAAAAGAAAATCGGGCAGATCCGAATACCTGTCTGCCCGCGAACGTGCCATCAGCGTGAAATGCGCCTGGCCCCCAGGGGCTAAAGCCCGCACTTTTTCGATCCTGAACGGCACGGCTGAAGCCGTGCCCTACACAAAACCACTTGTGAATTGAGGCTACTTCGTCAGATAACTTGCCACACCGTATCCAGCACCGTGCCATCCACCCACTTCACCACGGCGCACGGACGATCACCCAGCTTCGGCCGCGCGGGACTGCCGCAAATCCTTTCAACTTCCGCCTTGATGTCCTGAATCGGACGAACCGGCAGCTTCGATCCCATGACCGCATGGAGCAGGTCCGTGCGCCGCGGATTGATGGCAATTCCGCGCTCGGTCACGACCACGTCAATCATCTCACCCGGCCCCGTCATCGTCGTGACCTCGTCTACGATCACCGGAATGCGATCGCGGAACGATGGCAGCGCGAGAATCGTGCAGCCCGCGAACAAGCAGTTCTGCCATCCGCCAATGCCGTGCAGCAAGCGCCCGTCAGAGTGCGTCACCACGTTGGCGTTGAAGTTCACGTCAACCTCCGTCGCTCCCAATACCACGGCATCGACCAGCGAAGCGAAGTTTCCCTTGCCGTGATAGTTGTACGAAGTGAACGGCGAAGCGGCCACGTGCCGCGGATCGGTCGCGATCGACTTCACGCCGTCGAGATCAAACGTCTGCCCATCCAGAATGTAATCCGTGAGCCCTTCCTGCAGCAATTCGACCAGGTATTTCGTTGATCCGCCGCGAACGAAGCGCGCCTTCACTCCATCCTGTTTCATCATCTGTTTCAGATACTCGACGAACGCCAGCGCGATCCCGCCCGCTCCTGCCTGGAACGAAAATCCGTTCTTCATGATTCCCGTCGCCCGCAGAAACTGCGCCACCAGTTCCGCGATGCGCAGCCGGTCCGGCGAACGCGTAATCTGCGTGGTGCCGGAAACAATCTTCGCCGGGTCGCCAATCGATTCCACTTCCACCACAAAGTCGACGTTGTTGCCCTGAATCTGCCAGGGTACACACGGAAATGGCACAGGATTATCGGTGACCACGATCACGCGATCGGCGTAGGTCGAATCCGCCAGCGCAAAACCGAGCGAGCCACACGCCGATTTGCCATGCGAGCCATCCGCATTGCCGAAAAAATCGGCGGTCGGCGCGGCGATTACCGCGACGTCAATGTGAACTTCCCCATCCTGGATCGCCTGGTAGCGGCCGCCATGCGAACGCAGCACGCCCATGCCACGCATCTTGCCTTGTGTGCAGTAGTCGCCCAACGGCCCGTTCATCGAACCTTCGATGTGATGGATCACGCCTTTTTTCATCAGATCGATGGCACCCTGCTGGGAAGGGAACGACGCGCTCGGGAACCACATCAGGTCTTTGACGCCGATCTTGGCCGCCGCTTCCAGCGCCATGAGGGCCACTCGATCGCCGTCGCGCAGATGATGATGGCTCGAGATCACCATTCCGTCGCGCAATCCGCAATTGCGCAGCGCGGTTTCCAGATTGGCCACACGCTTATCGCCGCTATCCGGATAATCTTTATTTGAGCAGATGGCCGGTGCCGCCTTCCGTCCGCGCGGCTGATACTTGCCCGCGCCCAGAAACGGAATCTGCGGCTTGCCGTTCACCATAGTCGGCACGGCACGGCCGGCGGCGTTATGCGCCAATTCCACTCTATCTTTCTCTTTCTCTTTCTCTTTCGCGCTCACGAAATCGCTCCCATCGCCTTCGCCCGCTCCACCAGCTTCAGCGCCCGCTGCACCACCGGCGGATCGATCATCTTCGAACCCAGACTCACTACGGCCAACCCCTTGCTCTGCGCTTCCTCGAACGCGGCCACTACTTTCCTCGCCTTTTCGATCTCGTATGCGCTCGGTTGAAATGCTTCGTGGATCACGCGAATCTGCCCGGGATGGATGCATCCCATGCCTTCGAATCCCGCAGCTCGTGAGCCTTCTGCCCATCGCCGCAAACCATCCAAGTCGGCGACATCGCTGAAGACTGAGTCAATCGCCTGCACTCCCGCGGCGCGCGCCGCATTTACTACGAGCGACCGCGCATATTGCGACTCACGCCCCTCCGTGGTCTTCACCACGCCGAGATCGGCGGTGTAATCTTCGAGCCCAATCGTCAGCGCCGCCACATTATCTGTTGCCGTCGCGACGGCAAATGCGTTCTCGATTCCCAGTGCTGTTTCGATAATCGGCATGATCCAGATCGGCCTGGTAACTCCGTGGCGCACCTTGATCTCGCCGATCACGCGATCCACCTCTCGCACTTGCTCGGACTCTTCCACCTTAGGAATCAAAATCAGGTCCGGACTCTCGCCCACCACTTCGGCCAGATCTTCGAGGCCCAGCGGCAACTGGTTGATCCGCACCATGCGCTCGCACGATCCGAAATCGACTGCCCGCAGAGTGTTTCGCACCAGGATGCGAGCAGCATCTTTCTCTCCGCGATGCACCGAATCTTCCAAATCGAGAATCACGGCGTCTGGCCCATGCAATGAGGCGTTGATGTAGTACTTGGGTTCAGAGCCCGGCAGATACAGACGCGATCGACGCAGCCGGTCCCTCTGCGACGGCGGTGGCAGCGGATGCTGCTCCGGCAGCGAACGTTTACCGAGGGCAATCGCCGAGCGTCTGGCTGCGGCTTCGATGCGAGCCGCGATCACAAAGGACAGCGCGCCTTCATCATGAATCGCAACCCGCGCGTGCTTCACTCCCAGTTCGGCGAGGACGTCTCGCGTCTGTTCCATGATCGCCGTGCCGTAATAGGGCGCCACGCGCGATTCCAGTGAGATCTCGATCCCCCCGCTGTCCCGCGCCTCAAAGGCGACGTGCACGTCTGACCGAACGTCTTTGCCCCAATGGCCTGCCTCGGCAGAACGCGGGGAGGTAGTTTCGACAGCGCTGCTCATAATTTCGTCAACTCCGGGGCCCACAACTTAGAGGCATTCCCAACTGGCTCTTCATTTTTATTTCAGTTTCGCCAAAATTGCATCCGTCATCTGCACTGTCGAAGCCGCACCCTGGCTGATGGCTTTCGGACCACCAGTAAGACGCATCATATCGTAAGTCCGGACTTTCCCTTCACGCACCACATCCGCAATGGCCGTGCGGATGCGATTTGACTTCTGATCTTCGCCAATATGATCGAGCATCATCGCTGCCGAGAGAATCATCGCAATGGGGTTTACGATGGGTGGATTCAGCTCGGCATACTTCGGAGCGGACCCGTGTGTCGGCTCAAATACAGCGACGTCGTCCCCAATGTTACCGGATGCCGCGAATCCCAGTCCGCCCACCAGTCCGGCGAACGCGTCGGAAAGAATGTCGCCGAACAGGTTTGAGGCCACAATCACGTTGTACGCTTCCGGATTTTTATTCAGCCACATCAGTTGCGCGTCGATGTTCGTGGACCAGAGCGCAATCCCGGGATAATTCTTCGCAACCTCTTTCGCTACTTCTTCCATCATGCCCGACGTTTCGCGCACCACATTCGGCTTCTCGCAAATCGTTACGCCTTTGAACCCGCGCCGCTTCGCATATTCGAAAGCCGCGGTCACGATGCGCTGTGCGGCCTTGCGAGTGATGATGCGGCAGCTCACCGCGATCTCCGGTCCGGGTACGCTGGCGAAGGCTTTGAATCGGGGATGGCTGTTCAGCGCGGCGCGGACGATCTCCGGAGGGTCTGTCCACTCCACACCGGCGTACATTCCCTCGGTGCCCTGCCGGAACACGGTGGTGTCGATCTTGGGTTCATCAAACCCAGGCCCGTCGCCGCCGCCGTCCGCTTTCTTGCGAATGTAATTCAGCGGATTGCCCGTGAACCCGACGCACGGCCGCATGCAGATATCGAGATTGAATTTCTGCCGCATGGTCACGATCGGCGAGTAATAAACGTAACTCTTCCCCTGCAGCTCGGGTTTAAGCTCGGCCTGGGCCGCCTTGTTCGGCTTCGAAGTAATCGCGCCGAACAAACCCAACTTATGCTTGGTTAGTAACTCGATTGTCCGGTCCGGTAACGCATTGCCCTGCGCGCACCAGCAGTCCCATCCGATATCGGCATGAATGTACTCAGCGTCAAAGCCGACCGCGTTCAAAACCCGCAACGACTCCGGCAGAACCTGGTTTCCGATGCCGTCTCCCGGCATGGTGATGACTGTGTATTTCGCCATAATTGCTTATCTCCAACTAAAGATTAAACTGAGTGGTGGTGAGCAATCGCTCGACGTCGTTTAGATCTCCCCCGACGGTGGCCAAGCTCAGGGAATAACCATCTTTTTCTGGAGCTTTGCGGAAATGATCCGTGACGGTACAAGCTTCTGACCTCTCTTTTCAATTAATTCGTCGAGGCGCTACCCTCTTTGTCGTAGAGCCCGACGAGCGAAAAGTCGGTATTGGGAAACCTGGCGGAGCGGTAGTAGCTTTGTCCGGCGACAAACAGAATTCTGCCGCCATCCAATTGGAACGCATAACAGGCATCCTCGTCCTCTTCTTCTTCGAACTCTACCATCTGGGTAGATTGAACTCTCAACTCATATGCCTCATTTCGTCGGAGGGCTTCCTCAAAGCGATCGACACGCCTAGCCAAGTCCCGTCTCGCACTCAAATAGGACCACAGAGATAGAGGTACGCAGATCAGGAACCAGACGGCAGCGACATCAAGCGGGGGAATGCGTCTGCTCACAGCGATGGTCAGGCCTAATGCGGCCCCGTACATGACTAAGCCAGATCTGGCGCCCCCGCGTTTTGCTAGTCGGAGGCGCCGACGGCGGCGCGAAAGCTCGCATCTCATGGCACGCCGTTCCGTTTCAATGAGCGGTCGAAGAACGCCATCTTGTTTCATGGTTTCATCCCGAGCACTACCTCCCAACCGGCGCACCTAACCTAGTTTTTTGGCCACCAGGTTTTCCACGCCGCCAGCAATCACCAGCGACTGCGGCACACTTCCCAAGGCCGGGAAAGAAAAGTTCTCGCCGCGCCAGGAGATCGTGCTCGAAGTAAAGTCGATACCAATCTCGTCCCCCGGAATAATCGTCTTCTCCTTAGCCGCAATCTCCCCGGCAAACTGCGCGCGCACACGCGCCACCAATTCCGGCACCTCTATACACAAAAAGCCATTGTTGAACGCATTGCGCAGATAAGTCTGCGAGAAGCTTGCCGCGATCACCAGTGGAATTCCTTTCGCCTTCAGACACGTGACCGCCTGTTCGCGGCTCGACCCGGTTCCAAAGTTGAACTGGCTGACGATCACGTTGCCCGCATTCGTGCGCGCGGCGAACTGCGGATCGTAATTCTCCATCACGACTTTTGCCATCATCTCGGGAGTCATGTCGTCGCGATAGGTGTAGTCCTTGCCGTAAATCGCATCGGTGTTGACGTTATCCTGCGCCATGAATACCAGGCGTCCCCGCACGCGCTGCGGAAAGCCCGCCAGGATTTCGACTTTCTCGGCCCCGCCTGACGCGGTTGCTACTTCGGTGTATGCGCGCTGCGGGGCGCGATTCGCGAACTCATGTGGCCCGCGAATATAGCCTGCAACGGCCGACGCCGCCACCACTTCCGGACTCGCGAGATAGCACTTCGCGTCGCGCGATCCCATGCGTCCCTTGAAGTTGCGATTTGTCGCCGAAATTCCGACCTCGCCCGGTTCCAGCAGTCCCACGCCCAGCCCAATGCAGGGCCCGCAGCCGGACGGCAGCGGATGCGCGCCCGCATCCATCAGCGTCTGCCAGATGCCGCGTCGCTCAGCTTCTTCCTGCACCCACTTACTGGCTGCGCTCAAATAAAACTTCACGCCCGAAGCAACTTTCTGACCTTTGAGCACCTTTGCCGCCGCGGCGAGGTCTTCCAGCCGCGAATTCACGCACGAAATCAGATACGCCTTCTGGATCGTAACTTTCTTCTGCTCAATTTCAGCCAGCGACTGCATCGCCTGCACCGTGTCGGGCCCCGATACATGCGGCGTCACTTGCGCGAGGTCGAGCGTGATCCGCGCCGCATAGATCGCATCTGCATCCGGCGCCGGAGAATTCCTCTCCCAGCCGGCGATGTCCTTTTCTGAGAAGCGCGTGTCGCCAATGTCCAACGCCTTCAGTCGCGAGTGAACGCCGCGCAAATATTGGATCGTGACCGCGTCCACCGGAAACCAGCCCACCAGCGGACCCCACTCGGTGGTCATGTTCGAAATCGAAAGCCGGGCATCCATCGAGAGCGAAGCCACTCCCGGGCCCGTGAACTCAACCGCCGCGTTCAGGCATTCGTCGTGGTTATAGAGGCCGCACAGAGTAATGATGACGTCCTTGCCGGTTACGCCATCCGGCAGTTTGCCTTGCAGCACGACCTGAATCGACCGCGGAATCTGCCACCAGAATTCGCCCGTGGCCCACACCGCGGCGGCATCCGTTCGAACAATCGGCGTGCCGATCGCTGCCAGCGCGCCGTACATATTGGAATGCGAATCGGAAGCAACAACGAACGAACCGGGGATCACATATCCGCGCTCCACCATGATCTGGTGGCCGATGCCCGATCCGGCAGGATAGAAGTCCACGCCCTGCTCTTTCGCGAACGCTTCGATGGCACGGTACTTTTTCTGGTTCGCCTCATCCTGATTCTGGATGTCATGATCGAGTGCGAACGTAAGTTGCTGTGGGTCTCTCACCTTCTTCGCGCCGATGCCTTTGAACTTGCTCATCACCGCCGACGTGTTGTCGTGCGTCATGCAGCGGTGCGGACGAATCGACAGGAAATCTCCGGTTCGCAGCGGTCGCGCCGGTCCCTCGGTCATGTGCTTCTGCGCGATTTTTTCAACGATGGTTTGACCCATTTAGAGCCTCTTTTGCACGCCAATTGTGCGGTGACGGGGCTTTGCCCCGTCCCGCGGGGCGGAGCCCCGCCACCACACGAACCAAATTTCAGCCTTTCCGCTTCAATTCGAATCCCAGATACATCATCTGCCCGACGTGATGATGCAGATGAGTCGCGCACAGCAGCACCACGGCGAAACGGTTGCGCGCGTCCAAGCCCACTGCGGTGTATTCCTTTGACCAGTCTTCCGCCGACTGACTGTTGATTGCGTCGAGCACTATCTCAATTGCCTGATCGAATTTTTTCAACACTTCTGCCTTGGATGGCCGCGTCGTGTCAGAAAACTCCAGCGGACGATCCCGCACATAGCCTGTCCCTGCGATCATCGCCCCGATGTAATAATTCAAGTTGCCCGTGAGATGCAGTACGAGGTGGCCGAAGCTGTTGCCGAACGCGAAGGGCTTGGCCCAAAACTGTTCGTCGCTCAGAGGTGCGGCCAGTTCGCGAACCACGCCCGCGAGTTTGGCGTAACGGGCCGCTAGGTCCGATGCAATCGTCGATCCCAGATCTGCCATAAGCAATTCCTGAACACGAAGGCACAGCTGCCCCGGCTGGGCAGCGAGCACAGCTCGCCGGGTTCTCTCCGCCGCCAAGAAGCCGGACTTCGTCCGGCCGGACAGCCGAGGGCGGCTGTCCCTACGTGAACTTTTGGCTAGCGGCGCTTCTTGCTGGCCTTCTTGGCTGCTTTTGCCTTCTTCTTCACATCCGCCTTCATCAGCGCCATCAGTTTCGACACCGACGCGCACTTCTCCAGATTCCAAATCGCGCCAATCAGCTTGTCCTGCGCCTTTTTCGAGAGTACTCTCTCCGCGAGGGCGCGGAATTTCTCCTCGATTTCGGCATCGCTCAGCGGATTTCGCGGGTCACCCTTCGGATAGTCAAGCTGCTTCGAGAATTTTCGCCCTTCGACCGTCGTGATATTCACAATCACGCGCTGCAACGCTGGGAAAACTTTTTCGATCTCGGGATCCGCCACGACTTCAACTTTCTTAAGCTGCGCGCGAATCGTCGGGTCCATGATCTTCTTCATCTCGAATTGCGCCGGCGTCACTTGCCGGTCGACCAGCGCCGCTGCAACCACGTAGGGCAACGAATGGTCCGCCGTCTCCTTGGTGCGCGGATCATATTTGCTTGGGTCGGAAAGAATGTCGGCCGCGCGCGCCAGGGAACGGATCTGAATCTTCTCGACTTGATCCGGACGCAGGTCGTTGCTCTTGACCAGGTCAAGCACCGCCGAAATCGGAGCGTGCGTCAGCGCCTCGGTCGGGAAAAATTTCATCCCGCATTGCGTGATGCGCCACGACTCTCCCAGTCCGTCGGTCAGCAGATTCTGTTTCCATTCCGGACCGTAGCAGTGCACCAATCCTTCTTTACCGTCGATGACATGTTCGGGGCCGCTGTAGCCCTTCTCGGCCAGCAGTGCCGCCAGAACGCCGCTCTGCGTTGCCATGGGATCGACCGTGTTCTTCATCATCGTCAGCTTGCCCGCGGTTACCGCGCCCATGGTGCAATGCCGCGAAGCCGAAATTCCGATCGCATGCTGAATCTGTTGCCAACTTAAACGCAGCGCACGTCCCGCCACGATCGGCGAGACGAACGCCGTCAGCGTCGCATGATGCCAGCCGCGCTCGCGGATGCCCGGAAACGCCGCCTCGCACAAGCGCATTTCGAACTCGTGTCCGAGCACAAATCCAACGATCAATTCCTTGCCATCGCTTCGGGCGCGCTCACAACACGCCATCGCGGCGGGAAAAATGTCGGAGGGATGCGACGGATCCTGCTTCCAGTAAATGTCGTTGTAATCCATGCAGCGGATCATCAGCGCATTTGCCAGCGACGCCGAAACTGCATCCATCTTCGCGCCCGTGCCAATCACCGTCGCCGGTCCGCGCCCGGCAATCTCTTTCAGCACTTCGAGCGCGATGATCACATCATGCTGCTGATATCCGCCGAGCGCGCAGCCGACTGAATCGAGCAGAAAGCGCTTGGCCTGGTATACGGCCTCCTGCGAGAGCTGTTTGTATTCAAGCCCCGTAGCCCAGCGGGACATGGTCGCGGTTATGGTTTCTCTGGCGGTGGTTTGTGGCGTCGACAAGGACATCTCCTGTATGAATTGCAGTGCGTCAGCTTTCAGTCATCAGTAAGATCCTGAGACCTAAAACCTGACACCTGAGACCTTACTTGACCTTCACGTTCTTCGAATTCTTGAACGGCAGAAACGCCATGAAATCGGCGTGGTGAACAATGAACGCTTCGGTCGTGCGCTTTACCAGATCGCCCTCGGCGGCGTGCGCGGCGATGATGTGGCACACCGCGTCTGGCACGCCGCACTCCATTGCCAGCGCGACCCCGGTAAACGGATGTCGCAACGCTTCTCCGCGCTCACTTTGCCGGCTCTTCCCGTCGGGACCAATTTCATATTCCAGCAACTTGCCGACGTCCGCCAGGATTGCGCCTGCGATGACCACGTCGGCGTCGATCGGTAGCGCCCGGCCCATGAAGTCGGTCATCGCTTTTGCGCTGTCGCGCGCAATGTGCACCACGCAGCGCTTGTGCTCCATGAATGTGATCGGACAATTCGGAACCAGCAGAGTAAAAGGAATCTGATTCAGGTCGTACGGCTTCAGCGGACTGCGCTCAAGCGCCTTGATCCAGGTTTGGGTCACCTGCTCGCGCAGCCTGCCATCGCTGATCCACTGAATCTCCGGCCAGAGTTGTTCGACAGCCTCGCGCATGGGCAGGACCTCCCTTACAAGACTCATCCTTACAAGACTCACCGTTACAAGACTCAATAGATTATCGGACTCCATGTGGACGCGTCGAGGGGACCGAGCACGGCGGGGCCGAGCCTGCGCAAGAGAGCTTGCGTCCAGCAACGCATTCACATTGTCGTAACAATTCTTCCGTATATTTTTGCCGTCATCTGGGGTGAGGTTTTTAGGCCACCGAATCCTGAAACATAGGTCGAACAGAGGAGATTTTCGACATGGCCACAGCTACGCCGGCGATGGAAGCAAAGCTCAATCGCAGTCCGGGAAAGATCGGGATGTTGGGCTTTGGGGTAGTGCTTGTTATCGGGATTATCTATTCGGCCTTTCACCTGCTCACCGACCTCTCCACCGTGCACGCCGGATCGGTCATGCCTTACGTTTTGTTGGGCATCGCACTGCTGGTGGCGCTGGGGTTCGAGTTTGTCAACGGATTTCACGACACGGCGAACGCGGTGGCTACGGTCATCTATACGCACTCTCTGGAGCCGCATATTGCGGTGGTGTGGTCGGGGTTCTGGAATTTTCTGGGGGTGTTGACTTCGAGCGGGCTGGTCGCTTTTGGAATCATTTCTCTGTTGCCGGTTGAACTGATTCTGCAGGTAGGGAGCAAGGCCGGGTTCGCGATGGTTTTCGCGTTGCTGGTCGCGGCTATTATCTGGAATCTTGGGACTTGGTACTTCGGCTTGCCCGCTTCGAGTTCGCACACTTTGATTGGTTCGATTATCGGAGTGGGCATTGCGAATCAATTGATGTCTCCGAAAACGGGCACCAGCGGCGTGGACTGGGCGCAAGCCACCAATATTGGCAAGTCGCTGCTGCTGTCGCCGCTAGTGGGATTTGTCTGTGCGTTTCTTTTGTTGTATTTGATGAAGGCGGTGGTCAAGAACCGTGCTCTTTATGAGGCTCCTGTAGGGACCGAGCCGCCGCCGTTCTGGATTCGGTCACTGCTGTTGTTGACGTGCACGGGAGTGAGCTTCGCGCATGGGTCGAATGATGGGCAGAAGGGCATGGGGCTGATCATGTTGATCCTGGTAGGGACTGTGCCTACTGCATATGCTCTGAACCACGCGATCACGCAGAAGCAGTCGGATGATTTCATCGCCGTTTCACAACAGGCAGCCGGAGTGCTTTCCAAGTATGTTAGCCCGGACGCGGTTATCGGGGACCCTCGAGAAGAGGTTACGGATTACATTCGCACCAAGCAATTCACTCCCAATACGATGCTCGGTTTGCGTCAACTGGTGAGTGGCATCGGCAGCGAGACGGCGCTGTACGGACAGATGGTGAAGATTCCGAATGACCGGGTGCGAAACTTCCGCAATGACATGTATGTGGCCAGCGAAGCGCTACGCCTGATGAAGAAAAGCGGGCAGCCACCGATGTCCGCGTCAGATTGGGAAGTCCTGAACAACTACAAGACGCATGTGGACGCGGCGACCCGTTTTATCCCAGGATGGGTGAAAGTCGCGGTTGCCATGGCGCTCGGACTCGGCACGATGATCGGATGGAAGCGCATCGTGGTTACGGTCGGGGAGAAGATCGGCAAGGAACATCTGACCTACGGGCAGGGAGCGGCGGCGGAAATCACGGCCATGTTCACGATTGGCGCGGCGGACTGGTTCGGTTTGCCGGTAAGTACAACGCATGTGCTGTCATCGGGAATTGCGGGAACCATGGCCGCGAACCATTCCGGCTTGCAATGGTCGACGGTGCGCAACCTGGCGATGGCTTGGGTTCTAACACTGCCGGCTTCGATGGTGCTGGCGGGTTTTCTGTTCTGGGGGTTCCGGAACGTCTTTTAAGTCCGAACCGGCTTGCTCCGCCAGACGCTGAGTTCTGCTTTAAGTCAGCGCTTGGGCGGCGCGGTGCCCGAAGCGGCATCCCGGTCGATCGGCAGCAGTGCAATGCTGCATCCCGAGGTACCGCAAGTCGCGACGCCCCGCCGGACAATTTTCACCGACGACACATCCGGAAATCTCACGGGGAAGTCCTTCTCTCGCAGTTGCTCGGCAACGGGGCGAAGGGTTTCGTCGCCGTCAACAAACTCAGCGCGCTCCGGACGCGGCGAGCTATCGAACACGAGGTTGAACCGCGCTGAAACTGGCTTGCTACTCATTGCGATCGACCCCAGCTTCACCGTGCGCTCCTGCACCAACTCCACCTGAGCCTGCTTAAGCGCCAGCGTCGCTTGTGAGGCATCGGTCCCCGCCGCTGGCGGATCGGGGGCCAGCTTCGTCCATCGCTCCCGCGAATCCGCCTCGTCGCTTCCGCCCGCGGCCATGGCCAGCGCATACATGTGGCGCGCCTTCTCCGTTTGCCCCTGCTTCTCGAGCACTTGCCCCAGCCGGTTCGCGACCGTTCCCGACTGACTCAATAGCCACGCCGAGGTGAGAAACTGCATGGCTGCCAGATTTTCGCCGCGCTGAAATTTCGCCCATCCTATCCGCGCCCAGGCCAGCGCCACCAGCCGCATCGACGAAAACGCAGACGGCCCCAGCCGGTCCAATTCGCCCGAGTCGAATTGTCCTCCAATATCGTAGAGAACCTGCTGCGCTGCGTTCTCGGTCTCGGTCGGATCAATATCGTTCTTCATCTTTAACGCAGCGGCGAAAATATCCTGGCCGGAATCCGCGCCCGCACCGCCCGTCAGTCCCTTCATCAACTCTTGCGCTTGCGAGTTCTCGCCTAGTCGCGCGTACACCTGTGCCAGCGCCATCTTCGTTTCCGGATCATCTGGAGGAATCGCGGCGGACGCTTCCAGTTCCTTGCGCGCGTCGGCGTCGCGTCCCAACTCCGCCAGAAGCAATCCGAGATTTTTGTGCGCCTCTTTTTCGTATGGAGCGGTCTCCTGTTGCTTGCGATATTCTGCAATCGCCTCGACGGTCTTTCCCGTTAGTTGCAACTCCATCGCCAGGTCGCCATGCGCGTGCTCGTGATTCGGGTCAAGCTCGAGCTGCTTGCGGAACGCGGCGATCGCCTCCGCATGACGGTTGGCTCCGGCGTAGGCCAGCGCGAGGTCATACCAGCCGTCTTTCATACCCGAATTCGCCTGGCTGGCATCCGCGTCCACGGCACGCTTCAGCAGTGTGATTGCGGTGCGATAATCCTTGCTCTGCAGCGCTTTCACTCCCGCTTTGTGCAACTCCGTGGGAGTGCCTTCCATTTTTGAAGCTGTCTGCGCCCCTTGCCCCGACGGCGTCAGGATGGTGCACGACAAAAGCTGATCTTGATCGCTTTGCGTGGCATTGCGAAACGATTCGTAGTCGGCGCGCCGCGCCGCCGCGAGCTGATTTGTCTTGACGTTCAATTTGCGCTCGCCTTCCAACAGCGCTCCATTCTTGGAAACGCTCACCGAATAGGTCGACGAATAGTCGCCATAATCTCGCGACATTTTCACCGTGGTCGGCGTGTGCACCGTGTAGTTGGGCGGAAACTGCAAGTGGATCCGATAGTCCATTTCACCGGCGGGGCCAATGTTCAGGGGCGCCGTGTTCTTTTCCGACGCTCGAATTGCCGGCATCCCCAGCGGCGGAATCGGTCGAAAATTCACGCTTGCCGATGGCACTACAAAATACTGGTCCTGATGCAGGTGATACTTCAGATGAAAGGGCTTGCTTGTGTCCTCGATGGGGTCGAGTTGAACGTCATCGACGTCACCTGGCAAGCCCCAACTCGCAGAGAGGGCTTTCACAAACTCGTTCCACTGCGCCTGTGAAAATCGGCGAAAGCTGGCGCGCATCGGCCAATCGCGATCTCCCTGGGCGATGACATCGAGCGTTGCGTCGAGCGCGCCGAACTCGCTGAACTTGCCGTCGAGCGAGAAGTGCATGAAGGTTTTGATGGGAGAATCCGCCGGCGTCCGCTGCAACCCTCCCTCGCTATCGTCCGACGCCAGTACGGCTTCCTTGTTTCGCAACGGGTAGAGAATCAGACCGAAGGGCGTCACTTCAGGCGTCGTATCGAGCCAGGTCAACTCGGTTCCCGTGCCCAGTCGTGCCACGGTGATCACGTGATCGAACTGTGCCGGCGAAGGAACGTCCGGATCCAGTTGGCGCGTACTGTCGATCAGCACCGGATAACTCTGAATTCCCTCTGCCCGCAGCAGCGCGGAGAACAATGTGTGCTTGTCCTTGCAGTCGCCGTAGCCATTCTGCAGAACGTCCGAAGCTGGGTGCGGCTGATAGCGGCCGATTCCGAAGGAGATGCTAACGTAACGCACATTTCGCGCCACGAAATCGTACAGACGTCGCGCTTTCTCGGCGGGCGTGTCCGCGCCCTTGGTGAGCTCCAGGGCTTTTTGTCGGACGCTGTCATCCACCGTCATGCGCTCGCCCTGCAGCTTTGCGTACCATTCGGCCACCTGCTTCCAGTCCGTGAAAGTCGTCAGCTGCACATCGGGACCGGTCTCGCCGTCCGCCTCATCTTTTTTATCTTTGCCACGTTCTGGCTGGATATCCTTCACCAGCCAGGTGTAAACGCGCCGGTCGCCAGTAACGAGAATCTCCGGCTGTCGCGTCGGCGTCTTGAGCTTCACCTCGCGCGATTTCGGGATGTCAATCTCGAGCCGATCTTCCTTGACGACAACTCCCTTGGGAAATGTGTATTCATACCAGAAGTTTCCCGCGGCCAGTGGGGTGAGAACCCGCGTCACAGTGCGGTATTCCAGCGTGTCCCCGGGCTGTAGCGCGGCAACGGAAATATGCCGCTGCCGGTAGTCGCTGTACAGGGGAGCTTCTTTCAGCACATCGGGAGCGAAATCCTGCGCCGTCGATTCCGGCGTGATCACGACCTGTCCATCCGGCTTGCGCACGCGGACATATTCGACTTCCAACTTCTCGGTCGCCGATGAGTATCCGAAAACCAGCTGGCCGAATTCTTCCACGCCTGCCTGGCTCTGAATCCGGACCACGGCCTCGGTCTCGCTCACTTCGGTTCCGTCGTTTTCAAAGCGGATACGATTCAGGATTCGTTCGAAGACGGCGGCCTCTTCAGCATTGGCGGTATTCGTTTTCGGCGGGGAAGAAGCTGAAGCCTGCGCCACGGCATCTGTGCTCATCAGGCAAACGAGCGAGCAAACGAGCGAACAGGCGAGTGAGAAGCCAACCCCAACGTAGGACAAACGATTGGACATATTGCAGTTCTTTTACGCTGCGCCCAGCGTAAAATCAAACGAACTGGCATGAATTTCACTAAGGCTATGCGGCGGATTGCGATCCTGCTTTGTTTCTGCAGTCTGCTGGCCGCGCAGACTCCTCCGCTCGCAGTGGTGGACCAAGCTTTGCCCCCACTCGACAAGGGCGTGGAGTTTCACATTCTCCTCCATGCCAACGGCGGCGTTCCGCCCTACATCTGGAGCGTGGCCAGTGGCGATCTTCCCGAAGGAATCACACTCAGCCCGGAAGGCCTGCTGGCTGGGCGTCCCACCAAACCGGGCTCTTTTGCCCTGACCTTAAAGGTCGAAGACTCCGGCCAGCCCGCGCACAGCATCAACAAAGAGCTGCAAATTGTGGTCTCTTCGTCTCTGATGCTCGAATGGTTGGAATCTCCAATAGTCCACGACAACCGGATTGACGGAGTGGCGCAGGTCTCCAATGGCTCCAAAGACACCTTCGACCTGACCGTCATCATCGTCGCCGTCGCCGACAACGGGCGAGCGACGGTCATCGGCTACGAGCATTTCCCGCTGAAAGCCGGCGCTACGAGCGTCAAGATTCCCTTCGGCAACACGCTACCGTTCGGCGGCTACGTGATCCATGCCGATGCCGTTGCGGAAATCCCCACCCGGAATGCCATCCTTCGCCAGAGGCTCCAGACCCCGCACCCCCTGCAGGTCACGCAGGGCCCGTAGCCGCTTTTGCCCGTCTCGCGAGGCACGGGGTGCGGCACCCCGTCCCTACGGGTGCGAGTATATTTGTCAGACAGTTTATGAATAGGCGCCGCTTCATATCCAGTTCCCTGCGTGCTGCCGCCATGGGTTCGCTGGCTGCCAGACCGTCCGGCTTGGCAGGTCAGGTGATGAGCCTTAGCGCAGCGAGTGTCGCGGGTTCATACGCGGTTCCTCCACTGCGGCACAATCTGGATCTGAACCGCCACCGCTTCGGAGTGAACTACACTCCTTCGAAGAATTGGTGGTTTTGCTGGAATGAATGGGATGCGGACTCAATCAAGCGCGACCTGGACGGGCTCGCGTCGGTGGGAGCGGACCATCTGCGCATCCTGCTGATCTGGCCGTACTTTCAACCCAATCCAAAGTGGGTAAGCCCGCTTCACCTCGAACGCTTGGATGAGTTGCTCACGCTCATGGGAGAGCGCCGCCTGGATGCTGTGGTCACAGTGTTCACCGGACAGCTAAGCGGCTGGTATTTCTTGCCGCCATTTAACAAAGCTGGATCCGCTTTCTACACCGATGACGCCATCTGGAAGGCGCAGGAGATCCTCATCCGGGAGTTGGCCCGCGTGATGAGCGCAAAAGACAACATCATCGGTTTTGACGTCGGAAATGAGATCAATACGTGTTGGAGCACAGAACCGCCACGTGGCGATGTCTGGATGAAAAAGCTGTTCTCGCTAATGGAGGAGGTTCATCCTGGTGGCGTTCACGTAAACGGAGTGGATGAGCTGCCGTGGTTCGAGTCGAACACGTTCTCGCCGCAAGCGTTGGCGTCCAGGCCCATGACGGTCATGCACTGCTATCCTTACTGGTCCGGGTCGCTCAAGTACGGCGGCCCCATGGACCCGCCCAGCACGAAGTTGATGGCGGCCATGGCAACTCTGATCCGGGCTTATGCCAATGCTGGTGCTGGCGACCCGCGAAAGCCGGTCTGGGCAGAGGAGTTCAACACCTGCATCGAAGCGCTCACTGAAAAGCAGCAGGCGGAATGGCTGGAGAAGGCGGTCCTGGCGGCGATTGATTCCGGCGTCAGTTGGTTCAGCTATTGGGACAGTCATGACGTGGACCGGAAGTTCGACTTCAACTCGCTGGAATACAGCCTTGGCCTGCTCGCCAATGACGGCAGGGTCAAGGAACAGGGCAAGGTATTCAAGCAACTCGCCGATGCCTATCGAGGGAAGCCAGTGGTATTCCCCACCCGCCCTCTCCCGCCACCACCGATCAATCTCAGTCTCAATCGCGACCAAGACACCTCCTGGCGCTGGATGCTGGATTGGATGGGCTGGAAGCCGCCGAACGCCGGGAAAGAGCAGCCTCCAGCCAGCCCTTAGTGAGATTGCAACCCTAACGGAACCGCGCGAGCCTTGGACAGCGACGGTCGCCTCTCGGCCGACGAGTCCGAGTACGCAAGTCACTTGCGGTCTGTGTGCTATCCTGATTATCTTGAGGCAGTTGCACGGGGTTATGGTTGTGCAGTCTCCTTCCCGAGACCCGGGCATTTTGTATGGAGCTTTTTCTTAATCTCTGTTGGCTCTCTCTGCTGCTGCCCGCGTGGCTCCTGTGGTGGCGACGGAATGGTGCCGGTAGTCCGGCAAAGAGTGCTGCGGTGCGCCCGCTCGTGTTCGTTTGTGCTCTCGGCTGCGTGCTGATTCTTCTGTTTCCCGTAATCTCAGCCACCGACGACCTGCACGCCATGCGCGCCGAGATGGAAGAATCCTCACCGGGCAAGCGCAGTGTCTGCCAGTCCACGGTGGAGAAGGCCTCTGTCTGGCATAGCCGCTGCCAGAATCTGCCCGCCGTTATCGCCACCTCGGCCTCGATCGGACTCACCAGCATAAGCCGGCTGGAACTTTTCACACGTCCTCTTTCTGTGCCGGTGGTTCCGTCGATTCTCCCTGCCAGCCGCGCTCCTCCGTGCTCATTCCTGGCGTAATTCGCTAAATCGCCGATTCGTTGCATTCAAGAATCGACGGCGATTCCCTGATTTTTATGAAATTCTAACGAGGGAACCCGCATAGTCATAGGAGCCTCCGTCAATCAAGATGGCGGACGCGCCACGGACAGCAGGCCAAATCTCAACTAAACCTCCGGAGAATCCGAGAGGCCCTGACGGAGTTACTGGATGCGCCGAAATGTCCAGCGGTATTACAGGCTTCTCCTGGCTCTAATGCTGGGAGCTGCTGCGGCTTCGTCCGCACAGCCGCCGGCCGCCCAAAGTTTGACATGGGAGAACGTGAAAGATCGTTTTGAGCTGCGCAACCCTACCCTGCTGGCCGGGAAGCTGAGCATTGACGAATCCAAGGCCGAAGAGATCACCGCTCACCTGCGGCCCAACCCGAGCTTGGGGTTGGATGTCGATCAAATCAATCCGTTCAGCGGCGGACCGCCCCACAGTACCTTCGGCTCCCTGTTGACGACCGCCAACGTCAGCTACCTGCATGAGCGCCAGCATAAGCGCGAATTACGACTGGAGAGCGCGAAAGAGGGGACGGCGATCGCTGTATCCAGCCAGGATGACCTGGAAAGAAATCTTCTGTTCAGCTTGCGCGGCGCATTCGTCGGAACCTTGCAGGCAAAGGCGGTTCTAAACGTGGCCAGGGAAAACCTGGCCTATTACGACCATGTTCTCGACATCAGCCGGGAACGATTCAAGGCAGGCGATATTGCGCAAATCGATCTGGATCGGCTGGAATTGCAGCGCGTCCAGTTCGAATCGGACCTGCAGACCGCCGAGGTCAACCTGCGAACGGAAAAGATTCAGCTGCTGATGCTTCTAAACGACAGGACACCCGTCGAGCAATTTGACGTAACCGGGCCATTCGACTTCAACGACGAAATCGCGCCGCTGGACGACTTCCGCAAGATCGCGTTGGATACGCGGCCTGACCTGAGGGCAGCGCTGCAGGCAGTCGATAAGGCCCAGATCGACCATAAACTCGCCGTCGCCAATGGCTCGACCGATCCGACCTTCGGTTTTGACGTCGGACGCAACCCTCCCATCGACCAATATATTGGCTTCAACGTGAGCATTCCGCTGCGGATCTTCGATCGGAACCAGGGCGAGAAGCTGCGCACACAATTGGACATCGACCGCAACCAGAGGCTACTGGATGCAGCCCGGGCGCAAGTATTCAGCGACGTCGATTCCGCCTACGCGACGCTCAGCAGCAATGTGATTCTTCTGCGGCCCTACAAAGCGAAATACTTGCAACAGGCGGTGCGCGTCCGAGAGACGGTCTTCTTTGCATATCAGCATGGAGGGGCATCTCTGTTGGACTTTCTGAGCGCGGAGAACGATTACCGCAGCGTTCAACTCAATTACGTGAACCTGGTTGGCTCTTATTTGATATCCGCGAGTCAGTTGAACCTCGCGGCGGGCCGGGAGGTAATCCAATGAGTAACACGATAAGTAATGCAACGACGGCCGCATTTGTTCGCCGGCATAATTCGTTGTGCTGGGTGTCTTTCATAGAGGCCATTCTGTGTGTCGCACTTCCTGTGCTCGCCGGCTGCGGTGAAAATAAAGGCGACCCGAAGGCCGAAGCGCCGCCTGCGGCAACCGTTGAGCCCGATCTCGATGCCAACAACTTCAAGGTGGACCATCCTGACCAGTTCCCGTTGGTCACAGCGATTGAGCATAAAGCGGCACCGGCGCTGAATGTCACCGGCGTGGTGCAGCCCGATATCGCGCGGGCTGTGCCCGTGATCTCGCTGGCCTCAGGGCGAGTTGTAGAAATTAAGGCCAGGCTGGGCGACACCGTGAAGAAGGGGCAATTGTTGCTGAGGATCCAGAGCAACGATGTCTCCGGCGCCACCCAGGTGTATCGCAAGGCGGTGAACGATGAGCGGTTGGCGCGTATACAGTTCGAACGGGCCCAGATTCTTTACGACAAGGGCGCTATCGCCAAGAGCGCACTTGAACAAGCCGATGACACAAAACAGGATGCCAAGGCCGATCTGGATGCTGCAATCGAACAGCTACGTACGCTCGGCATCGACAAGGACCATCCGTCGGGGATTGTCGACGTCATCGCGCCTATATCGGGCATAATCACCGACCAGCAGGTTACGACCGCGGCGGGCGTCCAAGGCCTGTCTGGCCCCAATCCCTTCACTATCTCCGATCTTTCTTATGTCTGGATCATCTGTGACGTTTACGAAAACGATCTCGACGCCGTGCACGTCGGCGAGTACGCGGATATCCGCCTGAGTGCTTATCCCAAGCAGGTTTTGAAAGGGCGGATCGATAACATCCTCCCCGTTCTCGATCCCACTATCCGTACGGCCAAAGTCCGGCTCGAAGTCGCCAACCCTGGAATGATGAGGGTGGGAATGTTTGTCACGGCCACCTTCTACGGTAAGGAAGCCGAAATCAGGGCCGCGGTTCCCGCCACCGCCGTTCTCCACTTGCATGATCGCGAGTGGGTTTACACGCCGCTGGGTGGGGGGCGTTTCAAACGTCTGGAAGTGGTCACGGGAGCCATGCTTTCCGACAAGCTACAGCAAGTTGTTTCGGGTCTCAAACCCGGAGATCAAGTGGTCTCGAATGCGCTGGTACTGGAAAACACCTTGGAGCAATAAAATGGGAGCAATGAATGATTCGTCGAGTCGTTGATTTTGCTCTTAACAACCGGCTGCTGGT
>Ga0181532_10001410_pt1 | contig 23316 bp, 22 predicted proteins | sample PEATcosm2014_Bin_33_FD_119768 | JGI IMG/M metagenome (GOLD analysis project Ga0181532, IMG submission 119768) | Peatland microbial communities from MTU Mesocosm Facility, Houghton, MI, USA - PEATcosm2014_Bin11_30_metaG | ecosystem: Environmental > Terrestrial > Soil > Wetlands > Peat | place... | reverse complement strand
GACTATTGCATGGCTGGAGATGATCAGATGATACGGCTCGTGACGTTATCTATAAGTAAGCGGAACGAGACATGACAAACGAGAGAGCGGGAGAGACACCATCCCTAAGCCTTCGGCTTAGGTATGTGCGATACGCGCGAGCCGATTCGGACGACTTTCGCACGCAGTCGAACAGGTTTCGACCCCGTTCGATCTGTGTCTCATCACTGTTCGAATCCGCAGAATGACAAAGCTCGCTGCTACCGCTTAATGGGCTCCGTCCCTTCAGTCAGGATCTTCAGATAACGTGAGTATCCGAAGACGCGGGCTCGGCGCTTTCCCGTGACCTCCTTGGCTATACCGATGCGAACCAAGTGCTCCAAGGCAACTGTCACTGTGGGGATGGATAGCTTAAGCTCGTCGGAGACAGCACCAATGCCCACCAGCGGTTTCTTCTGCATGTACTCATGAACACGCAGCGCAGAAGAGGCTGCACGTCCAATCTTCTGAATGCGGTCTCGATCCTTTGCAAAGAGAGTCAGAATCTGTTTCGCGGCCTCAGCGGCAGAGCGCGCCGTGATCTCCGTCCCTTCCAGAAAGAAGGATAACCACTCTTCCCAGGCACCGTGTGTTCGTACGCGCTGAAGCAGTTCGTAATACCGATCTCGATTCGTTTTGAAGTACAAGCTGAGATACAAGAGCGGCTCTCGTAACGCACCCTTGGAGCAAAGCAGAAGTGTGATCAACAGTCGCCCGAGTCTGCCGTTGCCGTCTAAAAATGGGTGGATCGTTTCAAATTGCACGTGAATCAGTCCGGCTTCGACCAGGATGGGTAGCTTGTATTTCTCGTCATGGAGAAAGCGCTCAAGACTGTCGAGACACTCCATCAATCGCTCTGGCGGAGGCGGAACAAACGCAGCATTGCCGGGACGAGTTCCGCCGACCCAGTTTTGCGACCGGCGGAACTCGCCAGGTGTTCTGTTGGCCCCACGCCCGCCGCGCAACAGGATGGCGTGAATCTCCCGTATGAGTCGGAGAGAGAGAGGAAATCCGCCCGCTATCCGACGAAGCCCATGCTGCATCGCCGCGACGTAGTTCGAGACTTCCTCAACATCGTCAATCGGAACGTTGGGTTCCGCGTCACTTTCAAACAGTAATAGATCCGAAAACGAAGATTGCGTCCCCTCGATCTGGGACGACAAGAGCGCTTCCTTCTGGATATAGAGGTAAAGGAAGAACTTGGTGTCCGGGAGCAAGGTGGTCAGGCCATCGAGTCGGCCCAACGCTTGGTTGGCTCGGTCAAGATGTTGGTACAGGCCCGCCAGTTCCACAGGTGGAGTGGGCGGCAGCCCTGGCGGGATGAACGCGCGCACTGGTTCTCCAGTGACCGTCGTTGTGACGTACGTCCCGAGCCTCGACTTGTTTTTAGTGACCACCCGCGTTATGAAGGGCTCCTTTAATAAGCTTCTGCGCTATTAAAGGATATGGCAGTATATCTTAATAAGCAAGTGAGACGCCTGTTCACCCTGCAATCCTTCTCCCCGTTCGCTCCGGAGTACGAAGAAGCTAGCAAAGTTGGCCAAGACTAGACCAACTGCAATTTGTCGGCGAGCACGGGATCTTATGAATGACGACTTGGATGAGGAATCTAAACCCACATTTTAGATTTCTCAGCACTCGACTCAATGGCGCTTTCCGCTTCGTTGCGGAATAACTTGCGGCTGAGGAGACGTCTGTATTGGCAACTGCTGCAATGTACTGGTATCTGGTGTTGCCGACCCAACTTTAGGGACGCTAGCATACCAAGTGCCCAGGACGAATCCCAGAGCTAAAGCAGCACTCGCAATGACTGGCAGCCAGTTCGCCCAGACCTGTTTTTCCAGCCTGACTAGGAAGTCGTCCATCTGTTGCGCCCGAGTAGCCATGTTCCGGATGAGCGAGTCATTGGCGCTTCTGACCTTTGCGATCACTCCGATGTCAGGGTGAGCTACTTCTCGTAGCACGTTCACAAGCTGCTTCTGAACGGAGTTCACTTCAGAACAAGACTGGTCAAGCGCTCTAGCGGCATCCGGCAAACCAGACTGCTGGAAACGCTGTCGCAGACTCTCCCCCAACAGCTTCGCGATTCGAGGCGGATCCAACCCTGTTTCCAATTCCTTCGGCAACTGCGCAATGCGTGACTCAAGCCGTGACGTATATGCAGCCATTCGCTTCTCAACTTCATCAGCCTTAGATAGAGCATTTTCTAGAATCTCCCGCAAAGACTTCCGTTCTGCCGCGATCGCCGCAGGCGTTTCTCGCGTGAGCAGCGCGAGGATGCCCATTGCTTCGAGTAGCCGAAGCATCTCGTCGTTTGGGCTGAGGGTGCGAGTGTGCGCGATGACCCTGTAGTATTCCGCCAGCCGCTCAGCAGGAACCAGTCTTGCCAGTTCATCAAACAGGGTTTGGCTCTCGGACTCCGCTCCCGCCAGGTTGAGGAGTTCCTGATCCGCGCTCATGGAAGGCAGATCTCCTTTGCTCGGTCGAACTCAGAGAAGAGTCGCCGCCGATAGCTTTCGGCGCGCATCACGATGGAGGCCCGCTTCAGTTCGTTGATCGCATTCTGCCTTGTAGCAACCTGGCCAAGGCGGACGCCGTGTTGCCGTGCAGGGTTCTCAAGTTCTGCTAAGCGAAATTCCATCCGAATCACGAGCGGCGAGAGTGCTTCGCGGAAACGAATGGCTTGCTCAGCCGACTCCCAGTAGCTGAAGTCTGCCTGAGGACTTGTCGCATTCTGGACAATCAGATACTGCACTCGTTCCTGCAGTCGGTTTGCCCATGCGAGGACACTCTCAACGCTTGCCGGGTCTGGCGTGACAACGCCCACAGCAGTGAAGCGCGCGCCGGTGGCCGCTACATCCTCATACATCGCGTCGAACCAGTCGCTCGCTACCTGCCCGGAACCGGCTCCCATGTCAGCGAGGATGATCGCCGCGCCTGATTCGAGATGATCTACGAACGCGTCGAGACCAGCTGGCGTGTGAATATTAACCTTGGCCACAGATCCGTTGAAGAAGTGCTTGAGTGAGCCCCGAGCCTTGTTTTCTGTGTCGAGGTCGAGCAGCGTGTATGGAATCTCATTGGCTTCGAACCACTCAGCCATGGCGACCATCAAGCCAGTCTTGCCAACTCCGCCTTTGCCACCCATGGTGAAAACGACTCGTTTGTTCTTTTGTTGGGCGTTCATCGCGATCCTCCTTGGCTGACGAGTTTCAGCGGCTCACTTTCTTCGAAGTGAAAGTGCTTGGGTTTTGCTTTCTGCGCGACTGGCTTTGCTTTGAGCGCCGCAATTCGGGAGGCAACATCGCCGGAACTAATGCGAGTGTTCACGAACGATTCCGGTTCGAGCGCTGGGAGTTCGTACTGCACCTGCTTTCGGTGTTTGGCGCGAACTTTGATGAAGGAGTGAATCGTGCTGACTGCGACGTCGAGGCCGACACGCTGGCGAAGGATGCGAACGATATCGCGATACGTGCAGCCCTTGCGCCGCAATTGGCGAATCAGTTCGCGATGAGTTTCGAGTTTGGAGCGAGGTGCCTTCTGCGGGATCGAATCCAGCAGGGAGAGAATGGTCTGGTCCATGATTTTCAGGCTCCTTAGCACCTGGCCATCACAGTCCGTTAACAGTCCGATAACCCGTCTTCACAGTCCGATAAGTGCCCTAGAGGGCTATCCGTACCGTTTAATTTCAATCAGTTACGAACTCTAGGACGACTTTCACGGCGGTAACACGGGTTCAAATCCCGTCGGGGACGCCAAATCTAATCAACAACTTGCATGAGATTTGGCGCGCTTGTCCATGTAACGGTATGTAACGTTAAGACAGGTGGTGCGCATTTCCTGCCTCCGGCCTCGGTCTCGGAACGATCATCTCCACCACCCTCGACTGCGCCTTCCGTTTCTCAGCAGTCACCGCCTGCGTGTAAACGTCCATCGTGATCTTGATGGAAGAGTGACGCAGGAGCTCTTGCACGACCTTGGGGTCTTCCCGGTTGGCGTGCAAAAGATTTGAGTAGGTATGGCGAAACGTGTGCCAGCTGATGTTGCCCATGCCCAGCCTTGTCGCCACCGGTTTGATGAACCTTCGCATGATCGTCTTCGGCCAGTACGGCTGCTTGCCCCGTTTCGCCCCGGCGCGGGGCGAATCGCTCGCAAACACCCAGTCTTCCGGTTTCTGATAGGGCGTGATGGCGTACCAAGCCAACAATTCTTCGATCATGAAGTCGTCGAGAGGTACCGTTTTCTGCGACGCCTCTGTTTTCACCTTCCCGGTGACCATGTCAACCACCGAGCGAGTGACGTTCATCTGTTTGCGGACGAAATCGAGGTCCCGCCACTGTAGCCCGATCAGTTCGCCGCAACGCAAGCCGCTGCCGCAATCCAGCAACACCATGGTCCGTTCTCGTTGCCGGAGAGCCCCGAACAAGCTTTGAAATTGTTCGACCTCCAGCACCACGGGAATGCGTTGCCTCTTTCCGCTCTGCCGAACGTACTTCATCGGGTTGGCCGCTTCGACTCGCGGAAGAAGTTCATGTCGCATACCGTGGCGAAAAATCGCGCTCATGATGTTGCGGATCTTGACTTTGGTGCCTCCTGCCAGTGGTTTCTTTTCATTGTCGCCGGTATCGCGGACTAGGCTGTCCAGCCAGTCCTCAACGGCTACCGACTTGATGTCGCTCGGGCGATATTCACCCCAGCGAGGAACGATCCACTTGCGCAAGTAGCTTTCGTTCCGCTTCTTGGTCGAGTACGCCTTCTTATCGTGGTTGTCCATCCGCATCTCTCTCGCGCGGTAGTGTGCAATCAGCGACTTGAAGCTCGTAATCGTGGGACTGCCCGGTTCGATGATCTCCCGGTTCACATTCGCTCGAAGGACCTCGATGTGCTGAAGCGCTGCTGCCCTCGTCTTCATTGCGGCAACGGTACCCACCACAACACACCGCATCCTCTTGCTACCGTCCGATTGCCTTTCTCGGTAGCGATACTCCCAAACTGCACCGGATTTTCGTTTGGATCGTGTTAAACAACCTTCTTGATAACGCGCTCTCTTCAATGGATTCCTCCTTGCGAGAGCGCAGGTGGTGGGTCGAATCTACCCGACTGCGCATCCCCGTGTCCACTATTGCTCGAGAAGAGCCAACCATCCACTTCGCGTATCGACTCGGATCAAGAGCGCACCACTCGTACCGCGGCAGGATTCGGGCAGACGAACTGAGAGCGAAGCCAATCATCGAGTTCCGACACATAAAAATGCCAGCGCTTACGTTCTGTACCCACAGGGTGAGCGGGCAGCGTCCCTTCACGAGCTTTGCGTAGCACGGTTTTCGGGTGCATGTTGAGAAAACGAGCAGCGTATTGTTGGCTTACGGGTGCCTCTCGAACCGAATGTGAGGGCTCGCGTGGCGTGATCCGATTCGGCTGGGTTGACATAGAATCCTCGTTCCCCCTCTGCGGGCCGTTTGGCGGTTCGAGTCCGCTACGGAACCGGCGATTAAGCCAATTTGCTTCATTCCCGCAGTCCTGTCCAACAACTTCTGGTCCGCATGATATTCCTGCCGGGAATATCAGGCAGGGGCAAGCCGATTCGTCACATCGCATTTCGTTGAGCAAATTGCTTCGCGGATGCGGAGCGACCCTTTCCGAAGAGCTAACTCAACGAGACAGTACTAGCCTCATCCGCTTAAGCGGCAAGCACTTGGACGTAAGTCTCGCGAAAAACGATTTCGCGTTCCCAGCAACGGTGATGCCGCTTCGAAGCCACCCAACTCGAACGCCCGAGTTGGGCTGATCTCCCCCTCGCCTTTGCCAAGCAATCGTTTTCGGGAGGAAACCTCGCCGACACATTCTGGCCAAACGGTGCGCTCTGCTTGGTCGCGACACGATATTCCGCTGTTATTCCTCCCAGGAATATCACGCGGACCAGAAGTTGTTGGACACCGCAATTGAGTCAGGCTACGTTTGCGCCACAAGCAGCCGATTTGAGGTGCTGCTGGAGGTGCAAATGACACGTTGGTTCCGAGTCCATTCCATCCGCCAAATCGAGCGCCTTCCTGGGTCGAAGTGCGTGCGTCCAACCGTAGTTCTTCTTACCGTCCTTTTTGTAATGCCTGGGGTCGCGATGGCACAGGGTTCACCGTTCGACACCGGATTCAATGCCATACAAGCCCTTTTCACCGGAACCATCGCGAAGGTTGCAAGTCTAGTTGCAATCGTGATCGGCGGCTACGGCTTCGCCCACGGCGAACCCGGCGCCAAAAAGGCGCTGGCCGGCGTTGCCGCCGGAACGGGGATTGCCGTTCTCGCCGTGAATGTCCTCAGTTGGCTCTGGGGCGTATAGCGCCTATCCCAGCCACCTTCAACCCGCGCTTAGTACCCGCGCTTGATAGCCGGACACGAATCGGCGGATCATACCGAACTCAAGCGGGAGCGATGGACAGCCAGCGTCACCTACGTGTTCCGCGAGAACGTGAAAAACAATGAGCTGGCCGTGAACCCTCTCGGTCTGACCATCGTGCGTTTCCGGGCCGACCAGGCGTTCAGCTAAGGATTAAGGATTCATCGACCTTCAGAGAGGCTTATTCATGTCGTTTCTTGCTGCTAATCCGGCTGACTTTCCCCACCTGTCCCCGCGCCCGGTGGAGCAGGCGAACAAGAGTCTTGCGACGTGCAACGGCGGTGCGAACTGCGCCCTTCTTACGGCGGACACGCCGGCTCGAGTCGCACTGCGATTGCGGCGGACTTCTTTCGCCAAGATACAGATGAGAACTTTGCTCTGGAGCGTGTCTGCCGTTATGTATCCCGCCTTTTGCTCGGTCACAGCTTTGGGGCCTTTCCGGCGCCCGGCGGCACTCGGTCTTCTGCTTCGCATTCTCACCCCAGCAAGCGAACACCGCGCTTGCCGGGGACCCCGATTTCTGCGCCCCCTCGGGGTCTCGGTTCCTCCCAAAACAAGTTTCGAAACCACGGCAAAAGGCGCCGCGCAAACTTCTTTCGGGCCCCTCCCAGAAAGCAGACCTTCGGCACTTGGGAGCCAGGCCCGCTCGCTTGGCTCCGCCCAGTGTGACCCGATCAACAACGGGAATTCAACAAACAGGAGACACGATCATGTACCAGAACAAAGTAACCCTCATCGGCTTTCTCGGCAGCAACCCAGAAGTTCGCACCAACGACAATCGCAGCTTTACCACTCTCTCGCTAGCAACCAAGTCCTCCTATAAGAGGGATGACAAGTACATCTCGCACACCGAATGGCACCGTTGCGTCGTCTTCGGCAAGCTCGCGGAGTTCGCGGGGACGCTCGCCAAAGGAGCGCATATCCAGGTGGAAGGCGAGCTGCGCAGCCGGGAATACACCAGCAAGAAGACGGACTCGAAGCAGCGCGTCTGGGAAATTCGGGTCGCTTCGATCCTGAAGCTTGATCGCGCTGAAAAGGTCGCCCCGGAAGATCAGGAGAGAGACCAGGAGCACGATGAGATTCCCGCAGAGGAAGCGGCCGCATAAGCCATCGTCTTTCACTCTCGGAAGCCCGGCTCATCGCTGGGCTTCCACGCTGTGAGGTTCTCGCTATGAGTTTTGAATTGATCCTGCCGTTCCTTCGGCCCGTTGAGGCGCTGCTGCTCGACGAAAGCGTCAGCGAGATCTTGGGCAATCCGGATGCCTCGTGGTGGTGCGAACGCGATGGGATCATAGAGCCAGAAAGGACCATTTCCTTCGACGCCGGCAAGCTCCGCACCGGGCTAGAAGTGATAGCCAATCAGTTGGGCAAAAGGCTCGACGAAGACAACCCACTCCTGGACGCGAGACTCCCGGATGGAAGCCGCCTGGCGGCGGGTATCCCGCCGGTCGCGGACCCGGCGCCGGCCCTCGCGATCAGGAAGTTCACCAGCCGTCATTACACGGTTGATGACCTTATCGTTCGCGGTACTCTGACGCGGCCACTCGCCGACTTCTTAGCGGAGCCGATCTGCAGCGGAAAGGCCCTGCTGATCATGGGTGGAACCGGCACCGGCAAAACTACGCTCTTCGAGCGCGACTTCCAGGACTCTCTGAAGACGCCACGTGCCAAGCAGATTGCTCCCACATTGCGTATCCGTAGAGGTCCGAGCAGGGATGGGAAGGACGCGGCGGAGCAGCCGGCAAAGAAGCCTGTAGCCGGGGTGGAGTCGACGGCTTCGGTGCGGGTATCGAAGGCATGATCCGGCATTCAATTCCCGGGTGGTGCGTAGACGATGCTTCGCATCGGGTTAATTTTGACACTCCATCCCTCCAAGGGTCGTGCTAGGAATCCGTAGGGATTCCTGGTAGTGGCCCAATGACATCAACCACTTAGAGATGCCAGGAATTCGTAGGAATACTCGGGGATTCCTAAGAATACCCGGCCAGAGCGAGGAAACAATGTCACTTCTGAGCGACGAAGCAGGGGCCGAAAGAACGCAACAGCGCGAGTCTTTTCGGCTAACGAATGTCTCATCGAAGCTGAGCCGGAGCGAGACCGAACGCCTAGACGAACTCGTGAAAAAGCACGGCCAGCAGCGCGGCGAATTCATCCGGCAGTTGATTCTTGACGAACTAGCGCGCGATTCGGGAGAGCCGGCGGCGAGCCCAGAGCTGATAGAAATTATCGGTCTCCGACTGATGCTCTCGAACCTTCTAGAACCCGTGGCGACAGGTCAAAAGATAACGCCGGACGCCTTCCGCGGAATTATCGCCGAGGTGAAAAAGCACAAGCGGGCCTTGGCGATTAAGACACTGACGAACCTGGAGAGTGCGTAATGGCAATACAGTGGGGCCGCAAAGAGACAATCATCTTCCCGCCGCATAACCCAATCTACAGCTATGGGGCGGTGTTCCTTGCGTTGGTGCTGACCGGCTTTTTTGTATACCTACGTTTTACCTTCGGCCAGTTGCCTTTGCAACAGTACTACACGCCGGTTTACCTTCGCGCAGCAGCAGGTGGAGCCGTCAACAAGACGGACAAGTACCAACTGCTTTATGTCGGCGACGGCACGAAAGCAAGCCGCCTGGCAACCGAAGGCGACGTGCAGGAAGGCACGACGCCCGCGCCGGGAGGAAGGGAAATTCCACTGGCGTTATCGCCAGCGGCCAAAGCGCAGGGCTACCGATTTCTCGTTCGAGGAGCGCCGCTTCAGTACAAAGATGCCCCGCTGCACGAGTACTTGAAGAGCGCCGTTTATAACGGCGACGAGTTCCGGAAAATCTATGAACTGCCGCTCTTGTTCGGCCTGCTTTCACTGTTGCTGCAGCTTCCATTTTCCGTCCGCAAAGACATTAAGCGTCGCAAGCAAATGAGGTACGGGCGACGGCTAAAAGGGCCGGAACGGCTGACGCCGAAAGAGTTCAACCGCAAGGTGCGGGGCGACGGAATCGGGATCAAAACCGACGGTCTGACGGAGATGCTTCGCATCCCAGCGAAGGCCGAGGCGCAGCATGTGCAGATCATTGCGGACACCGGCGCCGGCAAGACGACGCTCATTATGCAGATGCTCCGGCAGATTCGAGGCCGGGGCGATTCCGCCATCGTCTACGACCCGGCGCTGGAGTACACGCGCCGCTTCTATGACCCACGGCACGACATCATTCTGAATCCGCTCGACAAGCGATGCCCCTATTGGGGACCAGCCGAGGAGTTGCGCAGAAGTTCAGAGGCGGACGCAATTGCGGTGTCGCTGTTCCAGCCGCCGCAGGATAAAAAGGGTGAGTTTTTTGTCGAAATACCACAGCAGATCTTCGCTCATCTGCTTCGCTACGGACCGACGCCGCAGCAGCTGATTGAATGGATGAGTCACCCGAAGGAAATCGACAATCGAGTCGCAGACACAGAAGTCGCGAACTTTATCGACTGGTCGGCTGCCCCGCAGAGAGTCGGCGTTTTGGCGTCGCTGAGTAAGGTTGCAAAGAGTCTTCGGCTGTTGCCGCACAAGGACGCTGGAAATGGCGAGTGGACGGCCACGGAGTGGTCGGAGGCAAGAAAAGGATGGATCTTCATCACGTCGCTCCCAGCCGAGCGGGAGGCTCTGCGTCCGCTGCAAAGCGTGTGGATCGACATGCTCGTGCTGCGGCTCATGAATCAACCCAAAGCCGACCAGAAACGGGTCTGGTTCGTGCTCGACGAACTCGCCAGCTTGCAGCGTCTTCCCCAGCTTCACACGGCCATCACCGAGAACCGCAAGAGCAACAATCCCATCATTATGGGTTTTCAGGGAAAGGCCCAGCTGGAGGTGATCTATGGCCATCTGGCAGAGGTAATGCTGTCGCAGCCAGCGACGAGCATTTACCTGAAAACGAAGGAACCGAACGCCGGCGAATGGGTCAGCAAAGCCATCGGCAAAGTCGAAATCGAGCGCATGAGAGAAACCCGCTTCGATGGCACGCGGTCGAGCAGAAATTTCGCGTTGGACCGACAGGTTGAGCCGGTGGTGATGGAGTCGGAAATCTCCGGGCTGCCCGATCTCCACGCCTTCATGAAATACGAAAATTACGTGACGGGCTTCTCGTTTCCTTACCTGGATATGGTGGGGAATCAGATTGCATTCCAGCCGAGAGATTTGCCGGACGACAAGCTGAGGTTCGAGCCGAAGACGCTAAAACCGAAGGATTCGGCGGCGACGGTGGCCCCCGTGATTGACCTGGAGGCGAAGCCGGAGCCGGCCGGCGAAACAGGGGCCGTGGCTGACCAGCCGGACAAAAAAGACCTCGCCCCCGTTGGCACTGCGCCGGTCAGCCCAAAGGATACCGCCAAGAATATCGCCGAGGACGAGCAGCCTATACAACCCACGTTGAATTTTCCGGAGTAGGAGGCCCATTTGCTCACCATTTCGAAGCCCCTCAGTTCCGGCCAAGCGCAGACCTACCACGCAAAAGAGTTCACCTCGGCCGAGCAAAACTATTGGCAGCAAGGCAACACCGTACTGGGCCAGTGGCAGGGCAAAATGGCCGAGCGATACGGGCTTGCCGGAGCCATCGACGCGCAGCACTTTGCACGCTTGAGCGAAGGCCAGAACCCCGCGACCGGCGAACAACTGGTGCGCCATCGCACCGGGCAGGCGTACACAACGACAGACGGAACGACGGTCAAACCTGTAGAGCACCGGGCCGGTTGGGATGCGACGTTCTCAGCGCCCAAATCCGTTTCCTTGACAGCTTTAGTTGGCGGCGACGACCGTATCCGCGAGGCCCACCGGCGAGCGGTGACCACTGCCCTTACGGAGTTGGAGCGGTACACGCAGGCGCGGATCGGCGGCAACCACGCCGCCGAGACCACCGGCAAATTCATCGCCGCAAAGTTCGAGCATGACACGGCCCGCCCGGTCGATGGGTACGCCGCTCCCCAGCTCCACACCCATGCCGTCATCTTCAACATGACCGAGCGTGAGGATGGTAGGACTCGCGCCCTGCAGGAGCGCGGCTTCTTCGATACCCAGCAGTTTGCAACCGCCGTCTATCAAGCGCAGCTTACCTATCAGCTTCGCAATCTGGGCTACCAGATCGAGGCAGGGAAGAGCGGCGCACCTGAGATCAAAGGCTATTCGCAGGACTACCTTGACGCTTCCAGTCCTCGCCGCCAGCAGATTGAGGAGGCCATGGCCAGAAGCGGCTTTAGCGGTCCGGGGGCCGCCCACATCGCCGCCCACAATACTCGCGACAAAAAGCAAATTCACACGCGCGCCGAGGTCATGGCAGCTCACCGGCAGATCGCCGCCGAGTACGGCAATCAGGCCGACCGCGTTGTTCGAGAGGCCCACGAACGAGCCCATACGCAGGGGCAGAACCGAGTGCCAGACGCGCCCCAACGAGCGCAGGAAGCCGTCTCCTACGCCAAGGAGCGCAACTTCGAGCGTGAGGCCGTTACCGACGAGCGAGACATTCTGCGGGACGCGCTACGCCGTGGCATGGGAGACCTCACCTTCTGCCAGGTCCGCGAGAACTTCGAGCACCGCAACGGCGCCGGCGAGTTCCAGACGGTAGAGGCCCAGAAACACGATACCGGGCGCCAGTTCACGACTCGCGAAAGCATCGTCGCGGAACGCGCGACGGTCGCTCAAATGCAGCGCGGCCAGAACGCCGTCGAGCCCATCATGAGCGAAAAGCGGGCCGCATCTCATGCAGCTGCCCGCGATTTCCTGAACCCAGCCCAACGCCGCGCGATCGAGGAGGTACTAACCTCACGCGATCAAATCCAAGGCTTACAAGGACTCGCCGGGAGCGGCAAGACAACTACTCTTGAAGCCATCCGCGACGGTGCAGAGCGGCACGGTTACGGCGTCGAGGGCTTCGCCCCGACCTCACGCGCCGCGCAGCAGCTCCGGAACGCGGGGATCTCCGCCGACACCTTGCAGGCCCACTTGGCCAGGGGGACGCGGGAGCAGGCCCAGAGCAATCGCGATGACTCCGGGAACCGCCACCTGTACATGGTCGACGAGTCCAGCCTGGCCAGCACCCGACAGACGAGGGAATTCCTTGAGCGACTAGGACCCGAGGACCGGGTTTTGCTCATTGGTGATACGAGGCAGCATCAAGGCGTCGATGCGGGAAAACCTTTTGAGCAGCTCCAGGACGCCGGCATGCGTACCGCGCAACTGGACCAGATCATGCGGCAAAAAGACCCCGAGCTACTAAGGGTGGTCGAACATCTTTCGAAGAATGAGACTCAGACCGGCATTTCGATGCTTCAATCCCAGGGCCGAATCACAGAGCTTTCCAACCCTCAAGAACGCATTACGGCCATAGCCAAAGATTATGCGACGAAGCCAGAAAAGACCTTAATCGTCTCCCCGGATAACGCATCCCGCCGAGAGATCAACCAGGCGGTGAGGACGGAGCTCGAAACTCGTGGAGCACTCGGAAAAGAGAACATCCCCTTTCCGGTTCTAGTGGCTCGAAACGAAATACGCGGTGCCGATCGAGCATGGGCCGCGCAATACCATCCCGGCGATACGCTGCAGTACATGCGCGGCAGCAAACAGGTTGGCGTGGGAAAAAACTCCTACGCCACCGTCGTAGCGACGGATCCCAAAAGCAACCTGCTTACTGTAGAGAGAGCTGACGGCCAGCATGTTTCTTACGATCCAAAGCGATTGCGCGGAGTCAACGTATACACCGATATCGCACGCGAGTTCTCCACCGGCGATCGCATCCAGTTCACACAAAACAACAAAGACCTCGGCGTGCACAACCGCGATCTAAGCCGCATCGAGGCAATCGGTAAAGACAATTCCCTAACGGTGAAGATGGATGACGGAAGAACCGTCAATTTCGACCCGGCCCAGATGCGGCACTTCGATCATGGCTATGCGGTCACAAGCCACAGCTCCCAAGGTTTAACCGAAAACCGCGTCATCGTGAACATGGACACGAACGCGCCGGCCGAACTTCTCAACCCTCGCTTTGCCTACGTCTCCATTTCGCGGGCGTCCGAGGACGCCCACATTTATACCAACGACGCCGCCACGCTCGGGGAACGCCTCAGCACCGATGTGACCAAGACCTCCGCCGTGGATTTTCAGCAGCTGGCGGCGCATTCACAACCCCAAACGCCAAAGGAGTACACCATGCAACAGCACAATGAACTCAAATCGGAACGTAGCGAACAATCAACGCCGCAGCTCACCGCCGAACAGATGGAGCACAACCGGCACTACGCCCCCATCGAAACAGCGCTGCGAACTGAAGCCAGTGGCTACGAGTGGAAGCGCGAACGCGCCGGAATCCAAAGCTATCAACACAATCAGACCGGCGGATGGTTGCACATCGACCGGCAAGGGCAGTTCTTCGACCGACAGGCCCAGCCGGTCACCAAAGAAACCGCCCTTCAGCACGCGAGGCACTCCGCCGCTCATTCTGTCGACCAAAACGCACAGTCTCTCACCACCAGTGGCCGCAACCGCAACGACCTCGGTATCAGTCTTTAATCGCCGATAGGAGCGGACATGGAAAAGGTGCTCATGAGCAAGAATCGGGTAAATCAAATAAGACGGGAGAGAAACCGATGAACAAGCATATTGTCCAACTGATCAGAGAGCGCTTTCATCCGCTCGTCCGTTTCTGCGGGCCGCAACATGCAGGGGACGCTGAGGTCGAGGGCATGCAAGGTCCGGTCTATCTCGGCGAACTGTCGAACTGGATGTGGCTGGCTACAGGTAGTCACAATGGAGTTCTGTCCGATGAAGAACTCGGCGACGTAGTGTCGCCACATTTCCTTGTTCGCAATCTGCTGTTGTCGGCGCAGACGTCGATGAAGCGTCTGTCATGTCACCTGGACAGGATTGAAGCGGCCGACGGAGATACTGTGTCGCTACTGCGCTATTACCTGGAAGATCCCGCTGCAACGGTAGTCGATGGGATGGCTTTGGGACGGATACTCGGGCCACGGATGGGCGAGACAGCACAATGAACTGCTACATTCGTCTGGCCCCCTGCTGCGGCGACCGGCCAAAGCTGCGGTCGCGGACAAGCTTCATCGGTCACCCTGGGAATTGGGATCGGGCGCTAGAAAGAGGATCACAATGACGACAATGACGAGCCCTCCGGAGAATTACAATGACATCCGTGCCGGAATCGTCGAACTGCTTAAAGCCGCCCGGTCTGCCGCCGGGTCGGAGAGTCACTTCGATCCCATAGCAAGTCTTTTTCGACATTTTTTACTGGATTTCGACTGCTTGAGGCATGTATATTGAATTTCGACATAGTTTTGCTTTAGCGGCAAGTTTTCGACGTATCCGATGGATTTTCGACCGTGCAGCTAAATACGACTCCGATTCAGGTCTTTCAAGAGAGGAGAGTCCCAGCCGGAATGAGACTTGCCGGCTGGGCGGCCCTCGTTAGTACTTTGGCAGTTCAGGCGCCAGTGCATCAGCCCTGCGCGGTTTCAAAGCAGCACATTCGTGGAAGTCGCCGCGAAGAGGGTGGTTGGGTCATTTTCGACAAGAGATATTGGCCAGGAGAGGACTTTGGTGGCCATCTTTCCTTTGCGCTCCGACATGAGCCGGTCGATCTACTGGTACTCAAGCGGGTGTTCGAGGCGGTGACACAAGCGGAAGTCGAACAGTTCGTGCGGAGTGCGCCCACTGGAGCTCCGAGCCGTCGTGCGTGGTTTCTATACGAATTCTTGTCTGGCAAGATGTTTGATTTCGCCGACCTTCAGGGAACGGTCGGGATGATCGATCTCCTCGATGATCGTTCTTACTTCACGGTTCCCGGGCGAACATCGCGGCGTCATCGTGTGAGGGACAACCTGCTTGGCACAGCACGTTTCTGCCCGGTCATCAGACGCACGAAAAAGCTGTCCACATTTGTAGAACGAGGTTTGGGGAATAAGGCGAATGAAATTGTCGGGCAAGCAGGCGCAAATGTCGTGGCGCGCGCTGCCAGCTTTCTGCTCCTCGCCGACAGCCGCGCCAGTTTCGCGATCGAAGGTGAGAGACCTCCGCGCGGTCGGTTAGAGCGATGGGCGCGCGCGGTTCTCCAAGCGGGGAAGACGGCACTTACTCTCGACGAGATGATTAGACTGCATGGTGTTCTCATCGAGGATCGACGCTTTGTGCGCGCGGGTCTGAGGCAGGACGAAGTTTTCCTGGGACAGCGTGATGATCAGGGCGACCCTTTACCGGAGTTCATCGGCGCGCGCGCGCAGGATCTTGAAGATCTAATGGCTGGGCTAATCGAAACGAACGATCGGATGCGTGAGGCTGACCTCGATCCGGTTATGAAAGCGGCAGCGACCGCATTTGGATTTGTTTACGTGCACCCCTTCCAGGATGGCAACGGAAGACTACATCGATGCCTGATCCATCATGTCCTGGCAGAGCGCAAGTTCACTCCTCCGGGAATGGTTTTTCCGGTATCGTCTGTCATGCTCGCCCGGATCGACGAATATCGCGAGACTTTGCAGAAGCACTCTGCTCCGTTGATGAATTTCATCGAATGGCGGCCGACGCAGGACAGGAATGTGGAGGTCTTAAACGAAACCACGGACCTGTATCGGTATTTTGACTGTACAGACAACGCTGAATTCCTTTATGGCTGCGTCGAGCAAACGATCGATCACGATCTGCCCAAGGAGATCGACTACTTGCGGCGGCACGACGAGGCGATGCGGCGAATCATGGATCTTGTAGAAATGCCGGACAGGATGGCCGAGAACCTATTGATGTTTATTCAGAAGAACAATGGGAGACTCGGGAAGAAACGGCGAGAGAACGAATTTGCCAAACTCACAGATGACGAGGTCTCCGGGGTGGAAGCCATTGTTGCGGAGGCATTTGAGGGGTTTCCAGCTGCTTAGTGCAGTCCGTTCGTAAAGCGGAAAAACTAGCCACGCTCCGCTTGGCCACTCTGTTAGGAGAAACGGGAACCTGGATGGCCAACAAGAACATCCTCCTGATCGAACCGGGCTATAAGAACAAGTACCACCTTTGGGATTGATGACGATCGCGCAATATCACGGTCCCAGCGGCAAACGGGACCGGGTCCGGTTCATAAAAAGCGAGGACCGCTCCGTGCTGAATGAGGCGTGGGATAGGATTTACATTACGACGCTGTTCTCGTTTGAGTTTGAGAGGATTTCCAGAAGCACTGAGTTTGCAAGATGAAGTCGCCGGTGATCCTTTGATCCACGTCAGAATACATGGACAGGAAATCGTGTCCAATCCGGACCATGCTGTCGTAGACCAAGGAAATACAGACCTGGTGGCACACCGGCAGGATCGATATCAGTCCTCAAAACCACGACATGGTTTTCAATCTGCGCCGTTCCACTTCCATGCAAGAGCTCGCTCCCCGTTTCGCTCAGTAGCACAGTATCGTAGCTTCCCTCCTTACTCCCAATCGGCAAGTACAGGATTACATGCCGGGTGCGGCGGCCCAGCTCAAGTGGAGGCTGACTGGGGGGCTGTTCCCCCCGTGCGACTGAATAGCCGCGAAGATCAAGGATCGCGGTCTGATTATTGATAACTCCGTAGTGCGAGCGCAAGGCAAACCACAGAGCAAGCGCCAAAAGCACGACCGCTAGGCCTCCCCCCAGCCTAAACCAACGACGCTTTCGCAGTTTTTTCCGGATCGCTGTGAATTCCTGGAAGCATGGACTGCAAGACCCGAAGTGATCGAGCCATTTTTCGGCTTCAGAGAGCCGGACCTTGTGTGAAGCAATGCCTTCGAGAATCGTGGAACCTGGGCAACCCGCCCGGTTGGGATTTGGGAACTCGGTAGCCAGTCCTTGCGACAGGATGTCAAGAATTCGCCTTTCGTCTTTTCCGAACTGTTCTTGATCTGTCAGAGATTGACTCGCTCGTTTATTGTCTAAAGTAAGGTCGATTCGCAGGGGAAACTTTCCAATACTTTTGCCCAGAAGCTGTTCTAGCCCCCAAGCTGAACGCGAAGCCTAGTCAACTTGTATTTGAATCTCATTTTGACGGAACCGCCCTCCTTGTTAAGGCACCCGGCAATCTCATTCCATGAATAGCCATACTGGCGAGCCGTCCAAACTCGTCTCGTCCATCGGTCCATAGCCGCAAAAACCTCTTTCGCGAGAATCCATCGTTCGAAATCGATGACCGCGTGTAGGCCGCGCTTGGCGGCAAGAGCATCAAGCTCCGCAGCAGTGGCAACCAGTTGGATCGTCCGTTCTCGCCTCTTTTGCCGCCTTCGGATCCGATTGAACCGGTGACGAAAGGCCCCCATCAAATACGCGTCCATGTCGCCGACTTCTACAGAAGAGATTCTGAGTCGTCCGAGACTGCGGCCAATAGACTGCAGTACATCCTCCCATACTTCGGCAGCCAAAGTAGCATTCTCAGGGTCGTGCTGCTGAGGGCCGAGTTCTCGACTCACATGGGAACGCGCATAGGGCCAAACGCGGCGAGCCGACTGCAACAGCTGCTCTTGGCTGCTGACGCCAGATATGCTTCCTGATGAATAACTGGAGATTATCCAGTCTGGGCTGGGATCGTCACAAGGCACCGGGGAAGCCCTCACAAATCCCTGCCCACGTGGCGGTTGGGCTGGATTCCGCATAGAGTGACACCGGAACGAAATCGTGTCAAGCAGACTTTGAGCAGCATGTCTTTGAGCAGCAGACTTTGAGCAGATTTTGAGCAGACTTCGAGCTTACTTCGATCGGCTCGTGATGAGTCACAGCTGTTCACTTCAAGGCTTCGGAAAATATTGCAAGATACCTTCTTACTTTTTTCGTTTCGAGGTTCCTTTATTATATGGGGGTTCTGGACTGGGGAGTTCGAGCCTCAATTGATAGTGCCAGCCGACAGCCGGCCCCCTCCTGATCTCTTTTCTCGGACGAAACCCAGATTGTCACCCCCGTAGGAATTGCCGGCCACCGGGTCTGGCCAGCGCTAGCAAAAAAAAACAAGTTCTTTTTCTTACTTTTTCTCTTTGCCGGTTCCTTTACTAGATAGGGGGCATTAACGGATTTCTGCCGTCTGGCGAAAGGGGCGTGGAGCAGTGTTCCCCAACGTTGAAGTGCGTCACTTGCATGCAGTCATTGTTTTGGCCGAGGAGCTGAATTTCACTCGGGCTGCCGACAGGTTGCACATCACCCAATCTGGATTCAGCAAACAGATCCATGAGGTCGAAGCGCAGCATGGATTTCACCTATTCATTCGCAAGAACAAGAAGAATGTGGAACTCACCGAAGTGGGCCGCATCTTCGCCGAAGAAGCTCGTCTGGCACTCTTGCACATCGACCGGGCCGTTCATGCTGCCCGCGAGGGCAGCGATAGCATTTTGACGGTTGGGCACTCGCCCGACGCCGACCAAGCCTGGATTTCGGCCATTCTCGCAATCCGTCTGCCCATGTACCCCAAACTCCGCATTCAGCTCATCAGCGAATTCTCACGCGAGTTGGTCCGGAGCGTGATGGCAGGCGACCTGAATCTGGCATTGGTGACGGCACCGCCGGAAAGCTCTCGGATCACGGCTGCGGCATTCGCTCAGACGCGTTTCTATGCAGCACTCCCGCAGACCCACCCAGCTGCTCAAAAGGAAGACATCGCGCTCCAAGATTTAGCACGCGACGAATGGATTCTGTTTGCTCGGCAAGCTCATCCAGTTGTTCATGAAGCAATCATGGGCGCGGCCCAACGTGTGGGAATTGTTCCGAAGCATACCCACGATATTCACACAGTCGAACAGGCAGTTCACCTGGTATCTGAACACGTTGGCGTGGCCATTCTCACGAAACCCGCCGTTGGCGTTAGCGCCCAAGGTGTAGTGGTGAAGCCACTTTCCGACGCCTCATTGTGTCTGAAAACGTGTGTGATCATGAGAAGTGACAACGATTCACGATTGGCCAACGAATTCGCCCGGTGTTTCCTCCGCAGATATGAACCCCAGCGCCTGCTGCCAAAGCAGATGGAATTGTGGCTATCCGCCTGAGTTGTCAGCTTGCAAAAAGGAATCCCGTGGCACGCGCCCACCAGAAGCTGACGCCGAGAATGATGAAGTCTCGTTTGATGTCATGGGTCCTCTCGATGCAGCTCACATAGTTCCGTGGGCCGCACCATAAATGCTGGCAATCGATATGCCGATCACCACAAGGCTACGAGTCCTTTCGCAAGTAGTTGACTGGCTAGACGATGCGGCACGCCGTGTTTGGGGTCGATAGTGAGCGTAGCTCGGTGGGGCCAGCAACGGGTTCTCTTTAGCCAATCCGCCAACATTTCCCTCAACGTGCTCAAGATTCTCTGGCGCAAGAGGCTTGAGTGCGTTCTGACACGGCACCCTCGGTTCACTAGCACCTTGGGCAACGGAATGTTGTGGTTAGCTGCCAAGACAAGAATGCCGGGCTGGTTGGCCCGGCTGATTCGTGTGCATCACTTTGCGGGGAAACGACTAGCTTCTGAGGTCTCCGCAGGTCCTAATTGTTTGTCAGTCACTGCTTACATGACCAAGGCCAGGCTCTCCAGTTCTCTTTGCAGCACCGGCATCGAACAGCCTGACATCTCGACACGGCTCACGGCGTCCAGGGCTGCGTCGGGCGACGCCCCGTAACCGCGTCCAGCGAGGAACAGTTGGAGCACCTCGGCGACTTCGCGCGAATCGATCAGGCCGTCCTGAAGCAGATCGTTTCGTAAAGCCGTCAGTTCCGCATTCGAGAATTTGTCTTTCATGGGCGTTATAACCTCCGACTGCGACCTTTGCCACCCCGCCTCATTGAACTCACCGTCTGTCGTAGCAATCAAAGTGCCATTGTCAAAACGAATGCGGTGTCCGAAAACTGCTGTGGATGCCGCCTATGACGGCATCCTCGGTTCAGCAGCAAACTTGAGCTATGGTCAGTTTAGGCAACAGTGTCCTTCAGGCCTTCAGGGGCGATGAGGCTGGATGCTTCGCAACCCCTTTCCCCAAGAAGTTCACGAGCTCCGAGGTCACTTCCTGCGCATGCGTCCAAGTTATGCAGTGCGGACCATCTCTTACTACGAACAGGCGAGCTGCCTTGATCAGCTTGGCGCGGCCAGACCCAGCGCCGCACGGCTGCTGAGGCTCGGATGAAATCTTCCGTTCGGCTTACGGTGTCCTACGAGCAGCAGATTCGCAATAGAATCTCCCAGCCCTGGTCAATTGCTCTTTTCGGTCAGTGACACTGGCGTGGGGTTGCCAACGGAGAAAATGGATCACATCTTTTCTGCATTCTTTACCACCAAGCCGCAGGGCAGCGGCATGGGGTTGGCCATCAGCCGTTCCATTGTGGAGTCGCATGGCGGCCGGTTGTGGGCGGCTGCCAACGATGGACGAGGAACAACGTTTCATTTCACTTTGCCGACCGCAGCCGAAATCCTGCAAGTGCCAGCAACTGGAACGTGATTCGGTGTTCCCTGGGGCTGCCTCGAGGTGATACAGATCGAGGCTAGGGCAAGCCGACCGCAAGAAAGGTAGTGGCTATCCATCACGCCCAATTCGGAAAGTATGTGCGAGAGTGAGCCCAGATCGGGTGCCATCCATTTATGAGATAGGTTCTAGGTTTATTGGGGCTATTAGTTGGCAGATGGATTCGTATGGGCCTACAAGACTCACGTTGTGGTCGAATGAGGATGTCACGCCACGGCTAATTTTTGGCACAGGCAGTGACACAGGATGCCCAGGCTGTTCGATAAAACTACGGCCCCGGATTGGGCGAGAAAGTCACCACGGTATAGTGCTCGATCCGGTCCAGGACGAACTCGGCGACGCACCCGTGCAGAGAGAGGCCAGTGAACTGAGGCTGTGGCGTGTCCGGCGAAAGGACTTTCACCTCCCAGCGGCTCAGGTCCTGCACCAGCCCGTTCAACTCCAGCCGGACTTTCACGTTCTCTGCCGGGACCCGGTGATCGTAGTTGAGCAAGTGGAGAATCAAAGTCCGACCGTCGGGTTTCCGAGTCAACTGGCCCAGCACGTAACCGCGCGGCTCCAGACTGAGGCGAGGCCCTCCTGCTGCGTCTTCGGCGCGCGCCGCGATTCCCGGCTCCGCCTTTCCCGCCCTGATGATGACACCGCCGCTGGCGGTGAACGTATCCAACCGGGCCTTTTGCTGGTTGCTGAGCTTGGGCAGGTCAGCCGGCATCACTAGCACCTTGAACCGATCCAGCGGGACTCCTTTGTCCAGGTGCGCGAGCACTTTGGTCTCGAAGAAGACACTCTGCTTGAGGAATTCGTCGGCCAGTGGGTTCTGCGGCTCCGCGGAAATCAAGGCGATCCGCGCCGCCGGCACCGTCTGGTGATACAGCTCCTGATGCTCGACCAGGAAATGATTGTATTGAGCGATGGCCGTCCAGGCTTCCCGGGCCTGCGGCTGGCCCTTGATCAGCCCATAGAGGAATCGCCCCTCGATGTTGCGCGAGGTGGCCGCGCCAAACGCATAGGCCTCGGCGATGGAGAGCTTCTGCTCGGCCGGGCTGGGGATGCAGCGCTCGCGCGGGCCGCAGTGGTAAAGGTCGTTCTCATACATCAGTGGCTGCCAAAGCTGCTTCTCGCCGCTCAGGAATTTGATCTTGCGCGCATTGTCCACCTGCCAATTACCACCCCACACCCCCGGAGTGTCCTTGCCGTCCTCCTCCCAGATCACTTCGTTAATGTCGTTCATCCCAAAGCGGTCCGGCGAGATATGGATGTTGGCATAAACCATGACCTTAGGCCGGCCGGTCTCCCGCGCCTTCCGCTCCGCCATGCGTTGGGTTTCATCGAGCAACTGGGCCAGGCCATCGTTGTGACCGATCATGTTGTCCCAGACGATCGCGTCCACTCCCGCGTTCACCGCCAGCTCCGCCTTCTTCAAGAGATAGTCCCGCCAGCCTGGCTTGCGCGCGTCGGCCAGCCGGCGCGCCCAGGAGATGTGCAGATCGGTCTTGGTCGGGCCGGCGTAGAACAAGGGGATGCCGTGCATCCACAGGCCGTATTTCTTAGTTTCCTGGTCGTCGCGGTAGGCGCTCTTGCGGAACATGTTGGAAGCCGACAGGTAAGCCGAGACGTGGATGCCGTTCTCATGGCAGCGGGCGATCACCTTTTTCAGGTTCTCCCGGTTCTCGTCCTCGTCCCTAAGCGACCAGCCGTTGCCCCAGGTGGCCCAGATCCAGTTGAACTCCGCCTGCTTGAGCAAGCCGAACATTTGCTCGAAATCGCGGTCATAGATGTGGGTCAGCACCTCTTTTTCTTCAGCGCTGAACTTTTTGCCCCACCAGGTCCGCTCGGCCTTCCAGCTCTCGATTCGTCCGCCGTCCAGCCGGATGAAACGAAAATTTCCCTGTTCCGCCCACGGCGGCACGTCCTCAGGCTTGGCCCGATACAGTCTCGGCGCCGGCCCAAAAGACTGGGCGGAGCAGAGCAGCAGGGAGGCGACGACCAAACCAATCAGTCGAATGTTTCTTACGATTCGGACCCGCTGCAGGGTTCCCTCCCTTCGAAACGACCAAGACCACCACGTGGCCATACCATTGGACCGCGGCACGCGGCACTTGCATCAATAAATTTCCGCTTTCATTTTTTGCATGGCGACGGGCTTTGCTGGGGATCTAGGAGATAGCCGACTGAACCTTGGGTTCCAGCGCTACTCCGTTCGCCAGTACATAGAGTTTTGAAGATTTGTTCGAGATCGAGATCGTAATCAAGTACAACCCCGCAATCGTTGACCAGAACAGAGAGCGGGCGCGACGGCACAAGGACAACGTCAGACCTGTTGCACTGCTGGCCCCGATCAACTTCGCCAGAATCATATTTCCGCCCTCATAGGTCCCTACGTTTCCCGGATTGAAGATTCCTACGACATTGATCAGCTTGGTTAGAGCTTCGAGAATCAAT